>OFRB01000035.1_pt1 | contig 40624 bp, 64 predicted proteins | sample 1543021 | NCBI WGS metagenome assembly OFRB01 (sample SAMN07774230, study PRJEB24372) | wastewater metagenome | isolation source: Exp Tend CN 0WW | collected 2016-02
AAAGTGGAGCTTGCCGAACCGCGACCGATCATCTTGGTGAACGGGGCTTCATCGGGAAACAACTCGTAGATTTTGTCCGCGAGGTCTTCACGAACACCAACGCGGGCAACCGCTTGGATCGTATTTGTAGGAACAGTCATTGCATTAAGTCCATCTTGCCCTTGCGGGACTGGGAAACCGACGCTTCACAGCGCGGGAACCGTGGTTAAAGGCTAAAGGCTGACGCCAGATGCCTCGAAAAAATCGACATAATCATTGGCCGAGCGTGAAACCTTGGCCCGATTGAATGCCGCCGTCGCCTTGTCGGCTTTCGATTGGTTGACCCTCGAACCCGTCCCCGGTGTCGCCACCTTGGGCAAGTCCTTGGCCGCCCTGATCTTGGCCATCTTCGACGACTGGAATGCGTCCCACTTGGCGGCTTTTGCCCGCCATTCACCGGCCTTTTTGAGCGCCAACATTTCAGACGCAGACGAATTGCCGAGATTTTCTTGCGTAAAGCCGAGCTCGCCTCCGGTTTCCACAAGCCCCGTCCACAATTCTGCCTGTTTCGCAGGGTCCAGAATCTCCGGCCACTGAGCCTTCAATAGCGCCTGTTCGGCGGCTATATCCTGCTGTGACGCTTGAACCTGAAACTCCTGTGCCTGTCCGCGCACTTGAAAAACCTGCTGCATGAGCGAATCATGCTGGGCAGCCATTTCTTCATAAATCGCGGCTTGTTGCGCATAGGAAGCGGGATCGTTTGCCAGTAACGCCAGATCGGGCTTCACCGGCATGAACGCCTTAGCGTAAACCTCCAGTTCGGTCGCATATTGCTGCTGAATAGCCGCAAGCTGCGCCTGGGCAACGGCGGTCGCGTTGCGCGTGGCCTCCGATGCCTCTGTGGTTTTCAAGCGGACCTGTTCATTGCGCTGCAACTCGTGGTCCGCAAAGGCTTTCGCCAGTTCCGGGTCGGTTTCAGCAAGCGCACTGAACTTGGCCTGCATTTCCTTGTTGAACGAGACTGGCGGTTTGATGACCTCTAACGGTTCTTCCGCTTCATCTTCGTCTTCAAGGACTTCCTCCGCATCTTCCGCTTCCGGCTCGCCGCCTTCGTCGGTTTCCGCTTCGGGTTCTTCCTCCTCTTGAGGAGTATCCGGTTCTTCGCCTGCGAGTTTTAGAATGTCGTCAAGCGTGCTACCGGATTCGGTGCTTTGCTCAACGGCTTCCGCTTCGGGATGGGCCATTTTTGCTCTGCCTTTTTTAACGCTTCACAGCGTGACCCCGGAAACGCCGGGACGTATTCAGCCCTTATGGGCGGAATTACATGCGCCGCTTGGCTGCGGCTGAAAGTTTCTCCATTTTATCGGTGTAATCACGAGCTGCCGTAGCAACCTCGCCCGCCGTCACAATATCGCGTATCATCGCCTCAAATTCGCGGCTCACACGGTGTGCCATCGCCAGCACTTGGAGCCTGCCAGTGTCACCCGGATCAGCCGCCGCAATGCGCTCCAGATAGGTCTGGCGTATCTCGGCCAGCATATCATTAACGCCGCCTTCCTCCTCCAGAAACAGCTTCCACCGCACACCGCGCCTAATAGGATCTTCAGACATCCAAACGCCCGCCGTTGCGGTTGGCCTTCATCCCGTGACCGGCGAGCGCAATCAACTGGTTCTCCCGCTCTATCTGCGCTTCAATCTCTTGCCGCCTTATTTCAAGGTTAGCCTGCATTGCCGCCTTGTCGGCTTCCGCCTGCATCTTGGCGGCGCCTTGCTGCGCCTGGAGCATGATCTTGGCTTGGTCGTTCGCGGCCTTGGCCTGCGCTTGCCCCGCGCTTATTTGCAGCTTTGCCTTTTCGTTTTCAGCCTTCGCCTGCATCTCGATCATCTTGGGGTCCGGCTGCTGCTGTTGCGGCTGGTATCCCGGTTCTTCAGGGTCTTGCCAATAATCGTTAGGGTTGCCCAACGAGGCATCACGTATCCAGCCAAACATATTCGACGCGATATGCTTTGGCGAGCATAGCCCACCTTCAAGACCAAGCTGCTGCATCTGGAGCAATTGCGAACGATAGACCAGCCGCTGATCCTTGCGGCCCGAACCCAACCCAACGCGCACCGATACATCCATGTCAGGCGCCCATTCTTTCGGATCGGCGGAACGGTATGAACCGTCAACCCGGACCGCGATAGGGTCGCCACTGTCAATCATCAGACGCAGCTTCTTGGCAAACAAACGGGACATCGCCTCGGCAAAATTCCGCGCAATAAATTCCTCGAACTGCTGTCCCTGCGCTTGCATCAGTGCCGTGCCGGTCGCCGTCTTGTTTAACGCATCAGCATCAAGCCCTTGGTTTAGCCGCGTAATGCCCGTCCGGCTTTCCTGTTCCCCCGCCAGATATTGCAGCATCGCCATGCCGCGTTGCACGTCGAACGGCTCGCTCAATGGTACAGGCTGACCGCCAGCGCCGGAACCGCGAATAATGCCCCCCGGCCTTACGGTTAACAGGTCATCAACCGTATTTTCCGTCTCGCACTCCTTGGGCAGCCACATGCGTGGGTTGTTTGTCAAATAGATACCGTCGAGCGTCTGGCGCAGAATCACCGAGCGAATGCGCTGAATATCCATAACCTTATCCGCGAGGCTGTTGCCAACCATACGGTGAGCACGGGGGAAAGGTGTGAAAACTACAAACGGGTTATTCTCAACCCGCTCAATGCTCAAAATTGTGTTATCGACCCTGAATATCTGGACCAGTTCGGCAACGCCATCGCCGTTCATGTCGAGATTGACATATTCCTCCAGAAGCCAGACCGTTTCCATACCGGGAAGGTTGCTCGATGATATTTCGCCTTCGTCAGCCCATCTCACTGTGCTGCGCGAATCATAATCATAGCGCGCATTTTCAGCCGCCAAGCCCTCGACCTGATCGCGGTCAAAGCCCATCTCAACAAGCTCCGACTTGGTTTTCATGACGCGGTGCGCCTTGTATCCCAAATCATCAACATCGCGCAGACGGGCAGAAAACAGAAATTCCTCCGAAGGGATGGGAATATCCTCGTAGCAGGTTTGCTCGCGCTGGCTTTCAACCTCAACCGTGTAAGCGCCTGTCTCGTCCTGCGTTGCCGCCAACACCTTGACGCCAGGTTCATCCATCAATGAAACAAGCACGTCCTCGGAGACTTCCGCAAGCCGTTCGCGGCGCTTCTTCATCTCCTTGCGGGCCATCGTCTTAACAACGCCGATCTTCTCGATCAGTCCTGACTGCAGCCAGTCAGAAAGAACCTTGTAGCCATCCTGCCCGCGCATGAACTGATAGTTCACAGCCTCGGTTGCTTCTTCCGCCGCTTCTTCCTCGCCCTCTTCCTTGGCCTCAAACTCAACCACACGGTCGCCAGAAACAACGGTGCGCAAGATGCTGATAGTCATGTAATCAACCGCCTCGGCAACGTCCGGGCTGACAACCTGTGAGCGCCCTTCCTCCTCGTCGCCAAACGGCATTGCGTCGTAATACTCAAGCGCAAGCCGCTGTTCCTCCGCAAGCTCGCTCGACCGATAGCTTACCGCAAGACGCTCCTGGTCCTGCAAAAGAGCAACCAGTTCAATTTCGCCAATGGCGTTTGGCTTTTCAAGGGCGTCATCATTCATCAAACAATACCCCTCGAATTATACTTGATCGGCGCGGCTTTGCGCGGGGCTTCATAAGCAACCGCCATCAGCCCAAAGGCGTCCGCACCATGAGACGCTTCGTCATGCTTGGGGCCTAACCCTATGCCTGCCTTTTCGTCGCGCTTCTCATGATAGGATGCGAGCCGGTGAATGCCGTCCGCCGTTGTTTCCTCATTAAACCATATTGCGGGGAATAGACGCCTTGCCGCCTCGATGCGCTTCATGTCCGCGCCCTTGCCCGCGTTCGGAATAGTCTCAACCGGAAAGCCAGCCGCCCTTACATGATCTTCGAACCGCGTTCCCGAAAATTTATCCCTGTGCGAACCATCATGCGGCAAGACACATAACGCAGAACCGTAACCGTTATCCCGCAACCAGTTCAAATGATAGGCGAGAGGCTGTCCCTCCGCCTCGTGATAATCCAGAACCCTAATCTCTCGGCCTGTGAATTGAGCCACCCATATCGCACAAGCATCCGCGATGCCAATATCCCAGAACGCCCGATACTGCATTAACGGATCAGCCGGGACTACACCTATCCGCTTATCAATGCGCGCCTGATCCAAGCATTCGGCATAGTAAGCGCCCTCAACCGCCGCGTCGAAGTCGCATTCCAGTTCGCGGCGATACTCGTTGGCGGACATGTCATTGCGCATTGCTACAAGCTCTGATTGGTCTATCAGACCCGTCTCACTGGCCCGCAACTTCATGGCAAACCAATCTTCCGCGCCCACCGCGTTTTCGTAAACTTCAAAAAAGGCATTGCGGCCTTTGGGAGTGCCAATGAATAGCGCCCATCCCTGCCGATCAGCCAAGGCGGGCCGGATCACCTCCCTCCATGCTTGCGGCGGCTGGTCGGCGTATTCGTCCAACACAACGCCATCCAGATAGATACCCCGGAGACGGTCGTAATTATCAGCCCCGTATAGCCTTATTCTTGCCCCATTTGGCAAATCAACCCTCAACTCGCTTTCATTAATTTCCGCGCCTGGAATCCCCGCCGTGTATTTCTTCACGTAATTCCAGACAACATCCTTCGCCTGGTTGTAATACGGGCCGACATAAGCAAAGCGGCCTTGGGGCTTTGTGCACCGCAGCGCCGCGTCGATCAGATCCATAATGCTGGCAACAGTCTTGCCCGCCCGCCTATGGGCTACAATACAGCCGAAGCGCTCTTTCCTAAGGTGAAGCGGCACAAACGCCGGCCTTGGGCTATACCCAAGGTCAATTGGATGTGTCGCCACGCGGCACACCTGTAATAACCGTCATCACCACGTCGCCGCTATGGTCGGCCTGCAATGGAATGACCCTCCCTACAAGCGTTAAAAACGCCTTTGGGTTCTCGACCGCCTGTTCTTCAAGATATGCCTGCCCGCCAACACCATTAAGCGCGGCAATCACCATTTCCTTGACACCACGACTAATCTTGTCGCCGCTACCCTTAGGGCGTCCTGGACCGGGCTTGCCGGTGCCTATTTTCTTCTCTTCCATATTGCCTCTCTCCCCCGTTGCTCAAAGGCTGGACGGGCTTCAGATGCTCTAAGACCAATTCCCTTGTGCGGGAGCGTTGTTTGCCCATGTCCCGGTCGCCGGTGTTGAGTTCGCCCATGTCCCTGCGGTTGCAAGGCTAGGCGTCCATGTTCCACTGTCTGGGCTTACTTCGCCCCATGTCCCCAAATAGGGGGCAATCGTTGACCAGATATACGGATTGGCTGTTAATGTTGACGTCGACGCAAGTGTGTCATTGTCCTCTGTGTCACCAAGTGCCGCCGCGAGGCCGAGTGATGCTGTTGACGTTAACGTGTCTGCATCTTCTGTTAACGAAGCGGCGGCGAGTATTCCAATGGTTGCCGCCGAAACAAGACTGTCGGCCTGTTCCGTAATCGAAGCTGCGCCCTTGAGATCAACATTGCTTGCCGCGCTTAGGCTGTCATTGCCCTCGGTAAGCGATGCCGCTGCATTGAGCGCGAGCGTTGCCGAAGACGAAACCGTGTCAGCGGCTTCTGTAATGCTTGCCGCTGCCGCCAGTGCAACGGTTCCAACCGCTGCCGATGTGTCGCCTGCCTCAGTAATTGAGGCCGTTCCGTTGATGCCGGTAGAAGCCGCAGTCTTGACCAGTTGTTGCGCCCGCGACGGCATGTAGACACGCGGATGATCAGCAACAGTCGCGCCCGTAACCGTGAACGCACCGCCCATATAATCATTGCCGCCGCGCATCAGCGGCAGATAAATTTCCAACTTGTCCGGGCGGATCAGCAGAGGTGAGACGCCCGCTGCCAATGATGCTCGTTCATCCGATGTGAGAGCGACAGACCAGACTGCAATATCGGCCAATTCGTGAGCAACATTGCCGCCAAGCGTGCCGCCGTTGTCATAAGCGCCTGCGGTTGTCTTTGTCAGTGTCCCCGGTGTCAGGCTGGTCGCATTGGACCCATTGCCCGCATTGTCGAGCCAGACCTGTCGGGCATTTGCGGCTGTTATCTCACCGACGACCGAATGCCAATTTGTGTCTGTGATTGTTGTCGTCGATGTCGCTGATGCGGCCACCCCACCCGCCTTCGTGCCGCATCGTGCCTTGGTAAGGCCGCCGGGCGCTTCGACTTGCAACCGAAAACCGTTATTCGAGCCTGCCTCCCACAGGCCAACAATCGTATGATCCAGACCGTCGCCGGGATTTGTCAGACGAATGCGCCCGTGCAGCGTGATCGGCCAGCTTTGCACAACCGCATCCGCGCGGTTGATGATATATGTCGCGCCGTTAAACAGGTAGGCCATATCTCAGCCTCCCGCCTATGTTTCTTTCAGATGCGCTTCAGTAAACTCCGCGTCACCTGTCATAGTGTCACCCGCGTCGGCAGGCAAGCGCGCGATCTTCAAGCGAAATGGCTCGCCCGCCGCAAGGCTGTCCATATTCGCGCCGCTGCTAAAAGTGATCGTGGACTTGTTCTTGATGCCGCTTGTGCCGTTGGTCGTTACAGCCGTGCTCAATTGCTCCGTCGCAAAGCTATCCGAATCCTGATCGGTGCCACCCGATTGCGCGCGTTCGATCGATCCGCCCCAGACAACATCGCCGGTTGTCGCGCTTGTGGCCATCCAGTAAATGTCGAGGGTTAATCCGCCGCCCGCATAGTTGGCAGGAAGCACACCACGAAAAATCGCGCTTTCACTCGTGGTCGTGTCGAAGTCTAAAACCAGAATTCTGTTGCGCGAATCAAACGTAGCAGGATTAGAACTTGGCGGCTCGTTAGCCTGCGGGATGAATACCGCGAGGGTATCGCCGGAGGCCATTACGCATTACCGGCAGTAAGGGTGAAGCTGGTGACAGTAAACGCCTGCGCCGCCGCAAATGAAACGTTATCCACCGTCATATCGCCGCCGCCGCCGGTCGCGGTAACGGTCCCTTGCATTCCGCAAGTCGTTCCGTCGCTGGCATAAATGCGGAAGTGGGCAGCGGTGCCGGTCGCGTCAGCTGAGGTATCCTGCCACGTCCCAGAAAGTGATTTTGTGCCGCCAGACGCCGCCGCCATCCAGTCCGATGGTAGCGTGCAAGTCGCAAGCACGGTCCCGCTGTCCGCTGTGCCGCAGTTGGCCGGAGCCGAACCGCTGCGGATTTTGAGAACCGCGCTCGTGCCGATTGTGGATTCCACCACATCAAGGCGCGCATTCCTAACCGCAGTCGAATACTGGAGAGCCATCGCCGGTCCTTAAGTAATCAAAAAACAGGTTGTCGGCCCGGTCATGGCGGTTATCTGGACCGGAATGAATGGGAGCGGGACGCCCGAAAGAACCGGAAAGCCAGTCACCGTTGAGCCGCCGGTTGAGTTTTTGAAGGACATTGTGCCAGCGGCATCGAAAACAACCGCGCGCACATTGCCGGGAAGATCGGTTGCAGCCGGAGTGTGGCTTGTCGCAGCAATACCGAATGTCGTTATATCTGCCATCCGCTGCGTGTTTAGATTGTCGGCCATGTCATTCTCCTGACGAATTTACCCACCCTCAATTCCCCCGACACTTAGCCAGCGTTAGCCTGTGTGTTGTGCGGTGCGATCGGGGCGGGAGCGCGGCAAAGGGAGCACCGCGCAAAACAAAGCCCGCAACCGTTTCCGGCGCGGGCGCAATTCGTTTACTGTGACCAATATGGCGCGTTATCGTTTAAGCGTCAATATGCTATTCAGGCGGTGCTCCTTGCATTCGCAATGCGCCGATCATTGCGTTCTTCTCCCACAGATAACGCCGCGTCTCTCGACATTCCTTGTGCCACGCCTTGCACATTTCAATTGTCACTTCATGGTAAACGGTTGACCCGTCCGGCATTTCAAAAGTCAAAAATTGAACAACTCCGCCCGCCCCATTTGCGGTGTAATTGTATTTGATTTTCGGGTTTTTCATCTCAACCCAGTTCCGCTTCTCGCCATCAGTCTTAAAGGCGATCCTAAGCATGTTTGTTAGTTTTATATTGGACATTAGTCGAACTGCCTTTGCATTGTGAGAATACGGGCGCGGGCGTCCTTGATCTTTTCCTTGAACTCATTTTCAAACTTTATGAAAAGACCTTGCAATTCCTCAACCTCGCGCTTGAGCGTGTCCAATTCGGTCGGCGCACGCAGCTTCCCAAATCCGTCGATCCGGTATTTCTTGACGCCATCAACCGAAATGCCGGTTTCCTTCGCAATGCGTTCGTCGGAATAGCCATGCAGATATTCGCCCTTCTCTGCGTCGAAATTATCCTCAAGCGCGGCAAAAACCTTGCGCATGGCTGAAACCGTCGTTGGTGTAACTTGTGCTGTAGCCATTGATCTTCCTTTCAATACCCATTCCAACTGCAAATCAGGTCCGCAATGAACCGCACGCAGACGAGCGCAGACTGGCTTGCCCTCCCCGTGTCATTGGCCCAGCGCGAACCCGCAACGCCGCCCGGCTCATCCCAGCGGCAAACATTCTCAAAGCAATTCCAGTAATCGCGCGGTATCCGCTTCTCGTAATCCGCAATGATCGCGTAAGCTTCCTGCTGCGCATAGCCCTGCCCGCCCGGTAAGCCCGCCACGCGGTCCAGATCGGCGGTCAATCCATGCCCACCACCCATCCGGCTCCAAAGCGTCTGACAGTGGTTTATCGCCACCATCTGACGCTCATCGAGCAGGGCGGTGCGTTTCCATCGCTCAACCGTGGTTGTGGTGACACGACGAACCGAGCCGGGGCGCTGGTTGCTGTCAAGGATCGCCGGGTTGGCAACCATGATGACATCGCCCTTGGCCAAGCGTTCCGGTGTTGCGTCCTTCGCGCCTGGTTGAAGTCTTGCCACCCATTCATCCCTTCGTTTCGTTCGGGTTTCTTAAACGCCCGTAGAGGCCCTTCGATTGCATTTGGCTAGTCTGATACCTTTTTGCCACCAAATCGCGCCTGACGGGGCTGTGGCGGCGATTTAAGGGGTGTTTTTGCCATTCACCCGCCCCCTAGTGCTGCTTGTGGTGTCTCGCTCATGTGCTGTTCCTGTGTTTCATGCGCGGCCACGGTATTTCAGCCGCATGTTGCCAGCCGTATCGTAAACCCATTCAAGCTCCGGCCTTGTGCAGCGCATGTTGGCGTTGGCGAGATATTCGGAGGTTCCATAAGCCGGACGCGCCGGGCCGTTCTGCCTCGGCTTGAAAAATGGATTGTCTGCTTCAGCCATAACTGCCCTCAATGAGTTTCGTGAATGATTTGGGTTGCAGGAGAAAGTCGAAATCTGCCCGCCACGAGCGGTCGTTTTCACCGCACAGGAATGGGGAACGCTCAATCGCGGCAATGGCCGTGATAAATTCGTCAATCGAGTTTGAGCGGATTGCAGCCGCCAGCCGTTTCTTGCGGGCGTCGGTCAGCTTGACTACCTTGGGAAGTCCCTTGCGCTCGGCAAGGTCGTTCCAAGCCTCAACAACATGGATTGGTTTTACCTTGGGGGGAGTATCATCGTTAGATGATACAAGGGGAATGTTATTCCTGACTGTATCCGTGTCCCGTTTTTGGGACTGTTTAACGGAAAAAGTGGAACTGTTCCGTTTTGGGGACCGTTCCGTTTTTGGGACTGTTTCAAGGGACAGCCTATAAACCTTCACTTGCTTGGTCTTGCCGACGCATTCCCCCGTCTCTGCAATCAGTCCTTTTGTTCCCAATGTGTCGAGAGCGGCAATGACGGTCTTGCGGTTCAACCCGCCAAATTCGACAAGCGCGGCAATGGATGGATGCGCCTCATAGGTGTGCCGATCCGCGCACTCCGCCAGCCCCAAAAGCACCAGCTTTTCAGCGGGGCGAAGGCCAGAGGCGCGAGCCGCCCATGCAAGTGCATCAAAGCTCATGCCGTGCCTGCGTCTTCGCCGGTCAACCAGGCGCGATATTGTTCCCACTCGGACATGTATGTCAACAAAGAGAATGACGGGGATAAGTTTTTCACCGTCCCTGCTTCCCGAACTTGCGGGCGATCCGCTGGAACCTGGACTTGCAAGACGCGGTTGAACGGCCAATGGCTCGCGCCGCCTGTCCGAACGAAAGCCCGTCCGCTATCAGGTCACAGAGTTGATAATCCTGATCAGCTGGCCATTCATTGAGGCCGGTTGCGGCTGACCAGTTTTGCCGTGCATGGATCGGCCATGTGTCGCGATGGTTCATGCCGCCCGTCTCCGATACTTCTCAGCCCTCGCCAGCAAGTCGTCAGGCGTCAGGATAACCATGCCAGCCCGCCAGTAGCGGCCTTTCATATCCGCCCTGCCCTTTTCGTCGCAGCGGTAGACCGCCCACCGTTCGGCCCGCAGCACGTCCGCCGCGTCATCCCAGATCGAACGGGGCTTGTCGCGGATGATGGATTTATGTGGCGCGCCCATTTGCTTGAATGCTTGCGGCTTGCGCGGCGGTGGCTTTATGGTTCTGCGGTCGAACGGAACCGGCTCTATTTCTGTCTCGGCTATCCACCGCTTGATAACCTTGATGTCGGCCACCAGAAGCCGCGTCAGTTCCGCAGCGGTATGGATGGCGCATAGTTGCTCCCAATTGTCGGGAACGAGCCTGTTGACCGTTCTGCGGGGCGTGACACCGCTTTCATCCATCCACCTGCCAACGGCTTTGTCGCTTGTGCGGTAATGCCTCACAAGCTGGCAGCGATTTTTTTCCTTGGCTTGTTGCGCGAAGTCGTCGGGTATTGGCCGCACTTCATGCCTCACCCGGTTTCCGCCGCGCTTGTCTATGCGGACCATTTCAGTCATGACAAACTCACCACAATCTTGCCGCCGCGCACCGGATCACGCCGGCTCAATATGACGGGGTTCAGTTCGTAGTCGTTCAGCTCGTAAGCATCGGCAATCCCGTCAATTCCCGCCTTGATGCTCGAAAGCATTCCATCCAGGTCGCGCTTGCGCCGGTCTGGTGGATAGAAGTCTATCCGCACGGGAATGCCGTCTGACGGGTGGCTGTGGGGCTGTGCCGCAGCCTTGGCTATCCAATAGGCGGCTTCACGATAGGCTTTTGCAGCCGACGCACGGGCATGGAAATGCGGTCTTGAATTCGGATGTAAATCACGTGGAGGCCAAGCAAGAATGATAGTGTTACCCATGCCGCCGCGCCCTCAATATGCGTCTACTCACACCCGCCTCCATGTTGACCATGCGTGCCGGATAGCCGTGCGAGCGAGGCGACGTTTGCGACAAGACCACCAAATGGACAGCCGTAGCTTGAGCAGGCGCATCACTTTCCCCTCCGCTTTGCATCATACCGTGCGCGATTGGCCTTCTGGCGGAGTGCGTAGGCAACGAGGGGCGCAGCTCTCTGCATTTCGGCGGTAATTTCCGCATACTTCGCAGCCCAAGCCGCATTGCCTTGGATAGCCCGCGCCAAGTCTCCGCGCACACTGGCCAGCGTTTGCTCCAAATCCGCTATGCGCAGGGCGTCGGCATTGACCTCGTCGTTTTCACGGCGTGCGGCTCCGAGCCAGTCTAATGCGCGGCGGATCATGCTGCGACCGCGAACAATCCCGCGCCTTCGTTCTTGAGTTGGTCGAGATTGCGCTTGGCCTGTTCAAAATAGGATGGCTTCAATTCGATGCCGACGCCATTGCGGCCCATCTTTGCAGCGCAATAAACTTCGCTGCCGATGCCAAGGAAAGGCGTTAGAACCGTATCTCCAGGATTGCTCCAAAGGTCGATACAACGTTCGATCACGTCGAGCTGCAGCGGGCTTATATGCTGCTCGTCCTTTTCATCCCGACCGCCGCGATATTGAAGCGTTCGCGTCTGGTTTATGTCCATCCAGACCGGCGAAGCATAACGCTGCCAGACCTCGATAGAATACCAGTTTCGGCCATCATCGGCGGTTGTGTATTTGCTGAAGTCGGGTTCGGTTCCGTCCTTGCCATAGTATGCGTCAAAGCATCCTGACACGCGCTCTGGATTTTCGCCGGGCTTGCGGAACGTCACGATATAATCAGCCAGCCCCTGCCCCGACATGCAGCTATCTTTGACGATTTGCTTATGAAGCAAGCGGAGCGATTTAGTCCGCTGCTGTGCAACAACGGGATCTTTCCAGATGCAAACCTCGCTATGGAATATCCATCCGGCATCCTCATAAGCGCGGATAATCTCGCCGCGAAAGTCGCGCATCCCGATATGGCCGTGGCGAATTTTGCTTGTCGGGAGCTGCATGCAATGCACGCTGTGAAGCCGTCCGGGCATGGTGACGCGCAACAGTTCCTGAATAAGAAACTGGTAATGCGTCCAGAACCCATCGCCCTCGTTGTTCGATATGTCGCGGTCGTAGTTGCTGAACTTGTAAAGCCCCTCAAACGGCGGAGAGTGAATGCCGAAATGGATGCTATCGCCTGGTATCTCGCGGATGATTTCGCACGAGTCACCCTGATAGATTGCGAAGTTGTCACCGTGGGCCTGATCGACGCATTTGAAAGTCATGCTGCCATCTCCAGAAAGGAAGGAAGTTTGATTGGTTGCTGTGGATTATATGTCGGCACGTCGCGCACCTGCCCGCGCACGAGTTTCGATGATAAGTCAGCCATGTGCATGACCATCGCTGCGGCCATGCGGTCGGCATCAGCCTCCTTGCGCCGGATATTGGAAACGGTCGCACCTTCAGTTTCCGCTGCGATGATGTGGCAGTTAACTGGCTTGGTTTGCCCAAAACGCCAGAACCGTCGAATAGCCTGATAAAATTGTTCGAAGCTGTCATTCAGCCCAACAAAGCCCGTATCGGCGCAATGTTGCCAATTCATCCCGAAGCCGCAGATCGACGGCTTGGTTACAAGGACGCGAATGTCACCCTCACTAAAAGCAATCAGCTTGCGCTCTTTGGCCTTGTCATCATCAGACCCGCGAACCTCAACAGCGTCAGGAATGGCCTTCGCCAATGCTTCGCTTTCCGAATTGAGATTGCACCACCATACGAACGGGCGATCAGATGGCGTCTGCGCAACAGCCTCGGCAACGCGCTGTTCAACCGTATCGCGCCGCGCTGATATGCGTTCGGCAAGTGTCGCGGCCTGAATTGGAAACAGAAAGCCCGTTTCCATCGACGGCGCATATTCAACATCGACTGTGTGTTGATGATAGACCAGCGGCGGCAGGTCATAACCGTCATTGGCATAGCCCAGATCGGAGGGCTTGCGGAGCATGACAGCCCAAGTCGCCATCCATCTCCAGAACTCATTCTCAGCATGGCCCTTCAATCGCCAGTCTTGGGTTGATCCGCCATCATGCACAAAGAACGTGGCGAGCATGTCTGTATATTTCATCACGCCAAGGAACTCGGCATGATTGCCCAATTCCATGAAGTCATTAGGGGCTGGCGTGGCTGTTGCAGCCAAGCGAAACGGGATTGACTGACAAGCCTCAATCAGTGCCGTCCGGTAATGCCCGTTCGTCGATTTGAGAATGCTGCTTTCGTCAAGGATGACGCCGCCAAAGCGCGACAGATCGAAGTGATCCAGCTTTTGATAATTGGTTATGTTCGTTCCTGGCCCGCATTCGGATTGCGTCGAAACGACTTTCGCAGCGATGCCGAACTTGTCAGCTTCGCGCGCCATCTGATTTGAGACTGCCAGCGGGGCAAGGTGCAGAATATCCTTGCCGGTCGATTGATGGACAGCCTGCGCCCATGATAATTCCATGAGGCTCTTGCCCAAACCAGTGCCAGCAAATAGCGCGGCGCGGCCTCTACGAAGCGCCCAAGTCACAATATCATGTTGGAATGGGAACAGGCATTCGGGAAGATCGGGAACGTCTGAAAGACCCGTCATAGGGTCATCAATAGCCTTTTGCGCAAGAAATGCGGCGTAGGCGTCATTCGTGTTCCGCGATGGCTTCATTCTAAGGCTCCCCCGCCAAAGTTTAATATGTGCCGCCAGCCGTTATAGACGGGAACCCATGAGGCTGGCGGCTCCCCCAGCCGTAATGGGGGAAATCATGCGGCAGACCGTTCCGGCAGATCGAAAAAATCATCTGGCCTAACCTGTCCGTCCGTGTGCTCAATGATAAGGCGCATGAGATCGGCTGACGGGTAAATGTCACCCTTAGCGGCCCTGGTTATGGACGAAACCGCCACACCCGCCTTATCAGCGAGCGCCGTGGCTGAATTTCCTTCCAGCTTGATATAGTCTGATAGTTTCATGGCGCCTAGATTGCATAGCGCGCAAGCGGCGTCAATAGTGTGGTTGCAAATTTGCGCCTTTTGCAATTTATTTGCTTGAGGGGGTTGACGCGCTTTGCGTGGCGCGCAATAAGCAATCATCGAAACAACGTGAGAGCACACCATGTTAAAGCCAATCCAGATTTACGAGCAGGCGAAGGTCAATGTGACCGCCTTGCTCGGAGCGCGCCCCGATCCGGGTCTGCGCATTCGTTTTGACACGCCCGACCATGAGGCGACCAACGCACAGTTCAGGGCCGACATTGAAGCCCAGCTTGAAGCCGCGCGCAAGGCCGCTTCTGGCATGTCATACGTTGGCGCCAAGACTGCGGCTGGCATTCACGACATTGCTGTTAGCCTTGCCCATTATGATCGGTGGGAACGCGCCTTTGCGTGGGATCGGGCTGTCAAGGCTGAATGCAGGCGGCTTGAAGCTGAAATGGTGTCGGCATGACACGCTTGTCCGAACGCATCGCAGCGGACGTTCTCAAGGCGTCTGGCAGTGGCTTGCAGAACTACACCATGAACGGCGCGCGCGAACGCATCATTGAGGCGGCTTCTGTTGCAGATGATTTGCTTGAGGCTCTGCATGGACTCAACGGTATTCTTGGGACAGCCGAAAGCAATGCAAGCGGAACCCCGCAATGGGAATTCGTTTCCTCCAAAATCAACGCCGCCCGCGAAGCCATCACCAAAGCCACCGGAGCCGCATCATGAGCAGCCTCCGCAAGCAACACAACCAATTCATCGCGGTCGGCCTTGTTGAGCCAAGGGACGCACGGCAGCGGATCGACGCCGCGACGGCGCATATCAAAAACCGGCAGCAGCGGGCGGTCGCGAAATTTAATCTTTGGGCGAAGGAGCCAGACTGATGACAACTATCAAACAGGAAATTCGCAACCGCTGGACAAATGCGGTGCAATTCACGGCAGACATAACATGCGCGCCGGATGCCACGATTGGCGTTCGGATCGGCTTGGCAGTCAAGTGGGCGAGGCAAAACGATGCCAACCTGCGCGGTGCCAACCTGCGCTATGCCGACCTGAGCTATGCCGACCTGAGCAGTGCCAACCTGCGCGGTGCCGACCTGAGCAGTGCCAACCTGCGCGGTGCCAACCTGCGCGGTGCCGACCTGAGCGATGCCGACCTGCGATCCGTCAAGGCCGATTTTTGGGCTATCTTGACAACGGCGCGCAAGGAAATTCCCGGCCTTATAACAGCCATGCGCGAAGGCAGGATTGATGGCTCGACATATTCGGGAGAGTGCGCCTGTCTCGTCGGCACAATTGCCAACGTCAGGCATGTTTCCGCCGACACGCTGGAACAGGATAGCCGCCGCCCCGCCGAGCAATGGTTTTTGATGATAAACAAGGGCGACAAGCCCGGTGATGACAGTGGCGGTGGTTTTGCGCTGCAAAAGGCATTGGAATGGGCTGAGGAATACTGCGCCCTGTCCGGTGTCAAATTGCCCAAGCCCGCCAAAGTGCCAGCATGACCGGCCACCTCAACCGCCTTTACGCCCGCCGCCAAGACATGCGCGCAGCCATGCGTGTTCTCGACCAGCAGATAGCGGACGAGGAACGCAGGCAATCCGAAGCACTTGGCTACCGGATGATACTTCGCGGGCCGCAGTTGCTTGAAGCTATGGGAAGGAATGTGGCGTGATCGACATCATCCTCATCATCAGCATCATCCTCATCATCACAGGCCTAATCACCGGCCTAGCGACGGCCATTTATTGTGCAGTGCAACTTTATTCGGGAGACAGGAAGTGACGACAGAAGCAGCAGCACGACTTTACGAAGCCCAACACCTTTTACAGTGGGCTGGACGTCCGCTCGCCATATTCAACCCGAGCAATCGGCCCGTTGATGAACTGCCGACGATTTACGGCTTCAACAATGGCGGCGGCGGCGGAGGTCTTTATCACGCCGTTTTGATTGCCGAAGATGGCACGTTCTTGGGGTCTCATGGCTGCTCGTCGGAAGGTTACATGCCCGCCGATTTAGGGTGCCTCGAAGGTTCGCGCCCTGACCGTCACGAAACGTTCAAGGAGCACTATCCAGACGGCTATCGCATGTCTTTTGTGCCGCATTCGCAAATTGCGGGCCACGAAAAGCTGAACGCCGCGTTCGAGTTTAACCGCAAGATGGCGGAAGCAGCGGAGGCCACAGCATGACCGTAATCAAGACAGACCGCTTCGACGCACAACGCAACCGCCTTGCAGACCTTGAAGCGCCAACGCCTGCGACAGAGCAGTATGAATACTGGAGCGAGGCAGAGTCCGGCACTTACCGGCTCACCACAGGCCAATTCCTGCTGTCCAGCGTGGTGGTCATCATGGGCGCGATTGCGTTGGTGTTGTGATGACAGTCACCTATCACCCCAATCTGATCCAGGGCAGCGATGAGTGGATGGCCACCCGTTGCGGGATGCTCACGGCTTCCGAAATGAAGCTGATCCTCACGCCGACGCTCAAGATGGCGAACAATGACAAGACCCGCGCCCATGTGTTCGAACTGCTATTCCAGCGCATGACGGGCTACGTCGAACCGCAATATGTGTCCGATGCCATGTTGCGCGGCCAGGAAGACGAGATTTACGCACGGGCCGCCTATTCAGAGCATTTTGAGCCGGTCGCTGAGGTTGGTTTCATCACGAACGCCCAATGGGGCTTTACGCTTGGCTATTCCCCCGATGGATGCATTGGCGCGGACGGGCTTGTCGAGATCAAGTCACGCTGCGGCAAGTATCAGGTGCAGACGATCGCGGAAGACGCGGTGCCAGATGAATACATGATCCAGCTTCAAACCGGCTTGCTTGTGAGCGGTCGCAAATGGATCGACTTTATCAGCTACTGCGGCGGCCTGCCGATGTTCGTCAAGCGCGTCGAGCCGGATCCAGAAATTCAGGACGCAATCGTTGCGGCTGCAACCGCGTTCGAAGTCAAGCTGGCGGAAATGGAACAGTCCTACCGCTCAACCCTCGTCAACATGCGCAAGGTCATAGAGACCGAACGGCGCTCGGATATGGAGATCATCATATGAACGACATGGTAGACATGGCGCAATTCACGGAAGCGAAGAGCGACCAGCTGAACGCGGACGACCTGATCGGTGTCAGCAAGACCATCACGGTCACCAAGGTCACAGGCAAGGAAGGCGACCAGCCAATATCGATCTATTACGAGGGCGACAACGGTAAGCCGTTCAAGCCTTGCAAGACGATCCGGCGCGTTCTCATGGGTGTTTGGGGTCGCTATGCCAATGATTACATTGGCCGGTCGATGACGATCTACCGCGATGACGAGGTATCATTCGGCGGCCTGGCGGTTGGTGGCATCCGCATCAGCCACATGAGCAATCTCGACAAGGAGACCATTATCGTGGTCAACAAATCGAAGGGCAAAAAGGTTGGCATGAAGATTTTGCCGCTGGTTGCCCAAGCCGATAAAGTCGCGGATGGCGTCAAAGCCCTGATCGAACGCATCAAGGCGGGCGAAGACGTAACCGCAGAACCAGCCGTTGTGAAGCAGCGCGAATGGCTGGCAAAGAACAGGCCTGAACTTGCCGCTGAGGTTGAAGATGCTTTGTCAAGCGTTCAGCCGGCAGAGGAAGACCCGTTCGAGGAAAAGCGCGCCGATGAAGACACGGGCGAAAACCTCTTCGACGCGCCAGACCCCCGCCAAGCCAAAGCCGACGAGATCATTGCAGCGGCTGGAAACGTCACAACCAAGGCCGAACTGGCAGCGCTCAAGGACCAATATGGCCCCGACATTGACGCGATGCCCGATGAACTGTTGCCGGTCGTAGCAGGTGCGATTGCGGGCGCGGAGAAGCGGGCGAAATGACTACCCAGCAGAAAGCCCGCGTCGAACGCCTGACAGCGCTGCAGGCGCTTCTTGCCCAGGGCGAGCCATTGAAACGCGCGGCATGGCATGTTGGCGTCTCATACCGAACGGCGCGGCGATATAATGGCGGACGCGGTTGATGGTTTATGATTTTCTCCACCAGAAGGGGGGCGTTTCGGCGTCCCCCGGAAAGGCATGTGAAAAACCCGAACGAAGCGCCTTTGTTTGCGGGATGGCGGGGGAACGGTGATGCAGGAATTTGAGATTGAAGACTTGCGCGCATGGAGCCGAGGCAAGCTGCAACTGCCGCCTGATTTCGTCATTGGCGACAACTATCTGCGCCGTTGGTGGATCGTGCCACGCAATCCCTTCGCGAACGTCTACCTCCACGAAATTCTTCACAGCGATGATGACCGCGCGCTGCATGACCATCCTTGGGATAACCGCACGTTCGTCCTTGAAGGCGGATACATTGAACACACGCCGGAAGGAGTATTTGAGCGCAAGGCCGGAGACGTGATCGCTCGCAAGGCTTCGGACGCTCACAGGCTCGAAATACCGGAAGGCGGTCGTGCCGTTTCCATATTTATGACTGGCCCCGTCATCCGCGAATGGGGATTCCACTGTCCGCAAGGCTGGCGGCACTGGAGAGAATTTGTTGACGCGCGCGACACCGGACAAATCGGAAAGGGCTGCGCATGACCAAAAACCACGCGCGGATGGCTGTCAGGGGGAGGCGGTGATGGGTGACACAAGCACAAGCAGACCGACTGACACACCTTGGACTGCCACTGAGAAAATTCAGTGCCTGAATAGAGCGATAGTCCATCGGCTTACCAACCCTGATCCCAAATCAACCGCGTGCCCGTTTATCACAACAAGGACCAAGCCATGACAGCCCAGAAACGGAGCAAAGATGATGACACCAGATGAGATTGCGCGCGGATTGACGGGTGCGCAGCGGAGGGCGGCAAGCGAGGGCCGAGTTACCGAATGCCCTTACAACCATCCGCGCGGAACTCGGTGCCCAAACTGCTCAGAATGGCCCTTCAAAAAGGGCGGCGCTGCTGCCTTTATTTCCGCCGTTCGCCAAATTATACAGGAGCAAAACAATGCAGACGTGTGAGACGTGCCGGTTTTTAGAGCCGGATAACAGGCCGGACTATGCGGGCTGCGGGACGTGCCGACGCTTTCCGCCAATCGTAGTCGAAACCGTGGCCTTCGACGGATCAGGGGGCAACCATTTCTCGCAGCATCGCCCTTGGATGAACAAGGGGGAATGGTGCGGCGAATATCAGGAGCAAAACAATGACTAAAGACAAAGAGCGCGATGATGCGCTGATAGCGGAAAAAGAGCGCCTTGCTGATATTTTGGAGAAAAAAGCGGGCAACGCATATTATGCGATTACGTCAGTTGACCTTCGCCAAGCAGCCGCCCTCCTACGCGGCGACGAGCAACCAAAGCCGGATCGTGCGGAGGTGTTAGTGCATGAGCTTTGGATAATGGACTCTGGCCCAAGTCAAAGTGTTTGGCTGGAAGTCGTCCGCCGCCACTTCGACGAACTCCGCGCGGAATGGGAAGCCGAGCGGTCAGATGAACCAGTCTGTCTCATCGGCAAAGTCGATTGCGATGGTAACGAACTCGTTACAGTGTCGAAGGATGCACTCGACAGATACAAGGATCAGGCTCGCTATACATACCAGCGAGCAGAAAAGGCAGAGGCACGTGTCAAGGAACTAGAAGCAGAGCGGCCTGCGGTTGTTGTTGTGCCGCGCGAAGAACAGATCAAGCAGATGGTGACCCGCTTTCTTGGCTGGAAACTGCCTGAGGATTTTCACCCCGATGACGGCATCAGCTTTGAGCCGTTCTTCAATGTCGAATGGAATGCCAAGCAAGGAAAGCCGCCGCAACGCCGCACTCCGACTGGAACAAACCTGTTCACCTCGACACAAGCAGAGGCAATGGTGCGCTACATGTTGGGAGATGACACATGAGCAAGATCGGAAACCACCGCGTCGGAATGCAGGAAAACCCGCTTTACGAAGAGGGTTGGAAAGCATTCTGTAAAGGCGTCGAGCGTGATTACGTCGAAGATGGTCAGCCGCTTTACGCTGAAGACAATGCCGCGTGGCAGCTTGGTTGGGATGATGCAGAAGCCGCAGGCATCCTCGACGGCGCGAAGGGAGATGAGTGATGACGCCAGAACTCAAAGACGCCATTGAACGGATCAGGGGTCACAAGATGACACCAGAAGAACGCTTTGAACAGCGTGTCTCATTCGTATTCGGCCAGCAAGATTATGACAGCCCAAACCAAATGACCAAGGATGAAGTGCGCCAGCATCTTGTCGAGATGTATGGCTATCCAGCAAAGGAGCCCTCCCAATGACCCCCACCAACCCAACAGATGCACAGATGAAGCTGGCGCGTGAGTTAATGACGAAAGCCGCGCCGATGTTCCCGATAACAACACACAACGGGCCTGACTACGCTGACGTGACGTTTGCGGAAGACCATTCGTCGCAAGCGATGACGATGGAGCCAGACACATGGAACGCATTGAACGAATTGTTTGTCTCCCTGCCTGCAATCTTTGACGCAATCCAAGCAACAGAAGCACGCGCTCAGGGGCTGGTGGAGGCGCTGGAACCATTTGAAAAGGCTTTAGGAAAGCGCCAGTTGCTTTGCAAAGATGATGAGTCTGTAACATGGAGCGCCATCACTGTGGGCGATCTACGTAAAGCCCGCCAAGCACTCGCAACATGGAGGCGAACGTGAGCGATGAACTGATTGAGGCGATGGCGCGCATCATTGATCCGTCTTCATGGCGCGTGATGGACGGCTATCTTGCCCAGATGCTGCGCAAGTATAAAGGTGAGTATATCGGTTACGACCCAGACGCGTTCAAGCACAAGGAAAGCATGGCAATCGCCCGCGCCATCCTCCCCGTCATCCGCGCTCACTTGGAGCCGACAAGCGAGATGGTAGAGGCTGCACTTGCGAAAGGTAAGGCTGCCAATCTTGAGCCGTCACTTCTAGAATTGATGCGCAAAGGCGTGCTGGCAAACTGGCGCGACATGCTCGCAGCTTCACCGATTGGAGATGTAGGATGACCGAGGCAGAGAGATTGGCTGATCGGTTGCTTGACCTTGTGTCGAATTTCACAAAGCCAAGTTACCGCGAAACGCTCACTAGTTCAGCCGATCTAATCCGCTCGCAGGCTGAGGAACTGGAACGGCTGAGAGGGGCTTTGGGGGAGTTATCAGATTATGAAACTGATCGCGCTTCCATGTGGGCGGATCAACATAACGAATGGACTAAGGATGAAATGCACAAGATAGCCCGCGCGGCTTTGGGGGAGAGGTAGAATGCGATTCGTGATTTACGATGACGATACTTTAGAGCCAGTCACAGTGCTCAACATTCGGGGCTTTACGGAGCGCGACATCGAAAGGCATGGCAGGAGATACCGGATTCCCGTTCCCGAGCCGATCAATTTCTTTGCCCCGATTGAGGATATACCAACCGTCCAAAAGATGCGGATCGTTGATCTATTCTTTGAGCCGTTCTGGCGCAGGAAGATTGATGGAACGGAACAAAATAGCTGGATTTGCTTCACCAAGGCGACAGAACTTGCAATGCTGCTCAATCCTGGCTGGCTACCGGGGCAGCGCGGGGCTGTGAACTATTTGCAGAGCCAAAACGACTTTCTGACAGACTTGCTCATGGGTGCGCTTGCATTGCGTGACTAAGGCCGCACCGGAACAGGAACAAGCCTCGGATTTGCAACCATAGTGAAGCCGGAGAACATTCGCAGTTGCTTGCCGTTGCCCAGGTCTCCGCCGCTGCAATTCAGCCGGAGATTGATGCAATTATCCTCCCACATCAATTTGACGCGCTCGTCCCACCCCTCAAAATAGTCAGCGTGGAAGGTTGAGCCTGCAACCATCTTGCTGCCGTCCACCATTGTATCGCTTGACAGTTCCCATGTGTTCGCGCCTTCGGGGCCAACGGAATACCAAACGCCAAGGGTTAGCTGTGGAATGACTTTCGGATGTGTGGCGGGGCATTTCATCTGGCCCGTGTTCGGGTCGCGCTTCATGTTGGACATGTGTGCGCGGTGATCGGCGCTGTCGAGGTTCTTGCCGTCCCAGCAGTCCGGTGCGCTGATTATCATGCCAAGCTGGTTGCCGGGGCCGCAGACAGCCGCAGCGGTGCGCAGGCCGTTCTGTGAGGCAGGATAGTGCGCTTGCGTGGCGGTCGGTCCAACGCAGTTGTAATAACCGCCCCCCGCCGTCATTGTGAGCATGTTGAAGCCAAACACCATGCGCAGGCCGGTCGGGATAGGCACACATTCGCCTTGATAGAGTGAATTGCCAGCCGTGCAGAAGGGATGCGTTTTCGGATACCGCTTGTAATACAGAGCATTTACGTCAGGCCTCACAACCATGCCCGTTCCTGTGAGCATGGCTGGCTCCCAATAGCCCGAACGGTTTAGCGGTGAATTGCATGTTGACGTGCCGGTTGTGCGGATGCTGGCATAGGTGGACGCCGCGGTGATTGCCGTGTTGCCGTAATACTGGTGAAGGTGAGACTTGCCCGGCTGGTTCGGATAGACAATCGGGTCGTCATAATTCAGGCCAGCGGGTGCGCAGACGAAACGGAACGCGCCGGGATCGTCCAGATTTGGTGTCGCGCCGGTAAAGCCCTTCGGCGGAATCGCGCCCGTTCCCCATGCGGGAACCAGTTCCGTGTTTATGTCCACGTCCGGCGATGGCACGAATGCGAGCGGGTGCAGCGTTGTGTCTACAGGAGGCGGCGCAGGCGGAGGGCTAGGAGGCGGAACAGGCGCGGGTGCAGGTGCAGGCGTAGGAGCGGGCACAGGGGCCGGTGGAGGCGCTGGAGGCACTTCCGCCGCCCGTATGGCCTTATACGTGCTGAGAACGCGTTTATAGGCTGCTGTGCCGTCTTTCGCCCCGCTGATATAGCTTTGCTGGCAGGTGACGTTCGTAGCACCGCACAATGCAGCCGCTGACAGATCGCGCGCATCTTGCGTGTAGTTTGTGGAGGCGATGGCTGGTGTTGAGACAAAGGCGAGGAGGATGGCGCGTTTCATGATAGCGTTACCGTCTTTTTCATTTCCATGATTTGCCAGCCCTCACCTTCGCGGGCAATTACGAACCGGCCATATAAATTCGGATCGCCGCCTATGTCCTGGATGTATTCAAAGTCTCCATCCGCATAGAGGCCGCCAACGCTCTGCCACGTTGCCGACGCGTGGCTTGCCGGGTTGAAGTCCTGACAGAATTTAAGCCCGTCATTTTCAGCCGCCGCAAGGATTGTCGGATATGACGCGCCCTCTTTCGCCTTGCCGAAAGCAAATGAGCGGCATTCGCTAGGCCCGGATGAAAGCGCCGTCCATGTGACGCAATAGTCCGTCGAGAAATACATCTTGTTGGTTGCCGCCGCATCGCCGGGATTGCCGACCGGACCCGCCGTCCACCAGAAGTGCCCGGCCTGCCCCGGCACTTGCTTGAGCTTGCTATTCCAGAAGTCCAGAACCCATGTCGATATGAGCGTTGTGCGGACGCGGTTGAACGTCGCGCCCCCGTCCGTTGACTTCCACATGCCCCTTGATGCCAGATCGACCGCGCCGCCATCGCCCTTGCCTACGCAATAGAGATAGAAGTGCGTCGGGTTGTTCTTGTCATTGATGAGAATCTTGCGGTGAATCGTGTAGCTGTGATGCCACATTTGATGAGCGGTAACGTGCGAATAGGCTTCCGCCCCGACAAGCTGGCATTGCGCCCACGCTGTATTTATGTCCGGCTTGTAATAAGGGCCGACATGGTTGGACGGCAGATATACGCAATTCCCCGCATTGCCGACCGCGATATTCCCGCCAAGCGCGCCCGCAACCACTTCCGCTGGCTGGTCCGGGAAATAGTTATAGGTCAACCCACGGTCTGTCGAATAATAGGATTGCTGGCTGGTGTTCGAGCCGACGCTGCAGATCCAGTCGGGATCGTCACAAGCATAGTCGGACGTCCCGCCGTGCTGGATCGAGACACTACGCCCCGGCCCGTGCTTTGACGGATAGGATGCAACTTGGTTACGCTCGCGCACAAAATGCGGGCGGTCCTGTGCGCCGAGCATGATAAGCCCGTCCGGGTTAATCTCGACGTGCATCGCCACAAGGTTCTCAATACCCTTCGTGATTGACGTGAGAGACCATGCGACGTTGGTTGTCGGCATGGTTGGTATCTCGAAAGCGCCGATCCCCATGAGGAGGATGCCCTTGTTCGTCAGGCGGTCATAAAGCAGGTCGCCATTCGAGAGATAATACTCGTTTGTCCATGCAAGCCACGGAATATCGTTCGCGGTTTTCGTCGTTGGCGTATTGGTGTTCTGTGTGAATGTTGGCGTTGCGGCGCTGGCGTTCGTACACATCCATAGCCCCGTCCCGCCGTTGAAGGCCCAGACCTTATCGACGTCAGTCGGATGGCACACAACGCCCTTGATCGCCGTCAGGCCGGTGATTGTCACCCAGCCCCCGCCGGACGTCCAGCAATAAAGCTGCGTTCCCGCTTCGGATGTGCCCGCCGTGCGCGTTGACATCCATAGCTTGCCGCTGACTTCATGCACCGCAAGGCCCGCTACCGTTGTTGGCGTGCTGGCTATCAGCGCAAACGTGCCGGATATGCCCGTGGTTGAACGATAGATACCCGAACCCTCAACCCCGACATAAACGATTTGCGTCTGCCCGCCGCTAAATGTTGAACTGCGGTCGAAAGCAATCGTGATACCCTTGTCGCCTGTCGTTGGCGTTGGAATATCGGGGTGCGTTGTCCATGTCGCGCCGGAATCGAGAGTGTAGCGCAGCCCCTGGCCCCTTGAAGCAACCGCCAGAACAGCCGCGCTTGACGGGTCATATTCGACATGCCGGTGATGCATCCGGTTGTTGTTGTTCGCGCCATTTGAACCCGCCGAGCCATATGCGGTGTTCTTTGTCCATGTTGCACCCCGGTTGGTGGACATCATGAGATTGCCGCGAATGATCGCCGCCATCTTTTGCGAATCCGTCTTGCAGACCCCTATGTCATAACAGCCCGCGCCCGCCGCATGGGGCGCAACATCGGCGGTCGCGGTGTTCGTTCCATCCGCTACGAATGCCCGCGTCCATTCAACCGCACTTGGCGCCTTTATGAATGCGTTTGTCGTATCGGTGCGGGCTACAACATATCCATCGTCGGCAATGCACCCGCCCGTCACCCAGCCGCCGCCGCCGATAGGGAGCGGATTAAAATCAGCGGTGCTTAGAAGGGTCGTGCGAGGCATTAAAGTGTCCTTCCTTGCTTGAGGGCCGCATAGGTTGTCGCTTGCTGTGCATCCGCATCCGAAAGCGCCCTTGCAAACCCGGATACGTGCTGGATTTGCCCGGTTAGGTAGCTGTCGATTGTTGGCCTCACACGGGCGAACAGCGACATGCGGTCAAGGCCGGTAATCGTGCCGCCGCCGCGATTGTATCCTGTAGTCACCTTGGATTGCTTGACGCCGTCATACCAGACCGTGAACCCAGAGCCGTCATCAATCAGCACAATGACGCGGTAATTGTTATCGAATACGGTCGTTTTTATTGCAACCGAGGGATCTGTGAGGTTGATCGAGCCTGTAGCGGAATCGCGGAACGCGTTGCTCATGGTTGATGCCGTCGCACCGTTCGAACGCGCATAGGCTGCAAGCGGGTTATTCGATGACGAACTGCCGTCCGCCATGACCGCTTGGCCTGTGCCCGCATTGGCCTTGATTGCAAAAACGAGCGACCATGCGCCCGCCTGCCACATCCCGCTCGGGTTTGTGCCGACAAGGACTGTGGAATTTGCGGCGGTGCCGACCACCGAATGAACGCCGCTGGTAAGATCGTAGATCGGGCGAACAGCCGTATCCGCAGGCGCTGTAACATGGCGCGTGTTGCCGGACTTGTCGTTCCACTTGCCGACCGTATCGCCGGACGTTGTGACGGCGGTAGACCCGGCAATTTCCTTGAACAGGGTCGTAAGATCGTCGGCATCAAAATGGAATACGGCGGTCGCGGGCAATTCAGGAATCTGCGTCGTGAAGGTGTCGCTTGTCCCGTTGAGGTTAAGCGTCGAATCAACCGCCGAGCCGTCCGACGAACTGGTGTGCCGAACCGCGAACGTGTCGCCAAGAACAAAGGTAAAGGGCGATGTTGTAACCCACGATCCACCGTTCTTCTGATATTCGCCCGACCCGCTGAACGTGCCAGGGCAAACAAGCGCGGCGGTCGTTCCTGCAACCGTGATCGTGTTGGACGTGTAGAGCGTCGAAGCCGTTGGCGCATTGTTGTCGGTGAATGTGAATGCAGTCGGAACGTCCGTCAGATTGTTGACTGCAACCGTGATCGCCGTTGCGCCCAAGGAATTGTCGGCAAGGTCCGTCGCGGCAATCGAGAATGAATAACTGGTCTGCGTTTCGTAATCAAGCTGTCCGCCCGATGCCAGAACGATGCTGTAGGACGTTGCGGGCGATGAACCGGAGACGGCAAGCAATGATGCGTCCGTGCCGGAGAGTGTTGGCGTGTTGACCAATTCGTCAAATGTCGCGGTATAAAGCACCGTCTGCAATTCATCGACATTGGTTGACGTTGAACTGGTGAGTGTCGGCGCGGTTGCATCGCCGTGCAGGCAGATGTTCGAAGTAGGCCCATATGTCGAATTGGACGGCAGGCGCAAGCGAACCGCAGCATAGGTCAAGCCGGACGCAATGCCGGACAGGGTAGCATCCACCAGCCCATTATCGTCGTCATCATCCAGAAGCGTGCCGGTTGAAGCCATCGCGGTCGCAAGGGCGGCATAACTTGCGGCGCTCCAGAACTCGATCTGGTCGCCCGCGTAGAAACCGCCGGTAAATGACGCGCTGAATTGTGGCGGATAGGTCGTTTTGCCGACCGCAAGACTAAGCGTTGGCGTGGGCAGGTTTGAGTCGAGCGAATACCCGCCGCCACCACCCGATGCGCCAGCCACGCCGCTTCCACCGAACCGAAGGCCTAATCCCAGAAACATTATTCTTCCCCCGGTGAAGTTTCAACCGCCGCTTGGCGCTCAACCCAATCTTGCAGGGCCTTTCCGCGCACGCTGTTCTGAACAAGCGTTTCCAGATCGTCTATTTTAACGGCAACGATTGCGGTATCTGGATTGGTTCCATCAACTCCGCTGGCGGTGCCGGAAACGGCGGGCAAACCAGTGTTGCAGGACGCGCCTCGATTGGCTTTCCGCAGCCGGTCAAACCGAGACTCCCAATCAGCAGCATCGGCGCGATAGTCTTTGACAGTTTCATCTGTGATCTCCTTTGATGCCTTGGCAACACGTGCCAGATTGTGCGCTTGCAGGGCCTCCGCATCGGCCTGGGCCTTCTTGAAATTGGCCACCGTTTGCACATGCGCGGCGCGTTCAGCCTTTATCGCGTCCTGAAGCCCGTTATTTGCCCGCCAGAGCCATGCACAGGCCACGAGAAGGGCGATAGCGGCACTTTGCCAAGGATGGCGCGCAATGAAGCCTATGGCGGCTTTAATCGCCTCCTTGACGAAGCCGAAGCCCTTTAGGAGCATGGGGAGCAGGAAGGCGGGCATCAGGGATAATCCTCCCACACAAAACCCATCGGGTTAGGAGCGCGCATAATAGCATCACCGTTCGCGTCAATCAGGCCAGTGTCAGTAGCCTCGTGATCGGGAACGGACAGGTTTATTAGCGTAAGACCTTCATCGCTCCACCATCCATCGGAGCGAGTTTGAACCTTTACGGTGCGGCTGGTGAAATAGCGGGGCATCAGTTCTTGTCCACCGTGATGCTGTCACCCGACCGGACAACATCGCTGTCTTCGTCCTTGCTGTTCATTTCCACGCCGTCCTTTCCCGCCTTAAACGCGCGGAACGAGACGAATGCCGCATAGGCCAGCATCCCCAAGAGCATGGCGAGTGTAATGCGCATTCCGATCTGATAGAACCGTTCAAGCCGGTCCAAGGCGGGCGCATCAAACCAGCGGATCGTATAAAGCACATAGACCAGCATCCCGCAGAGCGCCGGAACGCTCAATGCAAAGAAGATGTAGATCAGCGTTGCGCGGCCATCCTTGGTGAATGGGAGCCAGGTGATTGGATTCCAACTCATGCCGCCATCTCCTGTGCTTTTGCCGATACCGCCTTGACGCGGGCCGTCCATCCTTTGCCGAATGTCGAAAACGTGCCGAGTGTTTGCAGGAACGCCATGCGCTTGGCGCACAGATCCCATGCAGTTGATTCCGGGTTCGTAATGGCCGCGATTGTCTTGGCGCCGATCATGCCGTCCTGTGGCACGTCGAGAACCGATTGCAGGAACCGAGCCGCGCGCCCGACGCCTGAATTGACCGCCAAGTCGAAGGTTGCATAATCGACGCCTGAAGGCAGTTTGTCGCCCGCTACAGCGTCCCAATACTGGCGCTTGTAAATCTGCCCGATCTCGTCCTGACTGATATGCAGGACCGATTGCTTGGCCAAATTGCGCTTGACGCGGAAGTCATCATAGACCGCCTGTGTGACGCCCTTCATGGTAGCCCCACCGGGGTCTTTCGGGTGGTTTACAAATCCGCCTTCATGTTGGAGCACGAGCGCGAGGCATTCGGGAAAATTCTCTTTCACTTCCCACCCCCTATCGAAATCAATCTCTTGAGCGCGGACAAGCCGATCGGGCCGGACATGCCGATAATCAGGCACGCCGGGATGATGCGCCACGGGTTGCCGTCCAGATAAGCCGCCGCCGCCATGCCCAAGGCAAACTGCGCCGCGAACATCGACACCGCCAGCTTGCGCGCCTTTATGGCTTCAGGACTGTCATGGCCGTGTTTTGCGTCCACTTCGCCCTGCAATGCATAGGAACCGCCGAACACGGATCCGAACACGCAGAAGATAACGAGCGCCCAATCAGCGCCCGTCAGCCCCGCCATATTGCCAAGGATTGTCAGCGAGCTGCCGCTTGCCGCCGCCGTCGCGCTTTTCGCTACCGTTGCTGTGCTCACAGGCCCCATTCCGACGCCCCCAAAACAATCGCCATTGCCGCCGCCGAACCAACCACGCGCCACGGATGGCCGATCTTCATTGACGGGTGCATAAGCCGCCAGCACAGCATGAGTGCAATCGAACCAACCAGCACAACCCAGCCGGTTAAGCTCGGCTCAATCGGCAGCGAGAAGTGATATCCACCGGGCTGCAGAAGCGCGCCGAATGCCATTGTGCAGAGCAGGAACGCCCCGGCAAATATCTCATGTTCGACAACATCGACGCGCCTGTGCGTGATAGCCTCAAGCGCCGGGTTGCCCCCGTTGATCCACGCGCGCCCGCATAACCCGGCCCACGCCATGAAGCGAAAGCCGAGCACGAGCATGATGATTGCCGTGAAGTTGCGGAGAATGTCGAACGTGACGTGCATTATCGCGGATCGCGGCGCACGTTGGGATCGCGCTCAGGGCAATCGCCTTTCGGGCAGGCTTCCGTGCCGTTGCCGACAATCGTAACATCAGACGGGCCGGGATAGCCGCTGCCACCGCAGGCCGTAGCGAGTAGCGCCAGGGCGATAATGGGAATGAGTTTCATGGGTTTCCTCCTTATGTGTAAGCGAACGTAATCCGACCGGCGGCCCCGACTTGGCCCACCTTGTCCAAAAGCAATGCACCACCGCCACCGCCACCGCCTGGAGCGGTGCCGACATTGTTAACCGAAGCGTCAGCCCCGCCATTCGGAGCGCCCCTGCCCGTAGGCGTTGCGCCACCGCCGCCGTTGCCGTTCGTGTTCGTCGTTCCGCCCGAAGCAGTCCCGCCCGCGCCCTGCTGGCCCGTTGTTGATCCGCTTGCGCCTTTCAGGCCGCCGCCTGCCGAGAAGTTTACGACCGTGCCGAAAGTGCCGTTTACGACCGTGCTCGTGCCGCCGTCAGTTCCGACGCCACCCGCGCCTGCACCCGCAGTCCCGCCAGCGCCTACGGTATAGGTCAGCGTCTGGTTCCAGTTCGTGGACGTAAGCGCAAAGGTCTTGGTGACATACGCACCCGAACCGCCGCCACCGCCCGCCAAATTGGCACTATCGCCACCCGCACCGCCACCACCGCCACCCCATGCGGTCAGGACAAGCTGAAGCGCGCCCGCTGGGATCGTTTCGGTTGCGCCCGTGCCGCTGTTGTATGTATTGGAGACGGGCGCGAATGACGCGCCGCTGATGCCCGCCATCGCGTTATGTATCGCGGCCATCAGGTAACCCCAGCGCCGCTAATCACCGCTTCCGTGCCCGATATAAACACAATCGTCGCAATGCCGCGCTGCGCCAAAGTCCGGTTGCCGGTTGTCGCGGTGCCGCCTAGCCGCAGCGTCGTGATCGAGGCCGTAATCGTCAAAGAGCCCGCCGAGTTATTATAGATTGTCACAACGTCATTTCCCGAGAATACAGAGTTGGGAACGGCGATGTTCGCTGTGATTGGAACCAGCGTTCCGCGATCACTCAGGACAAGCGTGCCGCTCGTTGCGCTTGAAAGCAGGCTTCGCAGGCCGTCAACAAAGGCCGTTGTGGCAACTTGGGTTGTAGAAGTCTTTGCAGCCGCCGTTGTGGCTGTAGCGGCCCCCAAGGCGGGTGCTGAGAGCGATGTAATATCAGTATTCGCACCCGATGCTGCCTTGCCCGTCAATGCGGTCGTAACGAAGGCCGTTGTGGCAACCTGTGTGGTATTTGTCCCGCCCGTTGCCGTGGTAGCGGTTGCCGCGCCCAATGCCGGTGCCGATAGCGACGTTATATCCGTATTTGCGCCGGATGCCGCCACGCCAAGGGCCGTTCGGGCCGCCGCCGCCGTTGTGCCGCCCGTGCCACCATTGGCCACAGGAAGCGCCGCCGTGCCGTCAAGGAATGTCTGCAAGCCGCTGGAGAATGACGCCCGGATAAGAGCAAGGGTTGAGCGAATTGCGTTATTGACGTTCGCGGCTGGGCATCCTTCCGCAATATTAACGCCGTCCACCGTGGTATTGCTGCCAGCGGTTGTTGACCAGTCGAATAGTGAAGGCATCGGCTTTTCCTATAAAAAAGCCACCTTTGCTCAGGTGGCGCGAATATGATATGAAGGCGGCATGAACCACGCCACACAAGTCTTGATTGTATGCTTTGCGAATGGGGTTATTGTTTCGCTTTGGGGCTATTTAGTTTCCTTGCGCAAGACCGACTGCGCTGATCCCGAACATAGGCCCGACAAGCCGGGAATAAGCCTCCTTCTGGGCCGCAATCTTGGCCGACTTTACCGCAATATCATCAATAAGGCTTAACGCCGCCGCCGGGTCTGTATTGAACAGATAAGGGGCGAGCGCAGCCGCTTTGGCCTCTCCCCCCGTCCGCATTCTATCCTGTAGCCTCTTGAGCGCGACTTTTGTGAGGGCCGCCTTCGGGCTCAACGAACTTATGTCCGGGATGGCGCTTTCAAACGCCTGGTCGGCCTGCAAGCGCGCGGCTGTTGGTGAGCCCCCGAGCGTCTCATAGGCCGTCTTGGCCATATCTGACTCAAGCCCCGCAATCTGCCCGAAATTGTCCGCGCCTTCGGGGAACATGGCCCCAACCTTGCCTTGTTGAAGCGTCGAGCCATAAACAGCCTTGAACGGATCACCGCTTAAGCGCACCTTTTCCACTTGGTCGGCCATCGCGGTTGCGTAACCGGCCTGCGCATCGGGCAAGGTTTCCGGTTTTAACCGCCCCGTTGCCGTTGCCATCCGTGCCTGGTTAACATTGCCCTGCGGAAGTTCGCTATAACCAAGATTCAAGGCGTCCCGTTTGGCAATTTCCGCCGCATAGGCCCGATTGCCCGCCGCATAGTCCTCATTGAGATACCCCATGCGCGTGTTCAGCGTGTGACGCAGTTCGTCGATTGCCTGCAAGTCCGGGCGGCCCTCGAGGTCAAGTTTGCCGGTGATAAGATTGCGCGCCGGTTCCAGCTGCGCATCAAGCGCCCGCTTGGTAAGCTGAAGTGTCTCGAATGATGGCGCTTTCTGCAAGACAACCTCGCCCTGATCGTCGAGATTGAACCCGATGCCCTGCGGGTCAATTCCCCTGTTCTGGGCCGTCGCATAGGCGTCCTGCATGGCGGTTTTCGCGGCTGGACGCTGCATGATCGCCGCCAGTTCCTCATCAACCGGCGCGGCTTGCGCGCGGGCAGCATCATAAAACGGGCGCGATGCGGTCTGAGCACTAGCCTTAATCTCCGCCGCGCGCTTCCCGATGTCTGTTATAGGCGCCAGGTGCGTGTCAATGGCCTGCACCGCCCTATCGGCCTGCCCATAAGCACGAGGCCCGAATACATCTTCGGCAAGCTGACGGGCATCCTGCGAAATACGCGATGCCGAACCCGAAAGCGCGCGAAGTTTAGGCGTGGCATCCGCAAGAGCATAAGGCACGTTAAGCCGTTTTGCAGCCGTAAGATTAGCCTTCATCCGCGCAAGGTCAGCGGGCTTCATCCCCGCCCGCGAAACAGTCCTTTCGGGGCTTGAAAGCACTGGCGCGCGGCGCACGATTTGCGGCAACGCGGCAGGCGAGATATTCAACCTTTGAAGCGCCGCCGTGCCCAAATTCGCAAGCGCATTACCGGCGCGCGTATTGGCAACGTAGGAAAATGCAGGCTGCAAAACACGGTCCCCAAAGATTTGGCCTGCCTTATTGCCCAATGCGCCGAGCGTAATATCTTGCATGATACCTTCTGGCGTGTGGTTTTCGTTCAAAAGACCGCCAGCAACCGCGCCTTGAACCACTACCCCGCCGGGAACAGCATTTGCCGGGAGTGTGCCGATGATATTGCCCGTGATGCGGCCCGGTGTGCTGCCGCGCGTAGAAGCCCTAGCGTCTGAAACCAAACGCCGTTCACGGGCGGCGGCAACGCTTGGCGCAAGGCCGAAATACGCTCCCGCCGCATTGATCGGTTTTGCAAGTCCTACCGTGTCAAAACCCTTTTCCACCACCTGTGCGACATTGCTCACAGGCGTCATAATACCTTGCCTCAAACCCCTGAAAAATGACGTAGGGCGCTTGTCGGCAATCGCGCCTTGCTGTTTCGCGCGCTCGTAAGCGGCGAGAATCTGCTGGCGCGTTGCATTGGCGGGGACGTTTCGAACGACTGTCCCGTCAGGCATCCTTACATCAGGCATTTTATTGCCCCCAATGGTTGAAGTCTATGACCGGCGCGGTTGTCTGCTTTTTGGGTGCCGTCTTGACGCCCATATAGCGGTTATAGAGCGCCCGAAGCTGATTGATCTTGCTTTCGATCTTGGCGTCGGAATCCCCCGCCTGCGGAATGAACGGCATAACCTTTTGCTGATACTCCGAAGCAGCATCGGCATCCTTGCCGCCCGGTGCAACGAATGGCTTGATAAAAGGCCCCGTGCGCATCGCCGTGCTGTTGAAAACATCATTCGCGGAATTGACTGTTCGCCCAAAAATGCTCCCCGGCATAACTTCCGCCAAAACACCCCGCCCTGACGTGCCGCCGTTCCCACGGAAGTTCTGTTCGTATTGGCGCTGCAAATCATCAATCAGCGGGCCAAGCGGCGCCATTGTTTTGCGCTGGGCTGCCTGCTGCTGCATGTATTCAGGCGTTATACCTTTTGCCGTGTTTTCCGCCGCCAGGGCATCGGCTTGGGCCTTGCGGATTAGCGCCGCTTGCGTTGCCGCCTTCGTGGCGTTGTCGATCTGATCTCCGCGCGTCTGAACAACAGTGCGCCCCGTAGTCGCCGCCGTGTTTGCATTGCCCAGAATATCTCCCTTCACCTGCGCGGGAAGGCGCGGATTGCGCGGGCCTACAGGCGTCACGGCGGGCCTGTCCGGGAGTTGGACCGGCCTTCCTTGTGGGTCTCTATACCATCCCATCAGTTACCTCCAAGGCCGAGCGTTCCGCGCCGACCAAAATAAGGAACCTTGCCGTAGCCCGGCAGGGTAACGTGAACATGATTGCCTTCATCCAAATAGCGCGCGTTGGGGCCGAAATAGCCGCGCAACTGGCCAACCGATGCCCCGACATAATCCGCCGCGTCGCCGGTCAAGTGGTGACTGTTTTTGTCACCCTTTACCGCCGCATTGCCTTCCGGGGTCCGTCGCCCGCTTGTCATGCGTCCCGGCGCAAACCTTGGGTCAGCGAAAGCCACCCGACTGGATACCAGTCGGACCTCCAAGACCAAGCTGCCGCACTTCTTCATCTGTCATAGGTGTATAACCTTCCGGCGCATCAGTGCCGCCCGGATCGACCTGATATTGGCCATCCGCACCGCTGATAAACTGCGGATGATACATCGACATAAACTTGGCGAATGTCATGCCTGGGTCTTGCTGGCGCGCATATTCGTAGTTCAGTTGAAGCTGCGTCGGGTTCGGCCCCTTGGCCAAGCGCATTTCCGCAATTTGCATTTGCTGGTCAAGTTGCGCCTGCCATTTTCGTTCGGCATCAACCCTTTCCTGCAAGTCCAACATTGCGGGCATATAGGTGGCCCGTCCCCCGCCCGCCGTCTGCAAGGCGTCCCCGATGATACCGAGTATCTTCCAAGCCTTGCCGTCCTTGCCCCATGCCTTGGGCTTGATAGCGGGCGGCATTTGCGGGTCTTTCATGGGCGCGGGCTGCATTTCGGGCGCGTCCATCATCGGCATTTGCGCACCGCCAAGCATATCGCTTGCGCCGGGGATGTTGAGCGACGGAAAGCCGCCCCTTTGCTTGTTGTAGAACACTATGCGGCCTCCAGATTAGCGACGCGGGAGTTGATAATTGATCGGCAAGACCAATGTGGAATCCGGCTCGTATTGCTTGAAATAATCAGCCAGTGTCGATGCTCCGTGCGTTGCCATGTTGAACGGCGACGCCCAGAAAACCCATTCCCCGTTTGGGTCTTGCCGCCACTGCCCGCCTTGGTGCTGAGGGTTGCTGTATCGGCTATCGTCAGAAAACGTCATGTGATTGGGCAGCTTGTAATCATCCGGCAAATGCCCGTTGGGTGCGGGGGCGAGATGTGCCGCCCATGCTCCTTGCAAGTCATAATCCTGCGCACCTTGAAGGTTTTGCGGTAACTGCGCACGCCATTCATCAAACGAAAGTGCGCGCGGTTTGAGCGAAGGGAATGGACCCGTTCCCACTTATGCGGCCTCCAGAGCTGAATAGTTGACCGTGCTATAGCCGCCGATCTTGGGACCAAGTGCCCAAGGCCGCAGATTTGCAACCTCATCGGCCATCACGCCCTTCATGCGCGGCCCGCCGATGGCATAAACCCATTCGTAAACGCCCAAGCCGTCCGGCAAGGTCGCCAGCCGCTTGATTGCGCGTTTCAGGCGACGGTCTGATGCCATCGCGGCGCCGGACGCCGCAGACCCTATACCTTGCATCAAATCCCCGAAAAGATTGCTGTTAGTCTTTTGCACCCCGCCGTTGAACAGCGTGCCAAGGCCGCTCGTATAGGCATTATATCCGGCATATGGCAGTTGCGCCGCCGTTGTTGCCGCGCCCAAGATGCCCGGCAAAGGCGCAAAGGAAGCGTTGCCCTGATCAGCAACCGCGCCCGTTGTGCTCAAGAGCGGGTTCAGCCCCATGTAAGCAGAGTTCGCAATACCGGGAATCATGCCCGCCGCCTGCATCGCCTGCCCGTAGGACGTGTTCCGAATGCCGCTGTCGGCCTGTGCGCTCGCAAGCAGATTGTTGTAGTTCGCCGCATTGTTTGCCGATTGCTGGCCCGAAAGCTGGCCCGCCGTCTGTGCGGCTTGGTCCATGCGGCCCATCTGGTTATTATAGTCGCCCATGCGCGCGGCATTTTCAGCCGCCGACAATTCGCTTGTGAGATTGCCGACATGGGCCCCGGAGCCATAGCGCCCGCCCAATGAATACTGGCTGTTGACCTGGTTCGTTACATTCTGGCGCGTCTTGCCCAAAACAGCGTCAAGATAAGGGTTGCCGTTCAGATACTGCCCGCCGAGCACGTTTTGCGTGTAATTCTGCGCCGCACCAAGCGTCGGGTCCATACCGCCAGAATAAAGCCGCCGCAGAGCCGCCGGAAGGGCCATAGTCGCCGCATTCGGCCCGGCATAATCCGCCATAGCCATGCCGCCGGCATTGTTAACGGCGCCCGCCAAATCCTGCATGTTGTTGTAATTCGTGCCGAATGCGTTTTGAAGCTGCGGAACCATCCCGTTAAGCTGGCCCGCGTTCCCCCGTATCATCGCCCCGTTCGCTTCAAACGCGCTGTTCAGCCCCGGAATCATTCCCGAAACCTGTTGCGACAATTGGTTAAGCGCAGGCTGGTTTTGGTTGAACAGGTCTTGCCCCGTCTGGGCCGCGCTCACAGCAAACGGCTGCGCCCACTTTTGGGCCGATCCAGACGTTGATTTAGACCCTCCTGAAACGCCCATTACAATTCCTTCCGCAATTCAACTTGATGCACTTCGTAATCCGGCAAAACCTTTGCCCAACCGCGCCGGGACGCAATCGACGCAATGACGCAGCCACGCTCGCGCCCATATTGCTCAGCCTTCGGTATCAAGACACCTGTAATTTCCTTCGCGTCACCAACCGCAACCACGCCGTGAATTTCCCAAGCTCCACTCGGATACTGCTTGAACTCGGTCAGGATGCAGCTCGTATCAGTCGCCATGACATCAACATCACCCGTCGCCACCCGCGCGTCTAACCATGCAACCGGATACAATGCCTGATCCAGAACGTCAGAAATGTCCCCTCTGAATTTGAGATAGACCGGCCACCCCGGCGCTAGACCAGCGTTAGGGATACGCTGCGCACCGTCCCATCGGTGCCCTTCAACTTGATTGTAACGGACGTGTTGCTTGTCGCCTCAACCACCAGATCGCCATTGCTTGCCGGTGTCACAGATGACCCCGGAACGATTGTGAGGTTGCCCGGCACATAAAGATCTGGCCAAATCCGCGTTAATGGGTTCAATGCCGTCGCCGCCTTGCGCATCCATTCCTGGACCGACGGCCATGATACCGGAATGCTACTCATGCGCCGCCTCCCGCCGCCATATCGAGCGCCAAGCCTTGCGCATAAGTCCATGTCGCGCTTGTGGAGAAAATCACTTTCGGCTGCACATAGCGGCCCGTTGCCCGGATCGGCATATAGCCCCGCGTCGTCAAAGTTGTTCCCGAAACCGTCGATTGCGCATCGCCAAGCCGCGTGCTGTAATCTAATGTCAGCGTTACGCCGGACGTTGCATCACTGTTGAGCCGTGCCCGCCTTATCCTTGAATTTCGCCCGGGCGTTGGTTCCGTCTTGGCAAACTGCAATGTCGCCTCAAGCGTTGTCGCGCCGCCGAATGAATAAATGATCTTGTCCGACTTCACGAACGTAATCATCGGATCGCCACCCGCAAAGATCGGATCGTCCAGCGAGTAAGGAATGCTGTCGATGCCGGACGGATAGGTTGCGTCCAGTGAGTCGAGCGTGATGCCCGCCGACATGCCCGTTGCCACCCCCGTCAGGCCCGGAATATAGGCGTCCGTCCAGCGGTCCAAAACCCAATTGTAAATCCACAAGCGATCAAGCATCGACCAGACAACGAGCGCGCGTTTCGGGTCGATTGTCGCGCGGATATTGTTCTGCACGTCCGAGCGCGAATAGGCGGCCCAGAATGTATCATCGACCTTGTTCTGCCCGATTGGCGTCAATTCACCGTCTACAATCGAGTAGAAGCCGCGTCCCGAAAGAAAGAACACCATGCGCCCGAACTGGGCAACCGAACCCGGCGCAAGGCAGCCGATGCCGCTTGAGATTTTGTCCCGCTGGAAAATCAGCGGCGTCCCGACATAGGTAAAGCGATGGATCGCATTTTCCTGAAACGCCAGCCCGTATTCACCGCCGGCCAATCCCGTTACCGGCCCGCCGTCCGGCAATTGCTGGTTGTCGGCCTGCCCCGTGCCGCTTGTCCATCCTTCCGCGTTGTTGTTTTCAGACCAATAAACCGTTGATAGCGCCGCAGGATCTCCAGCAAGAAAAACAAAATCACGAACAATCGAAACCATCGTCGAAGTCGGCGGGGTTCCACCTAAAACAGCCCCCGTCGATGAACTGATTGTATATTTTACAGGCGCTCCACCATTAACCCCGATTACAAACGCCCCGAACTGCGCAAATTGCCATGCCGCCGTGTAAGAGCCCGCATATTCCGAAGACCATGCTCCGGATGAATAGGAATAAAGCCCGCTGTTCGTGCCGGCCAGCATGATTGTTGTCCCGTCCAGATCGACGAACGATCCGCCACCTTTCCAATCAACGGATAAAGCTGTTGTGATAGACGAAAGTCCCCGCAAAGGCCGATAACCATTCGGGGCGGCATAGACGTTGCGCGCGACAACGAGCCCGGCATGATTGACCGGAACCAAATCTGGAAGCCAAGGCCCGAACTCCATCCCGCAATCCTATGCGTAGCTATACGGATAGGCAACCAAGGGGCTGGCCCCATAGCGGCGCCTCTTGGCATCAAGGCCCAACTCCGACAGCGATTCATCGAATGCGGCTTTCCACATGCCAACGCGCTCGTCGTTCACAATATACGCTTCCGACTGGACCAGAAGCCCATAATAATAAACGTCAGGATATGAATCTATCAGCCAGTTGGTGAGGTCTGACGCCGAAAGCGCCGGGATTGTTTGCTGGTAGCGAATGATAATCGTGTCCGTGCTTGTGGCCTCAGGCTCCGGCCATAGCTTGATTGCCGCCCCCTGGATCGAATAGGCTACATATTTGCCCGTGCTTAGCCCGTAGAGCGTCCTTGCCGCGTCCGGGGTCATCTGCCTTAGCGACACGTCAGCCGTATCGTCGCGGGCCACATCGCGCACCCGCCAGCAATCAGTCGGTAACGTAGTGGACGCCGCAACCGGAATGATCGTAGCTTCAACCTCGCGCGATGGATGGTCCACCAGCCTGTTAAGTCTCGCCTCAACAAAGGGAAGAAGCGACGTCGCTTGCGCGGTCGTTATTTGTTCCCCTAGAGTGTCAACCACTTGGGCAATCAGGCTCGTGAAGTCCATATCCCGCCCCTTAAATGATTATGCGATTGCAGCCCGGCACAAGATACCGATAATCGCTGTCCATCAACTTGCGCGTTACCGCGTCGATATGGTCGGGGTTCCACATATCAACCCCCTCCTCAACAAGCCATTTCATGCCAACCGACGCGGGGATGTGCCCAACATGCCAAACCTCAGACCTCTTGTTTACGCCTTCGGCTTGCTTGTTTTCTTCAATGACTTGCCCGCCGCTGATGTCCTCATATTTGACTTCGACTGTGCCTTCTTCATCCCCGAAGGCGCGCATGGACTTTTTAAGTCCATTCCAGCTTCCATCGTCAAGGATTTCCCAGCCCATTGAGCATGACCTTTCTCGATATGCTGCCGCGCCGCTTCAGCGTCTGCGGCTGTGAATACGGCGCCGGGCGCGAGATAACCGCCAAGCCCGTCGCATAAAGTGTCCGCCGCCGTTGCGGCCATCTGTAATTTTTCCATGCGAAAAGGGCCGGAGCGTTAACCCCGGCCCAATCCCTTAGCTAAGGTCAGCAACCACGGCGCTGGCCGCCTGGTTCTTACACCGAAGCGCCCATTCACGCCGCATCAGCTTGCGCTTGGCAAGGCCGGTCTTGGCAAGGTCTTCAACAACCAAACCGTCAAGATCGGCAATATCCCAATACTCCGGGTCAACCAGCAACAGGTCACGGGTCGAACAGAAGCGCGACGGGACAAACTGCACCTTGCCGAAGTCGGAGACGTAAACGTCCGCTCCCGCGACAATGGTTACAGACTTGTCACCTGCTTCACGGCGCTGGGTCGCAAGGCCGGTGAACGCCGCCATGGCCTGCTTTTGCGTGCCGGAAGCAATGGCCGCGCGAATGTTGCCACCCGCTGACCAAGCCGTCTGCAAAACAGTCTTGAGCAGAGTTTCGGTTGATGCACGTTGCGTCCCGTTGGTAGCCGCAGCGACAATTCCGGCGGAATAGCCGCCGTTTGCCCCTGTAGCGCCGCGAGAGACGTTCGAGGTCAACCAAGCCAATGCACCAGCCGTCAGGCCGGCAACGCCCGCAGCAGGGGCTACAGAAGCGTAGTTGCCCGATGCGCGCATTTCGATGTCGGTGTTGAGTTCGCGGCCCGACTTCATCAGTTCGCGGGCGAGTTCCGACTTGCGGCCTGCCTTTGAAACTGCCTCAACCGTAGTCGAAACGCCAACAACCTTCGTGCTGATCTGCGTATAGGTGCCGACGCGCGCGGTATCGGCGCGCGACGTATTCGGAGTGTCATCACCCTGAATGGCCGCGTTTGTTGCCGACGCCGCCGTGAGGCTGTCAATCTGCCACTCGGTGAAAGTGGAGCTTGCCGAACCGCGACCGATCATCTTGGTGAACGGGGCTTCATCGGGAAACAACTCGTAGATTTTGTC
>OFRB01000043.1_pt1 | contig 38344 bp, 56 predicted proteins | sample 1543021 | NCBI WGS metagenome assembly OFRB01 (sample SAMN07774230, study PRJEB24372) | wastewater metagenome | isolation source: Exp Tend CN 0WW | collected 2016-02
CTGCGCCATACGCGACAAATCCTGCGTAGCCGACACGATCGGGCCAACAACGGGCACATTACGCAATGCGCCTCCGAGCCAGTCATCGGGCTGTGTGGTGGCATTGATCGCCGCGCGGCTAAGATCGATCGGTGCGCCGGCAAGGCCATACGCAGCGCTTTTTCCGGCAGCAGCGATGTTCTCCGCAACGCCGCTGCCTTGCTCGCCTTTTGGCGAGAACGCCGCCTTGCGCTTGACGATCTCGTCAGCGAGCATACGGGCGTCGTCGGTGGCCCCGGCGGCGTCGGCATTTTTCAGCGCGTCATAGAGCTGGGTGAGCGTGGCCAATCACTGTGACCGGTGCTTGTTAACGAGCGCGTCCATTGGGTCGTTCTCGACATTGACCGACATGAACTCTTCGAACGTCGGCGGGGGCAGGTCGAGTTGCGGGACTTCGACCCCGGGTGTGTCCTTGTAGTACATATCGAACGTGTTGACGCGCGTCTGCAGCGCTGCGTTGAGCTCGTCGTAGATGACCTTCAGCTGCTCCTTGAGCTGGCCTTCACTCTGGTTCGGATCGAGGTTAGCGATCTTGGACTGTAGCAGTTCCAAGTCCTTGTCCGACACGTTGCCGAGCGCGCCACCGGTCTTGGATGCGTCGCGCATCGCCTGCAAGGCAGACGCCGCGAGACCTGACTTGAGTGTCGTGATCAACGCGCGGGCATCGGTCGCCCAACCACCGCCGGGGAGAGCGCCGCTGATGGCACCAATCGGCCCGGTGTTCGACCAGTTAAGGCTCTGGTAGGCGCGTTTGATCGTGTCCATGGCTGTGTTGGCCTGGCGCAGAGAGTCAGTGACGCCAGCCGTCTCGGCGGGGAGACCTTTCACCTTGGCGACGTCGACCTTGGCCTGCTCGCGCTGTGTGGTCAGTTCGTCCGCCGAGTAAGGGACGAAGGACGACGGCACGGTACCGTCGGCGCGCGGGTTCGGCAGGTACTCACCGGTGGTAAGATTGGTGCGCGCCGAGACTTTGTCGCCGTTCTCGTCGACGCCCCAGATGGTGGTAGCGGAATATTTGTCGCGGCTGGCCTCTTCCCGAGCCAAGCGCTCAGCCTCTCTTGCGGCCCTATCTGCCGCGTCGTTCTGCTGCCGGTAAGCGAACTCACGTTCACGGAACGCGCGATCCTGCTGGGTCAGATCTAGGTCCATCAGGTCCTTTAGGTAGCCGCTTTCACGTGAATCGATAGCGGCAATTTCCGTGCCGTACGACTGCAGCCCGGCGTTGATGCCGAGCCCGACGTTCTGCAAGGTGTTTGAATGCTTGCCGCTCAGCATGCCCGCCGAGGCTGCCAGCAGCGCCATCGCTCGAGCGCGGTCCTTCTCTTCATCGAGACCACTCAGCTTGTCATTGTAGCGCTGATAGAGCGTGTTTAGGTCGACAGGCCCACCGCGCGCAAAACCCGGGACCGCCGAGACAATACCGCCCTCTGCGAACCCCGGCCCCCCGCCACCGGGCACCGCGGCGGCAATGCCCATCCCGCTGCCCATCGCTGCCGGATCGATAGCCGGCGCCTGCGCCATCGGACCGCCAGGTTGCATGCCGCTCCCCAAGTCTTCGGCGACGGTAGTCTGCGGTTTCCGACGCGCCAGTTCGCCCTCATACCGCGCTCGCATATCCTTGCGCCGGTTCATCTCGCTCAAGACGAGATAGGGCGGGACCGAGCCCGAGGGCGCCTTGACCTCCTGCTGGAGCATGGCGTCGTCGAGGCCCTTAAGGACGTTCATCTGCTCGATGAGGTTCATGCCGCGCGCCTCAAGTCAGAAGGTCCCAGACACCGGCGGCGCCGGTGGCCACGCCGAGCAACTGCGACAGGAAATCCGGCGCTGGTTCAGTCTTGGTTGTGGTGGTGTTTGGCGTGACCGGCGTGCCGGATAGAAGCTGGCTGTAGAGGCTCAACTGCTGGCTGGGGTAATCGCGCTGGTTGGTGAAGTCCTTGTAGGCCATATCGAGCCCGGCCTGCTGGCGCTGCTGCGTCTTGGCGCCGACACCGCTGAGCGCTTCGGCGTTCCGCAGCGCGATGTCGTTCTTCGTGTTGCCGAGCTGACCGAGGAGGCTCGCCGCGTCGAGACCCAGCCCTTTGCCCAAACGCCGATTGGTCTCGTCGTTCTGGAACAGCGTCGTGCCGCGGTCGAACATATCGCGCAGGCCCGTCGCCTCGATGTCCTGCAACTGGGTGTTGAGGTCACGGCGCGCGAGGCTGTCCTGCACGAAGCGCCGATCGCCGCCGAACGCTCCGGCCTGTACGGCGCTGGCGTCGCGGCCCGCCTGCTGCTCCTGGAACGTCTGCTGCGCGCGGTTCTTCTGGACATCGAGGACGTTGCTAACGAACGGATTGAAATACGGGCTGAGATCGGTGCCCGGGATCTGGTTCGCCTGATACCCTGCCGCGCCCGTCGCGGCGTTGATGCCCGCGTCGATGCCCGGCGTCCCGGCGCCCGCCTGCTGGCGGACCATGTCGAACGCTGCGTTGGTGTCGCCGGAGAAATTTGCAAGGCGCTCGCCGCCGTAAGCCTGGTAGGGCTGGGACGTGACCTGCTTGGCCTTCTTCAGCATATCTCGCATATAGGGATCGAAATACGCTGGCAGCGAGCTGGTCGTCGTGCTGGTTGTGGTGTCGCCCCCCTTGCTCACGATTTGACCTCCGCCGCAGTACCCGTTTCGAGTAGCACAGTTCCGCCGGTCCAGCCAAGGTTCTTCAAGGCGCGCGTCCAGCCGGGGCGGCCGTAGAGCTCAACGCCATCGAGACCCGCATCGCGGGCATAGGCGCGGAACGTCGCGTCGGCTTCACTCATCCATCCTGCCATATCCGACCCCCCGGCGATGTCGATCGTCAGCATCGCCCGTTTTGGATAGCGTGACTCCCTCGTCACGAAGGCCGCTCGGATAACTCTGTCCTCCGGGTACGTGACCCACAGGATATAACGCCCGTCCGTCAGCCAGTCGAACACCGACGCCATGTCGATCCGGCCGCCAGAAAACCCAATGGCCGGCGAGAGCAGCGACGCGACTTTTGGCCAGATCGATTTCAGTTCGGTCGAAGGGACCGCGGTCATCGTCCATGTCACGCCGCCTTCTTCCCGGCGGACAGCCGCTCAGCGAGTTGCTGCAGCCGTTCAGCACCAAGCTCGACGTCCCCTTCGCCGATGCCCTTTACCGCGTCCACGGAAAAGACGAATTCGCCGTTCGACAGCTTCGCCGGCGATACCACCGACCCCTCTTCGACGATCACCGCCGGAACGGCGTCATCCTTCGGCCCGCCCGGACCCTTGATCTGCCGGCCCTTACCTGCGCCCTTCATCGATAGGCCCTCGCCGACATTGTCGTTCAAAGACTTCAGCGCGGCGTCGCCGAACTGGGCGACGAAAGCCTTGAGTGTCCGGGCTGCGGCTTCGTCGGGTTTCTCGCCTGCCTTCAAGCGCTCGAGCACATCTTCGGTCTGGCCGATCAACTGCACGCGCGGGTCGGATTGATCGATAGCGCCGCCCCCGGCGTAGGCGGGCGCTTCCACCATTCCGCCGTCTGCAAGATGGTTGTTGAGGAAATACAGCCACTCATCGTCGCGCCCCGGATTGTACGGCGGTATGTCGGGAAACTGCACCGTGCGCCCGTATGCGGCGGCAGATGGCGTTGTCGGCGGTTGCGTATCCGGCCCCGTGTAACCTTCCAGCCGGTCGTCGACGCCATTGTGGTTGAGGTCCGGGAAAGTACCGCCGGGAGGCGCGTTCTTTCCCGGCGGCAATCGGCTCGGTGTCGTGTCGACATACCCGGTGGCGTCGCGCGAAAAGCTCGATCCGCCGCCCAACGACACGCCTTCGCGGGGGTCCCAGCGCGTGAAATCGCCATTGGCCGTAGCGGTCCCGCGTTCCCCCTCGAACATACCTTTCATCATGTCGCCGCCCGCGCTCCAGAGGTCCGGGAACAGCGTGCTGACGATTGCCCCGAGGCCGAAGTGGCTGAGCAGCTTGCCGGTGTTGTCCCAGGTGCTGGGCTCCTGGGTCGCCGCGTCGATCCCCGCTTCCGCGCTGGTCTGGCTCTCCGGGCCATACCCGGGGGCGTTCATGGACGGGGGGTCATCGTAGCCGAGGGCACCGGTGATCGTCCGCCCCATGTCAGCAAACGGCGACTTCCAGCCCCAGCGCTGGTCAGCTGGCAGGTTGTGCCAGTCAACGGCCACCGGCGGCTCGACGAACTCGCTGGTCCGGCGGCCGAGCTCGTCCACCTCACTGGAAGGAATGGCGTCGACAACCGACGCATTCGAATCGGGAATGCTGGGCGGTAGTGACCCTGTTACCGGTTCTGACGGCAACCGCTCTGAGTACCGTGTCCAAGCAGGTGGCCACTCTCGCGTAGGAATGATTGGGTTCCCGTTATCGTCGATAGCGTAAGTCGATACCTTACGAGTAGCCAGCCCCTCTAGCGGCTTAGACATGTAATCACCGTCAGACGCAGGCTCTTCAGGACCCATCAGCCCGAGCGAACGCAACCCGGCCGATAGATTGTGCCACGCGCTATACGGATCGTTAGCCGCGTCCGGGCCCATCAGCAGCGTGTTGTCGTGGTACACGGGTGGCGCGGCAGTGGTCGGTGTGCTTGAGCTATCGGCGGCCCCTATGCGACGCAAATAATCGCTGGACCCCGGCAACCCCGTAGCGAAATTGATTCCTTTGCCGCCCGCGATCAGATTGTCCAGCGCGTTGGGCACTAGATAGCGTTCATTGGTGGCCGGTATCGTATGGAACATATCTGTCAACATACCGAAAGACAGATCATTGTCTCCGGGTGGATCGTAGGTCTTGCCCGAACCTCCGCCACCTGTCGAAGAGCGGGAAGTCCCCGTCGAAGAGCCCGAAGACGACGAGCCCCCACCGCTCGCCTCGGCCCAGACGTCGCCGGAAGACGGGCGTTCGACTTTATCGATGCCCGAGCCGTGGCCGACATAGCTGAAGCGTGACTCGGCTGGCGCCGTCTCTTTCTTGTCGGAGCCAACGCGGGTGTTTGGCGTCGCCGACTTGTTCCAGTCGGCGTCGCTCGTACGAGTGCTAGTGGTCTTGACTGGCGGGGCTTTTGTCTCGGTGCGGATGTCCTTCTGGACGGTCGTCGATTTGGCGCCCGTACCGGCGGTTGAACGTGGCACGACAACCCCGTCTTTCTTGTCGGTCCCGATTGCGTAGGCCATGCGCCGAAACTCCTAGACCGTAACCGTGATCGTGCCGACCGATCCCGTCGCAGACACCGTATCGAGACCAATATCACCTTCCAGCACGAAGGTCAGCACCCGACCGTTCAGATAACCCTCGCCGACGCGCAGGCCATAAGCGCCGCGGGGAAAGGTCTCGGCGAGCATCATACCGGAGAACCGCCCGTAGGTGAACCCGGTCAGTTGCCGGGTGACGTTCTCCAGCCAGCGGTTGAGTTCGTTGCCGTAACTCTCCGTCCAGCCCGACGCCGGCGGCCGGGGCGGCGCCGGGAAGATCGGCACGAGCGGCGTGTTGGTCGCCACTTAGCGCTGCCCGTCAGGGCTGGCATAGATGCGCGGTACACCGAGTTGCCAGAGTGTGCCGATCTCGGTCGCCTCGATGCCGAATTGCACGGAGCGTGCACGGAAGCGCCGATCGACCTTGGCGGTGTACTGCGCCGGCGGGCCGGTGACAGTCAACTCGACGGTATTGTCGGGGCCGGAAACGAACGCCGAGCCGGGGTAATCGCGCTTCTCGAAGGTCAATGTCACGGTGGGTGTCGCTGCCGTTGAACCGGTAAATTCAACGTCGGGGATGGTGCGCGACACCAGCATGAAATTCTCGCCGCTGCCGAGCTCGAACACGCTCGAGCGCAGATAGCTGTCGAGGATCGTGGCAGGGACCGCGGACTGATCCGTCGCGCCGGTCTCCATAGAATAGATATAGCCGTCCGGAGCCCCGGCAAGCGGCGTAGTTTCGAACCAGGCGTCAAGCCATGTCGTGCGCCCGACGCCGTTATACGAACCATAATACCAGATCGGATCGCCGGGGTTCTCGTAATTGCAGATGACGTAAAAATTGAGTTCGCTGGACCCGTTCACCGGCAGCAGCCAAAGCACTTCATGGAACTGCCGGTTGATGCCCGCGGTGATCTTCTCCGACTGCGCGGTATTGAGGATCTCGGCGATGTAGGTTCGCACCGTGCACGGCATGTCGCGCACCACGCCATCGTACATCTGGAACAGCGGTCCGGTCGCCATCCAGAACGTGACCGAACCGGTGCTGACGACAGCGTTGGGGCCGATCAACTGGACATTGGTGCCGATGCGCGTCTGGCCGAAAGTATAAGGCGGACCGATGAAGCGCAGGGAATGGAGCGTGATGTCGGTGAACACCAGCGTCTCGGTGGTGGTCTCGACGGCTTTGAGGAATTGGCTGCCCGCGTTGATCGTGAGGCTGCCCGCCGTGTTGGTCGTGTCAGGCGTCCACTGGATCAGGCTCTCGGTGTCGCTCCAGCGGATCAGCAGCGGATCCTGCGTTGTCGTGCCGATGGTGTTGGTGGCAAAGACGAGGATATGGCGGTCGTTGTCGGAAACCAGAACCTGCCGCGCGATGACCGGCGGATTGCTGGCGCCGGACAGAGAGGTGATGTTGACGCCGCGCGTCTGCACGCTACCGCTCATGTCCTTGTAATAGATTCCGCCGTTGCGCGGATTGAACAGCAGGTCCTCACCGAAGTTATCCTCAGTCCAGAGGCGCAACTGGTCGGTCTCGACGAAAGAGCCAGAACCTTCACCCCACGTTCCGCCGCCCCACGGGCCCGTGCCCCAGCCATTGCCCAGCGCTGACGTGTCGAGGCCGACATTGATCTGGTAGGCGGCAACGACTGCCGCGCCACCCCCGCCCGCTGACGTCGTGTCCGAGGTCACCGTCAACGTGATCCAGTAGGTGTTGGCGTCGACGATTTTAGTGATCTGGTACTCGCGATTGAGTACTGCGGCGGTGACGTTGCTCGCGCCGATCGTCGTTGCGCCAGAGTACGTCACAAAATCGCCCAGCACAGCGCCGTGCGCCGTGTCGGTCACGACGGCTGTCGAACTGCCATTGGTGATGGCGAACGGGTTATTATTGATCGTCACCGTCGAACGGATCGGTGTGATGTCGACGAGGCTGTTACCGTAGACGAGGTAGTATTTGAGGTTGGTTCCCGCGCCATAGAACCGCGTTCCGGCGAGCGTGCTCCACGGGAACAGAGATCTGAAGGTCCCCTGCGCGGCGTCAGCCGTGAACTTCTGCCAGCCGCCCATGGACTGCGGCGTGCCGCTCACCCAGCGCGCAAGGTTGATGTCGTACCAACCGCCGGTGTTGCCGTAGTCAGTAGACTCACGGTTGACGCCGGGTTTGAATTGGAGTTTGAGCGGTTCAGTAATACCTTACCTCATTTGCGCGAGCAGCGCGGCTTTGAATTGTGCGAGCGTGTAGGCCGGATCGCCGTTCTTCACTCGTAGCTTGTTGATCTCTGCAAACATGACGAGGCCGATCGCGCGGGTGGCCGAGCCGGGAGCAATTAAGGCGGCGTCGAGTACGTCCTGATCCAGAGGTGCGGGCGGGTTCAGATAGGCTAAGACCTCCGGGTGATCCTCGGGCAGTTCCTCCTGCGGGAAAGCCGGGGTGTCTGAGGAGCCTGCTTGCGTTTGCAGGCACGCATACAGGGCGTCGATTTTGCCGTTCTTGCGCCGAGCAAAAACCATCACGTCGCTCCTCTATCGTCCCACCAACCGATGCTAAAAATCGAGTAGGTTGGACTGTTGCTGGTTGTGCTCATTTCAAAAGTTGCCTGCCGTGATGTGTCGATGATACAAACTTGGCGACCATAATTTGTTTTGGTGTCAGAGGACGCCGCACCTGTTACAGTGATCCCAGCAGAATACGCCCCGCCGTTCGCTGCCGATGCTGTCGGGCGAAGAACACCGTTGATTGTTCCCGTGGTGCGCGAGACCTTGATGCCAACGTCACCAAGTATCGTAAGGCCAGCCGGTAGGGACGCCAGCGTAACTGTAGCCGAGCCAGAGTAAGTGGCATCTGCTACATCCTCGACCGGCGTTTTCCAGACAAAATAGTTGCCGATCTGAATGAAAGCCTTGATTGCCCCGCCCGTGCGAAGGATCGACCCGATTCGCCGGATATGCGTATAGGAGCTACCACCCGTTTCAGCCTGCAGATGCCCCAGAACCGTAGCCTGCACCGCGCTCGGATCAGCATAGTAATCCTGCACGCCAGCATCGGTCCAGGCAGCCCAAACATGGTAAGTCGTATTCGCAATCGCGGCACCAGAATAGCGCATGCCCTGGTTGGTTCCAACCGCCCAGTTGGCGTCCAATTGCTTAGTCAAGGCTGCGCACGCGACCCATATCAAGCCCGTGGCCGTAGTGCTCAGATCGGACGCAGCGCCAGATGCGAAATCAATGTCATTCGTGGAATCCCCGACGTTGTTGGAAAGCGTAGGGAGCGGTCTGCCGAATAGCGCCTGCGTATCGTTGAGGCTGAATAGCTTTCGTCTGGTCCCATCGATGGTGGCATAGAAATTGAGACCGCCGTCTTCGGAACCTGAGGTAGTGTCGGAGACCACCGCCTCTATTGAGGCGTATTCCTGTTTGGCAGCGCCGCTGTCCTGCCCATTGAAGATAACCTGCCCAATAATATCGGAGGCGGCTGGGGATGCGCTGTTGCGGTAGAGATCGATAACCGGGCCAACGGCTGCACCGGCGTCGGCGTACAAATACGTCGTCGTGCCGCCGCCGGTAGAAATTGCCTTGGTGCGCGTACCGGCAACCTGCGTGTACATATCGAGCGTCGAGTCTTCCGACGTGCTCGTCGCATCGGTGATCGTCGCCTCTATAGAAGCGTATTCCTGCTTATTCCCCGCGCTGTCCCGCCCGTTAAAGATGACCTGCCCGAGGATGTCGGAAGCGGCCGGCGAGGTCGAGTCACGGAACAGATCCATGACCGGGCCGACAGTTGCGCCGGCGTCGAGATAGACCGCGCCACCGATCTGGCCGTTCCAATAGTTCTGACCCATGACGACATTGGTGCCGTCGGAGAATACATTTATCGTCGCGCCGGGCGGGATGGAAACACCCGTACCCGCAGCCGTCTTGGCGACGATCGAGAACCCGCCCGTCGTGGAGTTCTTGATCGTATAGAGCTTCTCGGCGGTCTGGACGACGACGTTGCGCGTTGCGGTCAAGGCGCCGGTGACCTCGATCACCGCGTTGCGCGCCTGATCGGATCCGCCATTGACGGTGGTCAATGTGAGGTTGGCGACATCGCCCTGCGCGACGGAAAGCACACCGGTGACCGCCTGCTCGAGCAGCGTGCCGAGGTTGGTGTTGGTCGTGTCACCCCATGTGCCCGACTGATCGCCGGTGGCCATGAGCTCCAGACGGAGGGCGGGAGAATAGGTACTTGCCATCAGGCCCTCGATCTCATGTTACGTCACCACAGGCGTCCATCCGCCGCTTGGACCTGAACCAATCTGCGACCAGCCGCCGCCCGGTCCGGCTGGAACGACAACCCAGTTACCCGGAGGTCCCGGCGGCACTTGGCCCCAGACAAGGATACTAGCGAGTTCGGCTGTCGCTGTCACGCCCGATAGCGAGATGTTCGCGGCGGCCGAAACAAGCAGATCACCGATCTCTCCGGTTGCGTAAATGCCCGTGAGATCGACCATCGTCATGATGCTGATTGTGACGTCGCCGAGTTGACTCGTCGCAAAGACATCGGTCAGTGAAATGTCGGCATTCGCTGTGACGCCGATCGACCCGACGACGAGCGTCGCCAGCACGCCGGTGAGGCTGACATTGGCTTGGGCGGCAACGACAATCGAGCCGAGCGTGCCGGTCGCCGCGATGGTGGTCAGCGAGACATTGGCCTTGCCGGAGACAATCAGCGTGCCAAGCGCCCCAGTGGCGCTCACTCCGGTCAGGCTTACCGTCTCGAAGACACCGGTGCCCCACGGGCCGGATCCCCATGTGCCGCGGCCCCATCCGGTTGTGCTCATGCGAGCCTCCCGGCTGCGTTAGGGCCCTCAGACGAGGCGGATGATGGCGTTGCTGGCGTCGGCCGTTGGGAAGATCATGGTCATGTCGCCGGCGGTCGCCGTCTTGTCGCCGCCGAAGTCGAATACGGCGACAGCCTTGTCGCTCTTGGTGTCGTTATAGATCAGCGCGCCAGAAGTCGTGATGGTGACATTGGTGAAGACCAGATCGGCGAAATCGGTGAAGGCCGTGGTGCCGCTCGAGGTCGGGGTCACATTGGTCAGCGCGGATCCGCCCGCCGTGTAGTTGGTACCGCTCGCCTCATCGGCGCCCATGTCGGAATAGTTGGTGGTCGCCGCGCCGAAGGTACCTGAGATGGATGCTGTGGCGCGGAACAGGGCGAGCTTGAAGCTGTCCCCGGTGGTGTTGGTGAAATCGTGCGTACCGGTCAGGAGCTGCGTCTTGAACGATGTGCAAAGGGCCTGGGTGATTGCCATGGCGAGTCTCCTAGTGCTTTGTGCCGGTTCGGCCGAATTCGCCGTGGTGGAGCGCCGACGCTTTCACGTACGCCTCGTGCGCTTCTTGCTCAGTATAGAACGACCCTAGGTAATGGCGAACCCCCTCTTTATTGATGGTCGCCATCCATTCCTTGGTCTGTCCTTTGAAGCTAAGGTATGCGCCTTTCAGCCCTTTACGATAGCCCCGAGTGTTCTGCCCGTTCTGCGCTCGGGTAGCCAGTCGCAGATTAGCTACGCGGTTATCAAAGGTGTCCTGATCCCTGTGATCGACTTCCATGTCGCCCGGGTCAACGCCATGGTACAGCGCGTACATTACCCGGTGAAACAAGTAGCGCTTTCCGTCTATTCCGATCACCAAGTACCGGTCATCGTGCGTAGGGAACCCGGCTGCTTCACCAACCTTACGGTTGCCCCGCTGCGTCCGGCAAAACAGTTCGCCCGTCATGAAGTTCGGACGAAACAGATCGTACAGACGGTCCAGCGAAGGGAGTGGCTGGTGATGCACGTCAGAGGCTCCTTACCAGTTCGGCGGCGCTCTCGTGGCCCGCATTCATGAGGACGTTATAGACCGAGGTGTTCTGCGACCGCTGCGCCTGCGCGAAATAGTGCTTCAACAGCGCTTCCATGCGGTGCATCTGGGCTTCACCGGCGGCGCGCACATCGGCGGGCACATCTGGGCCGATATAGATCAGCTTCGGGAGGAGCATCCTCGTCAGCTCGTCGGGGTTGAGCCCGCGCCCGCTGGTGGCGATGACCTCGACGTCGCCGCTCTCAAAGGTCGTGCCGACGCTGAAGCTCACTCGCGCCCCCGCTTCTCACCGTTGCGATAGGTGTCTTTCTTGTCGCGCGTCTCGCCGAGGTTCTTGAGGCCCTGCAGCCCGACCAGGAAGCGCTGCTCGTAGGTGTCGCCCATGCTGTCGATGCCCGCGGTTTTCTTGAGCCATGACGCTGCCTCAGACAAGCAGCCGTAGAGCAACGTATCGTAACCGTTGATGGAAAGCCATGTCCCCGTCGGCTGATCGACAAGGCTCGGCGGTTTGTAAAAGTAGTTGAGTTGCGTGGCGTAGCTCGCTGCCGGGGTCGGCCCGACAAGGATCGTGGTGTCGTCCTCGTCCGCCGTGAAGATGCTGTAGACCGCCGGGAAGCCAGTTGTCGCGGGCACCGGATAGACCTCTCGGATGTAGCTCACATCCTTGGGGATCAAGTAGACGTACTCGCCGGTCACCGGAGTGATGACTGCCAGGCTGGCGCAGGCGAGAAAATCGTCGGGGAGCTGGAGATAGGCGTTCCCTAGCGTAAACGTGCCGGTGACGTTCCTCTGGTTCCATGGAAGTTGGACAAAGTAAAATGTCCTGGATTCAGTGTTCTGGATGAACGTCGGGATGGCGGCAATGAAAGCCGGGTCATCATAGGTCGTCCACGACTCTATATCGGCCGTCAATGCCGCGAGCGTCGTCATTCTGACATAGCCCCACAAGTTATGTCAGAAACCCGCTTAGTTTTTGACACAGCGCTGGTCACTTCATCCGCTTGGTGTTGACCGCCTGCGGGCGCGACACGATCTCGGAGTTCAGGCACTCCTTGTCCATCGGTGTCATGCGCGGCGGGGCAAGCTGCGGGCTGATACCGTAGCGCTCGACGGTCTTGCCTTCCTTGCGGGGGCCGGTACCGCCCCGGCCTCGGTCGTTGGTCATCATTTCTTTTTGCCTTTCACGGGACCGCCCTTTTTGTAGGCCGTCGGCTTGACGCCCATCGGACGGGCGGTGGCCATGCCGGCTGGGCGCATCGGTGCCATGCGCATGTCGTTGGGGCGCGCGGTGCTGACAATGGGCCTGGCGGGTACGCGGCCCACAGCTTTCGGGCCCATGCTACGCGGAGGAGGGAAGGGCATGGTCAGGTGCTCCGGATCTTACTGCTACCCTTGCCCCCGGCGGCGTCGGACTTCTGGATGCGCCCGAGACCGCCCGCCGCGCCGGCGGTCATCTTCGGGGTGCTACCCTTGCCCTTCATGGCTTGTTTCATGCCGGGGGATACGTTGTTGGCCATGTCAGGATTCCTTTGGTTTCGCGGCTTCAAGCTCTTCGGCGGTCGCCGGACGTTCGATAATATGGATGTTGGTAGGGCCCGGATGCGGGAAGTTAAAGGACCGCTCTACCATGCTGCCAGGACCAACAAGCACCGGTGCGCGACCGTCCTGAGTGACTTCAGCAACATAGTTACCGTTGCAGGTAACCTTGACCGTGGTCGTCATTCGCATTCTCCTTGTTGGTGGATGGATAGCACTGGTTGGAGGTCATGTCACGAGGACGGTGATGGTGCCTACTTCGCCCTGCACGAAAATATTCGGGTTGCCCAGGGGCATCCAGCCGAACAGAGAAACTGAATTGGGGCGGTTGATGTCGGGGCGAGGGTTCGCCAGAGCTTGTGGGTCAAATATTTTCTGGCGTCCGAGTTGCAACTGCGGGTTATCGAGGTCCCAACACTCGGGGCAAGCGAGACTGCCCGTAGGCCGCTGGTCAAAGGTGACTTCTTTGAGTGTGTTCAAACGGAAGTGGAAACCGCAGATATCGCACTGCCCTAAAGCCCATCTCGGCCGCGTCGTGTTGCTACCCGAGCTAACCGGCATCAGTAGCCCCAGACTCTATAGGAGTTACCTCGGGGCACCAACATTAAGGATGCCTTCTCCCTGTCCTCTTGTGCCGCTCGCTCCCACGTCTTCTCGTAATCGGCTTCAAGCCGGTCGATCAAAGCCTGATTATCGGGCTGCCGTTTCTGAGCGATGTAGAACGCCAGCCCAGAAATAAACGCTGGCAAGAACCTGAACGGCACATCGGCGGTGTTCGTGTAGGCCCCAGCATCGTAAACGCGCCGCAATACCCACATGACAAGCGTGTAAGGGCCGCCCGTACCGGGGAGCGGCCACACATGAGCAGTAATCCCGTCCGTGGTGCGTTGGTAGAACACCTCTATAGGACGGCCGGTGATGTCTGGGTTGGTACGCGTCGCCTGAGTGCTGACGCTGACACGAGTCATGTTCAGCCGTTGCTGACCCGGATTTCCAGACACCCCCGGCGGCAGCTGCACGACCTGCTCGATCACATCGACGAGCGAAGAATCTGCATCAATGACGTACTCGCCAACGCCGTACGTTAAAAGCTGCGTACGCTCTTCGTAGGTCCATAGGTTCAGCCCGCGGTTCGCCCAATCTGCGAATAGCAGATTGATGGACCGACGCGAACTTCTTAGCTCATAGCCTGTACGCGGGGCACCTGTGTCAGTGCCCGCAGCACGCTCCCAGGCTTCCTCGATTGCGTCGGTAAAGACTGGGTTAAAATCGGTCAGCGAACTTACGGTGATTTTTCCACCTCTATAAACTTTAGCCCGTTGCGCATCGTCTGCCCGCGCCGGATGCACTGGCGCAGTAGTTTATCTTTTACACCGTAATGCTTGGCTGCGTCCATTGCGCTTGGAAACTCCTGCCCGTCGTTGAGGCAACGTACGGGCTTCTTGTTGGCCATCTGCGCTTTAACGATACTTACCGCTAACGCGGCCTCACGCGCGGGTGTAGAAGGTACTTTACGACCAAGCATGCGTTCGCGTCGTTTCTGGCGTTCCGTCTCCGATATAGGCCGGTATAAGCGTTGCCTAGGGGCTTTAGGCGGCTTTTCTTTTTTAGGTGCTAAAAGGTCGTTAAGGTACGGAAAACTCCTTCTCAACTCGGCGAGTGGCGGCACCATTTTCCTGCAAATTTCACTGCGCTGCTCGCCTAAGCGGTGCTGATTCCCGAGATTTGCCTGCCTCAGTTTTTCGCGTCGTTCTTCGGAAAGAGGCTTACCTTTAGACCATGGTATTTGTCCTTTATTCGACTCCGAAATTCGTCGTTTATGCTCTTCGCTAAGCGGAACGCCTTTCCGGTACGAAGGAATGCCCGCCCGCTTAGCGCGAAATCTAACCAGGGATTCTGGCGACAACGGGCCCGCTTTTCCGTCTCCGCCTATCGTCATATTGTAGGCGGGTTTGTACTTCGCGATGGCCTCAATTTCATAGCACTTTGCTAGTTCTCTATCACCGTCGAAATCCGCGATCTGCTCGAACACAAAGTTCTCTTGCCCGTGCTTTCGAATTGCGAGGTGCAAATAGAAACCTTGGCCGCGATCAGCCGTTCGACGATGCTGACGCTCGCGCGCGGCTAGCCCTCTGGAAGTGATACCGATATAAAACTTACCGTCCACTTTGTTGGTGACTCGGTACGCGATCACTTCGATTTTTGGTTTCGAACGCGGCATGGGTTACCACTACCACAAAAGAAGCCTACGAAGCTACCGGAAAATCGTAGCTACTTTTTCAAACGTCATAGCATTTATAAATTTGGCCCCGTCAGTAATCGTTCTGGCGAACCGAGAACTGCAGTTCGGCGCCCGACGAATAGGAGTCGAAGCGCAGCCGGGCCGCCGTCGAGTAGTTCAGCAGGGCGCCAGCCAAATTCGCGGTCTTGTCGGCCTGCGTGACGCCCCACACAAGCGTAGCGGGGTCCGTCGCGCCGGTGATCGGCATGTTGGTCTCTTCGATGTCATACTGGCAGGTGCCCGTCAGCCCGCCGACGACGAAGGTCGCGGCAAAATCGTTGCGCCAGTTGGCGAGGAACGTCGGCGTGACGATCTCATCGACCGCCCCGACATTGACGTTTGACGCGACCTGCGCGGACGCGGCAATGCGGGTGATGGTCTGCCAGAAGGTGAGCGACTGAACTTCGGTCGTGGTCACGCCGGTGATGGCTTCGGTACGCGTGAAGCCGTCCTGGTCGGTGCCGTATACCGTAAAGATGACGCTCGACACGTCGCCCGCGCTATCGATGGCGATCCGCACGCCGCCGATGCCGGATGAATAACTCCCCGGTACGCCGGTGAGGTTGTGAATGTCCCACACCCCGCCGGTGACCTGATCGCCATTCAAGAGAAGGTCCGCGGCGCCAGCGGTAGTCTGGGCCTTGGCGATCCCATCGGTATCCACGGCAACGGGGTCGATGTCGTAAGCTGCGTAAGGCATGCGCCTTCTCCTTGAAAGGAAGCGCGGGGCCGAAGCCCCGCGTCAGGATCAGGCCGCGTTGACGGCGATGCTCGACGTCGCTGCCGTCGGGACCGCGCCGGTGACGAACACGCCCGTGGTGCCCGATATCTTCGTGATGTTGGTTGAGAAGCAGGCCGGATCGAGCGTAATTGCGCCTACCGTCTGCGTCGCGCCCATAGCCACAGCCTCGCCAGGGTTGGCGGTACCCTGCGGGTTATTGATAAAGCCGCAGCCCTTGAACAGAAGCATGCGCTCGACATCGTCGGCATTGGCGCCGTAAACGAGCCGGTTGGCCGCGTTGCCGCCGTTGCGCCAGAACATGCAATTCTGGAAGTAGGCGTCGCGGGTAACCTTGCCAGCGCCGGCGAGACCCTTGGTCAGCAACACACATGGACGGATGATGGCACCGACGATCTCGTTGGCCAAAGACCCGATCGTGCAATCGATGAACTGCGGGCTGTCGCCGTTGAGCAGCAGTTCCGCCGCACCGGTAACGTCGAGATCGGTATCCTTGTAGATTTCGCAGTTCTGATAGAGTGCGTATTCGCCGCCTTCGGCGACGCAGTAGATGCCTTCGGTCACCGTCGAGGAGTTGATGAACTTGATGTTGACGAAGGAATTGCGGACGCCCGTGTTCTTCATCGTGGCGATGTTCGTCGCGCCGCTGGTGGCGGTCAGGCTGACCTTGGCGTTGTTCCCGTAGAAGCGGCCGCCGGTGCCGTCCATGCCGATAAAATGCACGCGCGATTTGGTGACGTCGAGCATGGTGCTCAGGACGTGCGTAGCGGACCCCTGAAGGACGATGATGTCGTCGTTGCCGCTCGTCACCTGGCTATAGGCGTAAGCGATCGTCTGCCACGGCTGGTTCGGGTTCTTGCCCGAGCCGGCGTCGACGCCGGTGCCGTAATTGACGAAGTACATATTTCCGGGGGTGGGCGGGAACCCGGAACTGACCGGCTGCCCTCCAAACTGGTAGAGGCCATCTGCGAAAGTGGTCATGCTCGCTCCTGCAAAGCTCGCCCTCCCACGTTGCAGCAACAGCCGTCGGGGTACGACCTGGAAGGGCTCATGTTCCCGATTGGGCGAGTGTAGGCTGGTATCGGGGAAAAGAAAAGGCCCTCCTGCGTTTGTGGGAGGGCCTGAGTTTTACGGTTTGCGCCGCTCAGGAGGGAGGAGGGATCTGGGCGGGCGAGGTTAGTAGAGCGTTATTCTTGGGCGCCGTCAAGCAGCCTTAGGTTCTTCGACGGGCGGCTGCTCGAAGCCCAGTACGCCCCACAGATCGATCTGGCGCGGTACGACCGGGATAACCCGCCCGTCATATTTCGGGTCTAGGTACTGAACCTGTAGAAGCTCATGCTTGTCGTTCGCCTCGTACTCAACAACACGGACGTAGGTATCGCGTCCTTGAAGTTTGTAAATCTCCCACGGGCGGAAGCGCGCGGCGAGGTTGTACACAGGGCCTTCCTGATGCTCGAGCCACGCGTAGTAGGCAGCTGCATCGCCGCGTTTATAGGTTGGTTTCTTCATTTGGCGGTTCCTTCCGCTAGGGTTCCTGATTCAGCGGCATGCTCAATCAGGTGGTCGATGGCACGCTGCAACTCGTCCTTGTCGAGTTTGTAGCGGGCCACGTGCATCATGGCCTTTGCCATGAGTACGAGGTCGTCTTCGAATAGCCCGAGCGCTTGATTATGCCCTTGGCAGACGAGCCCACGGATTTGCCCTGTGTCGTGGCAATGATCCGTAGCGATATCTTTGGGCTCGCCTTCCTTGGTCGTCGCAGTCTCCGGCTTGCCGCAGATTTTGCAGAGCCCCTTCTGCTCATCGAACAGCTTCTCAAATTCCGCATACCCATAGTTCGGACCGAAGGCGCGTTTGAGCGCCGCGTCCTTGTACTGGATAGGATACATGGCTTTGTGGGCCTGCTTCTGGCGCCGGTTGTAGTCGACTACGCTCTCGCCGGGGAGCTTCTGCACTAAGGCTTCACGCCACTCGTAGTTACCAGGGCCGATAGGTTTGTCTCGGTCGACATGATAAAGCCGGTGACGTCTCGAAGGGCGTCCGCCACCGACACCGAGTACAAACAAAGGGAAATCGTCCAGCCATTCTTTGACCACCGGGCGGGTGTTCTTCACCCGTTTGAACTCCATCCATATCGTGTACAAATCGTGCTGCGTGATTAGTCCTGTTCGTTGAGGGTAGGTACGTCCGGGCGTCGTCGTGCCCGTGCGGCGAAGACGCTGCAAATGCTTATTGCATAACCCCTGCCCATGAGCTCTGGCTTCGCACCCTTCTACGGTGCACTGGCCGCGGACGAGGTTCTTGCGGTCGACTTGCCCTGTTCGTTGCCAGCGTGAGTAGCACGTCCGGCACAGATCGCGGGCCGCGATCAGTTTGGTTTCACCGCATGCGCTGCACACGGCGACTTGGGTAGCCATAGCGAAATCTCCTTTTATTCGGTAACAGCACAATCTAGCTACGCTATCAGTGTTGATTCGTCAAGCGTAGGCTAAAAATAAAAGAAGGCCCGCCGAGGCGGGCCTTCTCTGCTGTCACCGAGGGCTGTAAAAACCCTAGGAGATTCAATGACTTAGGCGCCGGGGCTGCCCCAAATTGCGAGGTAATCCGAGAATCCGAAGCTGTAGCGCTCCCTCTCCGCGACTCTCACGTTCCCAGTGTCAAAATCACCGTCAGTCTTCTGACTTACTGGAACTCGATTGAAGTATCGCGCACCGTTGGGCACGTCTGTCTGGAGAAACCACGCATCCGGATCTGTGAAGTAATGATTCACAGCGAACCCTTCCGGCACAGCGGCGGTCACGCGGATGGCGTTCACGTCGTTGTTGGCCGTACCGGGCTGGAGCTGGGTATCGAGCACGCGGGTCGCCACGTACTGGTTGTCGACGGCCGTGAGCATCTTGCGCACACGGGCGTTGATCAGCTTGCCGCGATCGTCCGTCCACTTGGCGATCTGAATTGTCGCTGCTTCCAGCGACGTTTCGTTAAGATCGACCGCAACGGACGGGCGGTTCGAGATGGTCGGGCCGGCCACCTGCGGGTGGGCGGTCGAGAACAACTGGACGCCGTCACCGACACCGTAGCCGCCGGACGCCAGAGCCGTGAAGCCGTTGTTGAACGGCGCCGCGGCTTTGATCTCTTTGGTGTTCCGCATGGCCCGGCCGAGTTCGGTCGAGTAGCGGGCGCTGAGCGAACCATAGAGGTTGTCTTCGAAGGCTTCCTCGGTGAGCGCGAAGCCCATCGAGATCGTCTCCATGACGTAGGTCGCCGTGTAGCCTTCCTGGGCGGTGTCGAACAGGATGGCAGCGCCTTCCTGCTTGACCGGCGCCGACTGGAAGCCGGTGATCTTCTGGTCCTGCTCGAACGAGCGCTCGGACGAGCTCTCGGTGTAAATTTCGGCGTATTCGTTCTCGTACCGGTTGTACTCCATGCCGAACAGGGCATCGAGGCCGGGAAGCAGCTCACGAAGGAGCTGAGCGCGTGAAATTGCAGCCATTTCTCAATCTCCTTCCTTAAATACCAGTCAGCGTAGTGAGCTGATGGTTGTTGAACTTGACGAGGACGATGGTGAAGGCGTCGCCCCACGCATTGCCCGGGATGTCGGCGAGACCGACGACGCGAAGCGGTCGGGTGCTGGTCGTATCCAGCGCCACCGACGACAGAGCGTTGCGGCTCTTGCCGAACACCGAGGTGCCGGCCGTCTGGACGATATCGCCGTTGGCGCCGAGCGCCGTCTGCGGAATCGGACCATCGCCCTGGATCATGAACACGGCGTCTGGATTATCGACGACCTTGATGCTCGGATAGAGCGGAGACCCGGTGGGCTGCCCCGTGGTGGTCGAGGCGGGCCAGAACTGGCTGTTCTGCCAGTAACCGAGCGCCGGGTCGACATAGCTGACGCCAACGGCCACACCGTAAGGCGTGAGCGTCGTGGTGCCGGTGTCTTTTTCGATGACGCCGGTGGAGGCCATCTTCACGACGTCACCGAAGTAGATCGCCGTGGTGTAGCCGTCGAGAATGTTGAAGGTCTCGAAGCCCTGAGTGTTGTACCCGGCGGCGAGATTCTGAACCGGAATCATGCCGAAGGGGTAAGCTGTGGCGGTCATCGCCGTGCTCCTGAAGTTACTGGGCCCTGCCGGGTCCAAAGACGACTTTGCGGGAGTTTTCGTTGAACTTTTTGACCAGTTCGTTCTGATCGCGCATGTAGTGCTCTTCAGCAGACGATTCCTGCTGTTTCGCCACACCGCGATAGTGGTCGCCGCGCTGCTTGACCATCTCGGCTGGCATCCGGCAGGCGATCAGCCCGCCGACTTCCAGCTTACCGCGCTGCTCACCACCGGAGTAGGTGTGCAACTCGGGGTAGTCGACCAGATCGATCGGCTCCCAGCCTTCACGCAGGCGCTTTGAAACGTTGGTTTTGTCCGGGGTTCCGTAGGTATCCGTACGCACCCACTTGCCAACCCAGCCATCGCGGGCTGGAATGTCGGGGAGCACGGACGGCTGGGACCACGAACGTTTGGGTTCAGTCATCTCACGCGTCTCTTGAGACCGCGGGGTTCTCACAGTCGGGGCGCTGAGCGCCGCGAAGGGGTCGTTGGTCTCGGTGATCATGCGCCGTTCCTCTGGGCCGGGGCGTACTTGGCCAAGGAGGCGGCGTACTGCTGCGGCGTGATGTTTAGCTGCTTGGCGATTGCCAGCTGGGATTTCGTGAGCTCTACAATGCGTGGGTTGGAGACCTTGCCGGTTTCCCGGGAGCCGTCCGCCACCACGTTCGTCCGGCGGGGTGTAGGCGTCCCGCCGTCGTCGTCGTCACCATTCGATTGCTCGTAGGCGACGTGATCTGGATACATGGCTTTCATGCCTTTGTCCAATTCCCTCGTGTAGTTAGGGTCGGACGGCTGAACGCCGCGCTGCACAATGGTGTCGTGGAGGGATAGCGCCAGCTTGGTTTTCGCCGGGTCCTTGTTGAACCAGGAGTCGTTCTTGCTGATCCACGCGGCAACCGCCGGGGCGAGGTTCGGGGCCTGGCGGGCTGGCTGCGGGGCGGGCTGGCGTTCCGGTTCAGCCTGGCGCTGCGCCGGCGTACGGGCGGCGATCTGGACCAGCTCGGCCTGAACCATGCCCATGTCCGCCGTAGCAGAAGCTACCGCGGCGGAATCGCCTTCGGCATGTGCGCGCTCGAGGCGGGCCCGGGCATCGGCGAGCCGCGCTTCGCGGTCGGACTTCATGCTCGCGGCGAGCGCGCCGGTGCTGCCTTCGAGACGCTTGCGCAGGTCGGCCAGTTCGGCGTCGCGGCTGCGCAGCAGTTCGATAGCCGCGGCTTCGCGCCGCTCGACCTCTTCACGGGCCCGGCGCTCGGTGTGCGTCTCGGCCTTGAGGCGCGCAATGCGCTTGGCGACGTTCGGTGAATCGCCGGCAACGGGCTCGAGGTCGGCGACATCGGTCGGGCGACCTCGGTCTGCCTCGGGCGTGTCGTCGACCTCGACCACCGTAAACGCGTTACCATCGGCGTTGTCGAGGTCGACGCTCACGCGTTCCGGCAGATCGCCGGTCGGGAGGTCGATGGTGTTGGTCCGGTCGATCGGCTGCGGGCGGAAGCCCTCGCGTGACGCTTTGGCCATTACAAGCCTCCAACCTGAGCGCCATCCGGGATGGTGGCGGTGATTTCGTCATCGGCGAGCATGCGGAACTCGACGCCTTCGATCTTGAAGCGCTTGCCGGCGTAGCGGGAGAACAGGACAGTCTGCCCTACCTCGCACCACGGGCCGCTGGGAAAGCGCGGGCGCGGGGCGATCAGGCTGACGCTGACTGGCATACCGGCGGCGATAGCCGAGCGGACGATGTCAGGGATGACCGGCTCGGGGTCCTTGTAGCAGTCAGGGCCCATAGCGATCACCGTACCGATGACACTGGCCGCGCGTTCGCGGTCGGTGACGCTGTCGGGGGTGATGAGGAACTTGCTCAGTTCGACCTTGGGAAGCGCGACGAGCATGAAATGCCCGACCGGATCCGGGGCGTGCATGACGCCGAGGTCTTCGTTTTCACCGGTGATACTTCCATCGGCGTCAACGGTCTTGGTCTTGATCAGTTGGCCTACCGTGCCTGCCGGGGCTGAACCGGCCTTCGAGAGCAGCGGGAAACGTTCCTCGATGCTCAGTGCAGCGTCATTCGTCGTCAAGTGCCTTCTCTCCTTTTGCCTGTTCGGCGATGTAGTCTTCCATGACCTGCATCAATTCCTGCAGGACGCGATAGCGCTCGACGGCGCCAAGATACTTCTCGGGCGGCATGCCGGAGAGCAAAATGTCGGCGGTGTTCTGGAGCTTGACCGCGATGGCCCGCGTGAGTACTTCGCCGGGAACGCCGGTGGGGACTGAGACTTTGGTCTGGAGAGCCACTAGGTAACCTCTTTATGCGGCCAATAGCAGTAACATATCCTCTTCATCGTCAGCGCGCAAACTGGCGTTAACCTGCTCACGACGACCTATGGCTGCTGTTACGTCGGAGGCACTCGATAGCAGCACGTTCATTTCATGGCTGCGCGCCTCGACGTACTTACGAACGGCCTTGCGCATCTGCGCCGTGATGGGGCGCGACCAGTGGACGCCAACAGCAATAAAGGCGGCTTCAACCAGATCGTCGAGTTCTTCTTCCGTCCACTGGCGCGCTTTACGCTGCGTGCGGTATTGGTCTTCTTCCCACCAGCGGCTACCGCTACCCCCCGTGGAGGCCGACCGTGACTGCGCTGGCGTCTGGGCGGCGGTAATGGCCCCCGCGACTCCGCCTGCGCCAGACGCAGCCCATTCTAGGGCTCCTGCGCCGGTCGCTGCCGCTGACACGACACCCGCACCGGAAAGGCCGGCCGACATCGCGCCAGGGTTCTGCTCCCCGCCTTCGAAATACCCCGCCGGAAAGTACCGTGGCGGGAAATAGCGATCGCCAAAATAGTCCGCCATCAGTCTGTATCCAGCGTAACCGCCGTCCTGTTCCCGTCCACATCAACTGTGGCAACGATCCTATCGGTGTCGTCCACAAGCGCGTTGCGGAATGTGATCGTCGTCGTTTCCGCGCCCGATACCTTGCCCGCCGTAGCCGCCGCGATAACCCGCAGCGCCTGGCGCAGGGTCAAGCCCGTTTCGACGCCGTCGGTGGCATCCAGAATGGCCGCCGCGACATTTGCCGTGGAGAGCGCGTCGCCGGTCACCACGATGGCTGCCTCAAGCTCGCCCTCGGCGTTGATCGTTACCGTGACGTCGCCAGCGCCCGTGAGGGCCGCAATGGCGTTGCCAAGGGCCGTTAGAGCCCCGGCTATGTCCCCGGCCCCCGCAAGGTCCGCGGCGAGCCCCAGGATGGCCAGGATGGCTGCGCTGGTGATGTCCCCGGAGCCGGTCAGCGCCCCGACCATCGAGATGATCAGCTGCGCCGTGCCAGTGAGATCGCCGGAGCCGGTCAGGGGCGACCAGCGGGCCGGAGCCGTCATTCTGAGCGATATCGGCCCACGCCGTCGCGTTGAAGATCAGCGCGAGGATGGAATTGCAGGTGAGGGTTGATTTAGGCATCTATATCAGCCTTTCCGTATGGTGGTCGTGGACTTGGCCGCGCGGCCCTGTTCGTCACGGGATATCACAGTTTCCTTGGGCGCCGCTATGATCTCGGCGAGCCGCTGGTTCTGGTCACCGAGGAGAGCGAGCCCCTCCATGATCTTCTCCGACGTTGCGTCCTTGGCGGGCGCGGCGCTCGTCTCGGCGGCGCGCTGCTTGGCCTGCAAATCGATTTCCTTCATCCGCAAATCGAGCAGCTTTATACCAGCGTCGATTTTGCGCAGCGCCTCGTCGCTGGCCGCCTTGGCGTCGGCGAGTTCGGCGGCGTGGCGCGCTTCCCGGTCACGCCCCGCCTGTTCAATCAGCGCAACCTGCGCGTTGACCTGCGCCTTATGCTCGGCAGTTTTCTGCTCCGTGGCCGCGTGGGCCCGGATGCGTTCCAGCTCGGCGGCTGCCTGCGCTTTGTCGGCGCGAACGCCGGCGTCGATCTCGGCCAGTTTTGCGAGCCCCTGGGCGTTGATCTGGTCGCGCTTGGTCTGCAGTTCTTCACGCCGGAACCGCAGCTCATCTGCTTGCGCGGACTTCTTGAGTTCCGCGTTTACCTTGATCTCGATCTCGCGGAGCTCCAAATCCTTCATTGCTTTTATCTGGGCTGTCTCGGCTTCTTTGGCCTTGATCTCGAGCGCCTTGGTCTCGTTCTGGATGACTGGATCCTGCAACTGCTGCATGATCTCCTGGTTCTTCTGCTCAGCGACGTTCTTCTGCAGCAGCTTGTCGGCGGCGGCCGCAGCGAGCTGGCTGATCTGGTACTCGACGTCCTCGGGCAGCGGCTCGCCGGGCGGCGGCAGCGGCACGCCCAGTTGCTCTTCGATGTCGAGGCGGTACTGGAAGGCGAGGTGCTCGAGGATATGCGCGGTGGTCGCCGCGATGATGCTTGGCGCCGCCGGGTTGTTGGTCAGCATGGCGGTGATCTTGGGGTCCTGCGCGGCGGCCATGTGGACGGTGATATGGGCGGCGTGATCCTGGGTGATTCCGGCACGGACTGGGCGGCTGGTGAGCAGGGCCATGTTCTCGGACACCGGGTCCGCCGGCTGCACTTCCTCGTCGGGTGGGATGTAGAGGTCGGCTTTGTCGCTGCCGAGCACCGTGATCATGTCCCGGTGCAGGGCTTTCAGGTCATAGATGTTCGGCGCGCTGGTGCTGAGCTGTTGCACGGCCTGCACCGTCATAATGCGCTCGGCCTTGGTCGTGGCGTTTGGATCGGCGACCGGGATCACCGCGACGCGCTTGCCATCATAGTCCTGCGCGCGGGTGACCGCCTGATCGCGCTGGTCGAGCTCGAACGGGTACGGGATTTCCCCCATGAAATCGCCGATGATCTCAGCGAGGACGCGGAACTCGTTCTTGAACGACTCGTAGAGCCGCTGCTGGACGGCGGACATGACCTTCATCGAGCGCTCGATGATCGCCAACGTAGTCCCCACCGGCATGTTCTGGCCGGTCATGTCGGTGATCTTCATGTCGGCGACGGAGCCGATGCGGCGGCCTTCATCGACAACCTGGCCAAGTAGCGCGGCCAAAACTGACGAAGGTTCCTTGTACGGCAAGGCATGAAACGCCTTATCCAAGTCCCCCATGCCGACATCGACATCGCGCCACTCGCCCGGGCCGATCGGGGTGCTGTCGTCCTTAATCCGCGCGGATTTGGTCTTGAACCCAGCCGGGAGGTTGGACAGCGTGCCGGCGTCGATGAGCTGGCGCAGGATGGAGGTCGCGCTTTCGGTGAGACCGCCGAGGATGTTGATGAGACCGATGCCGTAGGGCCCGAAGCCCGGCATGTACTTGTGCTGGACGAGGCTGATCTGGCGCTCCATGGCCGGGTCGCCTTCGCGCCAGTTACGACGGATGCTCAGGACCTTGTGGGAGACGCTGTCGACGGTGATGATGTACGGATGCGGCTGGCTGTCGGTGACCAGCGGGTCCTCGGCGAAAAACCAGTCGATGTGGCTCTCGTAGAGACGGTGCAGCGCGTCCTTGTAGGTGTTGGAGTTCTGCTTGCCCTCGATCTTGTCCTTGGCTTCCTTGATCGGCGTAGTGACGGTAACGCCTTCGCCGACCTTGACATCCGCGCGGTAGAAGCCCTGCGCCTGCTTGGCCTCGATCCAGTTGGTTGTCTTGGGGAGGATGATGGCGAAACGTGGAGTGCTGTCGAGACCGGCGGCGGTATAGGGCATGACGACGTGCTCGGGGAGCACATATTCGGCGGCGGGGAACTTGCGGAGCGGGTCGAAGTAGAGCTTGCGGAAGGTCGTACCCGCCAGCGGCAGGTTGAACAGCATCATGTCGGTCTCAGACCGATAGCCGGTGATCTTCTCGCTGGCCTGCCAGTTCATGTCGGTCTGGATGCGCTTGGCCTGGCGCTCCTTCTCGTCGGTGATACGCCCGACGATCTCGGTTTTCACCGGCCCGGCGCCCGGGAACAAATCGGTCATGGCCTGGGCGTTGAAGCGGATGACACTCTCGAGCAGCATCGGATGGAATGCACCGCAGGCGCCTTCCCACGGGTCGGTTCTTTGTTCGTAGTTGAGGCCCATGAGGGCCAGTCCTCTTGCGTAGGATTCGCGCCACTCTTGTCTTGAGCGCTCGTCCTGCTCGGTCAGCTCACAGACCTGCGTGCCGGTTTTGCCTAGGGCCTGGGTGCTGAGAAGGGGGCTCAGGTCGGCGGTGAACGCCATCTCGGCGGTGTTTATGCCAGCCGCTTCCGGTAACCCGTCAAGGTAGACCTCGCCGCCGCCGTCCTCGAGCGGAACGAAGGCGGCGAGCGCCGGGTCGAAGTAATCGGGATCGGGGCGCTCGGAGCCCTGGCCTTTGGTGGCGGCGTCGGCCATCGGTGTCAGCCCCACTGATGTTCGGTTGGAATAATCTCGGTCCACCCAGCTTCGTCTATGTACGCCTGAGCGTCTTCCTTGCGCGCGAAACGCAAGGCTTTCGAACTGTCCGACGTGAAATAACCGCCGTCGCCTTCAGTGTCGGTAAGCGACCACCAAGTGGGCGGGCCTGAACGGCTCGGCATTTCGCACAACCAACCGGTTTCTGGGTTCTCAGACATCAGTACATCCTGCGCCGGCGGAAACGCGAAGGCCCGTCTTCTTCCTCAACATCATGTTGAGTGCGGATGAGGCCGCCCGCGCGGAAACGTATCATGGCCTGAACGGTACTGTCGAGAAGATCGTCCTCGGCTCCGCTTGGGAATTCGGCGCACTGAGCGATGACGTCGGCGGCGAACTTTCGGTCTGGGGCCCACACGAACCGTGAAGCGAAGATGTCCGAGATCATGTTGGCGCGCGAGACCTTGTCGTTCGGCAGCGCTTTCGTGCCGCGGTTAGACCCGCTGAAGTCCTCGGCCGGGATACCCATTGACCGGAACTCTTGCAGCAGCTGCATTCCGGCGGACTTGTTTTCGATGAGCAGAGTGTCCGGTCGAGAATCCTCGTAGAACTCTTTGGCTGTTTGCTTAAGCTCTGGAAACTCCATGCGCTTCTTGAACGCCGACAGGAGGATGATGTTGTTCACCTCCTTACCGGTCACCGGGTCTTCGGCCTTGAACACGCCCCACTCAGTGAAAGCGCTCGGGTGGCTCCGCTCGTTGGCGCTCGAGGCGCAGTCCCACGACTGGATGATGTACTCGCAAGCAGGTGGATCGCCGTTCGTCCAAGCAGCAACATGCGAAGGGCCAGGGCAGGAACTCCGGTTGAGCTTGAGGTCTTCTATCGAATCTACGCCCCACGTTCGCCAGTACTCCCGCTTGATGATGGCGTTCATCTCGCTGGTCGGCTGCTGTTGGTACTGGGCCTTGAACTTGATCGGCCCGATTTCTTCGCGGGTGTCCTGGAGCTCCTTCAGCGTCCAGAACCCGGGCCACATCGGGCGCTCCGTCGGCGTACCTTCGTCGAGAATGGCGGGGAGTTCGATGACGCGCCAGCGGTCGCCGCTATCGCCAGCCTCGCGCTGGTTCATGCGATCGATCACCTTGCCGGTGAGATCGCGCCGACTCCATCGGGTCATGACGATTATGATTGCGCCGCCCGGCTGCAAACGTTGTCGGATTCCGCTCGTGTACCACTCATAAACGCCGTCGAAAATTTCAGGGCTGTACTCAGCCTGGCGGGCCTGCTGCTCGTCGTGAGGGTCATCGACGATAGCGATATCTGCCCCTTTTCCAGTAACGCGCCCATTCACGCCAATGGCGAAGTACTCGCCGCCTTTGTTGGTGTGCCACCCGCCGGCGGCCTGGCTATCCTTGGCCAGCCACACCTCCGGGAATAGCTCGCGGTACTTCTGCGAGCTCTCGTCCTGCGCTTCGCCTTCGCCCGAAATGAGGTTTCGCACCCGACGACCGAAACCGGATGCAAGGCTCTCAGTATTGGAAACTTCGATGATCTTCTTGTTCGGGAACCGCCCCAGAAACCACGCGGGGAGCATGACCGAGGCCATCTCGGACTTACTGTGCCTCGGGGCCATATTGATGATGAGGCGTTTCAATTTGCCGTTGGCAACGTCCTCGAACGCCTCGCCCATGATTTCGTGGTGCGCGCCGGCGATAAACCCGGGCCATACCTGCTTAACGAACGGGATGAACTTGGTTCGCGCTTCGGTGAGCGCCGAGACCTTCTCGCGCTCTTCAACGAGCCGGAGAACCTGCGCCTTCTGGTCCGGGTCGAGGAGGTCGATATGAGTTAAAGCGAACCTAAGTTCACGCTCGGAAATTACGGAATTTGCTTCCAAACTTTTCGCTTCTTTATGTAGCCGACATGGGTAGACGATATACCTAGCTCGCGACCTATTTGGCAGCAGTTTCTCGGGTCCGCGCGAATGCTGATGACTTGCTCCACGGTTAGCCGAGCGTTGCAAAACGGCTTACCCTCTACAGGGTAGTTTATGCTCCGCCGGTTTTTATCGATCATATCGTGGATATTGTCTTTGATCGACCCCACGAACAAATGCGCGGGGTTCACGCACGGCGGGTTATCGCAACGATGCAGGACGCATGCGCCGTGCCAGCCTTCGATAACAGGTAGCTTACCTTTGTACAGGACGTATGAAACTCGATGGGCCAAGTTCATGCTGCTAATGCCGCGGACGGTATTGAACCGACCGTACCCTTTAGGCATCCGGCTGGCCTGCCATTCCCAGCATTCGTCCGGCCCGCGCCGCTCAAATTTAGCTTCGAACCTCTCGATCACATCTTGAAGGTCTGGGCGTAGCAGAATATCGTTCAGGTCGTGCACTTTGAGCTCCTTACAGCTTGGTGCAAATTCCCGGCGAACTCCAGACGCCGGATGGACTAAAGGCCCAGAGCGTTTCCGCGCTCTGGGCCTTCTCAATTCACCAGCAATATCAACCGGCGTCAAGCCTTCGCTTTGGCGGCGGCCTTCTTCACAGCGCCCTTGTGCGCGGTGCTCTCGTCGCCGGATTTTGACCCACCCGGGCCATCTTTGCCGTCGTGATCGAAGGGGTCCTTGGCGGGCTCAACCGGCTGTTCGACCGGGTCGTCGACCAACACGGCAGGAGCAACCCCCCGAGCCACCACCGCGGCGAACGGCCCGTCGAGGGAAGCTGTCACCGCCTCGGCGAGGGTGGGCGTGAGCCTGGCGAGTTCGGTGGCGTCGAGGATCCGGACATCGGCGCCGGCGTGGGCCTGCTCGAGCGCTTCGCGGGTTCCGGCGCGGCCGACAGGGGTGCCTTGGGCGTTGAGGGCGACAAAATCGGTGCCGAGGTTGTCGAGGAATGCGTTGTGGATGAGGTTGGTCATTCGGTGATCTCCTTGATCAGCCCGGTTTCAAGGGCTTCGTCGAGCGGCATCGTCCACTCGGCTGTGGTGTCCTTGGTGACGCCCAGAAGAACGCCTGCGTACGGAACGTACCGGCTGATCTTGTTCGGCGCCAACTGCACTTCGGTCCCGGCCGGGATGACGATTTCCTGCGCGGTCACGTATTTCTTGTCGGTCACGATATCCTCCAGTGGTTCATATAAACGCTGCTCGGGGTCGGAAGGTGCCGCGCCGATCGGGATCATCCGAACAGCGGTGTCCATCCGGGATTTTACCGGCATCCCGTAGGCGCGCAGTTTTTCGTCTGGGTCGTAGCCGGTCATTTGCTGCCTCCGTGAAAGAGGTTTCGGATGAACGTGGCAACCCGCCGAAAGATGCCGGGCTCGGGGATGACGTCCGGGTTGAGCGTGAAGAACATATCGCCGAGGTAGTCGCTCAGCTGGTCCTCGCTGATCGGGTCATCGGACAGGACCGCCCAGTCGAAGCCGCTGCCGTCGGGCTTGTCGAAGATTTCGAGTACGAACCGGGGCTGGGGGTCTTCGTTACCAGGGTAGATGGCTTTGGTCTTGAACTCGATGATCTGGGCGGTCATAGGCCGAGCCTCATGGTGATGATCGGGGTGGCGGCGTAGTTGCTATGCGCGGCTGCGGCGTGGACGGCGGTCTCGGCGCTGCCGCCTGCGTACATTGCACCCATGGCGAACTCGGAACCAGAGCCCAGCGCAAAATAGGGGGCGTCGATGTGCTCTTCCTGCCCGCCAGCCGTGTGCATGTAGATCGCGCCGTCAAGTTCAATGACCAGGGCGATAAACGAGCTCGTGCTGTCCTTGGGATCAATTTCCGTCGGCTTTGGCGGCGGACCTTCCATGCCCGACTTGACCCAGTTCAGGTAAGTCGTGGCCTCGCCGGCGTTACCGACGACGCCGTGCAGACGGCCGAGGCTGTCCTTGACGATCTTGTGGCGGTGCGATGCATGACATTGCCGACCCATGCGCCGCTGTCGGCGGCGAGGACGCCATCTCGGTAGGCGATCGTAGTCATTTACGCCCCTTCAGATATTTCTTTACCGCAGCATCTGCCTGACGCTGGGTGATGTTCGCCGGTTTGCTGACCGGCTTCAAAATCTTCGGTGGTTTCTTCACGGATGCGCCTTCCAATATCGCGGGCTGCCGTCGAACTCCAGTTCCTCGAACGGATCCGGTGGATCGCGGTAGACCTTCCGGTCGAAGTCGGTGGGCTTGATTCCGCGGACGGAAAATTTCGGGGCGGTGATGAACCCCTTCTCGCGCAAAACTTTTAGGCTCTTCTGGATGCTCGTATTCGAGCACCGGCAGGCGACCTGGAGCTCGTACTGGCTCGGGGACTGGCCGTAAATCTGCCAACATTCGACCAGCGCGGCGTAGACGTGGATGGTGGTGGGGGTGAGGGTGGGGTCGATGACGGTGGTGGGGATGGTCATTCGGCGGAGACCCAGATTATTGCAAACGAGACCACGAGGCAGAGAAGCAGCTCAAACATCGCGGTTCAACCAGCCGAGCGTCGGTGGCCCCTTGTGGGCGTGGTCCCAGATCATCCAGGCGAAGTCCTCGGTTCCGCCGCCGGGGGCAAGTCCGGCTTCGATCACCGGGCCGGGCGGCATGGATGGCCGCGGGGTAATGATCAGCACCTTGGCGAGCGGGGTGGTTCTTAGCCACTCACCCTTGTCGGCGCCGGTGAGCCACGGCAGCGGGAGCAGCAGGGCGACTTTCTTCTCGGCGGTGGCGAGGGCTTTCTTGACGTAGGCGAAGTCTTCTCGCAGGCCGTTCTTGGTGGACGCCTTGGCGCACAGACCGAACGGCGGGTTGGAGACGATGTTGTCGGTCTCGTAGTCGCTCGTGAGGAAGTCCTCGAGGTCTTCATTGCAGACCTTGGAGCGCTTGACGATGTCGTAGCCGAGCGCCTTGGTGATGCGGTGGTCGCCGATCTTCGCCGCGCGTTCCCGGTGCTGTCTGGCCGCGGTTACGATCCGGCCGCTGCCGCAGGACGGGTCGACGATGGTGCCCTCGAAGTGCTCAGTGGCGAACAGGCGTTCTGAGCACCAGCTTTCTTCGATGTAGTAGTCCTCGGGGTGTCGAACCCAAAGATGAACATCCTTTTTCTTCGGCGTTTCGGCGGTTACCGGTTGCACCACCGGGAGCGTGCCATCGATGCGGGCGAGGATTTCGTCGGGGTCGAGGGTCAAGGGCGGTTCCTTTCCGGCAACATATTTATGCGTTACCTGAAAACTTGCCGCCGGTCAACCTATCTTTCGCGAAACCCTGAACTTTCGGCGATGGCGCCCAGAGCCGTCTCGGCGTCGCGCGTCGGGACGATGCCCTGCTCGTCGAGGTACTGCAGCAAACTCCTCCGGCCGCCGGTCCACACGCGATCCATATCCCAGGAGCCGTCCGGCTGACGCCGTTGCACGCACCAGCGGTTGCCGGAGCGGAGGGCTTTCGTTTTGGCGTCGATGAAGACGACGATCTCGGTTGGTTCGGTCATGGCGGTAAGGTAGCGCCGGTTGAGGGTGGGCGGCAAGGTGTCAGCTGTCAGCCGGGAACTGTCAAAATTTTTTCTAGCAAAAAACGGCTTTTGGTTTGGTGCAAAAATTTTGCCGCGGCCAGATTCCTGCGCGGTGCTAATCGCCTCCCAGACTAGACTTGTACCCGTATGGGCAAGTACCGTCTTTATTCTAGGGTCCCCCGTACCCCTACCCCGTCGACCTAGGACCGAAACGGCCATCTATGGACGATCGCCGGCGTAACCTGGCCGGCGAGCGCTCGAGCCGTCCCAGCTGCAAGGCTGACCGCTTCACGGTCTCAAGCTCCAAGCTCGCGCAGCAACTCTTCATCGCTCATCGCTTCAGCATCAACCGGCACAAGCCCAAGATGCTCGAGCTCGCATGCTATCTCGCGTTCAATCTGCTGGATCCAAACGGAACGCAGCTCGCGCTCGCCGGGCGGACTTGGCTGCAGCAAGATAGCTGCGCTCGTGTGACAAGCGCAGCTGCAAGGCATCAAGGTGACTGGTATCCGCTGTCATGCTGTCACCTTAGGCCGCTTGGCATTGACCTTGAACTGAACGCCGGGCTCGTCCGACTGGAACACGGCAACCCATTGCTCCGCGTTCTCGCTAGTACAATCGCGTTCCAGCTTCCAATGCCAGCCTTGCGCGGGAGTGAAGCGGAATGACCAGAGTTTCAACATTTGGTTTCCTTTCCTTAGCTAACCAAGCAACCCTCTCACGCCCCAAGCAAACCAAGGATCGCGGATCCTTCAATATGCACCGCCTCTAACCTGCCAGCAATCAACCGAACCAAAGCCCCGGCCATCGCGCCGGGGTTTTTTGTTTGCTCGCACAGTTAACCGGCATTCGGTTGATCGGCTGTAGACGGGAAGAGTGAACCTGAAACCTGCTCCAGCCTTCCACATCGAGCCCGTCCCAGATGCAAGGCCGACCGCTTCACGGTCTCACGCATCAACATACTCAGTACCGTTCCACACTTGCAGGTTGCAACGCTTAGCATCATCGGCTGAACGCTTAGCTTCGCGCATTGCATCGTCTACATCTTTCGCGCCGATCATTGTCCAGCCATACCTATTGCGGCAACGATAGGACGTGAGACCTTTAGCGGCGAGCGGCTGGTCTGTTACCGTGTAACTCATAGCGCCACCACTTCAACCGACACTACGCTGACAGTCAGCCCCGACTCACGGTCAATCAACTGCCGTCCGATCTTGCGCCGTTCACCAACGGCATAACTCTCTGCCGACGCTGCGTTGCGAGTCGTGAAGCGCCGTTCTCTGCCGTCAACGTAGCGCGTCACAACGGCATGCGTATGCGGCGCAGCGAGAGCGGCTTGGATGAGTTGCATTGCGTCCATTTGGTTTCGGTTCCTTTCTCTAACCAAGCAACCCTCGCACGCCCCAAGCAAACCGTCAAGCGTTATCTTTCAACTTTCTTTGCGTTTGGTATTGACGGTGGTTCGATTGTGTGGGATGGTGAGTGCATCGAAACACGAAAGGAACCAACCGAATGCGCAACTATCCCAACATCGAATCCCGCAAGTTTCCTGGCAAGTCTCACTATGTCGCATACGGCGCCGGCGAGATCTGGCACGTCAAGCGGATCAGCGGTCAATGGCTGGCCGTTCTGGTTAGCTTGAACCGCAAGCCGTTGCCCATGACTCTGACCGGCGCAACGCTCGCCGATATCTCGGCCAAGCTCGAGCAGGTGGCGTGATGCACATCGAATCAATCTCAGATTTCCGCGCGGCGATCCGTAACGGCGCCTACGCTTGGCCGGGCGGCTACCCAATGTTCTTTGTCATGGCCGATGGCGGCGCGCTTAGCTTCGATGCCGCCAAGGCCGAGCGGCGCAACCTGCTCGAAGCGCTGGCGCATGGGTCGCGCTTCGATGGATGGAAGCCGGTCGCGCTCGAAGTGAACTGGGAAGACGCGGACCTTTACTGCGATCATACCGGCGCGCGGATCGAATCGGCTTATGCTGAAGATGAGGTGACAGCATGAGCCGCAACGCAATCCGCTACTATGACCGCGCCGGCGTCCTTTGTGTCGCCAACGCTTCCAGCATCTTGAGCAATAACACGGCGCGCGCCGTTCTGACCGGGCAGGTTAGCAAGTCGCTCGAGCACGAACGCGTCCGGCTCATTGGCGACACGCAAGGGTTTCACGAACACATCTTGCGCGTGACCGATCAAGCCGCGCTCGAAGCGGCATGCGCCGCCGCTAACGTGGAAGTCCTGCCCGCGCTCTAACCCGCCAGCATCAACCGAACCAAAGCCCCGGCCTAACCGCCGGGGTTTTTGTTTGTTCACTGTTAGGCAAAACACTGTTCGCTAATGCCGAGCCAAGCAAAGCGTCAAGCGTTATCTTTCAACTTTCTTCGCGTTTGGTATTGACGGGGCCGCTATCTTATGGGAGGGTCACATATCGAAACGAAAGGAACCGCTACCATGAAATACGAATGGGTCAAGAACGGCGCCGACTATCGCTGCGAGCTGCCGGGCAGTATCACGCTTGTCGTTACGCCCGTGCATTACGCCAAGGGCTTTACGCCCAAGGCCGCGCGCGAAACCAAATGGCGCGCGCAAGCCAGTCATTGGGACGCGTCGACGTCAACCCTATCGCGCTACGGCCGCGACGAATACATGAACCCGGTCGCGTCAGCGAAGGACGCCATGAAACTGGCGCAAAGCATCTATGAAGCGGTGGCGCTGACCGTCTAACCCCGCCAACGTCAACCGAACCAAAGCCCCGGCCATCGCGCCGGGGTTTTTGTTTGCCGTAAAGGCTGACACGCAACCTTAAAGGCTGACATTGAGAGGTAGCAGATTGGTATCTGTTACCGCGCCACCGGCTTGCGTCGACGGTCAACCTTGGCGCCGGCCGGCGTTGGCTTGACCGCTGCAGCCGGCGCGGCGGGAACGCTCGAGGCGGATCCTTCGATCGTCATGCCATTCATTAGAGCCTGGAGCTTGGCCTTCAATTCGCGGTCGACATCCTCGGCCGTTCGGTCGACGCGTTCGACTCTTGTGGTTTCGCGGAATAGGTCGATGCCGGCGACCTTGCCGAGGAGCTCGTAAGCTCTTAGTCTGTTGCTTTCCTTCTCCCCGAACATGGCGGTTCGCATGATGCCATCGGTCACAAATTCCGGGGAGAGATGGGGCAGAAGGCTTGAATGTTTCATGCGGTCAGCGGTCAGCTGCGCGACTCGGGCGACAACCGCAGGATGACGATCCAAGTCATAAGCCATTCGCTTGACCTGGTCCGGCGTCATCTCAGTGTCGGGATACGCAATGCGATATGCTTCAGCCTGACCCGATCCGCTGAACCGCTCTAACGCATACGTTTCTTGCTTAGGCGTGAGACCTTGGAACACCCTCAAAGGGTCGAGCGCTCTAGAGAATTCTTCCGCGTGCATGTTCACTGGTACGGCTGACTCCTGAAACTAAACACCGGGGCACAACTCGGCGGTTCGCCAGCACACTTAAACCCGCCAAGCTCAACCGGCAACACCTTGCCGCGCAACGCTTTCCCGAGACCGCGCGAAAAATCTTCAAGAGGTACGAAAAAACCTATTGACGACACTCGAAGCATATGGGATGGTCATATCTACCGGATGCAAGCAAATGCAAGCATCGAACGAAAGGAACCGAACAAAATGCAAGCCACTGAAACTTTCAAGCGCTTAGACGGTGAGACCGATAAAGCGATCATCCGCACTCGCCGAACCGCGCTTGGCTTCACTGCATCGGTAAAGATTGGCTCGATCAGCCGAGTCGTGACCGCCGCTCACCGTGACGAAATCACCGCTTTCAACGTCGCCAGCCGGGCGCTGATGAACTACCGGGAAAACGTAATCAACTAACCGTCTCTCAACCGAAAGGAACCCCGACCATGCCCGCAACCATCATCCTCAAGGCTTACCCCGCCAAGCGCAGCAACTACGGCGGCATCAACGTGGTGTTCGATCTGACCGGCAAGCCTGACCCGTTCCCGGCTATCGAAGTCACCGTACCCAACACTCCCGCCGCGCTGGCAGCGCTCGAAGAATACAAGGCACAAGCGACCGCAACCGGACTCAGCCTCGCAGTGTGCATGCGCCTAAAGGATGGCCAGCGCGCGCCGAACGGCTTCAAGTCGGCAAACTCCACCTTCTACCATCCGATCAACGTCTAGCCGCTTCTACTGGACATGCTTCCACCACATGCCGTTCTTGATCTTCCAAATCGCTGACCGCGTGACACCGTAGTCACGCCCGATGTCTGCGTTGCTGCGTGAGTCCGCTCGGATATCTCGGACCATTTCCGGGGTTAGCACGGCTCTATGATGCTCTACCCCTAGCCTAACCGGGTTAGGACTAGGAGCTTGTCTGCCCCTACCGCTTGGATTGGCCCGATGCGCCTTAGCCCGAAAGAAACCATCTCCGAACCGCCGCCGCCCTTTGGCATCCATGTCGGCCATGTTGTCCTGATGGGTTCCAAGAAACAAATGCTTCGGATTTACGCAAGACGGGTTATCGCAGCGATGCAGAACGTGGAACGCACCGATGTCACCATAGGCAATCGTCCACGCAAGCCGATGCGCCTTAACGCGCCCGTTGAATATGTTAAACCGCCCGTAGCCCTTCACTCTTATGCCGATCCACGGCCAGCAGCTGTCAGGATCCGAAGCTACGTAGCTCCGCTCAAAACGCTCTCGCCAACCGGTGCGCAAAACTATATCGTTCGGGTTCAGATTCATCAGGCCGCTCCATGGCTTGGTGCTAGGGTGGGATCGAGCGCTTCCAACGCTCTCCCACCCGCCCTTTCTACCAAACACCGAGCCTTCACGCAAGCGACCCTGACCGGCCACTAGCGCGAGCGCTCATGCTCGACCACGAAAGGAACCGAACCGATGCTCGCCTCCCCCGCCGTCTCGACCCAAGGTCTCCTGACCTCGCTCGCCGCCGCCCTGCCTGGCGCCAGCCCGCTCCGCCGGCAAGCTGCTCACATCGCGCGCCAGCTCAACCGGCCACACCCGCGCGCCCTCGATCGCAAGGCAAGCGATTTGCTGGCGCTTCTCCTCGACGCGACCGACACGCCGGAGTCCGCCGGGTACGAAACCGATGGCGTTCTGGACGCTCAGTTTGACGACTGACACCGTCATGCCGAGCCGAAACCACCGCGGGCATTAGGCCGCGCCACCCGGCAGTTTCGGCGCAAACCTAAAATCCAAGAGGGAGCAGTATGAGTCGGAACACTGGTAGACCATCGGTACTTTATAGACTTATAGAGTCACTATGATCCACTAGGGTAAAGACTACTACTGCTCCCTCTTGGTAAATACCTTAGCTACTCCTAGGCCGCATAAAACCGGCACTTCGCGATCATTGAGGAATTTTCCGGCACCGACCTACCCGGCACGATGCCCTCTTTTTACCCTCGACAAAAAGGGTTGGTTGACAGCCCTCCGAAAAGACGCTAAAGCCGTAGTATCGTTTTCTAACAGTTTTATAAAAGCCACATGCGCACCCCCACCGACGCCGAGCAGATCGCCTTGCAAGACGCCCTTACATACGACCCGGAGACAGGCGACCTGCGCTGGCTGGAGAGCCGTCGCAAGGTGCGCGCCGGGGCTCTGGCCGGCTCCATCCATCGCGACGGCAGTCTCGTCCTTGGCTTTCAGGGCCGCGTCTACCAGGCCCACCACGTCGCATGGTTTCTCCACCACGGCGACTGGCCTGGCGGGCCGCTTGCCTTCCGCGACGGCAACCCCCTCAACCTGCGCGCCAGCAACGTCCACCCTCTGATGTTCGCGAACACGCGCCGCGCCCGGCAGATGCGGCGCTACCGCGCCCGCAAAGCGCCGAAGCTGCCACCCATCCCGATGTCCAAACAGCTGGGCGTGCATATCAGCGTTGACGGCGTTTGGGTTGTGCGCGCCAGCTGGTCGCCCGATCCGCGTGTCATCATGGGTACCTTCCGAACGCAGAAAGAAGCCGAGACTTTTGCCGCTCTCTGCCAGGCCGGTTACGAGTATATCCGGGACAACCCGGCCGAAGCGCTGGACCCGGTGCAAGCCGCGACCCGAGCCCCCGGCGACGTCACCCTCGCCGAAGCCGAAGCGTTACTGGCCTACGATCCAAGAATCGGCGCGATCTACAAGCGCGCCCCGGACCTCGCCCTAGGCACGCCAGTCATCGAGATTGACCCCCGAACCCGGCGCCCTATCGTCCGGCTCAAGGGCCGCACCTACTCCGCCGGCATGATGGCGTGGTTTCTCTACCACGGCGAATGGCCGAAGCGCCGCCGCCTTGGCTACCGTGACGGCAACCGCAAGAACACCGCTATCGCCAACCTCTATCTAAAAGGATCCGAACAAGATGCGCCCCATTGAAACCCTTACCGCCCAAGGCTGGACCCAGTGGGAAGGCGGTACCAATCCCGAGCTCGACAAGCGCGTGCGGGTCATGACGCGCGGCGGTAAGGAAGCCTACGCCATATCCAACACCTTCTGGTGGGGACGCATGGCCTACGACGCCGAACGCGAAGCGCTGCCGCCCAGCCAGCGCATTACCGCCCCGCACCCGAGCACGATGAATTTCGACCGCACGACGCGCAAGCCACAGAACGAAATCATCGCCTACATCCGCGACATCCAGACGCCCATCGGTGCCCAGGGCAGCCCGACCGCCAACCAGTTGCGCCAAGGCAGCGACGTCCTCCCGCTCTACCGCGACCTACCCTGAAAGGAACCCCCACCCAATGACCGCCCCCGACACCCCCGCCAACCCGCCCCTCCGCCTCCGCGCTGGCCGCCAC
>OFRB01000049.1_pt1 | contig 37290 bp, 46 predicted proteins | sample 1543021 | NCBI WGS metagenome assembly OFRB01 (sample SAMN07774230, study PRJEB24372) | wastewater metagenome | isolation source: Exp Tend CN 0WW | collected 2016-02
GTCGTTGAGCTTGGGTCCACGCGGCATCTCGGTGACCATCAGGCCGGTGTCGTTGGCCTGCTGTGGGAACAGCGCCGGCTTCTGGAGATACCGCCATTCCGGAATCAACAGCTCAACGGGATCCCAGTTGCTGCGACGTTCGGTGCGCTCTTCCTCCGACTCGGGCGGGGACAACGCCTCGGCGACCGCGGTGGTCAGATCCTGATCACTGACCCCGGACAGGTCGATTTTGTTGGCGCCGGCCAGCGTGTTGATTGCGGAATTCGCCAAGGCTGCCGTTGTGTTGATGCTGGTTTCGCTCACGTCGCGATTCGTCCGGAGCGCCTCGATCCAGCATGCAACCCCACAATGCGGGATGCAACCCTGTTAGTAACTATGCAACCCTGTTAGTAACTATGCAACCCTGCTAGTAACTTAATGAACTATGGAGTACGATCTATGAACCTTGAGTACCAAGCTAAACTGGAGGGGGTGAACTGTAACCGGCAAAGCCACAAAGATACTGGGCGGTTTGGATAGACGACGATCCTTGTCGACCATGCAAATAAAGGTGTACAAATCAATGAAACTGTGCTAACCAAATCAGTAGGCATACAGTTTAGTCGGCTATTAAAATAAATGTTTACAAAAGGCCAAAAACATGATATACGCATGCGGGCACATGCACATCGCGATTTATATATGACCAAAATCAAGCTATAAAGAACCAGTTCTATATAGCAAACTCGTCTAGAATATTTTAAGAAAAGACTGTACTTTTCTCGCAGGAAGCATATAATTAACTCATCAGCAAGCAATCAAGCATGCTGATTAACTTGAAAGAACTTATGACTAAGACTACTACCCCAAAAGCTCCACGTTTGACCAAAGCCCAAAAGCTTGCCAAGATCGAACTGGAGACACAAGCCATCGAAGCCCAACAAGCTGAAGAACGTGGCGAGATTTATGTTCCACCAGTTGAAGTAAATGCTGAGACACTGGAAATTGAAACTGCTGGGGCTGGAGTGGACGAGCTCTATGTTCCGTTGGCCAAGCCCATGAAGAAGGTCAAAACAGTTAAGACTGGTGTTGGTGCTCAGATCCTCTACTTGATCGCTGAGGGGGTGCTCTCCAACAAAGAAATTGTGGCTAAGGTCCTCGAGGACAATCCCCTGCGGAAAACAACTTATGCTTGTGTCGCATGGTACAAGTCTCAAGTATCTGCGGGGAAGATTGATCTGCCCGAAGTCATCACGGGTGAATACGAGGCTGACTTGGACGAAGATGGCAATGTGATTGAACTCGACCAAGAGTAAAGACTGATGGGGCTGGGAATACCGGCTCCATTGGCCTGTGCTTTACAGGGCTAACTGAAAGAACCTATGACTAAGAACCTAAGCCTACGTACGATGTGGCTTGCCCACTGCTTGCGTTCTCACCGTGCCGGGGTGAAACCTTTGTCCGCAAGGCACTTTGCCCGAACAGCCTGGAGCATTGCACGATGCTCCTAGCACTTTGCCTCTTTTTGCTGGGTGTTATCTTGACCTGTCGCGACTGAGCTGTGCCGGGCGGACAAAAAGGCTCCAAAATACTCTGAATTGTGGTTGTTGTGCGTCTGTTCGACGTGTCGTGTCGAAAAAAAGGCTCATTATTATTGCACTATATTATTTATAAATTACTTATACTATATATATATTTATTATTATTATTAAAGAATAAAACACGATGCTGCACATGCACATACACACTTCCAATGCTTTGGCTTTTCGGCAAGCTGACTGACCCCCAAAGCACGGACAACTAAATTTTATGGCTCATATTTTTACGTTATAATATATTTTTAATTGGAGTATATTATGAAGCTTTGCAAAGTCTGTAACCAACTCAAGCCCTTTGATCTTACTGCACCGCACCAGTCCAAAGCACAAGGATTTATGGGCCTTGTTTGCTGGGACTGTTTTGTTATCGCCCAGCGTATAAAAATGCGGGCACGACTTAATAACCAAAGTCCCGAGATTCTTGCCCTCAAAGCACGTAAAGCCCAACTCAAAGTTGAAATGCTTGAAGCCCAACGTGCCATGGTTTATGCTCGTATTGACGCTAAACAAAAGCAAGAAGAGGCAAAGTATGAAGCCTATCAAGCACGGGAGCATGCTAAGAATATTGCCAGACTAGCTAAAATCGGCATTGATTAAAAGGCCATACACGATGAAGCACACACTACACAATCACACGGGGATCTTTTGCCTCAGCGGAACTCGTAGAGCATATAACCCAGTAGTTGTGAAAAATAAATGTGCCCAGAGCATGCCGAATCGGCGTAAAATAAAAGCAGCTCAGCATTGTCGTGGTTGGTGACGTTGAGTCGCAATTGGGATCGCCCGGGGGTAATTCCTCGGGCTTTCTTTTCTGCTCCACACCAGCCACACAATTGCGAACCCAACCATGTCAGCAACAATACAAGCCCAACGCACTACACTCTATGAACCTGCACCAGCTCCCACCCAAGATACAGTCTCCGAAGCGTTTATGCTCGCAGACCTTGCTCGCAGTGGGCTCGTGCCAAGTGACCTCGAAGCATATGCCATCACCAATGTGTTTGGGGTTGGCCAATACATAATCCCCTACCAAGTCCCACAGATGTGGGTACGTCGTGCCGATACTCCAGTAGATAAGTACAAAGGTCCCAAAGGGCAAACTGACTTGTACATTCCCCCAACACCGTATCCAAGGGACAAAACCCTGTGGCTCATTGAGGGGGAGAAGAAGTCCGCGAAGTTCTCAAAGCATTTTGCCATGTTCTCCGCAGGCTTGAGAGGATGCCGCGGGTTCACACAAGGCTCAGTCCTGCACCCCACCCTTGTCAGTCTACTCCATGGTGTGTCCCAAGTCAATGTAGTGTTTGATGGGGACATCGAAACTAATGTGCAGATCCAGTATGCTGCCACAACATTTGCCTCCCTCCTCAAAGCCCTAAGCATCCCGCTCGCAATCTATAAACCACCGTTTGCCAAAGGTGTGGACGATTGGCTTGTCGAGGATCCTAATGGCACCATTGCGGATTTGGTCCCCATCGCTGCAGAGTCACTCCAAGCATCCCGCAAGCAGGTCCTTGCCGAGGCCAAGGTCATTGTGAATGAGGAAGGGAAGTTTGAGCGCAATGAGTTTAATGCTCTGCAGATTATCAAATGTCTTTATAGCAAGCGACTGTACGAAGACAAACGCCTTGGAGTCATCTTTGATGGTGCCCTATGCACAAGTGTAGATAAAGTAAAGTTTGACATTCTAGTCAATCTCCAAGAGCACATTGATGCCAAGTTCTCAAGGCCTGTTGTACAAACCGCAGTCCAAGGTTACTTAGGTTCCTGCTCAACGGACCTTGTGCGAGATACTGCAAGAAACGTGGTGTGGGACAAAGTGCCTCGCCTTGATACGTGGGGACCGGACTATCTGAAAGTAGCCCCACAAGACAAGCACATCTGTGAAGAGTTTGGGCGTATGCTCATGACAGCCTTTGCCCTACGCATTGCCCGCCCGGGGATCAAAGCAGACTTTGCCTTCATGCTTGTTGGTCCTCAAGGCATTAGGAAAACCACGTTCCTCGAGGCACTTGCCACGTTTGAGGGGCACAAGCTGTATCATGCCATCGAGGCTCTCCCCACCGGCACATCGACCCAGCAACGCCATAGCATGGTGAAGTGCGCCCGCTCAGTCATTGTGGATATGGCCGAGGGTATCATCCTTGATTCTCGAGGTGCATCGCATGAGAACATCAAGCAGTACATCTCGCAAACTGAGGATGTGATGCAGGTGCTCTATCAAACAGACCCTAAAGTAGAACCTCGTGGCTACATTATTTGTGGGGCAACAAACCGCTCCGACATTACCTCAGATAAATCAGGTTCCCGCCGGTTCATTGCCATCACAGTTGAGTGGTGCACTGCAATCCCGTATGACATCAAGCTCCAACTGATTGCCGAGGCGCTTGAAACAGCGGTTCTTGATGAAGCGGATGAGGCAGTTTGGTGGCGATCACGCATCACTATGGATGATGTGGACCAAGAGCTTCGTGCTGAGAACCCACACATCGACAACCCGCAAGAACTGCTGAACCTCAAATTTGCCAAGCATGACGAGTTCACAAATACCATCATGCAAATGATTGAGGGGGAGATCTTCCCAAAGACCAAGGCGGAAGGGCACCAGTTTATTACTGCCAAGTTCATTGCGGATAAGATGAACGAGAACAGTCGAGAGATTACTACTGTGAACCTTGTGGCTCGTGTCTTGAGGAGCCTATGTACAGCCCCAACATTCGCCTATGCTATGCAGTCTGCCCGCAAGCGTCTAAGCCAACTCAAACTAAATGAATGGCAAGCAATGTCCATGTCCAACGGCATTAGCAACAACGACACCGCACTTCCGGGGTACATTGTTAGCCTCAAAATACCGAGACAAATAACTGCCACAGTTGTGGAAAATAAATAACACAAAGCTTTCAAGTCGCAGTATAATAACTACATGCAGCGAAATTACTCGGTGCTTAACTTGAAAGTACTTATGAACACAAGACGCTACCCCCGCACATTGAACGAAGCCTTTGGTCCGTACTGTGACAACCGCATTGCTACGCAACCCGCAACTGACTGGGACGGCATTGCGATTGTTCTTGGCGTAGGCCTTTGCATTGTTGCTGGCTATTTCATTTGGGGCTGACGTGACACGTATCAACCTCGTTGATCCAAGCACCTTGCACTCAAAGCACTTGCTTGCAGAATACCGCGAACTGCCTCGCGTCTTTAAGCTTGTTGAAGCAGCCCAAGCACGCGGCTTATCTCCCCGCACAGCGCACATTCCCCCGAACTATGTGCTTGGCACTGGCCATGTAACGTTCTTCTATGACAAACTCCAATGGCTTGAGCGCCGCTTTTGGTCGCTTGTAGTTGAATGCAAAAAGCGTGGCTTTAATATCCAGCATGTAAAAGTCCCAAAGCTAGCTGACCATATTGACCCGCATTGGTGGAACAGTTACGAACCAACACCCGAAGCCATTGCCCTCAATGCTGCTCGTATCAAAGATCGGATGCCAAAATGACCAAGAAAAACGTACGGAAAATCATGCTCTGGAAAGCTATAGAGCGTTACCGCACAGCGGGTGGTCGTGAAGAGCACCACGCCTACAAAGAGGCGCTGGACAACTACATCGACGACATGCTGGACATTGAAGAAATGGACGAGGTGGCTATTAAGTACGCACACCGTATAGCAATGGTGCTAGAATGTGAGTGGATGGACCGCGCAGGGGGCCGCTGGTGGAAAGAAGGGATAGACCCGATCGGTGAGTACCGCAGTGCAATGAATGCAATCCATGAACAACACAGCCCAACATTTATGGGAGAACCTCTGTTATGACTTTCAAACCCATGCTTGCGGCAACTGTAGTTGACCGCACCAAATTACGCTTTCCCTTCTTGGCTAGCCCTAAGCTTGACGGCATTCGTTGCGTTGTGCTCGATGGGCAAGTGCTCAGTCGCAGCCTCAAGCCTATCCGCAACAAGTTCATTGTCAAGCAATTGCAAGGCTTGCCAAATCTTGATGGGGAGCTAATCGTGGGCAGCTCAACTGTTGGGGATGTCTTTAACCGCACAACTCGTGGTGTTATGTCCGCAGAAGGCAACCCAAGCTTTCAGTTCCACGTGTTTGATACCCTCGACAATTTGCGTGCCCCCTTCCATGAGCGCCTTGCAGCAGTACCTATTGCTGAGTACATAACGCCTGTCTTTCATACTGAGGTGCGTAGTCTCAATGACCTTAGCATGTACGAGGATCTTGTGCTTGAAGCTGGCTATGAGGGGGTCATGCTTCGCGGTCCACAAAGCACGTACAAATGCGGTCGAGCAACTGCAAGCGAAAATTCTTTGTGGAAGCTTAAGCAGTTTACGGATGGTGAGCTTTATGTCTGTGAGGTCGTTGAGGGGGTTGTAAACAATAACCCGACATTCAAAGACGAGCTTGGCCGCACAGTCCGAAGCAAACATCAAGAAGGCATGGTGCCCAACGGACAAATTGGCACAATCATTGGGCATGATATGAAGACCGATCAGCGCATGGAAATCTCCCCCGGCCGCATGCCTCACTCCGAGCGCATAGCACTATGGAAGAATCCCGATGCCATTGTGGAGCACATTGTCAAGTACAAGTGCTTTAACTACGGCAGTATTCTCACACCGCGCTTTGCTACGTTTCAAGGCTTTCGTGATCGGGAGGACATGTCGTGAGCACATATGACTTTGAGCCAGACCCTGCAGACTTTGGCCCAGAACCTGCGCATATAGCAAATCCCAGCTTACGTGTCCCGTATACTACGCCCTATGAAGCTAATCCGCAGTACATGGGAAATGGCATCTCAAAGTTCTGCATGAGGTGCAACACGCATCGTCCCTACGCAGCAGGTGGTGCGTACCTTGGACCCAAGGGTTTAAAGTACTGGGTTTGCAAATTGCATGTGGCACCCGCGCGTGAGAAATAAATATCTCCACAGCAAGCAAAGCGCGATATAATAATTACATGCAGCAAAATAACTTGTTGCATTATTTGAAAGAACTTATGAAACTTGTACTTACGCCCGAAGAAGTTAAGGCAATACTGCTTGCCAAAGTCAATCAAGACTTTTCAACTAACTTCAATGAAGTTACGTTTGACAGTTATACCCTCTTCAGGACTGCAACCCTCGAAGTTGCTGAGCCCGAAGTAATGGAAGTCGGGAGCGCATCATGACTCTTGGAGAAGCGATCGATACCCTCTACCAAGCACGTGCTGCTCGGCTTGCAATGGCTAAAGAAGTCAAAGAGCTGCAAGTCAAAGAGTCTGCAGCCAAGGCTGAAGTGCTTAAGCTGCTGGGCGAGTCAGGCCTTGCCAAAGCATCCGGCAAGCTTGCCACTGCAGGCATCACATCTGAAGATGTCCCGTACATCAAAGACTGGGACGAAGTCTACAGTTACATCAAATCCAATGACCGGTTCGACTTGCTCCAAAAACGCATTGGCGTGGTAGCTTGGCGCGACCTTTGGAAAGACGGTGTATTGGTTCCCGGGACTGAAGCTGCGGTTGATACCGATTTAAGTTTGACCAAGTCCACACGGAATTAGTATGACACCCGAGCAACGTACAGCCAAAAATGCTGCCTCACGAGCATATTATGCTGCGAATAAAGAAGCGCGTAAAGCCTCTGAAAAAGCGCGTAAAGCTATATGGTACGCAGCCAACAAAGAAGCTGAAGTTGCTCGAAAACTTGCTTGGGTCGCAGCTAATCGTGAAAAGCAGCGCGCGTATAGTACGGGCTATCATGCCGCACGTTGTAAAGCAGATCCTTTGTTTAAGCTTCGTGGCAGCTTAAGCCGGCTTGTCTGCAATCATTTCAAATACGGCGGCTGGGGCAAAATAACTAAAACGCAGGCGCTATTAGGTTGTACATTTGAAGAGTTTGCAGCCCACTTACAAAGTAAATTCAAAGAGGGTATGACCCTTGAGAATCATGGTGACTGGCACATAGACCATATCAAACCTTGTGCTACTGCTACTAGTGCTGAAGAGCTAGCTGCTTTGTTCCATTTCACTAACCTTCAGCCGCTCTGGGCTACAGAGAATTTATCCAAAGGATGTAAGTATCATGAGTAAGACCAAAGAACCTGTAGCTGAGCCCAAAGCAGCACTTGTAAGTATCCAAGAACAAATTGCTGCGCAGATCGCACGCCAAAACGAGACAGCTCAAGGGCTTCGCTCCTCGGGCAGTTACATTGGCTTCAAGAATGCGCAACTCAAAGTTGACGGCATTGCAATCCCAGCCAATCAGCTGGATGTCCGCGTGCTTGCAGCTTTGAGCGAACGCGCTTGGTACTCAAAGGACTTTGATGCAGATGCTGTTCAAGTTCCTGACTGCTACGCATTGGACAATGACGTGCCGCATGAGCAAGCCTCAAATCCCCAAGCAGATAGCTGCGCAGAATGCAAGCACAACAAGTGGGGTTCTGCTGTGCGTGGCAAAGGCAAGGCCTGCCGTGAGTCTGCTCGTGTTATCGTCATCCCCGCAAATGTGCCTTTGGCATCTGCCCAGATGTACACAGCCAAAGTTCCTGTGACTTCGTTGTCTACTGTGACTAGCTTCACTAGTCGCTGCGGCCAAGCAAACAAGCTGCTGGGCGAGTTTGTGACTAAGCTGAGCGTGACTGAAGACAAGAAGACGTTCTTCAAGGTGCACTTGCAACCTGTTGAAGTGACTCCTGAAATGGATATGGCCGCCTTGCTCAAGTGCCAAGATGCAGCGTACCAACTTGCGATGACCCCGTACCCAGTCATCGAGTAAAGTGTCTCCCTTCTCCGGAAACTTTGCAGTTGCCTCCGGAGTTTAAACCCCTAAGCCTTAAAACTTAGGGGTTCTTTTTATGACAAAGGAACTTATATGTTAGTTGCACTAGACTTCGAGTCACATGGCATTGAAGATCGCCCTAAATACCCACCAATTCCGGTAGGCCTTGCCATCTACAAACAAGACGCACCTCCGCAGTACTTAGCTTGGGGGCATCCTACACAAAACAACTGTACCCAAGCTGCTGCAACCAAGATTCTCGCAGACATCTTATCCAACCCCAACGACGAGTTTATCTTTCACAATGCACCCTTTGACTGTGCCATTATAGAAGAACGCCTTGGCCTTACAGTTCCTTGGGAACGCGTGCATGACACAATGGTACTGGCGTTCTTGCAGGACCCATTTGGGGAGCTTAGCCTGAAGCCACTCGCAGCACAATGGCTTCAGATGCCGCCTGATGAGCGTGATGCAGTTAAGGACTGGCTTATCAAGAATGGCAAGTGCCGTGATGTTAAAGGCTGGGGCGCGTTCATTTGTGAAGCTCCCGGCGAGTTGGTTGGCACGTATGCAATTGGTGACGTGGTCCGCACTTTGGACTTGTTTACGTTGCTGTTTGAGTACATCAAGACTACGGGCATGGAGCCGGCCTACCGTCGTGAGCTTGCCCTTATGCCGCACATCTTAAAGATGGAGCAGCGCGGGCTTAATCTTGATGGGGCTATGCTGACTGCGGATGTGGATTATTACTTCACAGCTTTGGATGAGCTTGACCAAACAATTTGTGAGATCCTTGGGCGTCAAGTTGATGTGGACAGTGGCGCACAACTTGCTGATGCTATTGAAGCTGCTGGCATGTCAAAGGGATTCGCTACAACCCCCACCGGACTGCGTAGCACTGCCAAAGAAAGTCTCATCAATGCTATTAACAACCCTACTCTTCTTGGTCATCTGCTTGTGCGCGGATCTGTAGCCACGTGCCTCAGGACCTTTATGACGCCATGGCTTGAGCAGTTCAACAAGCACGGTCGGCTCTTTGTCAAATGGAACCAGATCCGTAATTACTCGGATACTGGTGCTCGGACGGGGCGGATCAGTAGCAGTCCTAACTTGCAGAATATCCCTGTTGAGTGGGAAGGTCTTAGAGCGCAGCTTGATAAGATCGGGTATGTGCTGCCATTTCCTTTGCCACAAGTGCGCAAGTACATCATCCCTGATGCAGGCAAGGTCTTCATTGACCGAGATTACTCTGCGCAAGAACTTCGGCTGCTCACGCACTTTGCCCCCGGCAAGTTGCTTGCGGAGCTAGAAGTCGATCCTGTAGCTGACATCCATCAGATCGCAGCTAAGATTGCTGGTATCTCACGCAAGGAAGCTAAAACCTTGGCCTTTGCTGTGCTCTACGGTGCAGGTGTTGGCAAGATTGCCGAGTCGCTTCACATGACTGTGGCCGAGGCAACTCGTGTTAAGGAGCAGTACCTCAAAGCCCTGCCTGAAATCAAGGCACTTACCAAACGTGTACAAGATGCTGGCAAGAATCGCAGCTTTATTACCACGCTTGGTGGGCGGCAATATTATGCCCAAAAGCCCGCAGTAGTTAAAGGCATGTGGAAGTCCTTTGAATATAAGCTGACCAACTACCTTATTCAAGGCTCTGCAGCTGACGCCACAAAACAAGCCATGATTGCCTATTGCAACAAAACGGTTCATGGCGAACTAGTCTTGTCGGTACACGACGAACTTGTGATTCAGGTCGATATGGCTCACTTGGAGTCCGAGTCCGCGCTACTTGAGAGCATGATGAATGGCAGCTTTCAAGACGAGCTCAAGTACAAAGTAATTTCAACCGGCTCTACCGGCCACAACTTCTCGGCGGCATCACTATGAAACTTACACCAATCATGCTGGCTATTCGCGAGCTTATCCGTCAACTGAGGAAAAACAAATGACCGAGCTTAATATTTTTCGCACAGCTCGTGCGCGTTGCCAAAACCCGAAGCATATTAGCTACGCATACTATGGTGGTCGTGGCATTACCTTTGAAATAGCAACTTTTGAAGAGTTCTTTAAAGAAGTTGGTCCGCGGCCTACTGGTTGCTCGCTAGACCGTATTGATAACGCCAAAGGTTATGTGTTGGGCAATATCCGCTGGGCTACACTGCAGGAACAAGCCGCAAATAGGCGGCCTCGTAGTACTTACGCGGCAGAAAACCCCAATATTTATCTAACAAAATACGGGCGGTTTAAAGTAATTATCAAAGGCAAGTACCTAGGTTGCCGAAAAACACTTGCAGAAGCGCTTAACTTAAAGGAACAACATGTCTAAACTTTTTACTGCACCATGGGGCTATAGCAAGCTTGAAACATTTGAAAAATGCCCACAGAAGTTTGCCTATATGTTCATCGACAAGCTACCCCAGCCGGGGTCACCTGCGATGGAGCGTGGTTCAAAGATGCATGAGAACATCGAGTCGTACCTCAATGGCTGGATTAAAGATCTGATCCCCGAGTGCCAAAGCTTTAAGGAAGCAATTGATGCCTTGAAGACCGAACAGTTCCAAGCTGAGCAAGCCATTGGCCTTGACAAAGACTGGAATAAACTGCCTGACTGGTTTCACAAAGATACGTGGATCCGCGCCAAAGCAGATGCTATGTACGTACAAGATAACAAGCTTGTGGTCATCGACTTTAAGTCGGGCAAGTATCGTGTCCCCTCCACGGACCAAGTAGAACTCTACGCAATTGTGGGTGGGGCACTGTACCCAGAGGTAACGGAAGTCTTTGCGGAGTACTGGTATCTTGACACTGGTGAAGTTTACTCGCGTAGCTATACCCAAGCGGAACTCAAGGAACTACGCAAGAAGTTTGAAAAGCGTGTGGCACCAATGTACGTCAATACTAATTGGATGCCGCAGCCAAGCATGGAATGCCGTTGGTGCGCGTACAGCAAGACAAAGGGCGGCAAATGCGCATTCTAGAGTCTGAGATAGAACAAGCTTGCGTCAAAATAGCAAAGGCACATAAATGCATACTACTCAAAATCCAAGGAGCGAAGGGCTACCCGGACCGGCTGCTGCTGACCCCGACCGGGCAAGCCATGTTCATGGAAATCAAGCGGCCGGGCGAGAGCTTGCGTCCCCTTCAGCGGCACATCTTGGAGGATCTGACACTGAAGGGGTTCAAGGCGGAGGAGATAGACTCAGTGGAGCTGTTCAAACATTGCTTGACGGGTTTGCTTCTCCCGAATGGAAACCCCACGGTTATCAAGAACGAGGTATTGAATGGCTAACTCACAGGATCTCTGCAGCCTTGTTCTTAGCCCCGGGCATGGGCAAGACAAGCATAACATTGGCGGCAATAAGCTTACTCAAAGCCGAAAAGCTAGCCAAGCGGGTGCTAATCCTAGCTCCTCTAACGGTGTGCGTTACCACATGGGCATCCGAGCCGAAAAAGTGGAGACAATTTCAGCAGCTGAAGATAGGGCTCGCGCATGGACCAGACAAGCAGCGCGTGCTAAACGACCCACAGTATGATATAGTAATCATGAACTACGATGGTCTTGCGTGGGCAGCTCCGTTGCTTGCAAAGGGCCATACATTCCAAGTGCTTGTATGCGATGAGATAACCAAGCTCAAGCACGCAAGTTCTAAGCGCTTCAAACTCATCAAGCCTATACTCCCCTCCTTTACCTTTAGGTGGGGTCTAACGGCAAGTCCAACGGCTAATGGGCTTATTGATTTGTTTGGGCAAGTCTTTGTACTGGATAATGGCGCACGGTTGGGGCGGTATATCACGCACTTCCGTGCAAAGTACTTCCATCAAGAACCTTGGGACCAGTACCGGTACTATATCACGCCTGAGAAGACTGCCCTATTAACTGCCCAGCTAACTGACCTTGCAATGTACATGGATCCTAAAGACTACCTAGTCCTGCCGGGTTTGCTTGATGTTGTACGACCAGTTAAGCTTAAAAACATGGCGGAGTACAAGTTCTTGCGCGATGAGTACATCCTCAAAATGCAAGAGACTACCATCACAGCGGTCAATGCTGGGGTACTGACCAACAAGTTACGGCAGTTTACGGGTGGGGCCTTGTACGTTGAGGACCGTGAGTACAAAGAAGTTGGGTCGGATAAACTGGATGAGCTTGTAGAACTGGTTGAAGAGCTCAATGGCGAGCCTTTGATTGTTGCCTACGAGTTCAACCATGAGGCTGAGCGACTCCTGAAAGTCTTCCCCGCAGCGCAAGCAATCCGTGGTGGTATGAGCACCAAAGATGTCCAGCGCATTGTGTCCGCATGGAACGCTGGCGAAGTTCCGGTACTGCTTATCCAACCCCAAGCAGGCGCGCATGGCATTAACCTGCAAGGTGGGGGGTCTGCTATCTGCTGGTTTAGCTTGACCTACAACCTTGAAAACTACATGCAGTTGATTGCCCGTATCTATCGGCAGGGGCAGACGGCAATAGTTAGAAACTACCTCCTCGTGGCCCAAGGCACTGTGGACGAGGCACTAGTCAAAATCCTTAGTGATAAGGATGCTACCCAAGAAGGTGTGTTCCAAGCCCTTAAAAACTATGCTACGCTTGTGTAAAATTTGTAGTATGCAAAAGCCGTATAACAATACGGCTGTGTACCGTTCAAAAGCTTCTGGGTTTCATGGTTCTCGTTGCTGGGACTGTTGGCTTGTGCATAGTGCTTTAAGTATGGCTATACGGTATACGCAACCGCATACGCAAGCCCAACAAAAAGCTAGTACGCGTGCTTGGCGTCAGCAAAACCCAAGTTCAAGTACAGCCAACGTCCGGCAGTACAGGCTAGCTAAGCTAAAGCGTATTCCGTTATGGGCTGACCGCAAAGCTATACAGGAAGTGTATAAACAAGCTGCGCAACAAGGGCTTACGGTAGACCATATCTACCCATTACGTGGTAAACTTGTTTCTGGATTACACGTAGCTAATAACTTGCAGCTACTAACCCAAACTGAGAATGCAAGAAAGGGAAATAAAATGCCTTGCGTGTGAGAAATTCTTTTAATTTTAATGCTTCGAAGCATTAAAACGGCATATAATACATTAACAGCAAAATTTCTTGCTGTTAAAACCACCACGAAAGAATTGTATGTCTAAGCAAACTATGTCCGAGATCCTCGCTGCCTATAATGAACTTGCTGCTGCTCAAGGCAAAGACGAAGTGAGCAGCTTCAAAAACCTCGCCGCTGCTCGCGCAGCTTTGAAATCCCTCGAAAGTAATACCATGACCGAACAAACTGAATCCACCGAAGTCGAAACCTCTGGCGCTCCCGGCCTTGATACCCCTAGCAATAGCGGTGACAAGTACAACAGCTCCGCAAAGCGCGGTCCTACGCAAGGCATTGGCGCCTTCTGCAAGGGTTTGATCGCTGAAGGCAAGGCCAATCCCGAAATCTTGGCAGCTGTTGCTGAGCAGTTCCCCACTGCAAAGACAACTGCTAACTGCGTGGCTTATTACCGCGCTAAGATGGCCAAGGCTGCTGCCGCAATGCCTGCAGACGAAGCAGCTGGTGAAGATGCTGCTGCCGAAGCCGAAGCCGAAGCCGCAACTGCTGAATAAGCGCTAAGCACTTAACCTGAAGGGAGCTAAAATGCTCCCTTCGTCAATTGGAGCACAAAATGGATAGACAGAGATTTCTAGAGCTTATCGAGCCAGCTATTAAGCTTGTAGCACGCAAGGGTGAAGACTATAACGCAAGCGCCATTCAGCTTGCAGAATACTTCCCCTTCAAAGACAAGAGCTACCAACAAATGCTGCACATGAAAGTACTGCGCATGCGCTCCCTCCTTGATAAGGGTTCTGCGCCAAACTTTGACAGCTTACTGGATTCGTTGTATGACCTCATCAACTACTCCGTATTTTATCTTGAGTACCTCGAGCAGCTTGACAAGCAGGATGTCAAATCCGAAGTACTGCAGACCGGCCTTAACAACCCGTACAAGGTGCCAACATGAGCCGCTTTGAAGTAGACTATGCGAACCTTGTGACTAACGTCATTATGCATGGTGAGCATCGACCAAGTCGCTCAGGGTTCACAGTTAGCCTCTTTGGCACAGCCCTTCGGATTAACTGCCTTGCGCATGGTGAGTTCCCGATCTTGACACAACGCAAGATCTTCCCCGCCGGTGTGCTTGGGGAACTTGCTGCATTCTTGATGGGGGCTGAAGATTTGCAAACGTTCAAAGACTGCGGTTGTAACTATTGGGATGCAAACGCTGCAGACTGGGCGCCTAACCAAGGCCTTGAGCCTAAAGACCAGCTTGTTGGCCGTATCTATGGTGCTCAATGGCGCAACTGGACCGGCGACCAAGGTACAGTTGACCAGCTCAAAAATCTTGTACAAGGTCTTAAGCAAGAACCCTACGGACGTCGTCACTTGTTGACTACGTACAATCCTGCAGAGCTAGACGAAATGTGTCTGCCGCCCTGCCATCTGCTTGTCCAGTTCAATGTGCGTACTACTAAGCAACTTGACTGCATTGTGACCATGCGCTCAGTTGACTTGTGCCTTGGGTTACCAAGTGACATTATCTTGTATGCAACCTTAATGCTGGTGCTTTGCAACGAAACCGGCTATACCCCCGGCATGCTAACCTTTATGTTAGGGGACACGCATATCTACCGCAACCATATTGACAAGTTCCAAGAGCACGCAAATCGCCCCATGCATGACCTGCCAAAGTTCAAGATGAATCCTGCCGCAACTACCAATGACTTTGTAGCTGCAGACCTTGAGCTTATCAACTATAACCATTCCGGAGTACTTAGCTATGAGTTTAACCCCTGATATGATCCGCGACGTCGGCGAGTTCCATGAGCTCATTCTTGGTGACTACGCAGAAGTAGCGCCCAGCTTGATTTCTTTGGAATACTGTGTTGAGCGCTCACGGTTCCTCCACGAAGAACTTGACGAATTCTGCGTAGCGTCTGGTGCAGGCAATATTGTTGGGGTCGCAGATGCCCTTGCAGATATTGTCTACGTAGCACTTGGTACTGCGTACAAGATGGGCTTGCCCTTTGCACAAATTTGGGAAGCTGTACAAGCTGCCAATATGCGCAAGGTTGCAGGACCTACAAAGCGTGGCAACAAGATTGATGCAATGAAGCCTGAAGGTTGGGTCGGACCTGAAGCTGCAATTGCTCGAGCAATCCAGCGCAAAGCGGATCATGACTAGGCCTAGCTTAGATCAAGTTATGCTCGGCGTAGCCCTATGCCTTTCGCGTAGGGCTACGTGCACCAAGCTTGCTGTCGGGTGTGCGCTAACTGACAGCCGCGGTCGTATCATTGGTAGCGGTTATAATGGGGTAGCACACGGCATGCCGCACTGCATCGATACTCCTTGCGCAGGACATGGCACCCCATCAGGATCTAATAGCTGCGTGGCAGTGCATGCCGAGATGAACGCCCTCATCAACTGCAGTGACCCTAGCAAGATCCGTACCTGCTACACAACGCATGCCCCCTGCCTGCAGTGTACCAAGACCTTGCTTAACACTGACTGCCAGCGACTGATCTTTAGTAACAATGCCTTTGAAGCACCTGCAAAAGAACTTTGGTTATCTTCAGGCCGTTTTTGGGAGCAAATTCATGCATAAACTGGTAGTCCAAAATCGATTGTTTAAAAGTTCGTGGGCGTACATACAGCGGCTTTCGGTGTGGACTACCAGTAAATGGCGCTATTTTGATGCCCTTTGTGCAAAATATCTGAAAGCGAATAAAGAGCATCAATAAATTAGCTGCGCGAAACGCGCTAAAGGAGCCCGAATCGCGCCGAAATTAAAATCTGATGCGAACGTATACCGAATGAAAATAACGCGCCGAAATTGGGCTTAATGCTGGAGATTATATGACTAATGAACCGGAAGATGAAGAAGATGACGGCTATTGCTACACTTGTGCAGGTACGGGCGAAGGCCAATACGACGGCGCAAGTTGTAGTGCCTGCGGCGGTAAGGGCTACCAACGCAGGCACTATGCGGACGATTGCGACCCGCCCGAACCAGACTACGACGACTACTTGTGAGTAGTCGCTGCAACGCCTTGGATCTTTTCAACTGTGCGCATCCCCCCAAGGCCTAGCATACCAAGCAGCACGGGCATCATCTCAGTAACATCTGCTGGGGTGATGTTCAGTGGATGCCCAAGATAAGCTGCTACGAACAAAGCAACCTTGAGGCCAATCCAGTTCCATGCGCAAGCTACACCGCATACCCAGCCGATAAACGGGCGCCAACCTGATACAAACACCGAGGGGCTTTTAGCCTCTTCTTTATTTGTATCAATTTGACCTTGCACTACCATGACGGCAGCAGCAAGTTCTTGCTTCTCTTGCTCGGTCTTGTCGGGCCACAGTTTGTTGATAACTGTGTTAGCAAGTCCGGCCACTTCACCCACACCAAATAGATCAGCCATTAGTTATCCTTTGCAGCGTACTCAAGATCGGTTGCAGCGCGTAGTACCCAGCCCTTGCCGTAAGTTGGCCACGTCGACAAGCTTGCCCAAAAGCGTAGGCGCGCAGCCACAAACATCATGAGCACATCATTGATGTCCATAGCACTTAGGGCTGCGCTAGATACTGGGCCCCAATGGCCATCGTCCGCCACCCCCACAACTTGTTGTAACTTGCGGATTGCAGTCTGGATTCCAGAGTTTACAGCAAAGTCAAACACTTGGAACTTGATTGCAGGATTAGCATCCTTGAGGGGCGTCCAGAAGTCTTGGTAGTAAATAGACATTGCTTGGTCTTTAGTCAAGTTCTTAACGTCTAGTTGGGGGTACGACCGTTTGCTGATTCCCCAATTGGTCTCGCCACCCGGATCCTTGGGGTCATTGCTATAACCACCCTCATGTCCAAGGAGCCTTGTGAACGCTTCGTCAAAGGAAATCATTTGTCAGCCTTTCCATCAAGTTTCAGTTCGATCTTGTCCAGTTTATTGAACAAGGCAGTAGAAAGCTCCTTTAGATCGTCACGCTTGACGTACGACCCCGCCACCAGAATTTCGATGTGCTGGACTTTATCTGCAAGTTCGGCATCAGTCTTCTGCAGGGCACGAATAGAATCCCGTAAGGAATTTAGCACCCAACCGCCGAGGAATGCTACGAGGGATAGGACGATATTGAAGGCGGTTTGAGTATCCATTTATTTCTCCGAAAGTGCGGTGGTGGTGATTTCGCGAAGGGCCAGCATCAGGACGGGCCAGAATAGCGGGATGTAGGGCCGCACTTCGAGTGGGAAGTACTGGCTAAAGAATCCGCTGGAGGCGTCCATCCCGGTGAGCAGGGCACCGATGATAGCTGCCCAATAGGTCTTGGATTTGAGGCGTTGGATGATGGGGTTCATTGTTCAATATGTTGCTATGTCGAATGTAGTAGATGAAGTTAGTCTCCAAACAGAGTAGGTTCTGGAGTATCTAAACGTTGCTACTCGATAACTGCCTGTCGCAGCAGCAGCCCACGTGCCCTCAGAAAACACCGCGTTCCATGTAACCGGGTCTGCCCCACCTGTCGCGTTGTGAATAATAAATTCAAGTTCTTTACCATCTAACGGATTTAAGGGGGCGGCGATTGTCAGCAGCCCGGCAGTGGTGTGCAATATCTCCACACAGTTTGTTTTTGCCGCATCGACTGTGACAGTGGCAGCACCACTAACTGGAAGGTTGGTTCTATAATCTTGCCTATCGCTACGAACAATTTCATTTGAAGTATTATCCCTAACGTTATCTACAATATTAAAACCAGCAGCATTAAGATCATTTACCAAACCTGTGCCAATCGGAGTATTTGCTGCAAGTGTGGTAGACCCGTCACCATAGGCTGTTTCAATGGTACTTTCAGATGAAGCTACCCCAGCATCTTGGATTTTTGTAAAGTAGCTACTTGCATCAATATTGAATCCGGCATAAGCACCCCCTAAGAATTTTGTATATGCGGCTCCAAGCAACTGAACATCACCTGACAAGTACCCTGATGCGCAATTCACAAAAGTGTTATTTGACGATGGGTAGCGGACGGCAATATCGCAATATTTATTGACCTCCAAATCCATCCCTACAATTGTGTTGTATCCGCACCCAGCAGTACCACCAATGTCAATACCGCACTCTCTATTCCCCTCTGAAGTCCCACTGATAATCGTGGAAGTAGCTAACGACGGGCCTTTGAAACCCGATACCATTACTTTTTCGAGGATTGGATTTAGGAACGTGTTAGCCGACGATGGTCGTGCCCCATCAACTAAAATTCCATATTCGGGGAAGGTTGTGAAGTTTTCGTGATTATGGCTGCAAATCGGATTTATGAATGTACAAACTTGCGCCCATGCCAAATGAATTCCAGATAGGGTCACGTTTGTCGCCATGACGTTTTCAAAGATGGAGGAAATTACAGCATGAAGATAAAGCCCGTCAGCGCACAATCCTTGCCCATCAAGAATAACATTCTTGAGACAAGTTCCATTGATAGTGTCTAGTGGGTACACACCGCCAGTTGCGTCAATACTTAAAAGATGCGAGCCCGCGTTGTCATTTGCTATTAACTTAAAGCGTGTAGCTTCATACTCACCCTCAAGCCGAATCTTTAGAGCAGATCGCAAAGTCCTGCGTAAGTTGTAAGTTCCCGCTGGTGCAATTACGAGCTGAGTCTGAGAAGCGACTAGGGCAGCTTCAACCGCATCCGTGACATGGGTTACAGCACCACCGTAACTGTTATTTTGAACAGCATAGACTTCAGCGGGCGTCATAAAATCAAATACGCTTATAGGCCCACTCTGAAGCATTGCGTTAGAAACTTTTGTAAGTGACATATTATTTCCTAGATGTTATAACTACCGGACATGGCCCACCAACCTGTAAGGGTCATCGGGGTCACATTCTGAAAACTCGAATTGCCAGAGTAGCTAAACCCTGTGATATTTGCATTAGCACTATCTACACCAGTAAAACTACCACCAGCAGGGCCAACCACAAATGGCAGACCACCAATATAGGCGGCAATTGGAATAGTTCCGTAGGCGGCTTGGATAAATACATGAACTACCCTGCCTACTCGTGTGTAGGTGGCGGCTGTATAACTTGGAGCCACAGTCCATGAGGAGAAATCAGGAGTCCAAGTCCCCTCTTCATAGTTGGTCAGCACCTTGCTTGTCATCCCAGCAGCGGGGGTCACTGCGGAGAAGTCAATACCTTTACCGCTCGTCCCAACAATGTATTGGCTGTAATTGGTAAAGTCTCCAGTGGAACGTTTAATGAGCCATGCCTGTCCAAGGAAGGCACCAGCATCCGTGTAACGGTACAGAAATAAATCACTACCGGCGTTAGCACCGCCCTCTGCTCCAGCCTTCTCTAGAATCCAACGATTACTAGTTCCTGTCTGCCAACTCATATCGAACCCGCCACCAGCACTCGACCGCATCTGGACTTGAGCGAACGAGCTACCACTACCAATAATCTGATTGCCTGTAGTAACTGTTTTGCCTGTGGTCAAGTTATCCACAGATACTTGCTTGGTGGTCGTGCCATCCCAGACCGGGACAAGTTCAGTCCCGGCCAGCGGTGTTGTGGCCGCAGTGAGGTCAGGGATGCGCTTATTAGTCATTATGCGCGGGTTGTGTAGATCGGCACGTATCCCAGCAATGTCCCGCTAAGATCGTAGAACGGCAATGCTCCGTTAACCGTGGTCACGGAGGTGGACGCTATCTTGGTGGTCGTGGCAATTGCTCCGTCATTGCGGAAACCTACTTTTGCATTACCTGTGTGGTCGAGCCATTGTTGCACGATAGTGCCTGCCCCTGATGCTCCCGTCTGTTTGGTGGATAAGACCCCCGTTTGCAGGAACATATTGTTGTACACAGTCAGTCCGTCAGTCTGTGTCCAACCAATGGACCCAGTGATCCCCAATGTCTGCACTGCCCCACTTGGCCCAACGGTAAGTAGATTATTCAACGTGATAGGATAAAAGTTCGTAGGTAATGTCGTGGAAGTAGATGTCGTGCAATATAGCCGACAATTCTTCATCACGTTACCCCCAGCGTCTACCCCAACCATGTCGGTTATTGTAGAGACGCCCGTGATGTCCAAGTAAAAATCACAGTATTGTGTCGCACCACCCAAACCAGATAAAGCTTCACTGGCCCCACCGATATTCGCCTTACTGGCACAGGCCAGCTTGTTTCCAGTTACCTTGAAAGAACTGTTTCTGGCGTAAGTACATGTCAAACCGATCACATTTGCAACGGTATCCGCGCTGGTCCATTGTGTGCCCTTCCAGCTTAGGAGCGTTTGAGCGGCAGTCTTTGTCTGGATGATCTGTGCGTTTATATCAATACCAAAGGACCGCCCGACCACCACATCCTGCATACAGTTAATCGTCTGTGCTTTGATTCGGATTCCGCTGGTACTGTTTGCAGACACGGCAGCACTAGTTTCACCACCCGAGAAGATAACGCCTTGGCGACAGTTCGATGCGACAATATCGATATCAATACTGACAGGCTGAACTAGTGCGAGGTCATTATCAGGTTCATATCCGAAACCATATACACAACCATCCGCGAAAATATTAGTAGCTTTGAGACTGCCCATAGTGATCGCATGAGCTTCACTTGGGGGCTGTATTGATAATGCTTTACCGCCGTCTATGTAAGTAACTTTATCAACATATCCCAGATCTTTCATCCACACACCATCGAATGTCAGATTATCAAATCCACCTGTCACCGATATGGCGTTACTCCCAGAAGCAGAGCCGGTTACGACAGATTGAACCTGTAGATCCCGCACATGGAAATTCTTCAATCCGTTCAATTGGAGTACATCAGCACCATTGACGGATGTTGTTCGCAGGATAGTGCTTGGCCCGTCCCCGAAAATGGTCATGTTATTGCAATCAAGTAGTGCTGTGACCACTCCAGAACCTTGATTGAATGGATAGCTACGCTCACCCCGGACGTCATATATCCCAGCGGGAAAGTATAGATTTTTGCCGAGGGGATAGCAATAATTCCAAGCATTTTGCATTGCTGTGAAACTATCTGTGACACCCGTTGGGTCAGCCCCGAAATCCAAAACACTCACACTCTCGTAAAGCTTAGTCTGGACCACGGTGCTAACTGCGCCCGTACCAGCAGGAATGTAGTTCACCAGCGACGAGTCGATATACCCAAAGCTCAAAGTGGCGATGGTCATCACCTCGATGTTGTCGGTACCAAGGGGTGGTGCGGAACTAAAGGTAAGTGTAGTGCCGCCTACTGTGTAAGTATTTTTCTGCTGGTATGCCCCGTTGATGTAAATCTGGGTGTTGTTCTCGTTCGGGGGTTCGTAGGTCAGGACAAACGCCACCGTGGTACCATCGCCCGAGAAGTTCTGGACCTTGAAGGTGGACGCCAGTGGAGTAGCACCTGAACTGCCGACCCCATCAGAGGTCCAAATCAAGTTGTCAAGACTATCCTTGAGCACCATTGTGTAGAGCTGCGAATTAGCCAACCACACACCTGCCTCACCCCGTGAATCCATAATCACAGGGTTCGGGTTCGAAGAGCTACCGGCTTGATCAACGTAGGTAGCCAACGGGGTCGTGGTCCCGGCTTGGTATGTGTAGAGCTTGCCGCCGACCAAAGGAATGCCGTTTGCAGTGAAAAACTGCATCTTGGGGCTGGGGGTGAGGTACGCCATATTACTGTCCTTGGTTCATTGCGTTTGTGTTAGCCTGCGCACCAGCAACTGTAGCTGGAATACGCAACTGGTTCAATCGATTTGTACTTGCCTGCGATGCCGCCTTTTTGAGCATGGCACCTTCCAAGGCATTTGCCGTTGTGGTGGGGTCTAGCATCTCCTGCGCAATTTCCATAGCAAGCTTCTTGTTGATCTTCCCCTCAAGGCGCCCAAGAATTGCGTTGGCAACTGTTACCACACGAGACAGCGGATTAGGAATCTTTCCACCGCCACCCGCCTTCTCAATGGACTGGGTTGCAACGTCCATAGCGTTGGGGCCAGCTTGTGCACCACGAGCTGCCATGTCTTCGAACCTTGCACCACGTTGCAAGTCATCTACTACAGACTGCACAGCTTTCATTTGGCCGGGGTTCAAGACTTGTGTCAGCTCTTGGAAGCGGGGCGAACCGGTCAGTGCTCGCTTCAAGGTTCCGGGCGCATCATTCACAGCCCCTGCAAATGAGGCAGCACGCAACTTGCCTTCTTCACCTAAAGCAGGTACAAGCTTGTTCTCAAGAAACTGCCCAACTTGCATTTGGTTTACAGGTACGCTTTCCCTAGCAAAGGTTGCTCGTGCCGTATTGTAGGCTGGGGCGATCTGTTCTATGGTAGCAAGCAGGTCGCTCTTGGTCTGCATAAGACTACGAAGATCCGAAGCACCAATTGCGGTATTCTGTTTTGCAGCCGTGGCAATTTGGCGGTCAAGCCCCTTCTTCAGCCAATCAAGGCCTTCGACTGAACCAAAATTGGTCAAGTTAATCTCGTTATCCGCAGCAAGGCGAATTGCCACAGCCCGCGCATCTTGCATTGCAGGACGTGCCATAAGACTTGCAATTTGTGGTTCCATAGCCGCTGCCATTGCTTGGTCTACCCCAGCAGTATTTGCTGCCGCATAGTTAACAAGCGCATTGGCATCACGCACCCCTTCAACGCGGGCAAGATCTGCCTTAGTGCCACCAACTGTGCGTAGCTGATTTACTTGCGCAGCTTTTTGGGCATCTGAACGAGCAAGGTAGTCTGATGGGGCAGCACGGCTGGCAGACTTCTGCAAAGCAGCAAACTCTGCGCTGCCAGCCGGCACAGCTGCTTCGCCTGCAGTAGGAAGTGCTCCAGGCACAATGTTCCTAGCAGGATCACGCAAGGCATTTACAACCTCGGGAGCACGGTCACCAGCTGCTTCAAGGTAGGTACGGCCTTTGATATTTGCTTGACCCACTTTTGTCAGGGGCTCAATGCCCATACGGTAGATCCCGCGTCCAACTGCTTGCACTACGGGCGCAACTGCCGGAATCCCACCACCAAGTAAAGCGCCAGCAGCAGCTTGCTTTCCAGTCTGTTCAAGTCCGGGTGTAGCTGATGGGGTCAGGGCACCTGCACCTGCGCCTACTGCACCGCCTTGTGCAATCTTGCCAAGGTATGTAGCTGCAGGTGTAACCCCTTTTAGCGCAACAGCTCCGGTAGCAGCAGACGCAGCAAGACCGCTAAGATCGGCGCCAGTATCACCAAGAGCTGCCATGCCGCGTTTCTTAGCTTCTTCATATCCACCAATCTGTGCTGCAAGCCATTTGCCAAAAACCGGATCACTGCCGGTTTTCTCTGCAATCCAGTCACCTATATTTGCACCTACTTGCAAAGCACCAACAACAGGAGCTGCGGCACCAGCAATCATACGCACTGCGGGTAACCCAGCAGCAATGTCCCCAGCAGACGCTGCATCCCACGCGCTTTGCGGCTTTTGCGGCTTTTGTGCCGGAGGTTCGGCCACGGCCGCAGATTCCGTCGGTTTTGGGCTACCAGTAGCTTTTGCTTCAAGCTCAGCCATGCGGCGCAAGGCTGCAAGTTCTTCGCGGGCGTCCATTATTTGTTAAACCGTTTACGCAGTGCGTCTAACTCGGCCTGCTCTGCAGGGCTAAGCGCTTCGGCTGCAGGAGCTTTTGCAGCGCGAGGTGCTTTGTACTCATACGTCATATCGTAGGCATCTTGAATACGCGCATTAGAACCCTTGAGTTCTGTAATGGCATCATCAATTGCTTTCTGGAAACTTTCCTTCGATTGCACTGGGTCCATAGCTGCAAAGGCAGAACGCAGGTACTTGCCCTCAGTATCGGAGATATTTCCAAGTGCACCGCCTGTTGGGGATGCTGCGCGCATCTTAGCCAACTCAGAAAAGCCGCCGCGTGCAAGAATCTTGTCTAGCTTGGCTTTAGCTTCCCGCGAAGCTTCTGTAACGCTAGGCGTGCGGCCGTAGACAACACCTGTGATGCCGTCCAAGCCTTTATGTACCTTCAAAGCTTCAAGGTCTTTCACCAACTGTTCATTTGCAGCAGTTGCTTCCTTTACGGCAGCGGTGGCAGCGGGGTACTTTGCTTCGCGCTTTTGAACTTCTTTAGGCGGCAGTTCTGTGAGGCCTTCTTGACGAAGCTTGAGACCACCTTGCGCAACTTCAAGTTGACCCTGCGAAATCTGCTGCCCTGCACGTGCGGTCTCTGCAGTCATGTTTTGACCACGCATTTGAACAGCGTGACCAGCTTTTGCAGTTTCTGCGGTAAGCTGCTGGCCGGGGGTAGCAAACTGCTGAATTGGCGCAGCACCAATAGGTTGACCAAAGTTGGGCAGACGTGGATTGCCTTCTGTCATCCAAGTACGTTGCCCATCAGTCTTCTCAACGGGCTTAGAAGCTTGTGCTTCCATTGTATCTTTAGCCGTAGCACCTTGAGAAGCAAGTTGTTGCTTGCGTGCTTCGTAGGGCATAGCCAGCAGTGCTTGGGCATCTGCTTGGATTTTTGCCTTCTCAGCATCCGTAAACAAAGGATTAGCTAGCGTATCTTCAAGGTGCGCAGTGATTTGGGCATCGGATGGGTTACCGCTAATATCCCGATGCGCTTGGGCCATAGCTTCTTGTTTCTTCTTGGCATTATCAAGCTGCTTACCCTGTGTCTCTACAGCTTTACCTTGAGTCTCTTGGATTGTCTTAGCAAGGGCTTGCCCGGCCGGACCGAAAGAGTACAGCTTCTTTACATGTTCTGGATTGGCGGGGTCAAAGCCTTGCTGCACCATGGCATTCAAAGCATTCTGCTGCTCGTCAGTACGCTTGGCAGATGCTAGTGTGTACTTGCTCAGTTCATTCTGTGACTGAGCATGCTGGAGCTGCGCTTGGGCTAGATCATTAGCTTGCGCGGCTTGCTGCCCAGCAAAGATACTACTTGCCGCCTTTGCTGGGGCATTTGTGTCAAGGATACCAAAGTTAAGTTCGCCTGCCATGATATATCCTTAGTTTCCGAACCATGTGCCGTCAGACAACTGGACACTGTTTGCTTGCGCGGGAGCCGGATTCCAGTTGATCTTGCTTAGCTGCTGCAGGCCTGTACCTAGTGCAGTGCCCCAGCCTTGATAGGACGAGGCATTTGCGTTGCCGGCAGCCATAACTGCGTTTCCAGCATTTGCGCCGGTAGTCATCATGTTTGCACCAGCCGTATTAGCAAAGTTCTGACCAGCACCTGCAAGGCTTGTATTTGCGGCTTGGCCAAGACCTGCCATAGAAGCTAGGCGGTTATACTGATTGCCTTGGTCTGTCTGATAGCGGTTATACGCGTTTTGGTACTCTTGAGAGCCCATGTCTTGGCCGTAACCAACTGCAGCCCGCATTGCATTGCCCGAAAGCAAACCGCCACGTGCTGCAGCGGTACCTTCTAAGGCTTTCATGCCTTGGGACAAACGAAAGCCGTAGCCAGGGTCAGCTTGATAATCCGCCATGCCAAAGGGCTTAACGAGAGAACCCCCAGCCTGTGTGCCTCGAGTTAGCTGCGACAAAGCATTAACCCCAGCTTCTTGCCAGGGCTTCTGGTTTGCTTGTTGTTGCTGCCACATTTCTCGCTGAAGGGCTGTAGCTTGGTTAGCAGATGCCGCTTGGGTATCTGCTGCTGCTTGGGCCGCGTCTGCCTGTGTAGCGGCTGCCTTATTAGACATAACACCGCCGATAACCGCCCCACCTACAACTGCTGCTGCGGTCCATCCGCTCATACTAATTCTCCTTGTACTTTGAGCCCGAAGTTAACACGCATAGAATCACGGTAATCAACAAGAAGTTCGTCGTTTACTGCAATGTCCCGTGTAGCTTGGGCATAGATGTCGTCACCAACTTTGACGGGGATTACGTTGGGCTTTGCGGAATGGTTAATGAAGCGACCACCCGGCGTGCGCTTTCCAGCAAGTCGCCCGGGACATACAACCTCACCAGCACTAAATGCTTGCATCGCAAAAAGCCCTTTACCATGAACTGGTGAATCACGCAGCTCTACATTGACGCCCGCAGGCATACCAATTAAGTCGTCTTGGATCTGAGAGATCCGCGCAACTTCCGCATGCGTTAGTCCAAACTGGTGGAGGAACGTGTCGTAATCAATTATATCACGCTGAACGGCCGTTCGGCTGTCGGCAAGCCCAATGTTAGGCACAACATAGAACTTTGCGTCTAGTATGGCAATGTCTTGGCAGTTGTCTGGGTTGGGGTACACGTCTGTCCAAACAACTTCTTCACCTTGGACAAACCCTGCGCGCTTAATCCCAGCATGTGCCACAAATTCGCAGGGTGCCACAAAGGTCTGCATACCCGCATCGGTGTTAACTATAATTGTACCCTGCTCAAGGCGCACAAGGTAGTCTGTCCGATGTTCTGCACCTGTGAGCACTGTCCAAGGGGGTACTACAATAGTTCGCTCGTAGACACCCGGCTTAAAGGTATGCGTTGTCTTGATGTCAGCTTGTGGCATGCGCAGCAACTCCTGCTCAAGGCGTGAAACCTTTTGCATAGCAACAATCCGCGCAATGCTGGGGCTGTAGGTAACTTGCATTATGTAACCTCGCGTCCAGACGCGCGAATATTGATGCTAGCTGCTGTGCCTGCAATTGTGGAGATAAACCCACTTGCCATAAGCACCTGCCCAACAATTTCGGGGAACGTGTAGACTTCAGCGGGCTGCAAAGTCTTTGTCTTGGTAATCAAGTTTTGATTGCCCGCAGTGTCAGCACCTGTTACCACGTTAATACTGATGGTTGCAGCCGAGGCACTGTAGTTGGTAGCCGTAAACTTATCAATAATAGTGGTCACGCCTACTGCAGTGTACTGCGTAGTTTGAGTTGCTTCGGCGATCTTTGCAGGGATTAGAACTTTAACAGTTACAGTCATGGCTTACTCCAATAATAGAAAACTACCCACGTCAGACGGGAGTATGGGTTGCACACCGAGGTTATTAACCAAGTCATTAACCGTCTGCTGCAGCTGCCCCACAGTTGCTATAAGCTGGGCTTGTTGGTATACGTCATCGAAGGTAGGCACTTCAACAAACGGCGCGAACTCCAGTTGAGACTGCGCTTCGGCAGGAAGTGGAGCTAGCTGCAAGTCTTCAAGACTAACTTCGCTCACACCGCCACCGGTTAACTGAAATAGGTTAAGCAAGAACCTGTACCATTCACGGGATACAAGTCCGGTCTTCATGTCTATAAACGGGACACGCGGAGCTGGGATACTTGTAATGTTAAGCATGTGTCCCACTCACCAAGAGCTCTGCACCCATGATAGAAATCTTTACAGGATCTGATCCAGAAATCTCGTAGATGCGATCCCGCAACTGGTTTGTCATGCCCAGACGACGCCAAATAACCCGACGACTATACTCACCAATTTTACCAAGACTACGCTGGTGATAGCTTGACCATGTGTGACCACCATCATCAGACCAGCGAAGGTTAATGACAGGGTCTGTGCCTTGCGTAATACCGTCCAAGCCAACACCAGACTCACAGTCGAGTTGCAGGTTATGCTGGATTGTGCGAGCTAAATTGTTCTGCCCGGTTGGGAGTGCACGCCAAGAACGTACAAATCTTTGTGTATAGGTATCGTCAGCGTAGACATCAAGGTCGAATGCGTAGACATTACCGTTTTCAAAATCACCAACCAGTACTTCTTCCTTGAAGACCATTTGGCAATTTGAGCGATGCCGCATAAAGGCACCATTAGTAAACCCCGCGCGTTCATGCCAAGCGTTTACTGAGACGTCATAAACCCATGTAGCATTTGCTGTTGGGAAGGTGATGACGTAAAACGAGTGGCCTTCTTGCTGGTACGTATATGCAACTGCATCGCTAATAGTACTGTAGTTCTGTATGGCAAACTCAATCGCATGGGTGGACATACGCACACCAGTATAGCCGTTTGCACGGTAGACAATGCCTTTGCCACGTGCATCAGAACCCAGCCAAAATAGCGAGTTATCTAGTTTTGCTACAGAGTATGGTGCAGCACAGCCAAGCTCATTAAAGGCGCCTTGGATGCGGGCTAGCGGAAAATCTGCAAGACCTGCATCATACCAGACTTCAAGAGAGTTGGTACCAAATACCCAGATTTCACGGTGGTCTGTAGTAAGTGCCACAATATTGTCGGGCGAGCCTTCAGCACTTGCGAAGTCTAGCGGGTCAACTGCTGTACCGTCCAACAAACTTGTAACCCAAATGCGCTGGCTATTTGGTTCATTAAATACAAAGTAGCCGTCCATGTAACTTACAGTTACGGCGCCCGGATAGTCTGGGTCTGTAATCTGCTGGTATGCAAGTGTCGTGGCGTTATAGATAAAGCCATCGGGGTTGCATGCGATAAACAGTTGTGTCCCGTTATCTGACATAGACACAGGACCAGTACCAGTTACAGCCCCAATTGCGGCAACGTTCCATGCGGAATCTACTTTATAGAGCTGCAGTCCAGAAACTACGTACCCATAATTGCCCATAACCCACATGCCGCGGATGGGGCCGGTGCCAACAGTCAGCACCCTGCGCAGTCCCGGGCACCGCGAAAGAAACCCCGCAGTTTTGCCTCCTTCAGGAATTGCCTCTGGAAACAAGTTTACCATACGGTTATCCACGGCATTAATGCTACGGGCAACGTACGATGAACCCAGTATAGGCGTCTTCATTTAGTAATTACCGGCAAAGATGTTGAAGCGCTGGCGTGTACCCACAATAGAGTATGGCAAAGACATAATATCTTCGGGGTTGTTGATACGCTTGAGCGTGCGTTTGGAGGACATAGCAATCCGAGCCACATTTGCAGGCGGATCAATGCCAAACTCGGTGGCAATCTCAACTGCAAGATTAAAGCGGAACGCGCGCAAGTAGCCGGGTGGCACAAGCAATGCCGTTGCCAAAGTAGCCGGCTGCACCAGTTCATCCACGCTAATAAAGTGCCATTCGAGGTCACGCGTAGGTACTGGGTACACGTACATCTGGATATTCGGAATATCCATGTTCAACCATATTACTTGGGGATAGGTTGAAGTTACTGTCTTAACAGCAATACCATCGTACTGCTGCTGGTTGATTATTTTAATGCCAAACGAGACGTTAGTACCCGCATCCCGAAAGAATGTGGAATCATCAAGTTGGACGGGGCGGTTACCGATGAAGTCGCCAGTTGGGCCCAGTGTCTGAGAGCGCTGACCTGCTGGCCATGTAAAGACTTGATCTTGTGTAGAGAAAACGCTAAGGCGTTCTGTGCTCCACGAATCGAGCATCTGATTTAGGGCTACCAGCGCATCATTGGATGTCTCGGCAGACGGAGTTTCCCCTTCGGCAAGCTGCCCAATTAGGCGGAGTGCGCCATTGATAAGATCACCAGCTGTTGCCATACTAACTCCTAAAAAGGCGGGTTAGCTTATAAGCTAACCCGCCTACTTCCACACTTTAGCCTGCGCGGTACGCAGACCACGTACCGTCACCGGTCTTGCGGAAGGTCCAAGTTGCGCTAGTGATACCAGTCACCGTCGCAAGACCAACAACTGTCACACCAGTACCGCCAGTCAGAGTAATAACGTTGACGGCAGTACCATGGCACAAAGACAGGTCAAATGAAGACCCAACACGTGCATTAACCAGCAGTGCATCCAAAGCAGCAGCTGTTGGGGTTGTGAGCGCGTAACTACCGGAGGAGGTAGCTGAGACGAGGCCACTAGCCAAATCAGCCGCAGTCAGCGTATAAGCTGCCGCAATAGCTGTGGGAACCGCACGCTGGTACATTGTCACTTCGTTACTGTTGCCGTCGCCGACTTGGTAACCGCCACCTACTTGAGCAAGAGTCATGATTTTTCCTTAAAAAGTTAGACAAAGAAAGGGACCGAAGTCCCAATCAGTTTAGCCCCAAACGCGGCAGGCCATAGGCGGACGCAGAACTGCGGCACCATACAAGACATCAATACGACAAGGCATCCGGTCGTTATTGATGTCATACTGGCGCACAATCCGCATAGAAATGCCGTTGTGCACTTGACGCGAGGCCATGTCCACGCCTTGAGGCATCAGCAAGTCAGCGGTTGCAAAGGTGATTGCATCCTTGTGGTACACCAAGTTTTGTGGGTAGCCAGTGCTAGCAGTGCCAACAAAGGTAATCACATCACTTGCGGTGGGCATGCGGTTTACGGTAGCCAGTGCATGGGTTGCAGGATACAGCGGAGGGTACACGCCAACAGCAGGTGTAGAGAACGCAGTAGCCGCACCAGCAGTGGCGTAGTTACCGGTAACCACAAACTGCTGCAACGAACCAGTAGACTGACGCGTCTGCGGGTTAACTGCATAAACACCAGCCACGGTAAACACGTCGCCCTTCAGCAGGGTCTTAGTACCACTGGTGAACGACATGGAGATGGTGCTATCACCAGTTGCTGCAGTAGCGGACACAATAGGTGCTGCCGGGAAGTTACCGGTGGTATGCACAGGGATCGACTGAGACATTGCGATCTCATTATAACCCAGCACGCCAGTACCCATCATACCAGACTTGAACTGCTTGCTAATCACATCCGTAGGATTGAAGAAGCCCTTCATGCCTTCAACCAAACCAGCATTTGCAGCGGGGTTGACGGTGGCATAACGAGGATCCAGCATTACTGCGGACTCGTTCAGCTTCTGCTGGGCAGACAGCAGAACAGCCGAGGTAGCAGGTACAGTGCCGGGAGTACCGACAGACTGCCCAATACCTTGGTAGGCGATGGAAGCCACGTCAGCGTCGATGCTAGCAGCCAATTGCGAGACGCGGGGCTTGAGCACACGTTCAGCAAAGTCGTCCAATTGCATGGTCAGCTCAGCGGAGGTGAAATTCAAACCAATATGCTTTTGCGAAGCCACGGTCATGGTTGTGTACTGCTCGTTGTCGTCTTGAACGACCAAAGCTGCACCATCGGTAACTACAGCACGGTCGGGCAGACGAATGCGGAGCGTAGAACCGATCTTAGCACCTGCAACAGCAAAGCTGTCGTCATAGGCACGGTTGACATTGCGCGTGATTACCAGATTGTTCTCGAGGATTTCGAGAGCTTTGCGGGTAATCATGTCAATGGTAAGTAGCGAGTTACTCATGATTTTCCTTAAATGTTAGATGAACCTAGCGGGACGTTGCTTCCAGCTTTTTGATCTGCCTTGCCCGATCTGCTGCAATCCACTCTGAGGTGGACATGGTCTTGATAGACCGCGGATCGGTTGTATCATACGCAGGGGCTACAACGCCACGCGCAGTTACTGGGGCAAACGGAGCTGGCGCGCTTGACGCCTTCTTTACAACTGGAGGAGCGGCTGCCAACTTGGCTTCCAATCGACCAATCTCACGAGCCTGCGCAAGTGGAGCAAGTCTAGAAATGCGGTCAGCCTCTTTTGGGTTAGTTCCAAGGTGGTATGCCAACTCAGGACCAACTTCTGAAGACTGGATAGTCTGTGCCATCACATCGGTAATTCGGAGACTCGGATTGTAGGCAACTTGGTCAAAGTCGTCATACTTATTCCGGGCATCTTCTTCACGCTCGTGATACGCCTCAGCAACTTGGCTAGATTGCTTTTGATACTCGCGTGCTTGAACTAGTTGTTCAGCCTTCTGTTGGGCTAACGCATCTGCGTAAGCTTCAGGGCTTTCAAACTGGTCCATGCGAAGATCATTGGCAACTGGCGGCTGTACAACTGGTGCAGGCGCAACTTGTCTTTCGCGTTCCCATTTTCGCTGCTCTCGTGCGAGCCTTTTACCAATTGCTGCGTCCAATTCTTCTTGTGTGAAGGTCTTAGGCGTTTCAACTGGTACTACCGGCGTAACTTCTTCAGATACAGGTGCTACCGTAACAACTGGATCTGACGCGGATATCTCCGCTACTACAACTTCATCTTCCATTTTGATTCCTAAAGAATCCCTGATGATTGCACCAGTACATTAGCCATTTAGTGGCCCAATCCCAAACATTGCTATATTATAGTGCACAATTTCCACTGTTGCGCCACTATAAATCAATAATGCATCAGCTACTAAGCCCTAGCTAGCCCGCCATAGCAATAACATACATACTACCACCAGCCGCATCTTGAATACCAGACACAGTAATAGGCCCACCGTTAGTACTACCCACGGGGATAGCAATTGGTGTGTTTGCCGGAATGGGCAGATCTGCCGCAGTTGCTACAGCCCCAACACGAACCATGGCAGCTGTGGAGCACCAGATAAGCACAGACTGGGTGTAGGGCGGCACGGTTACAGAACCGGCTGTACCTGTGTAGGCAACTTTTTTGCCCGTACCATAAATTGGACGGCGGATAACACTATTCAATGAAGGCATTACATAGCTCCTTGTGGGGGTATAAATTGTGCCGGATCTTGCGGCATTTGTGCTTTCTGCAAGGCTGGGCTATGCAGGTCACCACTTGTAATCATGCCATGAACTGTACCCAGCACAATATCTTGGATCTGCTCGGGTGACATTCCAGCCTGCGTTGCTGCAATCCGCTTGGTCTCAGCATCGTAGGCCTTGATCTTGGCTTCGTAGTCCTTGCGCTGCTGCTCTTGGACTTCAATAGACTTCTGGACGTTTTGCAGCATTTGATGCATTTGGTCCATTTCTTGGCCCATGCCCTCAATTTGCTTCTGAGCAGCTTGCAACTCTGGAGAGGTATCTTCGCCCTGTAGCAGCTTAGGATCAATAGTTTTGGCAAAGCGGGCAGCCATCTCATCGGCACCCGGCCAGTCCATATTCTTGATAAAGAGATCGCCTGCAACTGCCCACAACTGCGGATTGCCTTGCAACAAGTCCGACATAGCCTGCAGAGACTCCTGCCGCTTGGTCATGTAGCTAGGACCTGTAGTAACACAGACGTCATACTTACCAACACCGAGGTTGTAGATCGTCTTGATGACAATGCCATTGTCATCCACAATCTTACGAACCGGTTCAGCTTGGCTGGGGTCGATTTGGACTTGATCTGTTTGACCATCCGCCCCAATAATGCGAGCTACGCGCTGGGTATCATAGATCTCGGGGACCAGATCCACAATTTGACGGGTGCAATAACGCACCGCACGGGCCAAGTTATCGACAAAGTGATAAGTACCTGTGTCGCTTTGCTTCTCACGAGCTAGAATAGCCCGCCCGGAACGCTCATTCGACGTTTGACCCAAAGAGGAGTCGTATTGGCCCGTGGTGCTCTTGATGTCGTCAGCAGCACCCGATTTAGCTTGTAAAAGCCCTGAGGATGCCATTGGCGGCGTTGATCTTTGTGGAAGTGGCAGCGGAGCGCCTTGCCCATCAGTCACATCTGGGTTAACTTCCAAGTATGGCCAGTTTGTGGTATTAGCAGTCTTCCATTGTTGCTCGTAACCCTCAAACTGGCCACCGTAGCCAATGAATGGAGCCTTAGGGGCCAAAGCCAGCATTTCAGCTTCTTGGGATACCCAGTAGTTGTACATGCGTTGGGCATCTTTGGCATTGCGAATCAGACCAGAAACGTAGAGCTTCCCGTCGATCTCATACTCGTTGCCCACCACGCGAATAACTGGAATGAACTTGCCAGCCCAGTCACTTGTTTCAAGAATCTCGAAGCCATTGATCTTGCAGACCTTCACAGTCCGTACGTCGATGGGCCGGGTCTTCGTAACTGGCAGGCCATCCTGCTCAAAGCCGCGTGCTTTGAGCGATCCAGCCACTGCAGTTGAACCATCCGCATAGAGGTTCAATGTACCCGGCTCATGGTGGATGTAGTAGTAGTCCGCAACCCGTACGGTATCATCGTTCAGCCAAGAGCCCATGGACTGGTCACCGACACTTTGTTGTTGGAGCGATGAAATGGGCTTTGCCTTGGGATACTGCCGACGGTAGTCCTCTTTAAGCAGGTCCTCAGTAATAAAGCACCACTCAGCATCAGACCCACATGGATCTTGAATGAGTGGGTCCATAAAGACGGAGAAGCTATTGCGGATGCGGTCAATCTTGATGTCTTGGTCAAAAGACTCAGTATCAATGTACTCCGTTATAAGGCGGAAGTATCCCTCGCCAAATGTGACTTGGTTTTCACAGGCTGTGTCGTACGCAACATCCGCATCAGAGATATACTCGATGTGCCTAACGATCCCGTCAAACACCTCGGCAACCTCGACGTCTGCCTTGTCATCTGCGGGGATGACTTTTCCGCTCGGGCGATTCTGACGCTGGTCATTAGTAACTTGACGAATGTGCTGGGGGAGCTTGTTGATGGTAATGCAAGGGCGGGCGTTGATGGTTTGGCCTTGCACTGAGCCCCGCGTGGCCAAGACATCTGCCGGCCATTGCCATTGATTGTCGGGAGAACCGGCTCCAAACTTCAAATCATCTAGCTCGTCTTCGCGCGAGTCAGAATAGGCCGTAATTGCCAGCGTCATGCGCTTGCGTGCCAGCGAGAGAATATCTTGTTCGTTCATTAGTGACTCATCCAAGTGCTAGAAGCCCCGTGCATATCTGCATAGAAACGACGAGTAACAACTTCCGCTTCAGACTTCTCTTTGCGGGGCTTGATGACTCCAGGAAATAACTCTGTGATAGCCCATACCAAAGCGTCTGCACGGTTAGGGCTTAACTCGCCCATGAAACCGCCCGTAGTAAACGCCATGAGCTCGTCTTCTAGATCCGTAAGGAAACCAACGTGCCTAACTTTGCCCTGCTCGTACAAAGCACTCACAGGCTCAGCCCGAACCACCTTACCGCGCGTTGCAGTAACCTTACGGAAGTTTGTGCGGGGGCGAGCCGTCTGAATAACGTGCTGGACCATAGCGCCACCATAGTTAGTCTCTCCGACCACAGCATCTGCTTCATGGCGCTCGTAGGCATCTGTAACAATCCGGCCCCATGTTGCAGGTCCAGCCTTTACGGTCAGATCCTCCATAACATAGCAGTTGCCGTCAGTACCAAGCCCAACGACCATAATACCAATAGCATCATTATCCGCATTATCGACGTCGCCTGCACCCGACGGGTCAACAGATACAACAATGCGGACCATATCAGGTAGCTTACCGTCAGTAACCCGCCATTTGTCAATAAGCTCGTCATTGAACAGGGCATTTGGGGTAGCCTCTGCAAACTCACCACGTAGGAACCGCTTCTGGAGCCTTGTGGACAACCCTGCAAGCGTCTCTAGGTACCCTGCGGACACATTATCTTTGTTGTCAAAGGGATTGATCTGGAAATACACGTAGTCCTCGCCATGTGGCAGAGGTTTCTTTGTATCCGGGTCCCGTTTCTCGACAAATAGCTTGTAAGTCCAATGTGCTTTTGACGGGGGGTTGCAGTCGTAAAGCATGCGGGGCTTCAGAGCGCGAATTTCTACGCCCTTAATCACCTGATCCACCTGCTGGGCAAGACGCGTCACAGCAATGTCCCGCGAAGTCTTTGGAATCTGACTTGTTTCGTTCAAGTAGATAGTCGCAAACTCCATACCCAGAATTTTCTCAGCGCGTTCCTTGTCATCCAAGCCGCCGAACCAAATTTGTGAACCATTATCAAACTCGGCAAACCAATCTGTCTTGCTTAAGGTGTAGTTCACGCCCGGGAATGCGAGGGACATCACTTTGGGGAAGGTGTCCATCACAATAGATGCCTTCACGGCGTTGAACCGGAAGCGGAGTATTGCGTGGCGAGACTTTGGCGCCTTAAGGGCACGCATGCAAATGTTCCGGGTCAACAGAAACGTCTTACCGCTACGAGAACCGCCAAACAACATGCAATGGGTTGCTGGTCCCGCCAAGACAACTTGCGCTTCAAGCTGACGATCTGTGAGTTTCATAGCTGCTTAGTCTTTCACAGAGCAGGGCGCTGGATTTTCGTCAAAACGAACAACTTTAATAGTTGCTTGGCTAGTAAGCATCGCCTTCATCAAGCGATGCCGCCCGTCCATAAGCTCGCCATCTTCATCCAGAATAATTGGCAAGCTGAGATCTGCCGCGTTAACTGCTTGCATGTGCATAACAAGTTCGCGCAGCGTCAGTTTCTCGTATGAATACCACACGTTTAGGTGGTTAAGCGGCACCTCCATAACTAGAAGCTTGCGGCTTAACTCAAATAAGCGAGCTACGCTCCAGCTATGCCGCCCAATTGAGCAAAACTGGTCTTGTGGGCTTAACCAAGCTTTAATCTTCATAGCTCTTCGTCCAATGCCGTGGCTTGGATGACGATGTTTCCAGAGACTTGGACTGTGGCGGGGAGCAGTTTGCTAATGGCAGAGATGAACACGCGGGCGTTAGCCGGGTCTTCTTTGACAAACTCCACAAGCCATGCCGCGCCGCCAAGCTGGTCAAACGCATCTCGGAAGACTTCGCGTAGTTGCTTGATGACAACGTTTCCACCAGCGGGCTGGGTGAGAGCCGTGCTGCGGATATTCTGCGGTTGAGGTTGCGGGATCAATGACATTTCCGTATTATATGCCCCACAATCTGTACATTACGGACTGAATCGGTGTATAATTGATTAAATCTGGAGGTTATATGCTGCGAACTTGTAAAGTGTGTGGGACTACTCATGAGTACGTCGAAAAGGAAGCTGGGACTAAAGCAAGAGGCTTTCATGGGAAGGTATGCTATGCTTGCTACCTCGAGGAACAAAGAGCTTGGCGGGGGACAGCTTTGGGGAGAGAAGAGGCGAACGAAGCATCTCGGGCCTCGATGCAGCGAAAACGCATTCGGAATATGGCCTTAAAAGATGTCTGAAACGCGCTAAAGGAGGCCACGTCGCGCCGAATTTTCAGTCTGATAGCGTTATAAGCCTTTTGAAAATAACGCTCCTAAATTGGGCTCAATGTTGGGCCGTTCAGTGTTCCTCACTGGTAAATTAAAATTGCTCTTTTCAAAATTTTAGGGCTGTAAGCACACATGCCCGGTTCGCCCGG
>OFRB01000051.1_pt1 | contig 36408 bp, 31 predicted proteins | sample 1543021 | NCBI WGS metagenome assembly OFRB01 (sample SAMN07774230, study PRJEB24372) | wastewater metagenome | isolation source: Exp Tend CN 0WW | collected 2016-02
GCAGCAAGGCGCTGACGTTTCAAGCAACGTCTATGACGCGGCCATGAAGAAGCCTGACGCGGTATGGGACACAAACCCGGATTTTGTCGCCAAGGTGCAGGCTATTGGAGGAAACACTCCAGAGAACCGGCAGGCCGTCAAAGATGAGCTGGCAACGACTGCCGCGCGAATGACCTTCCCAGCGGCTGCTGCGATTTCTTTCGCGGCCAATGGTATCCCCGGAGCCAACATGCTGGAACGTGCGCTTGTAGGTGGCGCAGCGCGGGAAACGATCAAGAGTGGCGTCAAGTACGCACTGCCAAAGGCAATTGGCAAAGCTGCCTTTGGCAATTCAGGGCAAGAGTTTATTGAGGAAGGTGGTGGGCAATTCGCTGGAAATGTTGCAAATCGCGCTTATGTGGACCCAAACCAAGACCTGACAGAGCAGGTGGGCGAGAACGCAGGTATGGGCGCTGCTGGCGGTTTCCTACTTGGCGCTGGCGGCGGTGCATTCCATCAACCTAGCCATGTTAAAGAAACCGGCCCTTTATCCCGTGGTGCCAATATAGGCATTGATGCCGCTGGCCCTATCCCAGTTGAACCCCCGCCCATGCCGCTTGCACCAGAGCAAGAACAATCCTTGCTGGCGCTGGCAAACGCCCGCAATCAGGAACTGACGGACAAGGCCAACGGCACCAAGGACGTGAAGACCACGGCGGAAGATGGAACGCCCGTCACGATCCCCGGCAAGTTAAAGCAGTTCCTGACCCCAGCCGAGAAGGAAGAACAAGCCTTCTTGGCCGAGCACGGCGGCGATGTGCAGGCGCTGGCGCGGGCATACCCTGGCGTATTGGCCCAGCCAGCAGAGCAGGAGCAGCAGCGCCAACAGCCCGAGACTTCAACCAGCCGTGGAAATGATGGCGATAACGCCGGAGCAGGCGTGGAGTCTGGAGCTACTGATGGAAATGGAGTGGGAGCCAACCCGCGCGGAGCAGTTGCTGATTCACTGGGCCAATCTGGTGAACAGGCCGGTGGAAGTGATGCAGGCGCAGTAACGCCAGAAAAACAAGCAATCACTGATGGCTACGCGCTGGACAAAACCAGAGACTCAGGGGTAAGGATTTTCCGCAAGACAGATGATGCGGGCAGGCACATGCGGGCGATCAATGCCGAAGGTGAGCTGATTACCAGTACGTCGAATTTCGGTGAGTTCACCATATCCGACTCATATCTAGAATATGACGGACCCCAGGCATTTGTCGTAAGCATGGACAACAAGCGCGGCCACCTGACTGCGAAGAACAAAGAGAGTGGGCAGCTAATTGAACTTAGCCCGCGTGCCGACAAAGAGTTTGCCGATGGCATCCCATTGGCGAAGGTGTTGGAAACGGAGTTTTCTGACGCTGGAGGGATTAAGCCTGACGGGTCAAAGACACCGCACACAACAACTGTAAAGAAATCAGCACCTACCGCCAAGCAAAAAAGCAACGTCACCACGCCCGTTGCGCCAGCAGCAAGCGACACCAAAACCGAAGCCGCGTCAGTTGAAGCGCCAACAGCAGTGGCAGGCGATGCAGCTACCGCTGGAAAGCTACCCGGAGCCAGAAGTGCCCCGGTGGAATCCGTTGGGGTGAGCCTTGGAGAGAGGGCCATTCGTGAACAGGCGAGTGTTGCGACTTCTGGGTATGACACAGAAAAGAAACTGCGCTTTGCGGACTTTGCCGAATCACTAGCAGGCCAAAGCAAAGAAGCAATCCAAAAAGCCATAGTAAATTCTGAGTTTGGGACCGGCCTTGCAGTCAATGAACTTGATGGTGTGTCAAAAAGCATCGCAGAAAGTGCAAGCCTTGTTGCGGGTCAGGCAAGGAAAAATGCAGCGCCAAAAGCTGAAAGTACACCAGCACAAAAGCTGGAAAATCAAATCAAGTTCCAGAAGTTGCGATTGGAGCAGGCGTCTGATGCCATACGCAGCGCGACAGACACAGATCGTTTTGGATTGCCTGTAGAGAACGGGCCTAAAAAGCAAAGCGCGATCAAACGCCACGCAGATGCTCAACAAAAGTTATCTGAACTTGAGCGGGAGCTTTCTGAAATTGGAAAGCCATTCGACACAGCCGCAGCCATTGCGCAGTACCGCGCGGAAACGCTGGCTGCGCAGCAAGCCGAAGCACCATCTGTTGACGAACTTTTCCCGCTGCCAGCCGCACCAGCGGTGTCAACGTTGACACCCTCCCCCGCTGCGCCAAGTGAGCCTGTTGACATCAAGCACCCCACAACAGGCAAGCCCTTCACAACCATGCCCGGTGCCCTGAAGGCGCAGAAGCTGGCCGGTGATGGCCATGAAGTCGTGAAAGTTGACGGCGGATTTGTCGTCAGAGCAAAGGATACCAATGGCCCAAGTGTTCAAGCTGCCGGACTGGATCAATCAGCCGCTACAGGATCAAGTGATCAGCCCGGAGGAAGCGGGGTCACTCCAGTGGTTGAGCCTGCAAACGAACGAACAGGGGAACTTCAGAGTAACCCCGGACTTGATACCAGCAGCGGACAGACTGCGCCTGTATCACCTGCCAGTACAGGCACCGATTCAGTAGCGCCAAGTGGTAATTCTTCCATTGCCGCCGACGAAAACCCCGAGTGGACCCGGATGCCCCATGCTGACCGGCTGGCGCTGAACACCCGCGCGGGCATGAGCAAGCTGGTTGCCGACAAGATTGCACGCACACCATGGGCAGACATCACGCCCAAGACGCGGGAAAAGATCACTGCGGCAATGGCAGCGCCTGTTCGCAGTTCGGAAACAGCGAATGCGCCAGAGGCAACGCCAACGAAAGACGAAAATACCGACGGCATAAACGACCACATTCGCGCCCTGCGTGCAGTAGCTCACAAAGGCATCAAGCAAGGCGGGCCAAAGGGCGATGTGCGCCTGAGCACTGACCCGAGCCTTTACGCTCCATTTGATGATGTTGTGGCCGAGGCACGCAAGGCGGTAGCGGCTGGAACGCGCCCGGTTCCATTCCAGATTCACAATGCTTTGGATATTGGTATTGGTGAGACTGACCGGGTGATTGCTGCGCTGAATGTGCCAGTTGCCAAGCCAGTGACGCCGCAGGTTCCGACAAAGAAACCAACCAAGCAGGATCAAACAGCATCAGACCGTGAGAAAGCACGTTCTGAATACTTCACCCCCGGCAACATCGTGAAGTCCTACGGTGGGTACGATGAGGTACTGAGCTACACCACCACTGGGAACAATGGTAGCGGGTGGAGAGTCAATGTGCATGAAGTCAAGATGGTAGATGGCCAGTGGGTGCGTCAAGGCAAGCCACAGGACGCCCGCACACACAGCACACAGCCTGACGCCCGCGAATTGAAGCAAGGCCCGGTAACGCGACTTGGGCACCAGCCAGCCGGTGAAGTGGTTTACAGCGAACCACGCGCCGATGGCAAGCCGTTTCCGAATGCGGTTGATCGCGGGACAAAGCCGGTCGCGCAGGCCGAATCCGCGCAATCTGTGAAGCTGGAAACCATTGCCGAGCGCCTTGGGTTCAGCGTCAACAAGTCCGCGACCGGATGGCACGCCCGCGGCGGCATGATCTCCATTCCGAGCGAGGATGCAGACCTGTCAAGCGCAGTATCTGCCGACCATGTATTTGCGCATGAGTTGGGCCACGGGATCATGGATAAGCGCGGAGTCTCTGTAAAGGGTTTCCCTGATGTGGAATTGCGCAAGCGTGTCGCCAATTGGGACGAATTGGTATCCGCATCCAAGGAATTCCGACCAGGTGTTCACAACCACGCCAGCGATAGCGCCCGCAGGCATGCCAAGAAAGCAAACGAAATCGCCGCCGATGCCATTGCATCCGTGCTGATTGGCGACAAGCCGCTGACTATGTTGCAGCCCTTCATGGACTGGCTTGGCATCAACAAGGTGGATCTTGGATTGCAGACTGTGGCCGAGGCCAATGCAGAGAGCCGCGCGGCAAAAGTGTCAGAGCCAAAAGCGTCACAAGCCCTCGTAAACATTGAGCCTATAGCTACAGAAAGTGTAGCGCCAGCACGCGAAGCCATTGAGCACGTTGGCGTCAAGATTTACCCGGTGACTTTCAAAGACGAGCCACGATGGGCGGTACAGACGGACGCCAACAAAACCAGTGGCAAGGTGTTTGGTGACACGATCCACTCAACGCTGGACGAGGCAAAGCAAGAAGCCGAACGGCAAGTTGCTCGCGTCAAATCGCAGCAGGAGCGCAGCGCAGCGCATGAGGCCGAGGCCGCAGCAGCCCAGGCCAAAAAGGATGCCAACAAGGGCAAGTCCATTGTTGAGCGCCGCAAAGAAGCCATACTGGACGGCGCGACCAAGTTGCCCGTGCAGGCTGGGCTTGGCAACGGCACCAAGCGTGAATCCATGCAAAAGGCGGTTGACCAAGAGCGTGCCATTGTTGAGAAGATGGTGGACGACCCTGCCGCCAAGAAGCGCGACAACGATGAGGTGGAGCGCGGTAGCGGTGGCAGGCTACCAACCGGCAACATCAATTACCCAGGCGTCAAAGAATATTTTGAGGCTCAGGCCAGGCTCAAGGCCAACGATTACAAGAAACCATCGTACCGGGTCCACACGGGGCGTGACACGAACAGTTCGTTTTATGAAATCAGCAAGACGGAGTACGACTACGCGCAGGAATTGAAGGCAAAGCCCACCCGCGAAACCATCACACCAGCCAACGATAAGAACATTGGCGTGAATGTGGACGGCAACCAGCTTTACGAGCGTAAGGATGGCTCCATCTATCAGATGCAGGATGGAAAGCCACGATTTAGTGGTTTCCTTGAGCCGGTTTCAACATCAAAAGAGGCCGTAGCCCTTGCAGATACTGCGCAGGCAGCTACTGAAAGTGTAGCGAATGGATTTACTACTTGGCAAGGTGAGTTTGATAAAGCAAAGAGCGACAACGACCGTGACGCCATGCAAAACCTTTATGACAAGGTTCGCGTGAGTCTCAATGGGCCAGCGCAATCGCGGGGTGATGCCGCTGTGCAGCAGTTTAAAAAGCTCAAATCTGACATTGAGCAGTATGCGGCCAAGGATGACACAGCTAGCCTTGGACTCAGGAGCAACGCAAGTGTAGCCAAACCCGCAGCAAAACCTGATGCCGTTGCCAAGACCACAGAACTTCCAGATGGCGATATTCGCACTGTCTTAGATGCGGCACGAAAGTACGCAGAGGACAATTTTGGAGACAAGAAAGTAACCAACAAAGATGACGGCTCTGAAATCCTGATAGCAAAGTCAGGAATTCGCCATGCCCTATCGAGTGGCGCGGGACGACTAGATGCTCTCGCTGCCACTGATTTGGAGAATCTGATTGTCAACGCGAAGTTTCAGAAATCAGAACCAGACAAGAAGGGCCGCAAGGAGATAAAGGCTGTTCACCGCTATGCAGCTACCCTAGACGTTGATGGAGAGCAAAAACAAATTGGGGTGATTGTCAGAGAGCATTCTGACGGACGGCGGTACTACGATCACTTCGAGCTTCGCCAGAAAGACGCATCCCCACTTGGTACCTCTGGAGAGACTTCAACGGGCATTTCCGATGTGTTGCTCGACCAGCCTTCCGGTGGGGATGTAATAAGTGTACCCCCTGCCGCGCCAGAAGTCAAAGCACAGCAATTCACCCCTGCCGACGTAGCCGCAGCAGAAAAGCAAGCCATTGGAATGCTGCAAGCCGCCATCGACAAGATGAAGGCTGACGCAGCGCAGCGCTTTGCAGTGCGGTTCCTGCCTACCATGGGGGTGAAAGTGCCCGTAGGCAAGGCGCGCATCAATGCGGCCATGACCGACCCCAAGATCAACCTGATGGGCGCAGCCGATGCGCTTGACGTGACGTTTGCGAAGTCGATCAATGATGCGCTGCAAGCGAAGCAGGAGGGGCGCATATCGGACGCAGTGGAGCCGCAGAAGGCAGAAAAACCAACGGCGATTGCCAATACCAAAGAATTCACCGCAATCAAGCGCGGCGACTTCTACGAGATAGAGGGTGACAACGCCAAAGAGGCAGCAAAGATTCTTGGCCTGACGCTGACACAGAACCGTGATGGTGTTCCCATGGTTGGCGTGCCATACCATGCATATGACCGGATGGTGGCCGAGCTTGCCAAGGCCGGGGTTGTGTTTGAGGTAAAAATGCCAGAGTCGGCAAGTTCGGCAAGTTCGGCAAGTTCGGCAACTTTGTCGGCAGAACCATCCAACACCGAGAACGCAGGCGAGGAACTGAAGGCGAATCGCAGGGGCAAGCGCACCACGGGCTTGCAGTGGGCAGAGATTGAAGGCAAGGATGCAGCTTTGCGGGTGGCTGAAACGGTCAAGGCCAAGGTGTACCCCAAGCCTGACTATCAGGCCATTGCCGACGCTGCCACACACCCGCTGGTGGCCTACATTGTGAAGCTGGCCTATGACGCGATTGCACCCAAGCCAAATACCGCTACAGCCCCCACCGATGCGCAGTTGAAAGGCTACATCGAGGGGGTGAATGCCTACATGGCCGGGGTGCTGGCGTGGGCGGGTGATGCGGCCAAGACAAAGCAGTGGCTTGTGCGACAAGGCACACGGGCGGGGGTGTTCCTTGGGGCATCCAGCGGCACGACTACCGCATTGTCCGGTTTGAACGCAGTCACTGAAAAGACGCTGCTTGAAACGGTGTACCCGGATGGCTGGAGAAACCACGAAGCACAGGTACGGCTGATCGGCGCGAACAAGGTGCTTGGAGCATTGCAGCCCGGTTTGGATGATGCCAGCAAGGGTATGAAGGAGCTGGATAAGGGGTGGCCATCCAAGCAGGAAGCGTGGCAAAAGCAGGGGTATCGCATCATCAAGGGCGATGATCTGAAGCCTGATTACTTCGAGAACGACACAAAGGGTAATGAGCGGGTTTCGGCCTATGTGCAGATGCGTCTGGGTGGGCGCAATGTGTATGTGGCGCAAAAATCGTTCAATGGCATCACTTCCAGAGCCGACCCGCAGGTGCAGGCGTGGGTGACAGAGCAGATGGCGAAGTACCAAGGCCAGTTTCTTGTCATGGACAAGCGAAACAACGTGGTGGACTTTGCCGCAACCGAGGACGCTGCCAAAGACAAGGCGAGGGAGCGAACCAAGCGCGACAGTGGCCCTGACCGTATTGACGAGAAAGGCATCAGCGTTGAGGCGGCAAAGCGTACCGGGGTTGATCGACGGATGCCGGGTGAGGACATAAGCGCTGACAGGCTGATGCAAACCTACGGATTCAAGGGGGTGAACTTTGGTAACTGGATGCTGGGCGACTCCAACGCCAAAGAACGCCAGTTGCACCTGAACCATGCTTATGACGCGTTTGCCGACTTGGCCGAAGTGCTGGAGATTCCGCCAAAAGCCATTTCCATGAACGGGATGCTGGGCTTTGCCGTAGGGGCGCAAGGTAACGGCGGGCGGGCGGCGGCGCATTTTGTTCCGGGTGTGAACGAGATTAACCTGACCCGTGAAGCTGGAGCCGGGGCGCTTGCCCATGAGTGGGGTCATGCTTTAGATCACTACTTTGCAAAGCTGGCAGGGCTTGACCGCGAAACTGAATCTTACCTGACTGAGCACGCGCATCTTGGGGCGAAGATTCAGCGCATTGAAAAGAACGCAGAAGGCAAGCACGTCAACACCACCCGTGACCGCTTTGGCCCTGAGTTGCGCCCTGAGATTCTGGAGCGGTTCAAGGCGATTGTGCAGGCAATGGAGAAGCGCCCCATGACCGCTGAGGAAGTGGCTGCGCAGAAGGCAAGCTACTTGTCCATGTCCAAGAGCAGGCTTGAGTCTTGGGTGAAGTCGGTGCGCAAGGATTTTGCCTCCGCATCCAAAGACAATGCCGAAACCCTTGCAGCATTTGACAAGCTGGCCGAGAAAATCACGGCGCTGGATGTGGGCGATGGCAAGATTGCAGCCAGCAAATCAACCTACATTTCGCCCGTGGTGGACGAGTTGCGCAGCCTGTACAAAAAGGCGGCTGGGCGGCAGTATTCGATTGACCAGATCAAGGGGCTGCAATCTGCCATTGAGTCGGTGACGTACGCGAGCAAAACAAAAGATGACGTTCACGTGCCGCAAACCACCAGCACCAAGTATGCAAGCGAAGCAGGCAAACTGGACAGGGACGAGGACAGGAAGCCACCGTACTGGCGCACCAAGCTGGAGATGTTTGCCCGTGCGTTTGATGCCTATGTGAGCGACAAGCTGGCGGCAAAGGCTGCAAACAACACGTACCTGCATGGCTTGAACAAAGACGAGCGCACAGTTCCCGTGGGCGATGAGCGCACCACCATCAATGCGCAGTTTGATGCGCTGGTACAGACGATTGAAACCAAAGAGACGGACGGCGGCAACGTGGCGATGTTCAGCCAAAACCTTGTCGCCCCCCAGTCAACCGGGCCGAAGCCAACGCTTGAACAGATTCAGCGGCTTGTTGACAAGGTTCTTCAAGTCGCCAAGAACGTCATTCCAGTCACGGTAATTGGAAACCCAAGCCAAGTTCCTGGTGTTAGGGTTCCAGTCGGGTCCAAGCCGACGGGCGCGCTCATTGATGGGCGCATCTACCTGTTCGCTGACAACATCAAGTCCACCGGGGACGCTTACGTCACGCTGTTCCATGAGCTTTTCCATTTGGGATTGCAAAAGGTTATCCCAGCGGAAGATTATGCATCCATGCTGATCCAGTTCTCACGCAATTTACTGGTTCAGAAATTCGTGCGTGATTGGAAGGCATCACCGGAAGGTGTGGAGAAGGCAGGAACGATGAATTCAGCCGCCTATGAAGCACTGGCAACCGAAGAAGCCATGGCGATGATCAGCGAGGAACTGTCCGCCAATGATGGAATAGGCGCTGGCAAGATGCCCGGGCTCATTAAAGCGATGTTGTCATGGTTTGCCCGTGCTGCTGATCGGCTTGGATTCCCGGCCAATTTTGGCAATTGGATGCGAAAACTGACGCAGAACGATGCTGAAAAGTTTGTGACAGATATGGTGCGCGCGTCTATGGGTGGCGACAAGATTCTGGGCCGCACGCAAGCCAAGTATGGGACCACGCTGGCAGAAATGACGGCGCAGACCAGGCTATCGGCTGGGAAGGCTACCAACCAGACCGATTCCATGGCGTTCAAGGCTTGGTTTTCCGGGTCAAAGGTAGTTGATGCTGAAGGTAAACCGCTGATGGTGTATCACGGGACAAGCGCCGACTTCGCCATCTTCAAGCCTTCTCACGGAGATTTTGGCGACGGAATCTACATGACAAGCGATGCAGCAGAGGCATCGGATTATGCGAACAATTGGAGCCCGACTACGGCAAAAGATGGTGCAAATGTAATGCCCGTGTATGCCTCTTTGCAAAACCCGTACTACACAACCCCCGAGGATAGAAAACTTGATAGTGATGTAGTTCGCAAGAAAGCTGAAAAGCTAGGGCACGATGGGATCATTCGCACTTGGAAGAACTCAGACCAAATTCACGTTATTGCCTTCAACCCAACCCAGATCAAGAGCGCCATCGGCAACAACGGGAACTTTGACGCATCAAACCCGGACATTCGTTTCAGCCAAGGATTAGGCGGAACCCTTTCCAGCGCAGCCAACAGCGCACGCGATGTGAACCTGCCCGCAGGCTACAAGGTGGCTGATCTGTTCCAAGGCGAAGGACGCTTGAGCTACTGGCATAAGTCGGTGGGCACAATGTACAACTTGGCGCAGCGCTCGCCGCCATTCAAACGGGTGTTCGACTCGGTTCAGAATTTCTTGAATGACGTGAGTTTCTACGCTGCCGAGGCGGCTGACTTGGCCCCCAGCATCTTGCCCAAGCTGGACAAGATTACCGATATTGCCAAGTCGCCACTGTCAGCCGCTGACACCAAGGCCCTGAGCCGCCCTGTGTTTGAGGGAACGCTGACTTGGGGCCGGGATTCGACCGGAACAGTCAAGCCCATGGAAGAAATTGAAGCGGCACTGGAAGAATTACCACTGGACGAGCGCGCCCACATGCTGCTGCAAGGTCGCCATGTAGCTCCTGCTGTGCTGCGCATGTGGCAAGGACTGCCGCAGGATCAGTACGAGGCCATCATCAACGGCAAGTTTGAGCGCGAGTTCATGAAACCCGGTGTGGTGTTCAAGCCTGCCGAGTTGAGGGAGCACTTCGGCATGACGGACGCCCAAGTGGCGATCTACCAAGAGTTCCGCAAGGCGACCGACAAGAGCATTGACAATCTGGCGATCAGTGAAATGCTGAACTACGCTGGCAAGGACGCATTGCCGGTGCGTGAAGCAGTGCTGGCATCCGGCAGTGTGCAAGAAGCTGGCCAAACCCTGCGGGACTACCTTGTGTCGCTGACGGAAATGGAGCCTGAGCGCGACGAGGCACTATCGGCCACGGCGGCAAAGATGCTGGACATTGCAGCGCACGCCACTGACATGAAAGACCGGGGCTACGCGCCACTGTCCCGCTTTGGCAATTACACCCTTGAGGCAACCTTGCCAACCGGCGAGCGGTATTTCAGCCTGTTCGAAACTGACCGGGAGCGCAACAAGATGGCGCGCATGTTGACCAGCCAGGGGGCCACGGGCGTGTCGGCTGGCACGATGTCACAGGAAGCCTACAAGTTGCTCAACGGGATCACGCCTGAGACTGCCGCGCTGTTCGGTGAAATGCTGGGGCTGGAGAGTCAAGGCAGCGAAGCCAAGGACTTGGCCTTTCAGGAGTACATCAAGCGCGGCACGGCCAACCGCAGCGCCATGAAGCGCCTGTTGCAGCGCAAGGGAATTGCCGGGTTCAGCGAAGACTCAGGCCGGGTGCTGGCCGGGTTCATCTACTCCAACAGCCGCAGGACATCGAGCAACCTGCACGCCAAGGAAACCACCGAGGCTGTGAGCGCGATCCCCAAGGAGCAAGGCGAGTTGAAAGACACTGCCGTGAAGCTGCATGAATACGTGAGCAACCCGGCAGAAGAGGCGCAAGCCTTCCGGGGCATCTTGTTCGCGCAATACTTGGGCGGCTCAGTGGCATCAGCCATGGTCAACGCGACCCAGCCGTTTACCGTCACCCTGCCCTACCTGACCCAGTTCGGCGGCGTGAAGAAAGCAGCGGCTCAGATGGTGGCAGCGGTGCGTGATGCAACCAAGGACACAACAGGCAATGCCGCGCTGGATGCTGCGCTCAAGAAAGCCGAGGAAGAGGGTATTGTGAGCCCGCAGGAGGTCCACTCCTTGCAGGCACAGGCCATGGGGCGGGCACAGCTTCAGGCGGGTGACGGCACCACCATGGGCAACGCACTGGCAATGGGAAATAACGCGATTTCAAAAATGTCGCTGGCTTGGGGCAAGGTGTTTGGCTTGGCCGAGCAGTTCAACCGGCGCACGACCTTTATTGCAGCCTACCGCACGGCCATCGAGCAGGGCATTGCCAACCCGGCGAAGTTTGCCGAAAAAGCTGTGATGGAAACACAGTTCGTGTACAACAAAGGCAATAAACCGCGCTGGGGCCGGGGGGCCATCGGGGCAACACTGTTTACCTTCAAGCAGTACAGCGTGAACTACCTTGAAATGGTTCACCGCATGGCCACGGCTGGCGAGCCCGGATCACCGGAGCGCGCGGCGGGGCGCAAGGCGGCGGCGCTGGCAATTGCGATTCTGTTCATGCTGGCGGGCTCTGAGGGCTTGCCGTTCGTGGAAGACATTGAAGACGTGCTGGACGGTGCCTTGCAGCGCATGGGGTACAACTTTTCCAGCAAGCAAAGCATGAAGGCGTTTCTGGTTACTCAGTTGGGCAAGGATGGCGCTGAATTCGTGACCAGTGGCATATCCGGCCTGCCGGGTGCGCCCATTGATGTGTCGGGCCGCTTGGGCATGGGCAACCTGATCCCCGGAACCGGGCTGTTCCAGAAGAAGACGGACCACACCCGCGACCTGATGGAGTTGGCGGGGCCAGCCGGTGACATGATCAAGCGTACAGGACAAGCAACTGAGCAGTTGCTTGGTGGCAATGTTGTTGGTGCAGCCAAGACCATAGCGCCCACTGCCGCAAGGAACCTTGTCAAGGCGTATGACATGACCAAAACAGGCATGTACCGCGACGACAAGGGCAGCAAGATCATTGACACAGATGGTTTTGAGGCTGTGGCCAAGGCCATCGGGTTCCAACCACGCAGCGTCAAAAATGTGCAGGATGCATCCAGGGAGGTTCAAAAAGCCAAGGCGCAGTACACGCTGGCATCCGGTGAAATCCGGGCCAAGATGGCGCAGGCAATTTTCATGGCCGACGATGACATGAAGCAAGACGCCCGTGATGATGTGATTGCATGGAACCGCAACAACCCGGACCAGCGCATGACCATCGACATGCCGACTGTGCTGCGAAAGGTGCGCGAAATGCGTAAAAGCAAGGAGCAACGTATTGCGGACACGGCACCAAAGGCGCTACGCTCACAGGTGCGTGAACAACTTCGTGGAGAACTGCATTGAAAGACTGGGGTGGCTTTTTTGTTCTGTTGGGCTTAGTCAGGCTTGGCATATCAACCATGCCGTGGGGCATTCTGATATTCATTTTTATTGCTGCGGTGTTTTACACAAGCTGACGCCCAATCCGGGTTGATTTCCTTGCGCTTGCCTGTTCAATCGGTGGGTACAGGAGAACCAACATGGCAACGTGGAATATCAACCGAAACGGGCCAAACTGGCTCATGAATGGCGACGGGAAAGTTATCGGCTACCGCGATAGCTTGGGAGGTGAACACAAGATTCCGCAAGTAGCAGGTGTGTGGGGTGATGCCGAAGCAGCCAGCGGGCCTTCTACGGCAGTCACAGCCACAACCAATCCCCTCACCGGGGGGATTGGTTTGTCGGCGGGTGGTGTGCAAGTCGGCGGGACCGCTTCGCCCTACGCTTTCACGAGCCGTGCCCTGACAGATTCTGACAACGGACAGACACGGGTTTGCGCATCAGCGCAGGTGGCCACGGTCAACACGGGGCTACCCAATGGATTTGGCTGCGCTTTCAAGGGTGCGATCAGTTTTGACGGCACTGCCACGGTAACGGACGTTCGCACCACAGGCGCGACAAATCCATGGTGCGGGCTGGTGAACACCGGTACTAACAATTATGACGTAGTTGGAACCAAGGCGTAAACCATGGGCCTGTCTAAAACACTTCTGGCGTCGATCATCGCGAGCATGGGCGGCGGCACGGGAATTTTGAGGGCCATATCTCCCGCAAACAGGTTGGTGAACAACACACTTTCTGTTAGCCCTGCGTATGTGCTGCACTGCGCCGGGCGCTATCAGCACTATGTCGGTTCTGGGGATTTGTCGGAGATTCGGCTGTGCCTCAACAACTTCATTATGGGGACAACGAACATATCGAACCCTGGCAATACGCTGACCGTTGAGAGCGCCTACATTGAAATGGTGTCCCCCGCGCAGTCGGTACAGGTGCTGTTCGCTGGAAGCGCCTCTAAAACACTAACAAACGGTGAATACGATGTTGTTTCAGACGCGGTTCTGCCATCTGCATTTGGTCTGACAAAGTTTGATCGCGGGGCGAAGTTTTATGTCCGCATTGAGGTGTCCATTCCAAACACCGGAACCGCTGTTTTACCAATCATTCGAAACCAGGATGACAACACCACAGCAGCGAATTACTGGAATCCCGCATCAGGCACACTGACGAACATTAGCGGCACAGGTACGTTGGTGTGGACTGGATCAAAAACAAGCACTCGTGGGTACTCCCCTATCGTACTTGGCAAATTTGTAACCGGCGACCCGCGAACATGGCTTGGCATTGGTGACTCAATCTTTGACGGCACCGGTGACACATTGGCTGCATCTGAGTCAATTGGAAATGCCTATTTCAGTCGGGCGCTTTTCGGTACAACCCCAGCAACAACCGCAATAGGTGGCATCAACACGGGCGAATCATACGGCAAGGTGGATGCTTGGGTAAGTTCTGGCGGGGCAACACCGCGTGCTCCGCTGTTTGCGCTGACAAAATACTGTTCTGGTGCTGTGGACGAATACGGCACAAATGCATTTGACAACACCGGAAACCTGAACGGGTCGCAGATGAACGCGGTGTGGAACCTTGTACCGGCGCTTTGGAGCTACTTGCGCAGTAACGCAAGCTCCACCGCTGGAGCGTCCGCATTCAAGATCGTCAGAACACGTTTACTTCTAAGGACAACAACACCGACAGGCAACACACCAGCCGACCAAACGCAGTATGGCGTCAAGTGGGAAGCATCAGGAAATACCGACGATTTCAACAGTCGAATTGACGCAGCATTGACTGCGACCACTATTGACGCTGTACTTAGCACAGATTTTGTGCGCGGCGACGCGAACGTGGCGACAACCAACTATCACCGCTGGGCAAACGGACTGCTAGATACAGCAGACGGCACGCACCCAACATCAGCAGTGCATAAGACATTGGCAGCCGCCTTGCGTTCCGCATTGACCACTTTCTAACCCCCTCTGCACGAGGATCACAAATAGTTTTAAAGGAATAAAATGCTTGGTTACTCTAATTGTTTATTTTTTGTAATAGCTACTGCTTGGCGACGACGTAAATTTCATGGAGAATACTTGTTGATGCGTATGAGTAGATATGGGTATTTTCCCCTCTTCTTATGGAAAACTAAGCATCATATTATCTCATATAAACCACTTAATCCAGAAATACATAAACTACCTCCATTACTCTTTAAAGGAAAAATGACTTGGGGTGATGCCCAAGTAAAAGAAGATTTTTGTAGCTGTCACTGAAAAAGCCCTGTAACTTATTTTGTAGTTACAGGGCTTTTTTCATTTAATTGGACAAGCGCCTGTCGCGCATTCGTCACCAGTAATTTCATCAAAACTATTAGTATCGTTTAAATCCACTAGAAGAAGTGTGGCTACGTAATCATTATACGTATGCTCATCTACTACCTCCTGTGGTAAATACAAGTACCCTAAGTCTTTAGCTGTTTTACTCGGGTCAGTACGGTATAAGAAACTCACACCAACATAGATATCCCAGTTAGCTAGCAACCACTTAATAATATCTTCTACTTCTTCCAATGAATAGGAAATAGTAACTGAGGTGTTTTGTTGTGTCCAACTCGTTTGAATAAGTTTATATTTCTCAAGTTGCTCTACCGCTGTATCCATGTTAACTTCTTTTCCATTAACTTTGGCGAATGGCACATCTTCCCATTTAACAGGGAAAGTAACCAAAACACCAGAATCATCGGTAGGATGGTTAATGACAGTATAATTAGCGGTACGAAGCTTTTCAACAACAGGATCGTACTTACTAAACTGAACATTATTGAAAATATACTTTCCTAGAGGTTTATGAATGCCTTCTGTGGTATCCATAATTTTAGAAAGCGTTCCCGAAGGCTTGACACAGGTTACATTCTTAGGTGAGGGTAGGCCTAACTCATTGGCCATCCCAATAGCTGCGCTAGTAGCAGTACGCTTAAGATACTCATAATCGTAACCACCCATATCCGGTCGCTTAGCGATACCAGTAAGCCCAACACCGCAAAGGCGTAAGAAGTAATTATTAAGATGCCAAGATTCCTGAAGTATTCCATCTTTTAGATTTACGCAGGTTTGTCTATAGTTTGCTCTGGCAGCGAGCCTAATAGCTTCGTGCAAACCAGCTGTATCTCCCTTGAATTTTCCAATATCTGTCTCAGTGAGATTACAGAAGGATTTGTTTCCAAGAAGGATTTCCACGCAGGGGTTACAACCAGAGAACCAAGGAGCCCTTCTAGTTGCTTCAACGGCATTAATAAATCCCGGCTCTGACCCTCCAGCATCTTCCATAAGGTCAAATATTCTTCGCAGGTCTGCATATATAGGTCTTTCCTTAAATACTAAACTATTATTAGACTGCTGACGCTGACTATTACCGTGTCTCCACCAATCTTTTTTAGCTACCGCGAATTCTTCCCATTCAGGCTGTCCATATTCAAAGAGAGCAATTTCTGCACTACGACGGCTGCTAAGAATAGTACCAAGCCAGTTGACAATGTCCAATATGTCCATTCTAGTAAGAAGGCTGTCTGCTCTACCGTTAAGGATTTTTGCGATAGCAACATATGCCACGCTGATTGCGGAATCACCTGAACTGATCCAACCATATCCCTTTAACCTTTCTCCTGCAGGACGCAGCTCGCTAAAGTCTATTACTAGCTCTTTAGCTGCGTACTTGCCTGCCATCAGTTTACCAATAGACTTAGCCCATGCTTCGGCAGAATCCCCTACTTTAATAGTCCACACACCATCTACAAAGGTCTCTACATTATGCTCGTTCCCACCCTTACATGTTCTGGTGCTACGTACTACCTTAATATCCTTAATAGGCTTACTAAAGCCGTTAAGAGTTCCGACAATCGGCTTAAACCCTACTCCACAACCTTGAAGCAATAGCCATAATACATCTACACAATCATATATAGTCTCTACTTGTGTAAAACTACAATTAAACTGTGATGCTTCGCGTGTCTTTGCTACATCAGTACCACCAAGCCACAAACTGCGGCCAGACATAGATACTTTACGCTCAACCATTAAAGCCTCTAGATCATATAGCTCTGCGTATTCAGTATCTATAAGATCGCGCCCTGCTGCCCGTTCCCATAACCATTGCTGGTGATCAATAACCCTAGCTACTGTATGTTCCCATGTTTCGAATACCTTACCGTCCTCTGAAAGAGGTCGATTATACGTTCTCCGTGTAATTACTTGTGCTCTTGTACTAACTGTCATTAATTTATACCTCCGCCAATTTACTCTGTAGAAGATAGCCTTCTAGTTCCCAAATCTTACTTCTGGCATTTGTGAAGCTAATTTCCTCCCCAATTTCTTGGCGAAAATTGGCTTTACTTATCACGGATGCTTCACCCCTAACCGTGAAGCCATTAACTAAAGTAACCTCACATACCATGACCTTACCACTAGGTAGTACAGTAAACGTTTTATCAACAATTACAGCATCAATAGCTTCTGGCGTCAAACGAGGTGCATTTAGCCCCTCAGCCAGAATAACTCGTTCTAGTTTATGTTCGTCCATCTATTTTCCTTCTCTTTGTTCTAATCTTGCATACCCTTGTGCAAAACGTAGTAATAATTTATTTTCTAGATATGTGCATGTTTTATAAATGTCATCTAAAGCGTAATCTCTAGTAGTTTTAGTGATTACCATATGCTCATAGAAGAAATCCTCCATCTTCACAGCTAGTTGGTAAAGTTCATCTACCTTATCTAGAATATCTTTAGCGGCTATTGTCATGATCCTGTGCTTCCAAAACCGCCTGTGCCTCTAACCGTATTTTCCCAATCATCACCAGTATACTCTTCAAAATAGGCTAACATAATAGGAGTAATAACTAACTGAGCAATACGTGTATCCTCAGCTTTGATAAAATATGGGTCTACCCCCTTATTTTTCAGTATTACTTTCACATTCCCTCTATAGCTAGAATCAATAACTCCAACCGCATTAGCTAGCTGAACTTCTATCTTACCTTGAGAGCTCCGATTAAACACTAGCCCAACGAAGCCCACTGGAATTGCAACTGATACTCCTGTATCAACCATTTTTAGTTCACCAGGATAAATCTCAACATCAGTAGTTGATCTAAGATCTGCCCCCGCATCTGTAAGATGTGCCCTATCTGGTTGTAATTTAGCGTTTTTAGATTTAATCTTTACGATTTGTTGCATATACTTAGGTAGTTCCTGCATTTAAATATCCTTCTAAAATTGTATTAATGGTTTGACAGTTTTCTTCTCCTACCGCTTCCTCACAGAAAGTAACTAAATCCATTAATCTATAGTTTAACATTAAGTTATCGGCCCCAAATTTATTAAGAGCATCAATATACTTATACTTACTAAATATAGGTAGCGAACTAATGATATCGTATGTAGTGCCATATTCCTGAACCAACTGTACTGCGCGCTTCGGTCCAATACCTGGAACGCCCAGTACATTATCTCCAGCATCGCCCATGAGACACTTAATACTAATATAATCATCCCTACTGAAATCATAGTGTTCATTCCAATTATCTATGGTAAATTCTTTTCTTGTGACGTAACTGAACTGACTTACGTGCTCGTCTACTAAAAGGTTTAAGTCTCTGTCGGACGAAACTATCCATATATGCTTAGTAGGTAGGGTTTTCTTGCTGCAAATATACGCAATAGTATCGTCTGCCTCTACACCATTAAATCTAATTATAGGAAAATCAGTTGTTTCGCTAAGTAGCACTAAGGCTTCTTCGAAGCATCTGAAGAACGCCTCAAACTCTTGTCTTTCCAAGTCTGTTTGAGCATCTTGTTTTATCTTTCTATTAGCCTTATACTCTGGGTATATAGATTTCCTATATAAAGAACCACCTTTATCAACGCATACTATAACATGACTACACTTATATGATCTCTTTAAGCTAGTAATCATTTTAACATATTGTTCTTGGAAGTCGCTCCTACCTCTAAACGAGAAGGACATATTAAGTCCATCTACTAAAAGTAAGTTATGTCCTGGTTCATTAATACTATTAAATGTTTTCATTTGGCCTTAGTGCATTTAGCAGTCAAAATTAGTTTATCACCGTCATTTACTAAACTTGATTCAATAGTAGATGATACACATCCTTGAATAAAGGCTCCATCTAGGCTATCGTACTGCTGACGCTGAGGACTACACCCAGCTAACATTAGAACCAATAATAAAAGTATTTTATGCATAGTTTTCCTTAAAGATTTATTATAGCACTATTATATGTAATAATCAAGCAATAAATTTTGGTTGTTCATGTGTGTACCAGTCGTCTAATAGGGATACATTAAAGTAGTGGTCTTTGGCGCAGATAGAAATAAAACGATAGTCAGCAGTTGGTGGGTCATTAAATGCACAGAATATCTTTGATCTATCATGCTTAAAGATAAGCAGAGGGATTTTATTAACCTGCTTACCTTGACGAACCGCCTGCTCCCACCACGTTAACAGCTGAGGATCCTTAGCCGTTAAAACTGAAGAAGTTAGGTGATCTTCCGCATAATGCTTGCATTCTACTGCAAATAGGTTCTTCTCGTTTGGGACATATAAGTCGCCTTTAAGTCCGTGCTTCGCATCCAAGGCACCAGAGCTAGGTACTCTTTCCCACCCTAAACCGGATAACTCTCGTAACCTATCCCTAATCAAAGTCTCTGCCCTACTACCTTTAGCTCTGGGGTCTACAGCCATTATTCTAACCTCGATATATTGTTATCTTTAACCACGTTTATCTTCTCTAATAGGGGGTGGGTAAAGTCATGCGATACAATAAAGGTATTTAAAGACTCTTCAGCCAACAGCACCTCTACTAGCTTATCCTTACCGTCAGCATCTAGATTAGATATTGTTTCGTCTAAAAATAACAGATTAGTTCTGCTATTCGATAGTGATTGCATAAGCTTTCTAATTGCTAGTAATGCCGAAATATTAACTCTAGCCTTCTCACCCATGCTTAGGGCATTCAAGTCAGTCTCATTACCATTATCTGTAATAACTACGTTTAGTTTATCAGACGAGGATATTTGGAATGATAGTTGAAACCTGCCGTCAGCCATTTCAGCCAAGTACTCATTAGTAATATCTTCTAAATCTTTTACTAAGCACTCTATCTTATAAGCTAATAGCCCGGTCGTACTAAAAGACTTAACTAGTACCTGCATATTAGATAAGTCACTCATAGCTTCCGATAACTTCTTAGAGTGTTCTTCTACTTCAGCACGCATATCAGATATTTGATAGCTCATAACCTCAATCTTAGCGTTTCTTTCTAATGCCTTCTTGTTGAAAGCTTTAGCAGTATCTATGCTATCCTGTATTTTAAGAATCTCTGCTTTAATTGCACGAAACTCTGTCACCATAGCCTTTTCGTCTAGTAAGTCTACGGGTAGCTTAGGGTTGTATAGTGCTTGATATTTCTCAAATTCAGTGGCTTTAGATAGGCTAGAATCATATACTTTCAATAACTGCTCATATGCAACTATTTTCGAAGACAGACTACTAATCTCTTTAGTTAGCTCTAATTCAGTAACCTTGAATTGTTCGGCCATGGAGAAGTGAGTACTATTATCAATATCTTGGGAGCACGTAGGACACTTTAGTATTCTACAAGTACCTTTAGAGGCAATAGCCTTACCTTCTTTTAATCTACGCTGTGCAGTCAGGAGATCATGTTTATACTGAAAGTATGCATCCTGATCCGGCTTAGGTCCTGACCAAGGCTCCAAAACTATACTATCTAACATCTTTTTATAAGTGTTATTAGTTTCTATAGTTTTATTAGTAGCTGCAGCATTGGTAAACTTAGTCTGTAGCTCTGTAGCCTTAGCTATTAACTCTGTAGGAGGCATAGCTTCGGGCACCAAAGTAGTAGGAGTCAAATCCTCTTTAGCATACTTGGTTAGCCAGTCACTAATAGTCTTTACCTTAGCTGATTCAATATCTACAGTTTTGGAGATTGCAGAAGCCAGCTCTTTAAATAAGGTATTAGCGTTGGTATAGCTTGTCAGATTTAATAACTCTATTAAAAACTTCTTTCTAGCAGTATCTGTAGCTGTTAGGAACTCTAGGGAAGCTACGCTGCTTTGATATACAATTTGGGCAAAGGTTTTATGGTCGTAGCCAAGTATTTCTTCAATCTGTTTATACGTCGCTGTTGCAGTATGGCTGCTAATGTCAACCCCATTACCAATAAGAGTAACAGTGCTAGTAGTATTAGTACGAGAAGTTCTGATGGCATAAGACACTCCGTCTTTTTCAAAGTCAAGCTCAATCCAATAAGATTTTTCTTTTGAGTATCGGTTTAGGATATTGCCTTTTTTAATACCTTTAGAATTAGTATTAAACTGCACCTCTTCTAAAATTAGTGCAATAGAGCTTTTACCAAAACCATTCTTACCTACTAATTGGGTTAGGGATGAGCTGTCTAACCTTAGTACGTTTTTAGGACCATAAGAAAAGGCATTACCAAATCTTAATTCTCTATATGTAATCATTATATTTTATGTATGTTATTATTAAGAATATCAACTAGAAGGTCTGCTTTCGCTTCGTCTAACTGTAAGATATAGAGAAGATACTCTTTGAGCTCCTCTGCTAGCGACATCTTAGGGTCGAGAATCAGAGCTGTATCATTTTCTCTTTTAACAATCTTTTTAGATATTAATTCAGAATCCTTAACAGCACCTAGCTCAGCCATATCACCTTCGAGTTCAAAGATGGTGTGGTGGTATGCACTAGGCTCCATTGGCTCACCTGCTTTAATTGTCTTTTTCAACAGTTGAGGGACTTTCAACTTGATCCACTCGTGTTCGTGAGTTTCAGTATCAAATAGGATAACACCAGTATCAACCAAATTACGATGGAAACTAGTAGTAACAGGGCTTCCCGGATATAAGATATTACGTTGGCTATTTTCATAGGAGTGGAGATCCCCTGCCAGCACTGTTTGCCATCTGTCAAAGATAGTAAGATCTACTTCAGGTTTAACATGGGGAAAAATCTCTGCTCTGACGTGTGTGAGTAGTAGCTTATTGTGTAAACTAACAAAAGTATTATCAGTGTTTTTCTCGTAATCCTTTAACTTATTATAGGGTATAATATCAAACTCAGTAGTACTGTGGTAGTCGTCTATAACTGTTACTAGCGAATTCAATCTATTAGTGACTGCTTTTAGATAAGTGAAAAAGGTAGTATCTTTTTTCAGAGATTCATGGTTACCTGGATAGATTATAGTAGGTATTATACAGGCAGCTACTAGATCATAGTAAACCTCTAGCTCTTCCATATTAGGCATTTTATCAAAGATATCTCCACCAATAATGAATATATCTGCATTATCTTGCCACGCATTTAATTGCCTAATAAGGATTTCATACCTATTTTTAGACCAAGCTACAGGCACGTTCTTCTGACCTAGCTTGATATGTATATCTGCTGTAAATAGTATTTTCATAGTTTAAGTGCAAAAAGCCCTCTAAGCGTTATTTCTTAGAGGGCTTTGTTGTTTCTATTAAAGTTCGTTTACAGCTTCTTGGTCAACACCGCTAGTATCTGTAGCAGCATCAGGTTTATGTTCCTCACCCTTAGTCATACGCTCTAATAGAGCCTTAACTTCATCAGGTGTCTGACGAATGAACTTAGCGTCAATAGGCAGGGCTTCTGCAATCAACTCACGCTCAGCCGGAGTAAGTGCACGTTTCTTCAGCTTAAGCTGAGATAATGTGTACTCGACGTTAAAGGCCAGTGGACCAGTCTTAGCACGCTTGAATACAATATCGAATCCTTCATCTGGGTCAGTAGGGTCAAGACCGAGATCAGAAGCAGCAGAGCAAATCTGCTCAAACAGTTTCTTTTTAAGATTAAGAACAACTGCTTTACCGTCTTGTGTCAAGCAATTAACAGAGTAGCTCCAGCTGCACTTAGCTTCAGGGAAATAGTCCTGAACGTGGTCAACTTCTTTGTTATTGAATTTCTCAGCCTCACGGTCAAAAGCAAGACACTCTACCGGAATATCCTTGTTATTTGTGCCTTTCAGCCAGTAAACGTAGCGAGGCAGGATGCCTCCAAACATACGTACTGTATTCTCTCCGTCTTTATAAGCGTAAGATTCATGCGAGTTTTTTACGGCCTTGCCGTTAGTTGATTTGAATGCGATAGCCATATTTAATTCCTATTCGTATTTGAATGTTAGTTCTGATTTTGTTATTGTTAATAACGGGTTTAATTTAATTGCATCATAATTAATATCGGGAAAGTATGATGTATTAAGAGCTCTGTATCTGTACTGCTTATAAAGATTATAGTCTCTACGTGCAGCTAGTTTAACGTACTGTACTTTAAATAATAGATCGGTAGTTTTATCCTTAAAAAAGTCTCCTGGATTTAGTAGGAAAGAATTACCGTGTAGAGGTACTTTACTAGGTACTACCTTACTATCTCTAGTAGCTGGTAGCCTTTTAGTATAGTGAAACTCAAGCATGTCTATAAACTTTGTAGCGCTATTACATGATTGTTCCTCTAAAGTTTTTAAGTTAAAGAAAAGGGCCATAATATGTCCGTTAAGTAATAATTATAACACTATTTGCATATATTGACAAGAGTAAAATTTTCTACCCTTCCACTATCTCCCATCCCTTACGTTGATAGAAAGATAGTCTTAGTTTATTTTGTGCCCTATCTGAAGAGCCTGCAAAATGCATATCAATTACTAGTGGTTGCATCTTTCCTTCATACTGACGCTGAATACGCCCAATAATCTGCTCTAGTAGTCCAGGATTAGCAATCGGAGAAGCTAAGATAACACACGATAATGGGTTGATGGATATGCCTTCTGAGAAGATTTGTCGGCTTCCAGCCACGCAATCTTTCTCACCGGATTCGATCTGAGCTTTAAGTTTTTCTCTTTCTTCAAAGGTTGAGCCACCAGTAATGCACACACACGATTCACCAATTAGTTCTCCTACGTTTTGTAAAAACTCTACTCGATCTGCAATAATAAGAACCTTATGTCCTTTTAGTACTTGTATTCGTGCTACCTCCGCAATAAACTTTTGATAATCTGGGTCATATTGAAGTATGTTCATCTTCTTAGCCCAACCCTCACCAGGAGCTAAGCTTATCCCTGTCTTAACAACCCTAACCCTAGGTTCTAATGTGTTAAACTGGGGCGGCTGGTGTAATTCATGTCCAAAGAAGTCTTTAAACAAAATATGTTTACCATCTGTCCTATGCATCGTACCAGATAAACCTATCTTATATTTAGCATACATGCCATCTAAGAAGGATGAGAATGTAGTAGCTGTAACGTGATGACACTCGTCAACAATCACAGTACCAAACTCTTTAGCTATATCAGGGACCATCTTTGTTAGAGTCTGTATGTTACCAATAACAATACTATGATCTATATCAAACTTACCGGAACCAATAACGCCTACAGGCATGTTATATAGCTTTTCTACTTCTTTTATCCACTGATCACGCAACATTGTATTATGACATACAACAAGTGTTTTCTGCCCAAGTTTCCTTGCAAGGTATAGGGCAAAAAACGTTTTCTTATTACGGACTATACCATTATCTTATAACTAACTTAGCCACATCATATTTTCTGTCTAGACGTGTTTTATTAGTAGAATTTTCATAAATTAAATTAATTAATTTAGCACTGTCATCTAAGGTAAACTTAATACTGTAAACTTGTCCCTTAGGATTTATATTTAGTACAGGCATTTGAGTTATTACTTTATCTAGAGCTATTTCACATAACTCTTTAAAATCAAGCAAAAAATCTCTATTAGCTGAACATAGACCTAAATCAACGCGACCTGAGTTGGTTTTATGGAAATGTCCGTCTCCTTCTATATACCCTCTTAAGAACTCAAACATTAAATAATCTTCTTCAAAAAACGGCATAGTGTAAGTATGTGTTTTATTTGGAGTAATATTAAATATTGTTAGTAAGTCTAATACCATTTCCTCACTATTAAATCTTATCCTATACGCAATATCTTGCATAAAAGGACAGATATCATGAGAGGAACCTACAGCTTCCTTAAACTTTTCTAGGTGTCCGAAATCCTGCTTTTGTAAAGCAAGACCTACTCTACCCCTATCTCCTTCTATCCAACCATCAGCAGCTAAAAAGCCTGCCCAATAATACGCTTCTTTGGTACCACTCTTAAAGAAAGAGTGGTTTAGAAGCTTTTTCTTGGAGAAGTCTAAGCCCCAGTTTTTAGTTCTATAGTTTACTTGTCGTTCAGTTAAGTTAAATAGTTTACCTATTTCGGCAAATGTCATGCCAGTGCTTCGTAATTCTAAAAATTCTTCTTTTGTCATATGTACCCCATAATGTGGATTGGTACACTTATAAGATACTCGCCGTGTTATACCAAAGCTTAAATTCCTCAAGTGTATGTATAATTATACCCCATCATACAAATATTTTCAAGAGTAATTTTTGGTATCCCAGCAATTTCTGTTCTAGAAATTCTGTGAGTCTCTGAACCATTTAAAAGCATCCCTGCTAATTCTGGCTGCTGATTATCCTTGTTAATGGCCTTCCAGCAATTGAGCGAGTTATTGCCTATTAGTCACCTAATAGCGGGGCAAAACGTCTACCCCAACCGACCATTGCGTTGATAAAGCAAGAGCCGGTTACTTTGTCATAAATCTTTTGTTGTTCTGCATTTAGCGGAAGTGACGGATTAGGGAAAGGCAGTTCATTAATGATTCGCTTATCAATAATCTCATACCCTTCCGGTATTAAGTCTGTTCGACCACTAGGTATTGACATATTACCTCTAGGCAGCATTTTATAATTTTTAACTATTTCATACTGACCAAAAGGTGACCCAATACCTATTGCCTTCTTCTTAATCTTATATGTTAAAGCTTTAGCCAGCTTAACAGCAATTTCCGGCGTAGTATCTAGATATATCCTATTACTTATGATTGCTTTTGGCATGTCATATATTTCTCCATGTTTCTTTGTGTGCTTCTTGATAAAATCCGTATAGAATCAAACTTTGTTTCCAGTGTAATACACCAATGTATTTCATAGCAGGAGGTGGCATAAATAGAGCTTTAAATCTAGTAGGAAGACCCTCAGCCTCTACGATTACGCCACCTCCCTTAGTCCTCAGTAATTTACTAATGGGGTGGAACTTAAGTTTAGCTTTAATTGACTTAGTATAATTAAATATCTTACCTGTTGAATCTATAAACCATACCCTAGGGTTAGCCATTTTTACTAAATCACCAATGAAGTAAATAGCATTAGATATTTTAAATAGTGGCACCCCTTCCTCTGCTAATCTTAACCTTCTTAACCCTAAGTTACTGCCGAGGGAGTTAGTATCATCAATAATTCTGATGGATACTACCTCACCCTCAGCTGTATCTTTGCAGTAATAATAAAAAGCAACACCATTATTAATAATAGGAGGGTTAAGTCCTAGCCTAAATATAGGGTATGTGAGATTACTTAGGGCAGTAGTTGTCATTTCCGTTCCATGATACCATTTTCCATAGAGTAGGTCTTTTCAAACTTACCAAACGAATAATCTTGACCAATGTCCTGATCGACACCAATAGGAGCACCAGGAATAGAGCAACCACGATCTTTCTGAGTATTTCTACCAACTACTTCGCAGTACGCATCTACATCTTCATCCTTAACAATCGCTACGATAGAGTCATGCACTAGAGCAAAGATTTTAGCATTCAAACCCTTTCTAGCAATTTCATCGGCTGTTTCAATAGCGGCTAATAGATTCACGTCACTGGCGATTGACTGGACTTCACTGTTAATACCTGATCGTACCTCGTGGGCAGCGATACCTTTATCCGAGCTGAACACGTTAATAAGGCGACGCTTACGACCAAAGAAACTGTAAGTATAGCCATTAGTCTCAATGAACTCCTTGCGAGATTTAAGCCATGCTTTAAGCTTCGCAAACTTGGTAAAGTAGGCACTAATATCATCCTTTGCTCGGTCGATACCATAATATTCCTTTGTCGCTTTACTAACTGTGTCCGATACTTTTTGCGGTCCCGAACCATACAAAATTCCGAAGCTAATTGCCTTTGCTGATTGCCTCATTGCAGGGTACAATTTCTTTACATCCTCAACTGCACAAGGAAGCTCAAATACCATCTTGGCAATAGCTGAGTGGAAATCTCCGCCCGATTTAAATACTTCTTGCAAGTTCTTATCACCACTAAGAACCGCAGCATAGTACATCTCGGCTGTTGCCAAATCCTGTGATACTATTTTATACCCAGCTGGAGCGGCAATACATCCTTTAATGATTGGATCGTCGCGAGGTATCTGCTGAGCATTAAATTTCCCTGAACTAGACAAACGCCCAGAAGTGGTAAAGATAAGATTAAAATTGGTACGAATACGTTCATCTCTATCTAACTCCGGTAAAATCTTACTAATATAGGTACTCTTCATTTTACCTAACTTGCGCACTTTAAGGATAGCAGCAGGTAGTGGATGTAACTCTGACAAGGTCTCTAGCACTTCAGCGTCTGTACTAATTGCGCCAGTTGCAGTAAGCTTGCCAGCAACTGGAGTAAGCTTTACATAATCAAACAGTACTTTACGTAGTTGCTGAACTGAGTTTGGATTAAAGATTAGACCACTATCTTTCTCAAATAGCTTCACTTCGTTATACGTATATACTTCCTGTTTAGCTTCGAGAATCCACTTATCTAAGTAAACTTCAGCAGCAGTCATCCGTTCTTTATTGATAGGGATGCCTACCTCTTCCATGTCCATCAGGAACAGCGTACCAGGAAGCATAATCTCTTTGTAAAGCTTCAACAGTTTGGCATTCTTCTGAATGATGGGCCAAAACTTGTGAAAGAGATCAAATGTAACCGCAGTATCAATTGCAGCGTACACACAGATAATTTCAAAAGGAATCAGATCATAAGTAAAATCATCTGTAGAGATTCCATGCTTAGCACAATACTCTTTCTTGAAAATATCTAGTTCTGAGTCGTAGTCGCCGTATTCAGTGTATTTTAGTGCTAAAGCTTTTAGACCGTGCCCATCATTCTCGTCTAGACAATAGTGCATTACCATCGTATCATGAACTCTAGTACGATCAAACTTTAGGTCAGTATGATATTCGATCATCTTAATGTCGAACTTCATATTATGAAATACTGCCTCGAATCTACGAATAATTGCGCGCATTAATTCCATGCATTCATCGTCTAAGCAGTCAGTGGAAATATACGCACCTTGCTTAGATGCATAGCTAATGGATATTCCTAGCACGTAACCATCTCGAGGGTACAAGCAAGTAGTTTCAGTATCCCATGAAACGAATCCTTGAGCGTTTTCTAACACTTCCGTTAGATAAGCTATAGCTACGCTAGTATTCATAATACCGACGTATTTACCCTTAACTGTAGCGGATGTAAGTGACCCATCAATGTAGCGGTGAATACGGTCTACAGCACGTTTAAAAGCGTCACGACCCTCAGGTTTAAAGTGGAGGATAGAAGGATTACTAATGCAAATGAACTTATCATGCATTAGTTGACCAGAGAAGTTAGTAACGCTAGTAATCTTTGCATACTCTTTAGCGGCCTCGGAACCTACTAAGATTATATAATCATAATCGTTAGTATCAAGTACCAAGTCAACATCTTTCTTTAGCAGTTTAGTAATTGGAACTGAGCTCATATGGAACACTTCAAATTCAAACTTAAAATGTTCTTTATAGGTGTTTCTTGAAGGAGCTTTATCTATGATAGCTATTTTCATGTAATATTTCTTTCTTGCGTAATTCGTATGCTTCTGAAGCCTCGGCGGCCGTAGCAAACCTACCTATGTATATTTTCTGACTATTATATGTAAGCACTGCTTGCCACTTACTACCCTTTTTAGTGACCCCTTTAAAACCGGATGTATTGCTTGAGTACATACCCTTATTTTTAGCGTTCTCTAGATTAGATACTTCTCTAAGATTGTCTAATCTATTATCACTACCTATCCTATTTATGTGATCTAATTCATCCAGAGGCCATTCCTCGAAAGCATAAAACCAGGCAAGCCTGTGACATAGATAGGTACTATTATTAATCTGTATAGTTAAATATCCTTCAGTAGTTGAAGTTCCTGCAACTCTCCCTACTACCGCCCTCGGTCCCACACTTTTAGTCCATTTAAATATACCTGTATCTGGTGAATATTCTAGTACATTGATTAAATAATCGTGTGATAACCGTTCCTCATTAGGTTTCATATAACCTTTCTAAACGCATTTACTAAGGTGCATAATTACCTTGTATATTCTATAATTGATTCAATGTCTTGATTACTCATTATACCTGGATCAAGGTCGTCAGGCAAATTAATAATTTCACACATGAAGCCGGCCTCTTCAACCAATGGCTTGATCTTTGCTGCAGCTTCGCGTCCAGAAGTATCTCCATCATACATAATAAATATTTTCTCAATACCCATTACTTTATAGCTTAGCAGTTTATCCCCTATATCACTCAATAGTTTATTAGTGCCGAATGTGCATACCACATTACGTAAACCTTTATCATAGCAGTTTAGCATATCGAACACGCCTTCCACTAGTACAATAGACCTAAAATGCTCATTGAACTTAGTTGGGAATAGTGGTATAGAAGCACCTGACGGGTAGTTCTGATACCTAGGATTTCCATCAGACATGGAGTGCCTACCAACATATGCAACCGTTTTACCTCTAACATCTTTAATAGGGAAGATTACTCTATCCTCCATCTTAGGGACTAGATCAGTATAAAATGCACCGAATAACTTGAGCGTTTTGGCGCTGATTCCGCGGAACGCGGAAGTGACGGGGACTGCTCCGTCCAGTGGAGCTAACCCATTAGTTGATTCGTTTAGTGCTTTCAATTTCTCTTTTAGCTTGACGATACGGATGGATACGTTGTTAGTAAGGAGACCGTAGAATTTGAAGATGTTTGTCTTATACCCGCATGAGAAACAATGACAGATACCAGTAGCCCTATCAATTCTAAAAGATGGGTTTGTGTCTGTGTGATCTATATTAAAACACTTGGTAACATAGTCCTTACCTGAAATAGAGAAAGTAACACCCTTCTCTCTTAAAAGGTCTTCTACAGGATTACTCATATCTTTTCCACCCTAAGTGTGATTTAGCCTTATATCTTAATAATTTCTGTAATGCTGCACTATCTAAACCGTGCTCCTGACTAAATTTATTTATATTTAGCACTTCATGAATGTTACCTAAAGGATCAATAATTTTTGGTAATATTAAACCTTTATCAGCAGCACAGGAACTACCCGATACTCTTTTACCTAATTTATTTTTTAATAAAGTATACGACTGTGGATAAATATCTTGTAGATATGAGTGAGTACTCATACATGAAATATCTCGAACTACATTAATAGATACACCTAATTCTATGGATATTTCTTTTGCTGTTTTAGTAGTATGGGCTAACTCTAATAAAATGCTAGCATAAGTACTGGCTAAATATAAAGAATTAGGGTGATCCTCGCCAGTAGCTGCACCCTCTCCTCCGGGGGTAAGATTTAACCCCGAATTAAATGAATTAAACTCAGTAATCCAGTGAACCTCCCTATCGGTAAGATCATAGATAGAACAGGTCTCTAGTACTTGAATAAACGGATTGCCATATAAATTGTAATACTTTTGTAATAAATAGTTAGGATGTTTTTCATATTTAAGTTTACTAAGATGGCTGGAGTACCTATTACTTAAGCTAGAGGCTTTCCCTATATAGAACTGATCTTCTAGCCCCTCAAAGTACATACCATAAATACCCGATGTATGCTCTAGACAATGTACCATTAAGCATCCCATGGTAAATCTCCCGCTGCTTCACCGGTACTTTCTTTACCGGCTCGTTTCAGTTTATCTTTACCCTTTTCAGGAGCGGTAGGTTTTTCGATAGATTGAGGACTAATACGTAATGTATCCCAGTCCATAACACTAGTAAATTTCATATCTTTAGCTCCACGAATTTTAGTGGTTTCCATTGAAATAGCGTTGTCTTCTTTAGAGTGTGCTTCCATTAATACAGCAATATCTGCCGCATCTAGAATACCTTTAGCAAACCGAGTTTCGCCTTTATCGTCAATCTGATACGGAGATACAATCACTATATCATGCTTACGAGCTAACTCTTTCAGTTTCTTAGATATAACAATTTGAGGTTTCCAATCAAACTGATCTGTACCACCCTCTACTACGATCTGATTTAAATAATCTACTACAGCCATAGTAAAGTTGCTTCCAAACCTAGACTTAATCTTACCTAGATGCAAATCTAGAGAGGTAATAGATAGTGCTCTATCATCAATGATTACCATCTGGGCTTCTTTTAGCTCACAAGTTCTAACAAGGCTTTCTTCAAACTTATACTGATCTCTATCTTTAATAAAGTCAGATACTAGGTTATCTGCGTTCTTGAACATATCGGCTCTAGCTTTCACTACAGAGAGCATTTCCTGATCTGTCAGCTTATTGTTCTTCAAGTTCATATGATTAACATTAGCAAGAATGCTCATGTTACGCTGCATTGTTTCAGCAGCTATCATCTCAATTGTGAAGTATGCACTAGTATTACCCATTTCGTACTGATTAATCATCAGATTACTACACGAAATGGACTTACCAGAACCACGCTTACCGCCAATAAGAATAAGTTCTTGTCTAGCCACACCACCAAGGATTGCATCGAAAGTGTTATTAAGACCAAGCGGAACTCTGTTTTTAGCCAATTCTTCAGGACGAACGAAAACCATGATGTCAGACATATTAAAAACACCTTCCGTTCTTAAGGTCTTTTCATCTAAAGCCAGTACTATACCAGACAAACTTTCTTTAATCTCTATAGTATCATAGAGAGGTAGTTTATCAATAAACCCGTCTAATAATCTAATTGTTTCGTTTTGTGTATATTGGTCAATAAGTGCATCTAAAGCTACTTCAGCACTAATATCCGTCTCATCAATTAGTCTTAAAGTAGCTAGTGTTTTCTGTGCTAGACCTTCACGGGAGATTGCGTCTAAATCATCAAAGCTAGGGATACTACTATATTTGTCGTAGTACTTAGTAATCAGACTATAGACCGAGGAGTATGCAGGGTCTAAGAATGCTAGTTTGAGTTTACCCCATACTTCTAAATTCTTCTCCAGTAAAAGTTTATTGATTACTACTGCGGAAATATCCATTATACTACTCTTGATTCATTATCAATGATAACTTGTGACAATATCTCCTCTAGCTTGTAAAGGGTTTCGTTACGAAGTTTCTGAATACTTTCCTGATACCCTAGCTTATCATCAAAGAGTAAGCCAAGCTGCTTGTGTGTTAGTATTTGCTGAATAGCAAAATAGATTAGATCATGTGGCTTAGTAGACTCAGGCATAATATCTACTTTAGTTGCCTGACCATAATTATGCATAGCCTGTCTTACTACTTCCTCTACTGTGAGGGCTTCAGTATCGTGATATGTGATATTAATTTTCATTTATACGTCCCAGTTATACTTTATAGTATATACCTAATAATAATTATATACTATAAAGTAGAATAGCCCGGTAGCTATAGGTAACTACCGGGCTTATGTCAATCTATATCGCTAGATTATACGGCAGCTTTGGCTTCTGCTTTTGCTTTCTTAACGCTGCCTTTGTAATCAGCTACGTCAACACCACGACGTGTCAGAAGAGTTTTAATTCCTCGGGGGGTTTTATCCACAGCCGCAGCGATTGCATCAACTGTCATTGTGATGATAGCGTCGCCTAAAGCGTCAATAGGATCAACCGTATTCTTAGCATGGCTATCACGCTGAGTAGGAATACGATCAATCTGACCCTTACGTGTCAAGCTAAGAGCTTTACCACGGATCGAAGGAATTGTCTTACCAAGGGTAACAGCAATTTCTTCGACAAACTTACCAGCTTGAGCCATCTTAATAAAAGTAGCTTCTTCAGCTTCCGAGTAGCTACGAGCTACTTCCATTTTATCAGCGGGCTTAACGCTACCTGTCAATTCAAGGGCTAGCAACTTGCCCTGGATTTGTTTAGCAGTGAACACACCCTCAGCGAACTGATCTGCAATATCTTTATAAGTGAAGTTACCTGCGTTATTACTCACGAAGCTCTTCAGGGCTTCACCTTGTTCAGGAGTAAAGGTAGAAACCTTTTCCTTGGCCATCGAAGCAACATCACGGTCTAGTTGACGCAACTTAGATGCCACGGAGCGTAGTGTTACGCCCAAGTCAGTAGCTGCTTGCTCAACCCGCGCAACGCTTACAGGAGATTCGTCGCCGACAATAGCCAGCAATTGAGCAACAGTAGCGTCAGACCATTTTTTAGCTTTAGATTCAGTCATATTTTCATTTCTCTTTCAATAGATCATTTAGATCGGTTATAATTGTAATACCGTATTGTACGGCTTTTTCTCTCTTACTCGACATTTTGCCTTCTTCGTCTACTAGAATGTCTGTAGTTTTAGTTACAGAATCTACTAGAATGAAGCCTGCGGCTGATAGAGAGGCTTCAGCGTCGGCTTTCTTCTTAAAGGACTTCAATTTACCTGTAATACAAACCCTTTTAGCGTTTGTATTAGATAACACTTTCTTTTGAGATTTAAAATCAAAAGGTAAAAACTCTTTCATTTCCTGGTAATCTGTGTTAATCCAATTTAATAAATTCTCCGTTACCTTTGCACCCAGACCTGCTAGTTTACAGGTTTCCTGAGTGATTTCTTCCACATTAGATACTACACTAGCAATCTTGGCGGACGCCACGTTACCTACTAGAGGAATACTCATCGCAGCTAATACAGTTGCAAGATCAGCACACTTAGCCCGTTCAATTTCATCAAGAAGTTTAGTAGCAGTCTTTTCTCCCAGTATTTCGGATACTGACTCTGCATCTAGATAAAAGATTTCAGTCAGATCAGCTATGTTAAGTTTCTCGATTGTCTTTGACCCAAACCCTTTAATGGCCAGCACTTTACAAAGGTTCTCAATTTTTTTATTTAACTGAGCGCTGCAGGCAGTATTTCGACAGAACAGCTGCTCATTTACATACACTAGTGGATACTCGCAGCAAGGGCACTCGGTTGGAATTTTTATCTTTTGCATAGTATTATTTTGTTTATGTGTATATTATAACCCAAAAGGAGTCCTTACACAAGTCTAAATTTCTTTTGCTATAGCAAAAGAAATTTTAAGCGTCTACCTTATGAGTTATGCAAGGAATAATTTCACCACCTAATACTACACCTACGGTATCCCCAATACAGATACCTAGAGCTTCAATGAAGGCGGGATTGTTGAGAGTAGCACGAGTAACACATTTATCGCCAATCATTACAGGCTCTAAAATAGCTACGGGGGTTACCTTGCCACTTTTGCCAACACCCCACTCAACTGCTGTAATCCTAGTCTCTACAGCTTCCTGACGCTCTTTTTTCGCGTATGCGCCGCGCGGAGCGTCTGCTGTATACCCAAGCGACTCAAATAGTTGGTTATCGTTTACACGGAATACTAAGCCGTCACATGGGTAGATATTATGAATATCGTTAGCATAGATAGTCTCAAACCCTAAACCTTCAAGACCGTACATATCTTCTTTAAATGTACGATATGCATAAGGAAATACGCCGTATGCGTAGAAACTAATTGCTCTAGTCTTAAACTCTTCTAGATTCTTTAGGTTCAGAGAACCAGAAGCATAGTTACGACTATTAGGAACTTCTTTAGGAGCAACTACCTCACCAATAACTTGAATCACGTCTGGTGTATCAATCTCCAAAGGTACTAAGTCCTTACGAGCATACATCTTATCAGTAATATCTGTGCCTTCGATACCGTCACCACGAGTAAGGGCACGAACCAGAATACACCCTGCGTAAAGCAGGCTGATAGCAGCACCATCTAGTTTTGGGCTACCAGTCTTGTCCTTAATATCAGCTAGAGGGGTGGCACCCTCGTCATCATAGTATTTCTTCAGAGAATACATACGATTATAGTGTTTACATACATTCTCATGCTGCTTAGCACCTACTTTTTGGTAGTCAGCCGCTTTAGCCAACCTATCAAAAGTTTCATCGCTAATGATAGGTGTACCAGAGTAGTAGCTAATGCAGCACTCATCAAGAAATAGTTTAATTTTGTTCATATACAATTTTAGGGTACTTAGATCGAAATGTTTTTTCAGAACCACACTTCTTACATTTATGTGGATATTGAGCAGGATTACTCATGAGAGTTACTCCAGCAGGCTGCATTTCTCCTTCATTACAAACATCACAAGTATAGGTGACTTGGTAAGTCTTAACTTCTGTTCTCTTTTCAGCCATTATATTCCTTCTGTGTAGATATAATTATAACACTTTAGGAAGGGTTTTGCAAGTCTAATATTCTTGAGCCAAAGTGCTCAGTGATTAAAGCAGAGGCCTCTTCTTTTGACACAAGTTCCATCAGCCCATCAATTAGAGCCAAGATATTAAACATGCTAGCCTCCATGCTTACGCCTTCTGTGCTAGCCTGAAAATCGCCTTCATATGTCTGGAAGTACTTTCTAATGTGAATGTACTGCTTACCTCGAAATTCGTTGGCTACAAGCCTAAGCTGGTAAAACTTATCAAGGTCCTCGTAAATCAATTTCTCATAAAATTCTACTTCTTCTGTCATATACGTCTCTCAATTTCAGCTACACATATACATAGAAATCTGTTCATTTCAATATTTCTTTCTTTAATTTGATAAGCCCCTGATTGCATCTCCGTATGTCCCGCCACCCTCGCGCAGAATGTGGTCTACTTCTTGCGCGGCTTCTTCCAGCGCCTTCTCCCTTTCTCGCTTCAACCTCCCAACGAAGGTATCCGCAATCATGTCTACGAATATCTTTGCTGATGCATCTGTATCGCCTGTGAATCTTAGCTCAGGTCCGTTGAAGTCTAAGGTTCCGACTGTTTTGTCCCCGTTATGAAAGCTGAATGTGTAGCTTGGTTTTACGTCGCTGAGAGTAAACATGTGTCCGTTAGGAACTGAGTATTTAGATTGGTCGAACGTCATTTGGCAAGCTCCCGGATTGTTTTGGTGAGTGACGATGCAACTGCTCGGTTCGATCTGCATACTTCATCGGCGGTACGTGTACGGCACGGATCAAGCACCATGAACTTCTGTGACGCGCAAACCTTCGCAGCTTCTTCCAGCGCCTGTTTGCGGCACAGTTCGCCGTATTCACGCACGATCCAATTAAGCTTAACGTGTTGGTGCTGTGTCGGGGTAAACACCGCGAGCGACTCCGGGAGTGGTGGCAGGCTCATGGTGTTTCCTTAATACGAGATTTCAATAAGTCAATTTCTGCTGTCGTATTTGCCACGTGCATGTGGATTGAGTACGCGCCTTTATTCTTTTCCATTGCATCAAGAAACTGTCTGATCGAGAATTCATCTTGGCTTTCTACATTCAGCTTTCCAGCTTCCTCAATTGCTTTCTTTTGGGTAGCAAGCCGTTGGGCGTAAGTCATGATTTCTCTCCCAGCGCAGCACGCATCTCCCATTCCCGCGTGTGCTTGTCCATCGCACTGATCGTCTTGCTTAGGTTGTCGTCAACCGGCGCAATAAATACTCCAACCATCATTTCTCTCCTGTAGTTCCAGCCCGATAACCGGGCAATCAACCCGCACGCTTCGCGGCGGTTATTTCTGCGTTAAACCGCATCAGTGGTTGCCGCTTCACGCACCGCTTTGAGCGTGATTTCCACACCTACCCATCCGGCACAGT
>OFRB01000052.1_pt1 | contig 36385 bp, 60 predicted proteins | sample 1543021 | NCBI WGS metagenome assembly OFRB01 (sample SAMN07774230, study PRJEB24372) | wastewater metagenome | isolation source: Exp Tend CN 0WW | collected 2016-02
TGAGCGCATGACGCGCTTGGGATTGAAAGCTAAAGACAGGGAGTGATAGGGAATGACCGCTATCTACTGGCTTCTTCTCGCAATGCTATGGGCTGCAATCAGCATTAAAGTAACGCTATGGCTATGCCCGCGCCTGTTCCAGTTCACGCCGAAGGATGACGAATGACCATAAAAGACCCGCTGAAAATTACGGTCGGGATGAACATCTTCATTGTCCCGAATAACCGCCACGGTTCGCCGTACCTTGCCGAAGTCGTCAAGGTCGGGCGCAAGTGGGCCGAAGTCAAGCGTGTAGGCAGCGCCGGAGGCTACACCGACCGAATGTGCATAACCAACTGGGTGCTGGACGGCAAAGGCTACACGACTCCTGGCTACTGCTACCCGAACGAACAGGTGTGGAGAGACAAGGTTGTGCTTGAAAAAACATGGAGGGCGCTCCTAGATTCCTTGCGTTACGGCGATGCCCGTAAAGGCGTCAGCATCAGCGACATTGAGGCGGCAGCAAAGCTCCTTGGCGTCACTCTGCCAAAACAGGATGACGAATGACCGAGGCAATCACCATCCTGCAATCAGTCGTCATCTATGCAGGCGATCTAATGCTTTGCATCGGTGCGCTGGTGTTTCTCGGGCTTGTGTTTATGGAAGACGGTCTATGACCTACTCAGCAGAACCTGGACACGTCGAGTCATTCCGCGATGCCACGGGCAATCACGAAAAGATGCGCGGCGCCATGTTTATGGCTATGCGGAAATTCGTGTGGGGAAGATGAAATGATCCATTACCACGGACTGCCAATTACCCCAGCCTCAGCGGCCATTGCTGCGGTTGGTGGCGGGCATGCCTTTGTTTCGTTCCGGTATCCAGATCAACTCGGCCTCGTGCTTGAGTGCTGCCAGTCGTTCGCTGTTGATAACGGCGCTTTCTCAGCATGGAAGAGCGGAGAGCCAGTTACCGATTGGGTCAGGTACTACGAGTGGGTAGCGGAGTTGCATCGTTACCCTTCATTCGATTTCGCGGTGATACCGGACGTGATTGATGGCGATGAACAAGCCAATGATGCACTGCTGGCTGAATGGCCTTGGCGGGGAACGGCAAAGGGCGGGAGCATCGGCGCCCCTGTGTGGCACATGCACGAATCTATTGATCGGCTCCAGCGTATTGCGACTGAATGGCCGCGCATCTGTATCGGAAGCAGCGGCAAATTCGCGTTCGTTGGCGACGCTAAATGGTGGGGCCGAATGGCCGAAGCAATGAATGCAGTATGCGACAAAAACGGAAATCCAATCTGCAAGCTGCATGGATTGCGCATGCTGAATCCAGAGGTCTTTTCACGCCTTCCACTCAGTAGCGCAGACAGCACAAACATCGCCCAAAACATCGGCATTGATTCCGCCTGGCGCGGAACTTACACGCCACCAAGCAAGGAATGCAGGGCATTGGTCATGCGTGAGCGTATTGAATCAAATCAAGCGATTACGTTTTGGAATTCTCAGCCTGTTCAAATGGAAATCGCAGCATGAGCTACTCAGCCGAACCAGGACACGTCGAGTCATTCCGCGACGCAACCGACAACCACGAAAAGATGCGCGGATCAATGTACATCACCTGGCGGTGCCCGGATTGCGGTCAGTCTAAGTCAATCCGTGGCCGAAAGTCGCGCGGCCACAAGGCCGGGTTTCGTTGTGCTTCGTGTCATGCGAATAGGGTAAATAAATAATGGCTCACTATCGAAAAATAGATGTTCAAATGTGGAACGACGCCAGCTTTATTTCACTTAAGCCGGCAGCCAAACTCGCATTTGTTTTCCTGATTACGCACCCTGGAATGACAAGCGTCGGCGCGATGCGCGCTTCATTGCCTGGACTTGCTGCCGAGCTTGGCATTAGCGTCAAAGACTTTTCAGAAGTAATCGCCAAAGGCATGGCGAAATTTGATGAAAATTCCTCCTGCGTCCTGCTTCCGAACTTTCTTAAATATCAATCTGCCGAGTCGCCAAATGTCATCAAGAATTGGGTTAAGCAACTGGCTTTTGTTCCTGAAAGCTATCTCAAAGATGAAGCGATAGCCTTGCTCGTAGCCTATTGCGAAGGCATGCGCGAAGGCTTTCAGAAAGCCTTTCACGAAGCCTTTGCCAAAGAGTATCCGAATACAGTAAGCAGTAAGCAGTTAGCAGTAAGTAAACCACCATACCCAGCCATGAAGGCGGATGGTGGTAATTCAGTTGGTATACCGGGCGACGCTGCAAAAACCCCGGCTGCGATTGATTCCGAAACTGGCGAGGTGCTGTCATGGGCAGCCTAACCCTTAGGCCGTATCAAGCGGCTGCGATTCAGTCGCTCAGAATTTCATTGGCTGGTGGGGTTTATCGCCAAATGCTCTACAGCCCAACGGGGTCCGGAAAGACCGAAATCGGCATGTCGATCATCAAGGGAGCGATTGCCAAAGGACGGCGCGTTGTGTTCCTGTGCAACCGGATAAATCTTGTTGGCCAGGCTTCGAAGCGGTTCTACAGCGCCGGCATCGACCATGGGGTTATCCAGGGCGACAACACGCGCAACATCGACAAGCCGGTGATTGTAGCCAGCATCCAGACCGTAGCGCGACGCGGCATGCCAGACTGCGATCTGATCGTGATCGATGAAGCGCATGGCGTGGCCGGCTCGAAAGACTTTCGCCAAGTCATCATTGAGCGGTCCGCTGTTCCAGTCATTGGCTTGTCGGCAACGCCATTCAGCAAAGGGCTTGGCAAGCACTATGCAGAATTGGGCGGGGCGCTTTTTGAAGCAATGACGGTTGCAACGTCGATTCAGGAATTGATCGATGACGGATTCCTGGTTGATTGCGAAATATATGCGCCGTCCGAGCCGGACATGACCGGGATCAAGACCAGCAAAAACGCATTCGGCGAACTGGACTGGTCGGATGCCGATATAGGTCGTGCGGTAGATAAGCCGCAGTTGATTGGTGACATAGTAGAGCATTGGCTGAAGTTGTCGCATGGCCTGCCGACCGTCTGTTTTGCGTCAAACATCGCTCATAGCAAGCACATCGTTGAATCGTTCCGTGCGGTTGGTGTAGCGGCGGAACACATCGATTGCTACACAAGTGAGGATGAGCGCGCGGCTATCCTGAACCGGGTTGAGATTGGCGAAACGACGATTATTTCAAACGTCGGAATCTTGACTGAAGGTTGGGACTTCCCGGCGTGTCGAACGATGATACTGGCCCGGCCTACTCGTTCGTTGATTCGGTATATCCAGATGATTGGCCGAGTGCTGCGCCCGCATGCGACGAAGGAAAAGGCATTGGTGCTTGACCATTCCGGCACGGTGCAACGCCTTGGATTCCCGACTGATGATTTCCCGCTTGAACTGGACGACGGAAAGCCAAAGGTCGCAGAGAAGCAAAAACCGGAAGCCGCGTTGCCGAAGAAATGCCCGGAGTGCCACCACATGAAGCCGCCGAAAGTTTCTGTGTGTCCGAAATGCGGATTCAAGGCATCGCGCGCTCAGAGCGAGATCGAGGAAGTAGAAGGCGAATTGCAACTGCTCAAGAAGGGGCAGAAGAAATTCAGCCAGAACGACAAGCAGAAAATCTATTCCGAGCTGTTGGCAATCAAGCTGGCCAAGGGGTATTCCGATGGCTGGATAAACCACAAGTACAAAGCATATTTCGGCGTGTGGCCGCGTGGCATGCAGGACTACGCGATTGAACCGTCGCCGGAAATCAAGTCATGGATCGTTAGCCAGAATATTCGTTTCGCCAAATCTCAGGAGGCCAAACGTGCTGCCTAATCGTAAGGTTTCCGAGATCGCCACAGGGCGTTGGCCGGCAATCCTGATGCACTTCGGCATCGAAGAACGGTTCCTGAAAAACAAGCATGGCGAATGCCCGATTTGTGGCGGGAAAGACCGTTATCGATTTGACGACAAACTAGGCCGTGGATCGTGGATTTGCAATCAGTGCGGTGCTGGTGATGGATTCGCTCTGCTGGAAAAATTCAAGGGATGGACGTTCAAGGAAGCAGCCTATCAAGTAGAGCAGATTGTCGGATTCGTTCAGTCGGTTGAAACAAAACGTGAAAGCGACGACGCCAAAAAGATGGCAGCAGTCCGTCGCATCTGGAGCGAATCTGAGCCAGTCTGCAAGGGAGACCCGGTTTGGCTGTACCTGAATCGCCGAATCGGCATTGAGCTGATCCCTGCATGCCTACGCTATCACCCGGCACTGCCTTACGTCGACGGGGAAAGCATCGATTATTACCCGGCATTGGTAGCTGCGGTGTCATCGCATGAAAACCAAGGCATTGGTGTGCATCGTATTTATCTGACAGCAGACGGTAAAAAAGCTCCTGTCGATAAGGCCAAGAAGTTGATGGCCGGAAAGCCGATGAACGGAGCCTCGATCAAGTTGGGCGCTGCTGGCGAAGTGCTTGGAATTGCTGAGGGAATTGAAACCGCATTGGCAGCTTCGCGCAAATTCTCTGTTCCGGTTTGGGCGGCAATCTCGGCCAATTTGATGGAGCAGTGGTTGCCACCGTCCGTAGCCAAGAAAGTGATTGTCTTTGGCGACAACGATGCGAGCTATACCGGGCAAGCATCAGCATTCGCGCTGGCAAAAAAGCTGAGATTAAAGGGAATTGATGTTGATGTGCAAATCCCAGAATTAGCTGGGACAGATTGGGCTGACCATGACATTCGCTGAAAAGGCACTGGCGGTATTCGCTGCCAAGGGATTCAGTCAGTACGATATTGATGAGGCAAAGCAAATGATCCGTGAGGCATGGAACATCCCGCATCTAAAGGAATGCTGGATAAATTGGATTGATGAAGAATTTAAGGTGTGGCGATGACAGATGACATGAAAGAGTATTACGAGGAGCGCGCTGGCATTCTTGAATACCTTGGCGGATTGCCGCGGGAGAAAGCAGAAGCACTTGCCAAAGCCGAGGTTGAAACCTACCGCCAGCATCGTGAGCAGGTCGATAACTGCAAGGTGGCGAAGTGACTACGCACGTAATCAACAGCGATACCTCTCTGCAATCGTTCATTGGCGAAGTGCGAGAAATGTACCGCCAGCATCGATATATCAAGGCCACAACTAAGACCGGAAAAGTTAGAAGCATCGACCAGAACTCGATCAGCCATGCCTGGTATGAACAACTGGCCCGCGAGTTGCGTGAAGACGATGCTCTCGGGTGGAAATGCTATTGCAAGCTGCATCACGGCATCCCGATTCTGCGATCAGAAGACGACGAATTCCGAGAGGCATACGACGCCACGATCAAATGGATGAGTTACGAACAAAAGCTAATTGCCATGCGGATGCTTCCTGTAACTTCGCTGATGACGAAACTACAGTTATCAAAATATCTTGAAGCGATGAAGGCTGATTTCTCGCGCAAGCATGTTCGGCTTGAGTTTCCAGATAATGCTGAAAGGATTGCAGCGTAATGGCAATCCATAAAAACAATCCAGTCCGTTCGCCTAAATGGCTACAGGCTGTCCGCGAACTTGAATACTGCGTTCTTTGTGGCGCCTATGGCGTTCAGGCTTCGCACCGCAATGAAGGCAAGGGCGCTGGCATGAAAACATCCGATTGCCTGACTGCGGCGTTATGTCCTGAGTGCCACAGCGAAATCGACCAAGGCAAGCACATGACAAGAGAAGATCGCCGGGCGACCATGAATGCGGCAATTGTGATGACGCTAGAGGCGTTGGTAAAGGCCGGCAGGGTTGAAATTAAATGAGCGGATCAAAGTCACGGAACAAGGGCGCCAAAGGCCAGCGCGAGTTTAAGGAAATGCTTGCCGACCGAGATTGGGTTGCCGATCACATTACGGCAGGAATTGCCTCTGCCGATCTGATCGCAACGGACACCGATGGGGTGACATGGGCAGTCGAGGTTAAGAACTGCGTCGGCATTCTTGCCGCGCACAAGAAGCAAGCAATGGAACAGGGCAGCATCCGCAGACTTCCGTGGATGCTGGCGTCGAAGATCGCCGGATCGTCATCGTGGCTGATTCAGCGCAAGGGCGAATTGCCGCAGGTTTGGCATGACAAAAAGGATCTAAAGAATGGAAACTGACCGCGAACTATTGCGTCTTGCTGCCAATGCGGCTGGTTATGAATATGCAAAATTTGGCGGGTACATCGTAGTCGATGGAATACCAGGAAACTGGAACCCGCTTACCGACGACGGCGATGCGCTGCGGCTGGCTGTGAAGCTTGGTATCAGCACGTTGCCTTATCCAATATACAACGAAACTGAGCGTCACTCAGTCATTGCCAAGCAACGACGCCGTACTGACATGATGCGTGAAGCAAACCAAACAGAAGTTATAGAGGTTTATGGTGACGATTCTTGCGCAGCAACCCGTCGCGCCATAGTTCGATCCGCTGCCGAAATCGGACGCGCAAAACAAAACGAGGCCAGCAATGGAAATTGACCGTGATGTTCCAAGCGACCCAATAGACCAGATGATTGGAAATAGATATGGTCGGCTTACGGTAAAAAATAGAAACGGTTCAAATAAATTTAGCAAGAAATTATGGTTGTGCGTTTGTGATTGTGGAAATGAATGCTCAGTCACTACGGGTCATTTACGAAGTGGTAATGTTGTTTCTTGCGGGTGTTATAGAACAGACATGATAAGAAACTTAAAGCTCACCCATGGACATGCGAAATCATCTGGAGAGTCAGTTGAATATCAAACATGGAAGAGGATGATTTCACGATGTACAAACGAAAAAAACAAGAACTACGCCGACTATGGAGGACGAGGGATAGTAGTTTGTGAAAGATGGAAGATTTTCCAAAACTTTCTAGATGATATTGGAAAAAGGCCAGAAGGATTCTCTATTGAGAGGATTGATGTAAATGGAAATTACGATCCGTCAAATTGCAAGTGGATTAGCAAAAATCGGCAGGCGACAAATAGGCGAGATTCTGTTTTGACGGAAGATGGAGTCCGAGAAATAAGAGAATTGATAAAAGCTGGAATATCAAAAAAAGATATTTGCTTGAAATTTGGAGCCAGCTCAAGTCTTATTAATCAAGTTCTGTCTGGAAAAGCATGGGGATGGGTTGTATGAGCGATATTGCTGATAAAGCTGATTATTTCATCGAGTCTGTCGTCGATGACCACGTAAAGGAGGCTATGCGGAAAGCTGCTGAGATTCCGAAAGGAACGGCTGGCGAGTGTTCATCCTGCGGTGAATGGTCAATGCGTCTGGTGGATGAAACCTGCGCTCCTTGCCGCGACAAATTTGCGAAATATTACGCACCATAGGAGATTGAAATGCACAAATACATGACTGTAACAATGCCTGACGGATCAATCTACGGTGTGCCTGTAGAGATGATCGCCCACAACCGCGCCAAGCACTACGCGCAAGAGTTTGACGGAGATATTCGAGCAAGCCTTGAAGAAGATACGTTGCCGCTGTTCGAGTCTGACGATTACGAGATTCAAGATTGGGCCGTCAATAACATGAACTGGTCAGATTTTTACGGACACCAGATCAAGATCAAAGAAGCTCCACCGCCTGATTTTCAGGATGCGTGGATGTGCGGTGATAAGGGGTTTCACGGAACTGTATGACCTACGGATGCCAGCAATACACAATAACACGCCTATGCCGATTCGACCGCCGTGGCATCGACCGGCGCTGCGACGGATGCCCACGGACCACGGATAGCGAATACCTGAAATCTATGGGGCTGTGGATTAACGGAATCAGTCACAACGAAATAGAAACAAGTGATTTATTCCAAATACCATTGATTCAAATGATGGGTTAGAATAAACAAAACACTGGATATTCAAAATGGCAATCAGCGCAGAGATCAAGGAAGTAATTCGGCTTGCTACCAACCTCAGTGAATTGTAGAATAAACTTCAATCGCTCAAGGACAAGAAGGCTGATTACCAAGCGCATATTGCCGACCTGAATATCCAGATTGATATGGCATTGCCTATCGTGCAATCCGCACGCCAGGAATTGAAAGCAGCAGCAGCGTTAATTAAATGACGCGAACAATCCGTGAGGAATTCGCAACATGGCAGCAAGAAAGAAACCTCTCCATCCTGTAAAGATTGAAAACATGAAGGAGAAAATCAAGACGACCTTGCTTATTAAAATGTTGCAAGATCATGCACTTGATGACAACGATGTTTCAAATTCCCGCATAGATGCCGCCAAGTTCCTGTTGAACAAGGTCATGAGCAACGCTCCGGTACTAACAGAAACCGATATGAACATGAGCGGCAACGTTGATTTGAATGTTGCTGTTACGTTTGTCAAGCCATCAAAATGAATTCTGGTATATATCGTATTGTTTCACCAAGCGGAAAAGAATACATAGGAAGCGCAAAAAGCTTCAATCGACGGTTTGCAAAGCATAGGCATGAGCTTAAAAAGTCTATACATCATTGCAAGCCGTTGCAGGCAGCTACAAATAAATATGGAATTGGCGCGTTAGAATTTGAGATTCTATTGGTGTGCAAAATAGATGATCTTATTTTCTATGAGCAGTTGCTCATTGATGCTCTGAATCCAAGATATAACATGTGTAAAAAAGCAGGAAGCGCACTCGGACTTAAGAGAAGCGCAGAAACATGCAAAAAACTTTCCGACGCAAATAAGCTATGGGTCAGGACTCCAGAAATAAGAGCAGCAATGTCAGCCGGACGGAAGGGAATGAAACTGTCTGAAGAGCATCGTAACGCTATCGCTTCTGGAAATCGCGGAAAGACAATGAGCGAAGAAGCAAAGCGGAAAATTGGCGATGGCAACAGAGGAAGGAAGAGGACGGCAGAGCAAATTAAGCAAATGTCAGAATCTAGGAAAGGAAAAAAGCCAAGCGAAGAAATAAAGCATAAATTGCGCGTAGCGCAAGCGTTACGAAGGGAAAGAGAAAGGAACGAAGCGAGTGGATGCTCCGTTTCCTGAGTGGGCTGAGTTCCTTTTCAATCCTAATCGTTACAAGGTTGCATATGGCGGCCGAGGGTCTGGAAAGTCATGGGCGTTTGCGCGGTCGCTAATAATTCAGGCAGCAAGCAAACCGCTTCGTGTGTTATGCACAAGAGAAGTTCAGAAATCCATCCGAGACTCTGTAAAAAGGCTGCTTGACGACCAGATTCTTGCGCTTGGATTAGAGCATTTCTTTTCATCTACTGACATTGCAATAAAGGGGAAAAACGGTAGTGAGTTCTTGTTCAACGGTCTATCAAATCAGACTGCCGCAAGTATCAAGAGCTATGAAGGCATTGACCGCGTATGGATCGAGGAGGCGCAGACTGTCTCCAAGAAGTCGCTGGATATTCTCGTGCCGACCATCCGCAAGCCTGATTCAGAGATATGGGTATCGTTCAACCCTGAACTAGACACGGACGAAGTATGGAAGCGTTACGTTGAGAACGCACCGCCTGATTGTTATTCGGTATCGGTCAATTACTCCGACAATCCGTGGTTTCCCGATGTGTTGGAGAAAGAGCGCATCCATTGCCAGGAAACAAATCCAGAGGATTATCAATGGATTTGGGAAGGCAAGTGCAAGGCCGCTGTGGATGGCGCTATCTACGCTGATGAAATTGGCAAGGCCCAGGCATCCGGGAACATCTGCAACGTTCCATATGATCCTTTGCTAAAGGTCCATGCGGTATTTGACCTTGGGTGGAATGACTCAATGGCCATCATTCTCTGTCAGAAAGTCCGGTCAGAGTTGCGGGTGATTGAATATATCGAGGACGATCACAAGACGCTCGATTTCTATTCGTCCATGCTGAGAAACAAGAATCTTAACTATGGGAAACTGTTTCTGCCACACGATGGCGCAACGCGAGACTTCAAGACAGGAAAGAGTTCTCAGGAGATCATGCAGAAGATGGGCTGGTCGGTTGAGATCATTCCGCAGATCGGTTTGGAGAATGGGATTAAAGCGGCGCGCATGTCGTTCAATCAGGTTTATTTCCACAAGCCAGGCACGACACGGTTAATCGATTGCCTGAAACGTTATAGGCGCCAGATCAACGCGCAAACCAATGAGCCGGGGCCGCCGCTGCATGATGAATATTCGCACGGCGCAGATGTGTTTCGTTATATGTGCGTCGCTGCTGATTCAATGAGTAATGAACAATGGAAACCGATTAACTACGCTAACAACGGAATCGTTTGACTTATAATCTCATTCAAATAAAACGGTATAATATGAACGGGCATCAGGTATTAGAGTTAATCAGGGATTTGCAACGGCGAGTTTCTGAATTGGAAAATGTAATGGGCAATGTTCGTGAGGGCATCCCGAAACCGGAAACGGTTCTGACGAAGGCGGCGAATGAGTCTAGACCTAGAGGACGGCCAAGAATCAACCGACAATAAGCGCGATTCGCGTGGCTTGTCTGACTCCGAGATTCTTGCAGCAATCGAAGCCAAGGCCAAAGAGTCTTACGGCTATCTGTCCGGAACGCTGAATGCAGAGCGCGAACAGGCGCTCGATTACTATCTCGGCAAGCCATATGGAAACGAGGTAGAAGGACGCTCCCAGGTTGTCACCCGAGACACGCTGGAAACCATTGAATGGATGTTGCCAAGCCTGCTGAAGATATTCACCGCTGGCGACAAGGCGGTTGAGTTCACGCCCAAGGGCGCTGAAGATGTAGAAGCTGCTGAACAAGAGACTTCCTACGTCAATCACGTAGTCATGCAGCAAAATGACTCGTTCATGACCATGTACGCATGGTTCAAAGACGCCCTTATGATGAAAACAGGGTACGTCAAAGTCTATTGGGACACATCTGAGGATGTGACCGAAGATTCATACAGCAATCTGTCAGTGGAAGAACTGACGATGCTGGCGCAAGACCAAGGCGTTGAGATTGCATCCGCCGAACAAACCGAACTCGGCTACAACGTCACCGTCAAGCGGGTCACAAAGACTGGCCGCGTCTGTATCGAGCCAGTTCCACCGGAAGAGTTCCTGGTCGACATGGCCTGTCGCAAGGTCGATCTGTCCGATGCGAACTATGTAGAGCATCGCACGCGCAAGACGATTTCAGAAATCCGCCTGATGGGTTTCAATGTATCGGACGAAATCGGCGATTGGGACGAAACGTCCAATGATGACGGCATTTCATCTGCCCGCAACCAGTACGACGAAGACGATCAAGGTTACGAAGGCGCCGATCCTTCTACGCGCCTCGTCTGGTTCCGAGATGTAACGATGCGGATTGATGCCGATGGTGACGGCATTGCCGAACTGATGCGCTATTACATCGTCGGCTCGGAAATCATTTACTCAGGCAAGGCTGAAAACGTCTATTACGCCGCGCTTTGTCCTTTGCCGATGCCACATAGGCACGTAGGGCTGTCGCTGGCGGATCTTGTGCAGGATGTGCAACTGATCCGTTCGACGGTCATGCGCCAGTATCTTGACAGTCTGTATCTGGCGAACAACGGACGGTATGCCATTTCCGACCGCGTGAATCTCGACGACATGCTGGTGTCGCGTCCTGGTGGAATCGTTCGGGTGCAGGGCGACCCGATGAGCGCCATCATGCCGCTGGTCCATCCGAATACCGGCGCTTCTGCGATCGAGGGTTTGAGCTATCTCGATACTCAGAAAGAAAACCGCACCGGAATTACCAAGTACAATCAAGGGCTTGATGCCAATTCGCTGAACAAGACGGCCTCGGGCATCAATCAGATCATGTCTGCGGCACAGCAGCGCATGGAACTGGTGGCGCGAATCTTCGCCGAGTCTGGCGTCAAGCGTCTGTTCCAACTTACCCACGAACTGCTGAAGAAGCACGCCGACAAAGCGACCATCTTCCGCCTGAACAACAAGTGGGTTCCTGTCGATCCGCGTCAGTGGCAAACCCGTACCGACATGACGATTGCGGTCGGTCTCGGGACTGGCAACAAGGATATGCAGTTGCAGCACCTCATGTCTATCTTGCAGGTGCAGCGCGAAGCAATGCAAATCGGCGTATCGACGCCGAAGAACATCTACTCTGCCGCCAAGAGACTGGCAGAGAACGCAGGTTTCTCGGATGGTAACGAGTTCTTCACTGACCCGAGCGAACAACCTCCAAAGCAGCAGCAGGCCAATCCATTGCTTGAGGTCGAACAGGCCAAGCAACAAGGCCAGATTCAGGCCAAGCAGATCGAACTGCAAGCGGATCAGCAAAAGTTTATGGCCGAAACCGAACTGGAAAAGCAGAAATCGGCAATCGAGTATCAGCAGAAGCGCGAACTTGAACAGATGCAGATTATCAGCGCGGAAAGAATAAAGGCCGCAGAAATCGAAGCAGATAAGGAAATCAAGCTGATGGAACTGGCGGCTGGGATTCTTTCTTCTCATGTCTCGGGTGCGCCAAATTCCGACGATACGACCAAGGTCGATCAGGCGGGCGCCATTGATCCGAATATGGACACGCTACGTCAGATCATGCAAGGCATTCAGGGGGTGGCGTCTGCCCTATCAGCGCCTAAATACATTGTCCGCGATGCAGACGGGCGGGCAATTGGCTTGCAGAGTGCGCAATGACCGACCCAAAAACATCCATCGCCAGCTACACGGCAAGTGGTTCCTTGATCCTGTTCGGCCTGACCGCCAATGACTTCGCGGTGCTGTCCGGTTTGTTCTTCGCCTTCGTCACCTTCTGTATCAACTGGTATTACAAGCATAAGCATCTAAAGCTGATTGAGGAAAAGGTAAATAGGATGCCGTTCCCCAATCTGATTGTTGATGAAGAATGAAGATTGAAGCCGACGACGGAACACTGTTTATCAATCAACGGCATTTTTGCCGATGTGAGGCTGGAAATGGACGCGACGATTTACCAAATGGAAAGTTTCAGGTCACGATTGGGACCGCGTTCCACCTTGACGGCAATCCCGTACTTCCCTATGCAGATGGCCTCGGTTGGCTTGGACATTTTCCGGGTTGCGACCTCGTTCTGGGCAGTGTACGCGGGCGGAATGCTCTCCTGCCATCACAAACTTGTACGAGCGGCCTTCTCCACCAACTTGAACGCGCCGAACAAGACGGCCAATCCGCAACCCTGGTGATTGACCAATGAGCAACTTCGCTATTGCTTACGAGCGCATGATTTCAAACGAGGGCGGCTACAAGCTGACCAACGTGGCGAATGATCGCGGCGGGCAAACCTATGCCGGTATTTCCCGCAACCGCTGGCCGGACTGGGCTGGCTGGAAAGACATTGACCAAGGGCTGACGCCTGCCAGTGAATTGGTCAGGTCATTCTACAAACAAAACTTTTGGTTCCCCATTCATGGCGACCATATCGATGCACAGGCCATCGCTTCCAACCTGTTCGACTTCGCGGTAAATGCTGGTCCAAAGACGGCCATCAAGCTGGCGCAGATCGTTGTTGGTGTGACGCCTGACGGAGTAATCGGCAATAGAACTCTGAACGCACTGAACAGTATCGACCGATCAATGTTCGTTGCCTATTACGCGCTGGCGAAGATCACGCGTTATCGGGACATTGTGACCAAGGATCGCAGCCAATCCAAGTTTCTGCTCGGCTGGATCAATCGCACCTTGCGCGAGGCAGTATGAACCCAATACTTGACGCGGTAGTGGGCGGAATCATCGGGACGGTCGGCAAGGTTGCTGATGATCTATTCACGTCCGACGAAGAGCGCATGAAGGCCGAACTTGACGCCTATGCAGCCGAAACCAGCCGGATGAATGGGCAGGTAGAAATCAACAAGGTTGAAGCGGCCAGCGCCAGTAACTTTATTGCCGGATGGCGTCCATTCATCGGCTGGATATGCGGGCTTGCATTCGCCTACGCGGCAATCTTTGAGCCGCTGCTACGCTTCGGCGCAAAGGTATGGTTTGGCTATAACGGAGAATTTCCATTCATTGATACGACCCTGACCATGCAGATATTGCTAGGAATCCTTGGGCTTGGTGCAATGCGCAGCTTTGATAAAAAGTCGGCGAAATGACCACGTTCCGAACCTCCGGCTTCCCGCATATTTCCGCTGATACAGCAGAAACACTCAATCACAAAGGCAGAATATGGTTGATCGTCTAGCAGAATTAGGCGCGTTGCAATACGCAGCAGCAAATACCGCAACCGCGTCGGTTAATCCAAGCAGGATTGCTGCGTCAGGATATATACACGCGATGTATGCTGAATATGTCACGTGGTCATTAGCCAATCCCGGAGTAAATCCATCCCGCCTTTCTGCGAAAGGTCGGATTTTTGGTTACTTTTACGACAATGCGACTTTCTCGCCGCTGTCGCTCTTCGCAGCATCTGAAGTCGGCGTATGGTATGACCCGTCCGATCTCTCCACGATGTTTCAGGATGCCGCAGGGACCACGCCGGTCACTGCTGATGGTCAGCCGGTTGGAAAAATTCTCGATAAGTCCGGTCGCGGCAACCACGCCTCCCAAGCAACTGCCGCCAAGCGCCCGCTCTACAAGACCTCTGGCGGGCTACACTGGTTGCAGTTCGATGGGGTGGATGATGCGCTGGCAACTGCGAGTATCGACTTCACCAGCACGGACAAGACGAGCGTGTTTAGTGGCATTCGCAAAACTAGCGATGCTTCGCTAGGGTATGTTGTTGACCTTGGGGAAAACTCGTACAGCAATCCCGGTTTTAACATAATGGCCCCAAAGGATTTATCTGACGACTCGTATGGATTTAGTCTTTATCAAACAGCACTTGCAAGCTGTAAAGTAGAACCCTTTTCTGCGCCGATTACTTCCGTGGTGTCCTGCTTATTTGACTATGCTGGTACAACTATTAGCGATGAAATTAAACCACGCGTTGATGGGCAAATACCAACACTGACTGTCAATTCGGCCGGTCCAGCGGGGGTAGGTAATTTTCCTAGCGCCAATTTATATATTGGACGTCGCTCAGATGGATTTACGCTTAACGGTAATATCTACTCCTTGATCGTCCTCGGTCGCCTCGCCACCACACAGGAAATCACCGACACTGAAACATGGGTCGCAGCTAAGACAGGAGTCACATTATGAGTAATTTCTCAGCATCAATCCCTGCTGCCAACATGCAATCCGCTAATGACTCGTTAAACAACACCGCACAGACACCCGGCAAGAAGTCCTACGGCCCAGGCAACTTCAGTGTCCCGGCCTACGCTGGTCCGTCGCCATCGGTCGCACTGCTCCATAGCTGGGGAGATCCCGAGTTTGAGGCAGCAGTGGCAGCGATTACCGGCGTGACAATCACCCAAGGCACCGACCCAACCGCCTCCACCAAAGCCGCAGCAACTGCCAAGTCATCGACGTGGGGAAGCGATGCCAAGCAGCTGACAGGTACTGTAACGCCAGGTCTGTACAAGGACAGTCAGAACGTCCTATGGTGGGTAATCCAGTCCTACAACACGGTGACCTATCCTGACCCGGCTGTTATTCCGGCACTGATTCGGCGAGCCAAGATTCCGGGCGAAGTATTGCCGTGGGTGCAGCCGCTTGATTCGTTCGACGCCTACAAGCTGGTGAATCCATTCACCGGAAAGCCGGATGGTTGCACACATACTGGCAAGCCTTGGGAGGTTACGCAGGCCGACGGCTCGGGTAACAACACGTGGGAACCAGGAACATACGGATGGGCTGACAAGTCACCCGTCGTTGTTCCGCCGAGTTACCCGGCATGGGTGCAGCCGCTCGGAGCGCATGATGCCTACAAGCTCAACGCGAAGGTTTCCCACAAGGGGTTCAATTGGAACAATACTGGTTCAGATGCGAACGTATATGAACCGGGTGTGTGGGGATGGGTGAAGATATGACCGCCCTTCTGATCCTCTTCCTCGCCCTGCAAGCCGCCGACGCAGCCACTACAACCTACGGCATCCGCAACGGCCTGAAGGAAGCCAATCCCGTCATGCGCTGGCTGATTGGCCGACTTGGGCTGTATGTCGGGCAGGCCGTCATCCGCCTGCCAATCATTGCGATGGTTTCCTACTTTGCAATAACTGGCGGGCTGGAAGAGTGGGCAATGGTCGCGCTGGTCGTTCCCTTCGCCGCGCTACTGGCGAATAACCTTTACTGGCTGCGCAGGGAAAATATTTAAAAATGACTGAGCATGAAGAAATGATTCGCGGCGAAGATGCCAATATGATTTTGAATAATCCTATATTCAAGGAATCAATTCAAAAGGTAAAGGACGGCATTGTTTCCAGCATGGAGCAATCGGCATTGGGAGATGAATCGACCCATAATCGTCTGGTAATTGCACTTCAGTTACTGAATAAAATAGAAAAGAATATCAAGGAAGTTGCGGAAACCGGGAAAATGGTTAAAATGCAAATCGAGAAACAAGGTTTATTCTCAAGATTCAAATAGTTTTAAATAACCAGCCGTCTGGTTAATTGGGCAATGCCTGTGAAGGTATCCCGAAACTCTCCCTGACGGAGTGGGGGAAAGTTAAGACTGGAGTATTCCTAAATGGAAGAAATCGACCAATCCGCAACGGAAGTCGAATCGAATGATCGCATGCTTGAATTCCTTGGCGGTGAAGAGGAAGAAGAGCAGCCGATTGAAGAACCGGAAGAGGCAGAAGCCGAATCCGAAGAAGTCGCTCCGGAAGAGCCGGAAGCCGAGTTCATTGACCTCGTTGTAAATGGCGAGCAAGTCAAGAAGACGAAAGCCGAAGTGTTCGAACTGGCGCAGAAGGGTATTGACTACACCCAGAAAACCCAACAACTCGCAGAGCAGCGCCGTCAGGCTCAGGCTGAAATCAATGCCAAGTCTGAAGAATTTCGCCTGCGCGAAGCAGTCATCGAAACCGTTGCTGAAGCCAAGAGTATCGAAACTCAGCTAAAGCAGTATCAAGGTATCGACTGGAATGCGTTGGTCGATTCTGACCCGATTCAGGCAATGAAGCTTGACCGTCAGTATCGTGAATTGCAAAACGAATACTCGCAGAAGGTCGCCCAGATCGGCGCAACGCAGCAGCAGGTTACGGAACGTCAGCAGGTCTTCACGCAGGAACTTCTCGCCCGCGAGAAACAATCTTTGCTCGAAGCACTACCTGAATGGCGCGACACGGCCAAAGCGACTGCGGAGCGCACTGAAATCAAGGCATCGCTGCAAAAGGCTGGATTTACCGAAGCTGAAATCAGTGGTCTATCAGATCACCGATCCGTCGTCATTGCCCGCAAGGCCATGCTTTACGACCAGCTTATGAGCAAGAAGCCGGAAGTCCAAAAGCGCGTTACTGAAGCCCCGAAGCCGGTCAAGCCTGGCGCGACTCAGCAACGCAATCCAAAGGGTGATGCGTACCAGAAAACCCGCGACCAACTCAAGAAGACTGGCCGCGCTGAGTATGCCCAATCCGCTATCGAACGACTGCTTTAAGGAGCAACAATCATGGCTGTTTCCGCAACCAACACTTATACCGGCGCTGGTCTGGCCGAAGACTTCGAAGACATTATCAACAACGTGTCTCCGTCCGACACGCCGCTGTACTCGATGGCGAAGAAGGTCAAGGCGACTGGCAAATATCACCAGTGGCAAACCGACGCACTGGCCGCTGCTGCTGCCAACAAGCAGCTTGAAGGCGACGACGCCACCTTTGCGACGGCTGCCGCAACGACCGTTCTCGGAAACTACTGCCAGATCGCCCGCAAGACGGTTCAAATCTCCGGGACCTACGATGCCGTCAAGAAGTACGGTCGCAAGTCCGAACTGGCCTACCAACTGACCAAGCGCGGTAAGGAACTGCGCCGTGATATGGAATACGCACTGGTGCGCAATCAGGCATCGGACGATGGTTCGGCTGGCACCGCCCGCGCTTCGGCTGGTTTCGAATCGTGGATCAAGGGTAACAACATCAAGTCGAATACGGGCCAGACGACTCCGGGCTTCTCTTCCGGTATCGTCACTGCTCCGACCGATGGCACCGCCAAGACCTTTACCGAAGCTAACCTGAAACTTGCGCTGGCAGCTGCCTGGGCTGATGGCGGCGACCCGTCCGTTATCATGATGAGCGTCACCAATAAGAATCGTTTTGACGCCTTCTCCGGTATCGCCACCAAGTACAACGAAGTGAAATCCTCCACCCAGGCCGACATCATCGCCGCGGCTGACGTGTACGTTTCTAGCTTTGGCAACCATAAGGTCGTTCTCAACCGCTACCAGCGCGACAACGCCGTGCTGTGTATCGATCCTGATTATGTATCGGTCGCTACCCTGCGCCCGATTCAGCAGGAAGAACTGGCGAAGACGGGCGATAGCGAGAAACGTCAGATTATCTGGGAAGGCTGCCTGGTTGTTAACAACCTTGATGCTCATGCGAAGTGCAGCGGGGTGGGCGCGTGAGTTGCTGACATGTTGTAACTCGCAGTAGTCTCTGTTAATCTCCTAGTGCGTTAATTCACACTAGGAGATTTTTTATGAAACTGTGTCAAGTTGAATGCTGCCTCCGTCCCGCTTTATCACAAGGTGAGCGCCCATTAAAAGGAAGCGATGAGAATACGCTTAAGTATTGTCGCAAGCACTTAGCATGGTTGCGGAAATATGGTTCTACTGAAAGGCATCGCTACTCACAAGGAACTATAGAGGAAAGGTTTTGGAAGTTTGTTGATAAATCCGAATCATGTTGGGTCTGGAATGGTTCAAAAAACGCCAAAGGATATGGGCTTATGCAGGGCGCTCCAATAAAAGGACAAAAGAGGGGCAAAACTATACTTGCTCATAGGGTTAGCTATCAATTACACAATGGCGACCTTGGGCCTGATGATTACGTTCTTCATTCTTGCGACAACCCGCAATGCACAAATCCTGCGCACCTTAGAAAAGGAACTCAAAGCGAGAACATCAAAGAGGCGATCGCCAAGCGTAGAAAGTTCGTCCCTGTTGCCTATGGAGAAAATAGCCCAAAGTCGAAGCTAACTGAAGAACAAGTCAGATTCATCAAATCGCATCCTGAACTTGGACACAAGGCCATTGCAGATATGTACGGACTATCGCCTAACTGCATACGAGGGGTTCGTATCGGTAGAACATGGACTCACATTGAGTAATCATTCAGGGAATCTTAGGATTCCCTTTTTTATTATCTTGGCAAAAAGATATAATGCCTTTAATCAAACTCACATTTAAATCATGCGACTCCTAGACCAAAGCGGCGATACCAAAACCTATTTCGGTATGGATGAATTGACCGGAACAATCAAGATCGTTACAGAGCAGGACTTGACGGGTTTTCTTGAGCGCATGAAACAGATGCGCCGTGATTCTTCTGACCGATGGAACAAGGGCGTCAAGGAAAGTTGGCTACACTATGCTTCTATTCCCAATGTCGTCGTGATGGAACTGAAAAACAAAGGGATTGATGTATTCAACCCGGAAGACGAAAAGAAACTGCTTGCAGAGATAAACCGGAATTTCCCATACTTAAAAACTGTGGATCACAAAAATCATGAATGAGATTTGGAAGCCAGTAGTTTGCAACGATAACTATGCCGTATCTTCTGTTGGTAGAGTTATGCGCGTAACAGGTGGAAAAGGCGCAAGACAAGGTTGTCAGCTTAAGCCAAACGTAAAAAAGATTGGCTATCCAATGGTTACTCTAACCAAGGACGGAATTCAGGTTCAGCATTACGTTCATAGGCTTATGGCTGAGTCATTCTTTGGTTCAACTATTGGAATGGATGTAAATCACAAAGACGGAAACAAAGAAAATAACACTATAGAAAACCTTGAATGGTGTTCTAGAAAATATAACCTACAACATGCCGTTTCTGTATTGAACAAGCGAGTAAAAATCAAGGCTTCAGAATTGAATGATGTTTTCTCATACGCAAAGCAAGGCGTTAAAGGAAAAGACATTGCCGCATTCTTTGGAGTTACTCCGCAAGCAATTTGCAGAATACTCAAAGGCTATCGGATATATTTGGTATGAATGACACTCAGGTTCTCATTAAAGACCTCCTTGAGGCCGAACGGCTTGATGAAGCCTTGCCGCTGATTATCGGCATGATGGAAGACGATGTTAATGACCCGGTGGCGCTGAATTTCCGTGGTTACGCGCATCTTCTACTCGAAGACGAGGCGACTGCCTACCAGTTTCTAAAACGCTCTGTTGATCTGTCGCCCAATTGCGGCAATTTGACCAATCTCGGCAAGGTCATTGACGAGATGGGCAAGCACTCCGAAGCCATTCCGTATTTCCTGAAGGCGGCGGAGTGCCAGCCTGACCACGCAATGCCATATGCCAATGCCAGCGCCACGCTGGTGCAAATGAGCCGATGGGACGATGCGCAGGCAATGGCGGAAATGGCTTTGGAGTGCGACCCGAGCAACATCAATGCGATGGTCAATCTCGGTCATGCCCAACTCGCCAAAGGCCAGTGGGTTGATGGATTCCGTAACTTCGAATTGGGTCTAGGCGGGAAATTCCGTCGCGAATGGACCTATGACGACAAGGGGCGGTGGTCGGGCGAACCGGGAACAGTCGTTATCTATGGCGAACAGGGGCTAGGCGATGAAATTTTCTACGCTCAGGCAATCACTGACGCAACGGCTAGAGCAAATGTTGTTATCGATTGCGACCCGAAGCTACAAAACCTGTTTAGGCGTTCTTTCCCGCTGGCACAGGTTTATGGAACGCGGAGAGAAGAACATCCTGACTGGCTCAATCAGGTTAAGCCTGACTATCGTTGTGCGGCTGGCAGTCTTTTCCACCTATTCCGTGCTGATGATGCTGACTTTGCTCGTCATCCTTACCTTGTGGCTGATCCTGAACGTCGTCGCATGTGGCGCGCACTGTTTGACTCGTATCAAAAGCCGGTTATCGGGATCGCCCTGAAGTCTGGAACGAAGAAGAACAACGCCGCTGGCCGGGAAATCGACATCGGCGAGTTCTATCCATTGATGAGTGCGATTGATGCCGTCTATGTCTCGCTGGAATACAAAGACGATGATCCGGAAGAACTGAAGTCCTTCCCCTTCGCCACCCGTTCAAGTGATTACGATGACACCGCCGCACTGATTAGCGAACTGAATGCAGTAGTAGGTATCTGCACGACCGCATTGCATTGCGCCGATGCCTTGGGCGTTCCAACTTGGACACTCGTACCGGAAAAACACAACTGGCGCTTTGCCGGTTCCATGCCATTGATGGAAAACCAGCACTTCGTCATGCAGGGCGAACGAAGCTGGAAAGATGTGATTGCCGGGATTGTGGAAGAGGTGAAACATGGGATTACTTGATAACGTCCTATCGACCATTGACGCCAAGAAACGGTCAGTTAAGCGTGGCCTGATGGATATGCTTGATAACCCGTCACAGTGGGCAGGCATGCAGGCCAATCGAATTCAGGAGGACCGCTACGGCGGTGCAGAGAACGCGCAGGCCATGAAGCAATACCTGACCAAGCAGCCCTATGATCCAAAGGCACTGACCGCAGCGAATGATGCTTTGCGCAATGCAGCAATCAACGAGTCTCTAGGCGCGGTAACGGCATGGCACGGATCGCCGCACAAGTTCGACAAGTTCGACATGTCCAAGATTGGCACCGGAGAAGGTGCGCAGGCTTACGGGCATGGGATTTATATGGCTGAAGCTCCGGAGACGGCACAAATGTATCGCGCATCGGTGCAGAACGGCCCGGCGTTTGGCTTGGAAGATGGCCCGACTAAAGGGATTGCAACGCTGCTTGCGGCAAAGGGCAGCAAGGGCGAAGAAATGGCGCGTAAGGCTTATGCAAACCTCGGGGAAAACCTAGAGCCAACCATTGCAAAAGCAAGGGAGGCGGTCGATAGCCAATCGCACCTCTACAAAGTCGACATCCCCGACGAAGCCGTTGCCAAGTTCCTTGATTGGGACAAGCCGCTGAGTCAGCAAAGCAAGGAAGTTCAAGCGGCATTGCAGAAAGCTGGTATTAGTGTTGATAAGCAGGCGCTAGGGCAGTTTGATGATGCTCTACTTTCCGCACTGGAAGGAACTGGATCAACTACCTTGCCAAGGCATCCGATTAACCCTGCCGGCGAATCTGTTTATAGAAAGCTCGGCGGCCCGGATGTTGCCGCAGACAAATTGCGTGCGCTAGGAATCCCCGGTATCCGCTACCTAGACGGCGGATCGCGTGGCGCTGGCGCAGGCACATCTAACTACGTACTGTTCGATGACAAGCTACCGCGCATCCTTGAAACCAACGGCAAGCCGACCGGATTGCAGCCGTGGGCCAAAGGCGAGTGGGAAGGGCTTCTCGGAAAATGACTCTAATCTCCGACTCCTACCGCGCCCAACTCTCGCAACTCCACACGGACCGGCCTGACTTCGGTACGTCCTCCATCATGTACGCGCCGATCATCGGCAAGTTGATAGCCGAGTACCGGCCAAAGCAGTTCGTGGATTACGGCAGTGGCAAACAGGCTCTGAAGCCCTATATCACCATTCCATACATTCCCTATGATCCGGCGATTCCTGAAATCTCTGCACCGCCTGGACCGGCTGACATGGTGATGACTTCCGATGTACTTGAACATCTCGAACCGGAATGTCTTGATGCTGTTTTAGATGACCTGAAACGTGTGACACGCAAGATTGGCTTTCACGTGGTCCACACGGGTGCTGCGCTGCACCATCTACCCGATGGCCGGAACGCGCACATCATCCAGCAACCTGCGGAATGGTGGCTCCCCAAGATTATCGAACGCTTCGACCTGATCCGGTTTGAACGCATGGCGCTAGGCTTCATGGTGCTGGTAGCAAAGAAAGGAACGCTCTAAATGGCGACTTACACGAGTTTGCAGACTGACATTGCGACGTGGGCGCGGCGCAGTGATTTGACCTCGGTTATTCCGTCTTTCATCGCACTGGCAGAGGAAGAGATTTTCCGGGCGCATGTGACACCGTTGCGGGTGCGTGAAATGGAGACTGAGGCGACATTGACAGTTACCAGTCTTGCCGCTGCACTTCCTGCCAACTTCCTTGATGCGCGGTATGTCAAACTGGATAACTCAACCCGAGATACGCTTTATTACTTCCCGCCTGAACGCTGGAAACCTTCGTCCAGTGGATATTTCACCATCGTCGGCAATGAGATCAGGCTGCCGACTGGCGTAAGCAATGATCTGAAGTTAGTCTATTACGCCATGCCTGACCCATTGGCGACTACGGCAACCAATACCATCCTGGACAACTATTACACCGCCTATCTTGAAGGGGCGCTCAAGTTCGCGTTCTCGTATGTCCGAGACACGCCAAAGGCGCAGCTTGCTCAAGGATCACTTGATACCTTCCTGGCGACGGCGAACCAGAAAAACAAGGTGGCGCTGGCTGGTCCTCTGTATGTGGTGGCGGCATGATTCAGTTCGTCGGATTTGCCCCAGATGTTCCGCCAGAAACTCCGGGTATTTTCACGGACTGCAAAAACATCATTCCTTCGGTCGGGATGTTCGTCGCCGCTCCGACGCCGATTGACTGCGGACTAGGTGCTATCTCCGGCGCTGCACGCGGCTTTGCAGTCACTCGAAAGCTCGATAGTTCGGCGCGGGTGTTCTGCGGCTCTGATACGAAGCTCTATGAGCAGTCGGGTGGTTCGTGGTCTGACAAGTCGAAATCAGGAAACTACACGCTCGGGCCTGACGACAGTTGGAGATTCGCACAGTTCGGCAATATCTCGATTGCTGCCGCCAAGGGGGCGACGCTTCAATACATTGACGGTGGCGCAACCTTCCTTGATTGCTCTGTTTCTGCACCTAAAGCAGCAATCGTTGAGACAATCAACAATCAGGTCTTTGTCTGCGACATTAACGGCATGGGCTTCGGCGATGACGTAACGCGCTGGGCGTGTTCTGCTTTGGGTTCCTATACCGACTGGACGCCATCCGTTTCAACGCAATGCGTATCGGGTCAGTTGCTCGATTCTCCTGGACCGATCACTGCCGGCAAGCGATTGGGCGACATCATGGTCATGTACAAGGCCAAGGCAATGTACGTGGCCGAATACGTTGGAGCGCCGCAAGTCTGGAACGTGCGCCGGGTGCCTGGTGATATTGGGGCGCCGTGCAACGAAGCTGTCATCAAGACCGGGACCGCGCATTTCTTCATTGGCTCCGATGATTTCTACGTCTTTGACGGCTCAAGGCCAGAGCCTTTGAATTCTCCGTGTCGTAACTGGTTTTTCAATAACGTCAATCAGGCTTATCTGTATAAGACCTGCGGGACATTCGATTATATAAACCAGAGAATCTATTGGTGGTTTGTTTCCAATAGTTCGGCAGGCGGAAAACTCGATAAATGTATCGTCTATAACGTCAAATCAAATCAATGGGGACGCATGGATTGCGATATTGAATACGTCGCAGATTATGTCTCGTCCGGTTTGACTTACACGACTATTGGTTCTGCCTATGCGACTTATAACGATTTGCCGACCGGAATCAGTTATAACTCGCCATTCTGGACCAGCGGTTCTTCTGTTATTGCTTATTTCAAGACGGACCATAAAGCCTATCAAATGAGCGGCGTTGCCGGTGAGTCGAAAATCACGACAGGGCATTATGGCGATAATATGCAATTCTCGACGATTAATAGAATCAGGCCGCGTTTTATTCAATCGCCTACTAATTCAAGTTTGAGTTATTCACATTCAAATACGGATGCCAGTTCTTTTGTCACAAACCTGAGTTCAACCTATGCGAATAACTGGTATGACCTCGTTTGGTCGGCACGCTGGCACAAGATGGAATTTACCTATAACGGGGCGATGGCAATTTCCGGTTTCGATCCGATTCTGTCGCCGGATGGTGTTGAATGAACAAATTTCCGGCTGACCCGAGATTGCCAACGGTCAATGATGACAAGCAATACATCCGTGACTTGGTTAATCGGCTCTATACGCTGTTCAGGCAGTATTCAATTTCACATAATGATTCGTACATGTGGGAAACGTCAGGAACCTCTATTCCGACGACCGGCACATGGGCGCAAGGTGATAAGTGCAAGAATACCGAACCAGTCGAAGCGGGAACTGCGGCGAGTAAATACGTGGTGATTGGCTGGATTTGCACGGCCAGCGGAACGCCTGGAACATGGTTGCCGATGCGTGTGCTGACGGGTAACTGATGAATCTGAAAATTGTCGGGCCACAATATATATGCCAAGTGTGGCCACAGGTTTCAGGAATGATCGAATCGTCAATACAATACTGCGGCGGAGAATATACCGCCGACCAGTTGAAAGTATTATTGATTCGTGGCGATCAGGTTTTATTGGTAGCGGAAACTGATAATTCAATCGTCGGGGCAGGAACAGTATCTTTTATTCAATATCCTAACGATAGAATTTGTTTTATTACTGCAATTGGTGGGAAAATGGTAACTGGAAAAGAAATGTTTTCAAAGTTATCAGATTGGGCTAAAGCGCAAGGCTGCACCAAGATTCAAGCAGCCTGCCGTGAATCGGTCGCAAGGATGTTAAGGCAACGCATCGGAATGAATGAGCGTTACCGGATTGTAGAAATGCCTTTAACGCCGTGAGGCGCAGGAGAACAAAATGAGCGGTGGTGGTGGATCATCGGTTCCTGAGAATACGACTCAGACGACAACAAAGGAAATTCCTGCATGGGCGCAACCGGCTGCGCAAAGCCTGTTGCAACGCGGAGTAGATTTATCGTATCAGCCGTTCACCCCATATCCAAATAAACGCATTGCCGACACGACCAGCGAACAGGTTTCCGGGCTTAACTCAATTGCCAAGCGCGCCACGTACGGATCGCCTGAAGAAAACGCAGCTCGTCAGAATTACACTGACACCATGTCCGGAAAATATCTAAGCCCAGACTCGAATCCGTGGCTCAAGGCCACGGTCAATCAGGCGCTTGGTGATGTCCAGTCGCGGGTCAATTCGCAGTTCGGTGGCAACAACTACGGAACTACGGCACATCAGGAAACCTTGACGCGCAATTTGTCGGATGCGGCAAATCAAGCCTATGGTCAGAATTACGTCAATGAACGTAATAACCAGATGAAAGACTCATTGCTGGTCGGCCAATACGGGAATATCGACTATAACAACGCGCAACAACTGATGGGCGTTGGCGACATCAAGCGCCAGGAATCGCAGGATGTACTCAATAATCAGTACAGCGATTGGGTAAGCCAGCAGAATCAGCCTTATCGTCAGCTTGACGTGCTTGGCAGTGCACTGAGTTCTTCGGTCAATGGCGCTGGCTCTGTATCCAGTCAGGGATACCAGTATTCTCCCTATACATCCAACCCTTACGCAAACGCCATTGGTGGCGGACTGGCTGGCTATGGCTTGGGGAATGCCTTGGGCGGCGGAGATTCGACCTATAGCGGATTGGGCGCAGCAGCAGGTGGTTTGCTTGGATACTTTGGCGGTTGATCTCGAATTAATCAATCCTGCCGACCTTCATGTTGTATGGGAGTCGGTCAGGGATGGTTTGCTTAAATCCGCCAGTTATTCACAAGATCAGTGGATACCTGAAGATGCCTATCATTCAATCAAGGCCAATCAGGCATCGCTCTATTTGTGGATGGTTTCCGACCGTATCGCCGGTCATATCATCCTGCAAAAGAAGTCGACAAATTACGGTCATTGCCTACACATATGGACGCTGTATGTTGAGCCGGAATTTGGCCCATTGATTGACGACAACATGCGCCAGATTGACGAACTCGGGAAGCGCTTTCAATGTTCCCGGATCACTTTCTGGTCGCCGCGCAAGGCATGGGACAAACGGGCCGAAAGGCTCGGCTTCCATCCTGCAATGACCATCTATGAAAAGGATTTGATATGACCGGAGTTGAAACCGCTGCTGTACTGGCTCCCCTTGTAACAGAAGCCGCGTCCGCCGCGATTCCAGCCGCAGCCGCGGCAACCGCGGGCACCGCAGCCGGAACCGCAGCGGCAACTGGCGCAGGCCTGGCCGGAACCGCAGCAACCGAAGCGGCGCTTACACCGGCACTATTCGCCGGTGCTGATGCAGCGGGTGCTGGCCTTGCCTCGGGAATGGCCGCCGATACCGCGGCGACCGGCGGATTGCTTGGGGCTGGTGGATTTGGACCGGCAACGATGGGCGCTAATGAACTCGGCTTGCAAGGGCTGAGTTCGATCAGCGGCGCGCCCGGCAGCGCGCAGTTCATGACCTTGCCAGCCTCGCAGTTCAGTTCTGCGGCGGGTGTTGGTGGTGTTGGTCCAGGTCTGGAATCGACCATAGCCAGCGCAGTCGGTCCCGGCGCTTCGTCATCGGGCGGTCTGTTATCGACCAATGACGCATTGCGGTTCGCTAATCAGGGTCAGAAGATGCTGAATCAGCAACCGCAACAACGCGGACGTGCACCGATGATGCAAGCGGATGCCGGTACTCCGCAGCGTCAGGCGCAGTCTTTCCAGTCGCTTTCACCATATGCCTCACTGCAAGGCGGATTCAATCCGCGCAAATACGGGGCGAATGTTCGTAAATCCGGACTGTTGGAGTAAATCATGGGACTGCTCGATTATTACGACCCGGAAGTTGTTTCCGCAATGGGTGAATATGGCGTTTCGCCCCAAGCCAAGAATCAGGCGAAGAACAACGCCCTGATGAATGCCGGGTTTGCGATGCTGGCATCCAACGGACTCGGAGCAACGCGCAATCAATCGCTAGGGCGTGCGCTCGGTGCTGGTGGCATGGCAGGTATGCACACCTATAACAGTTCGATTGAGGACGCACAGCAGCAGCAGGCGCGGCAAATGCAACTGGCTGGATCGCTCGAAAAGATGATGCAGCAGCGCAAGAAGGCGGAAATGCTGGCACAGTTCAGGGGTACGCTTCCTGAACAGGATCGCCAGTTGTTTGATGTGGCGCCAGAAGAGTACGTCAAGACAATGCCGCAATTCCAGAAACCGCAGCTTGTTGAAATTGCAGATCCTAGCGAACCGCTACGAACTCAGAAGGTTTGGATGCGCCCAGGTGAAACACAGGGAACGGTGGCGGGAACTGGTCAAATGCCGGAACTGCTTGATCCGAGAATTCAGGCGTTCCAGTTGAAACGCGCAAATGCAGGCAAGTCTGACGTAAGTGTTAGTTATGGCGCTCCCGTTTCAGGTGTCGATAAAAATGGAAACCCTATTTTCTTCCAGCCAAGCAAAACAGGCGGAGAGCCTGCAATTATTCCTGGCGTAAAGCCTCCCGGAGATGCTGAAAAGCCATTGACTGAACCACAGGCAAAAGCATCTGCATATCTTGGTCAAATGAAAGCCGCTGAAGATTTGCTGTCTAGTATTTCAAAAGACCAAAGCAAGATGGGCGAACAAGCAGATGTAAGAATGGCAGGAAGCATTCTTAATCCTCTTGCAAGCCCAAAAGCTCAACAGATTGGACAGGCTCAAAATCAATGGTCTGAAGCATTCTTGCGATTCAAGACAGGTGCAGCAGCAACTCCGGACGAAGTAAAGCTGAACAATTCTACGTTCTTTCCTCAGTTTGGAGACAAGCCGGAAGTTGTCAGGCAAAAGGAAAGGATGCGGCAACAGGCCGCTAATGATATGAGCATTGCCGCTGGAAAAGGTAGCGAAAAGGTTGGCTCTGTTTATTCTGAAAAAAAATCATCTATTGGCGGTGGCGGATGGTCGGCAACGGTAGTCAAGTAAGGGGGCCATATGGCGACGTTTAAGGTAACTTCACCGGATGGAAAAACCTACAGCGTCAACGCGCCAGATGGGGCGACGGAAGACGATGCGATAAAGTACGTTCAGAGTAATTTCTATGAAGAACCGCCAAAGCAGACTGTTGAACCTCCTATGTCGCCCGCTGAAAACATCGGTTCGCGCCTTGGCAACCTGTACGAAGGCGCCAAACTTTCCGCGTCTGCGCCGTTCATCGGCGGCGGCAATCTAATTGGCGCGGTTACTGACGAACGGGTTAAGCAGTTCAAGCAGGAAATCAGCGACAACTCGCAGAAGCCGGGCGGTTTTGGCGGTCAGGTGATAGGCGGCGGCGCGGTAACTGCGCCATTGATGGCAATCCCAGGAATGCAAGGCCCGGGCGCTCAAATTGCCTTAGGTGGATTGTATGGCCTGACCTATCCGGCAGAGAACTGGAAAGAGCGCGGATTGAATACGGCCAGCGGTTTGGCGGGTTCTGGCGTTGGTTATGGTCTTGGAAGCCTGCTTAACAAGGCAACCGGCGGATTCCTGACGGCAGCGCAGCAGAAGGCTGCGGCTGAAGCTTCCCGTAATTCCATGCGTGACGCTACGCTGGCCGAAGGGCGTCAGGCGGGCTATGTGATTCCGCGCTCCGAGTATGATCCGGCATTCCTAAGTAATCGACTGGAAAGCATCGGCGGAAAAGCGGCGATCAAGCAGGAAGCGACACACCGCAATCAGGATGTAACCAATAAGCTGGTTCGTGAAACGCTCGGCATTGCCGACGATCAGCCAATATCTTTGAAGTCGCTCGAAGCAATCCGGGCGGATAAGGGAAAGGTTTATCAGGAAGTCGGCAACCTGTCGCCGGTTGCTGCATCTGATCTGGAAGCACTCAAGCAGGCGCGAAGCGATGCTAAAGCATGGTTCAACGCCTATAACCGTTCGGCTGACCCAAGCCAGCTTGCCAAGGCAAAAGAGTATGACGACATTTCCAAGATGCTGGAACAGTCGTTGGAGCAACACGCGGCTAGTGCTGGCAAGGATGAATTGATTCCTGCATTGCGTGAGGCACGCAAGACGATTGCGCAGACTTATACCGTTGAACGGGCGTTGAACAAATCGACTGGCGACGTATCTGCGCCGGTTCTCGGTCGCCTGTACGATAAAAACAAGCCGCTATCAGGTGGCATGGAAACGGTCGGGAAATTCAATTCCGCATTTCCTAAATTCACCGGAGCAGGTGCAAACACTCCGGCGGCTGGCGTCAGCAAATCCGAGGCGATTCTTGGAACAATTCTTGGTGCTGGCGGCGCTGCTGCAACCGGAAGCCCGCTTGGTTTGTTAGCTGCGACGGTTCCTTTACTGGGTCATCCGGCAAGGGCTTTGGCGTTGTCAAAGATACTGCAAACGCCAAAAAAATATCCGGTTGGATTCATTCCACAACTTCCGTCAAGAATTGCTAATACGCTTCCCGTTGCTGGTGCGGCGGGATCGGTAGGACTCCTTAATGACTGACCATAGCCATATTGCCAAGCGTTTCAACTTACGAAAAATCCATATGTATATGACCGCAATAAACGGTGCAATCGCCATTCCTAGAAACACTTGAGAATTCACTAATACCTCTTAATGTCGAAAGATACCGGAGAAACAAATGCCCGTACCTAATACCATTGCAGATTTGGACGTTGTAGCAGCCAACAATTCACCGGCTGGCTCTGATTCAATCGGCACATCCCTGGATGATTATCTTAGATCACACGCCGCAATCATCAAGAAACTATACGCCGATTTGCTTGATGGCACAGTAGATGTTCATACCGCGCTTAGTGCAAACACCGCACTTAGTGCAAACACCGCACTTAGTGCAAACACCGCACTGACTTCTAATGATGGCGTTCCTGCTGGAACGATCATCGACTTCTCTGGAACGACTGCGCCTACTGGATACTTGTCGTGTCCGTTGGTGGCAACGAACATTTCCCGCACGACTTATGCCGCGCTGTTCGCGGCTATCGGAACTACTTGGGGCGCTGGCGATGGCTCTACAACGTTCGGGATGCCGTATTTCCCTGAAGGCTATGCAACGGTACAGGCGAATGCAAACGTCGCCACTGCAACAGCCGGACAAGTGATTTCTCATACGCACACGGCCAGTCAGCGTTCTAGTACCGCAGGTGCAGCAAATGATTATACAACTGTCGGCGGGTCGGCGATTGGTCCTGGAAGCGTTTCACTAGCCAGCACGGGCGGCGCTGCCAACTTGGCGGCAGGCGTTAAGGTGATGAAATGCGTCAAGATTTGACCTGAAAATACTTCTACAAAACACTTCAAACTTCCACCCGTGAGACTTAAGCCAGCGCCGTTGATCTGCGTTGCGCCGATAGCCGGTCAGTTCCGCGAGTTCTTCATGGGTTATGAACATCATGCGATCATTTTTTTCCGCATTCGCACTGTTGGCAAATCTCTCCAAGGATGTTGCGCGTGCACACATTTGTACGCACACCTTCCTCTCGTATCCAGTCTGCGTAAGACCTGACGGCAGCAGCAAGCGTCTTTGCTACATTGCGGCTTCGCAACCGTTCAACAACTTCAGGTTGTGAATTTACGTCTGCCCATTTCAGCGCATCAGATAATTTCATCATTCAACTCCTAGACGCTTTGCGGTAGCGAGTGCGTCATCCGCAATTTTCAAGCCGCATTCATCCGCATGTGCGTAATTAACCATTGCTTTAAGTGCATAAACCGCTTCCCGATACGCGGAGATAAGTTCAATTACAGCAGTTTCTATCTCTCCACCATTAAATCTCAAATACTCATTATGAATTGCCTCTAGTTCATTGATGTTCATGGTTGCTCCTTCATGGCGCTTACAGCCTCGGCAATTTCTTGAATTGATAGGCGACCGTGTTCGTCTGGTTCGCAGTTTTCTATTGTGATAGCGCAATCTTCGATCACCTTGTTCCGGTACTCGTCAAGTGACTGCTCGGGGGTGGGGGAGAGTGCCGTGGCTGCTACTGCTGCGAAATTTGTACAGCAATCATCTAGTGCTATCAGTTCAAGCGCCTCCAGCAGCGCGTTGATCTGTGCGCGGAGTTGGTCGTTCTCGTCACTAAGACGATCAGCTTCCGGTATCGCATCCCGCTTCCCGGCCTCGTAGGCTTTGGTGAGTTGGTCGAGTGTGTAGAGTGGTGCTGTGTAGCGTTCCACGTTCTTAGGATTGGCTTTCAGCCATATCTCCTTGACGACATTGGTGCAGCAGTCCGTCATTGTGGAAAGCCCACCGTCTAACGTGTCTCGTAGCCAAGCAACCGGCTCGAATTTCGGCATTGTCATTTCAGTTCCTTCGGGGAGTAGAGCGCCTTGGTTTCAAGTGCAGCGACTCCTTGATGGTTCGGTCTGTGGCTCCAGAAAACGTCGTCACCAAAAGCATAATAGTGCTTGTATAGGTAAGATACAGGCGCCCCGAGCCACGCCTTGAGCGCAGCGTCGTCGGGCTGAATGGCGAGGGCAACGCTCGCTTGCTTTATACAACTGTCGCTCATTATTCCGAAACGTTTAAGCATTGCATTAAGCGCCTCGTCCTTCACCTTGCACGCTGCGAGTGCCTTAACGAGTTCGGCGCGAAGTTGGTCACACTTCTCAGCGGTTCCAAGCTCAAGTGCTTCTGCATCAGCAAGGGCCATTTGCAGCCGCTGAACCTCGGCATCCCGGCTGGCGGCACCGGCTTGATAGCCTGCCAAACAGAAGTCGAATGCCGGTGCAGATGCTGGTGGAAACGGGCGTGAATCAAACGTCTTGATGAACCATTCTTCGTATTGTTCGCGGGTGGTCATTTCCTCCTCTACTGCTTGTGCCGCAGCCACGTCTGCCATTGTCGGCAGGTCACGCCATTCGTTGTTCATTTCTTCTCATTGGCGTAAAGCGGCACATCATCTGGAATGCACTGCGACACGGTTACAGGCAACAATTTAAATTTGTACGGCCAAGCCATCCTTCCATTTTCGTTCCGCTCCTTCTTCGGGGTTTCGCCGTCAAAGTACCAGCGGCGCATCCATGCGATGGGTTTTTCGCTATTCATTTCACATCCTTCATCAATCGACTTAATTCATCACAGCAACGCTCGTACATTCCTACGCTCTGCCGTAGCCAGAAATCCGCATAGATTCCGCAGAATTCCCGTAGCAATTTCACCTCGTCACAACTGACGCCCATTCGCTTAGTCTCGGCATAGCGGGTGCGGATGTTGTTCATGACGATTGACATTGCATGGCACATACTCAATACGCCATGGTCGTCTTTGTGCGCTGCGGCAATGGTCAGGACGTTGCGCATGTCCGTCAGTTCGTCATAGTGCTGTTCAGTTGCCCACCCTCCTGAAAACGCCTCGGCAATCATCCTTTCGCGCATTTCCAGATCGTCGTTTTGCAGGCCGCGATTGATGAGCATCGGTGCCGATACGCGCTTCGGTCGGTAGGTGGATTGCTTACGCATTGTCAGCATGACAGCACGTCGCCACAGCAACCGTGCGCCCCTTATGAACATGCTTCCCGGCTAGTTCGTCTGCGCTTGGCATGCCTGCTGCAACTGCATTAGCTTCGCATCGCTCGCAAAGAATTCGGCCATCTGGTGGAGCGGCCAGGAAAGTAAAATTCTTCCCGTCTGACGCTACCGCCATGCCACACCAGAAATTAATTCCGAAATGCGGATTCTTGTGAATATTGAACGTTGCTCCTTTGCGCGGGCGATGAATAAGCGTTCCACGCGAGTTATCAACGAATGGAGCGCAGCTAGCCCAAGGAAATCCATGCTTTACGTGAAATTGGCTTATCTCTAGCGGAAGCTTGATAGTTTTTTGTGCGGTGTTCATTCGCTAATCCAATACCAAGTCACGTCATATGCAGGCTTGCAAATCGTCTCGCTCTCAATCGCGTTACATGCAGCCATTGTTTGAAGATGGCGACGAACGGCAGACTGAGCAAAGCCGATCTTCTCGGCCATCGTCCTGGCGGTGTATTTGCCACCAGCGGCCAGCGTCTTGATAACATCAGACCGCAGTTTCTTGCTCTGCTGCTGAGATTTGCGCAGGCATCCGCGATTGGCTTTGTTTTCCTTACGCTTGATCGTTGCTGGCTTCAGTTCTGGTTTCGGCTTCCCGTCGATAAATGGAGTGCTGCTGATTTCTCGGAATGACGGAACGAACGGCGTCAGGCCGAATAGGATGGATAGGGTGGTCATTCAGATACTTCCATCATGTACATCAGTGCTTTCGTATCCGCATGTACAAACGCACCATCGCCACGGATTAATAGCGTCGTTACCGGGCCGACCAGATCAACCGTGTAGGCGACTAGGTTGATTGTGAGTTTTGTTCCTGTGGTCATGATTCCTCGTTGTCTGGTTCAAATTGAAGGCGGTTAGTCCGGATGCCTGCCATTGTCTTGGTGCGCTTGGTCATGAAGTCACAACCCGTTAAAGCGTAGACTTGGGACTTATGACCTAACCGCCTTCAATTTGCCGCCTGTTTCCAAGCGGGACTGTTTTGTTTGTCAGGTACAGTCAAACCTCGAACCGATATTTACGCGGAGCGAAAGGAATGTCGTCGTGCAGATCATTGCTGCGCGTTGATCCTTGCGCAGAGCGTTGTTCTGGCGATTTCTGCGGCTTCGATTCATTCGCCAGCTTCAGCACATATTCTGCGAACTGTTCATTCGCCCAGGCGTGATTCCAGTATTTCCCATCGTCTTTTTTAGTAGATGGAAAGCTGACGAAATCGCCATTGCTTCCGGAAACAATCCGGCATCCCTTGATGCTGAGAAATTCCGTCTGTCCTTCTGCCTTGTGCAGATTGAGATTGAATGATGGATATTTTCCGTCGAACCATTTGACCGTAACGTGCATTTACTTCTCCTTTTTGAAAACTGAGCGAAGCCGGTTAATTGAATCTTCGACCTCTGCCAAAAACTTGATAACTTCAGATTTGATCCCGTCAATCCGAGCCTGATCGCGCTCAAATCGAACAATGAACAATTGCATATCAGACGGCATGCGCGGATCGAACGAAGCGAAATCGCACCATTGACGCCCTGTGCATTCCATCTGCCAGAGCATTTGATTCTGATACTTTGATGGCGCTTTCCCGGACAGCGCATATTCGATGTGGGTCTTTGTTTCCGGACATTTGATTTCAATCAGCCCGTCATCGTTAATCAGGCCATCCGGAGAGGCGCCTGAAAACACAATTTCAGCGTGGCGAATCAACCCGACTTGATCGACCATGAAGCCGGTTTCCAACTCATACGCGGCGCGGGCGAAAGGTTCGGTTTCCGTTCCCCATTGCATCGCAGCGTTTGTAAATGATTCGGCGGGCTTGCCGCTCAGTCGTTCGGCGACCAACTGGCTTCGGTAGCTTGCGCGGGTTGCCGCTTCGCCAGATTTGATCGTTGCCAGCACGTCATTGATGCGCGATGCTGTGACCAATCCGCAGCGGGCTTGCAGCCATTCAATTGATCCTTGGTTCATATTGTGCATCCTTCATGCAATAGACGCTTTGCGTTTATATATGCTGATTTTGCTTCTTCAATATCGTCAAACGATCCAAGGTGCTTTTTCTTCCCGTTTTTTGATATTTGAGCAACCCACTTCTTTGCCATTTTGTGCCAAGAAACACCAAGTACGCCCGTTGAAGAATCAGACCTTGCACATCGTTTGTTTTGTGCATTTATTGATTTGTTTGCAACCCTAAGGTTTTCAATTCTATTGTCTCGCCTGTTTCCATTTATATGATCTATTTCTCCGTCTGGAAACGAACCATAAAAATACATCCATACAAGCCTATGTACTCCGTAATACTTCTTATCAACGCCAGCTTCTATATATCCATCGGTGTTAGAAAAACCAACTTCTGATCCAATAGCCCATCTGTTATGCGGAATTTTCCTGAAAAAAACTCCAGTTTCATTGTTGTAATAGAAAAGCTCTTTTAGTCTTTCTTGAGTAATCATGCTTGGCCCGCAATTTCTGTTTTCGTATGTTTCTTGCCAAACTTTGTAGTAAGGCGTTGTTCAACAGTTTTAACAGCATCAAGCGCAGCGCGGTCTTTTGAATCAATCGCTTTTTGCTTTGCCTCTTTGATTACAGATCGCGCAATATCGACGCTTTCAGTTGCCTCGGCCTTTGTCAAAGCGCCAGCGAAATCGTATTCTTCTTGTTGATATTGATATACAGATTCGTCAGACTCTCCGGTTTCGATATTGAACAACTTCAGGATGGCGTATTTCGTCGCGTAGCTCATGGCCTTGCCCGGCGCTTTGTCTCCATTGTCCAAGGCGTGCGCGGTCTGATGCGTCACGATCCTGTCCGTTGGTTCGTCCATATTCACAAACTCAATCTGGAACGTCGCTTCATAAAGGCGCTGCTTTGCTTCCGGTTCTTTCGCGTTGAACACCGATGAAACAACCGAAGGCACGATAACCACTCCATGCTCGATTAATGCAGCGCGAACCATGCCGGTAACTGCATCATGCGTCACTGCCTTGTACGATCCGCCGCCAGTTGAAACTGCCTTGTCCTTCTGGACATATCCGATGGCTTTGCGAACTTCATTGATGCGCTGGTAAATGTTCATTTGATTTCCTTCAAAGAAGAAACGCGAAACGCTTTGTTCTGTGGCATCGCCAGTGCAATGGCCTTTGCTTCTGCCTTGTCGTATGCCTTGATGTATTCAACCTGGCGGCGGATATTCTGGCCTTCGTTAATCGTCGG
>OFRB01000060.1_pt1 | contig 32620 bp, 40 predicted proteins | sample 1543021 | NCBI WGS metagenome assembly OFRB01 (sample SAMN07774230, study PRJEB24372) | wastewater metagenome | isolation source: Exp Tend CN 0WW | collected 2016-02
ATCACACTGAATGATAAGCAGATCGAATTCGTTCAGAAGTGTGGCCGCGAAGGCGGAAGTGGTGTTCTAATCGGTGCCGCAGGAACCGGAAAAACCACTACTCAATTCGCTGTCACTCAGGAACTAATCCAAGCTGGCCACGCAGGAATCCTGCAAGCTGATGATCATAAACATCTGGTCAGTGGAACTCCTGGAATTGTGATCTGCGCCTACACTCGCCGAGCAGTAGCGAACATCAAGCGGAATCTACCGCATGATCTGCAATCTAATGCCATCACAGTTCATAAGCTGCTGGAATATCAGCCAGTGTACTACGATGTGATGGATGAGAATACAGGTGAGAGCAAAACGAAGATGCAATTCGAGGCTACTCGTCATGCAGGTAATCCACTGCCGAGTTCGATCCGATACATCATCGTCGAAGAATCTTCGATGCTTGGAACATCTCTCTATCAGGAGCTTATAAATGCTTGCCCTCACAACCCCAAATTTATCTTTCTCGGTGACATTCAACAACTTCCGCCCGTATTTGGTCCTGCGATATTGGGATTTAAGTTGCTCGAACTACCTGTGGTCGAACTCACCGAAGTATATCGCCAGGCTTTGGAGTCTCCAATTATCTCTTTGGCGCATAGGATTCTTAGTGGAAATCCAATTAACTCGTCGGAATATCCGCAATGGAAAGTCCCCGGAAAGCTGACAATTCACCCCTGGAAGAAAAAGATCGAAGCACAAGCAGCCCTAAACACGGCTGGAATGTTCTTCAAGGCTGCCTATGATTCCGGCGCATACGATGTGGAAGAAGATATCATCCTCATTCCATTCAACAAGGCATTCGGTACTGACGAACTGAACAAGATCATAGCGGATCACATCGCACATAAGCACGGCCGCACAGTCTACCAAGTGGTAGCAGGATTCAATAAGCATCATTTCAGTGTCGGTGATAAGGTGCTGTATGACAAGGAAGATGCGACAATTATTGCCATCCAGCCTAATGCTGCATACAGTGGTATCATGCCATGTGTTGAATCTCCGACTCTGGATTACTGGGGTTATGATTCAGTGGGACGGCAGCGTGAGGAAGTTTCGGAGGATGCGATGGATTTCCTTCTGGCGCAAGTTGCTGTAAGCGAAGGGAAATCTGAGGAACGAGTCCGCCAGTGTTCTCACATCATCACGCTCCGAATGAATGATTCCGATGTAGAAGTGAAGGTGGATAAAGCTAGCGATGTGAATGCTATGCTGCTGGGTTATTGTCTGACTGTGCATAAGGCGCAAGGAAGTGAATTCAGAAAAGTCTTTTTTGTTGTCCACCAATCGCACGCGACGATGATTCAGAGGGAGCTATTGTATACAGCAGTCACACGTGCCCGCGAAGAGTTGTATGTAATTTGCGAGCCAGAGACATTTACAAAAGGCATACTGTCCCAACGTGTAAAGGGCAATACTCTCCAGGAGAAGGCAGAATACTTTAAAGGGAAACTCGAAGATGGTTTCCAATTAGAGGGCTAATAGCTATCCCTAGAGGAACAGAGTGGAGGAAATGTTATGATAAGTTTCCTTCACTTTGGTAGCTGCTATGTCTAAAGTCTTTGGCGATCTAACTGCTCTGTATCCAATAATGGAAAAGGGCCATCTTGCGTGGCGCTGTAGTTGTCGCTGCGGAAAAACTAAACTTATACGCGCAGAGCATCTAAACTCTGGGCGCTCCACCTCCTGCGGCCACTGCAATTATAACCTAGATCACCCACTTGCCCACAAATCTTGGGATTCAATGAAGCAACGCTGTAATAATCCAAACGCGCCAGACTATCCAAGATATGGCGGCCGCGGAATTACAGTGACGCCTGCTTGGGATAGATTCATAGATTTTCTAGATGACATGGGCGATCCTCCAATCGTAATGGGCGAACGCTATACATTAGGAAGAAAAGATAATGATGGCCCATACTGCAAAGAGAATTGTGAATGGCAATCATTAGCACAACAAGCGAATAATCGTAGCGACAATCTTCATCCGGGCATTGGACAATATTCAAGTGGTAACATAAGGAAACGCATATGAATCCGCCGCCAATCTTCACTCACCTCCTCAATCCGAAACTTCCACCACATCTGGTACAATCAGATGATCTACAACATCTGACATGCCGAAAGTGCAATGTCACAACCAATCTATCCTACGAACCGAACTACCATAAGTTCATCTACGAACACCAACACATTCCAATCTACCCACCGAAAGCACCACCGAAACCTTGGCCATCCTCGAACTAATGGAGAACATCATGATGAGATCAATTCAAGTCGCACGAATCCACGTGGATCATCCGGAAGAGGAAGCTAGATACTCTCCGCTTCAGGTAATGCAATCTGCCGCCGGTTGGTATATCGGTACGAGTTATGATTCACAAGAAGGATTCCTAGAACCGGGCAGTCGTGATTCCGACTATTACCCGACCAAAGAAGAAGCTGACTGGGCATTCCGATACTTAGAAAATCTCTGGCTTCTGTGCAAACACGAACTCTGTCCGGAGGATATCGCAAATAAGTGGGCCGATCAGATGTGGAAACTCGGCCGAGATAAGAGACGAGTCGGCTATAGATTCGAGCCTTGAGTTAGATTCAGCCCTATCCCCGTCCTAAATCTTTCGAGAATCTAAGACCCGGATGGGGCTTGACAAGCATACGGCGACCCCGTATAGTCCGCCTACTGGCTCAGGAATCGCCAGCTCTAAGATTCCGAACTATCCACTTCCCAACCACGTCAGGAAACTGACAGAAAGACTGAATCAAAATGAACGCTCCCGCTACTGTTCCCGCCGTTTCCCTCGTTGAAATGAAGTTCCGTTTCAAGAAGGACAAGATGGGCAATCAGCGTCCGACCGTGGAACTGAAGAATGTTCCCGTGCCGAACGAAAACTACGTCATCACCATTCTGGAAAAGGGTGGTAAGGAACTGAAGCTTCTGCTGGAAGTGATGGCTGGTACTGTTCGCAGTGCTGCCGCCGCGATTGTCAGCGATGATGAGAAGATCACCGCCGAAAACTTCCCGATGGAGAAGGTTTCCTGGGAAGCAATTGCGAACCAAGAACGTGCCGAACGTGCCACGATCAGCCAAGAAACCTGGGAATCCTTTGCCAAGGAATATCTGGAAATCATGCCTGCTCTCACTGGCAAGACTCCGGATCAACTGGGCAATGCCATCCAGGTGTACCTGAAGAAGTTCGCTATCGTCAAGACGAACAAGCCGGTCCTTTCCAAGCTGCGCGATCAGCTCACCATCTTTGTGGAGAACACCAAGAATGGCGAAGATTTCGCGGACATTCTGGAACTGCTGCAAGGCAAGCTGGAACTGTACCTGAACAGCAACGATGTGGAACTGCTGGTTGCGAATCTGTGAGCTTCGCTCTCGGTTGATGCAGTAATGGCGCCCGCCAGAGGTTAACTGCTAGGCAAAGGCGACTAGCACTCAAAACAGGCTGACACCCCGGAAAGACGGGGACTTATAGAGTTCGCGGGCTGACACAGTTATCGGACTAATCCCGCGTCAATATCTAGCTGGAGATTACCCAGCAAGCACCGTGGGAACCGGTGCACTTATAATAGTGTGCATTAGATGGTAACTTCTGCTGAGATTATCACCGATCTCCTTGTCTCCGCGTCAGCAGAATGTCTATGCATAAAAGTTTTCACCGGGTAAACATGCTCAGCTTAGGTGAAGATGCTAGTGCACACTATTATGCGTAGTCCCAAACATGCCATTAGTTCTAGGTCCTAGGCAATATCAGCCGATCTGGAATAAACTTAAAGCCCTGCCAGCTAAACAAGCTGCAACGCAGGGCGTATCTGTAACTGCGCCTCGCGTTCTGCATAAAAGAATACTAAAAGCAGTCGTGAAGGAGAAGTGGTTAGATGTTGGATTCAAACTACAGCTGGAACCGAAATACGCGATCATGTATCATTCGCGTTCCGGTTCCATTCTCACGTTCTATCTAAGAGTGTATTTTCCGAATCATCAAGGGTGTCCGTACACTGAGGATGATTTTTAGCACAACCGCCCGATCGACAAGGAGCACATACGATGGCAACACCAACTGAATTCATCAAACTTACCGGCACGAAGCTTAGAGAGACTGAGAAGGCAGTTCACTTTCAGGTAGATGAAGTAGACGGTACGGTTCTAGAAGATTCCGTCACTCATTGGTTTCCTATCTCCCAGATCAGTAGTCAGACTACAGGCACTGCTGACGGGAAGGACATCATCAAGGTAGCGAAGTGGATCTGTCAGTCGAAGGAACTGGTATGAGCGCACCGCAAGATCAAACAGCGTATCTGCTAGGTGAAAAGGTAGCTGAACTATCCGCTGCACTACTGGCCCGCCATCCGAAAATGCCAACGCTTCTTCGGGAGATTCATCAGACACTTTCCAAATATCCTGAACAAGTTACCCTCATGTCTGAAGATGACATTCGCGCAGTGGTAGAAGGTCTGAAGATTCAAACAGGTGTGGAGTTCGCAGCGACAGTTACGAAACCGAGCGGCACCAAAAGTCTGGCCGCGAAGATCGGGAAACTTGGCGCGGATGCATTCTAGGACGCCAGCATGTGGACAATACACTCACTGCCCGCGAATACATCATCCTCCACTCAATCAATCTACCCTACCAACACTTCAATCGAATCTGGCAGTTCTTCGGATACCAACCAGAAACCTACCGACGACAAGACTTCCGATCCTCGGCCCTACTAATCGAGATATACAAATGTCTACCACCTTCATGGAGTTCGATGAATTTCTCGACGCTACGCCAGTGGGAGAATTCGATACTGCCGAATCTGACGACAGCGGAACAGGAAATCCTAGCACTGAAACTTTCCGCGAGAAAGGATATACAGGCAACACTGACTACCGTATTCGCCAACTATCATACTCATCCCTCCTCACCCTACATTCGTGCCCCAGAAAGTTCCAGCTTAACCGACTCCGTAGTACGCACAGAACAGAAGAAGATCAGCGGTCTTCCATCACCTTTGCCTACGGCCATGTCGTCGGAGAAGCTATCCAACTTGCGCTCACTGGTCTCAGCAAGGAACAGATAATCTGGAAGATGTTCCTGATGTGGCACACTGATCTTCTGGCGCGGGATGAGAAAGGGAATAAGTCCTTCTGGGAAGCGGTCACCGCACTAGATAGATTCACTGCACTGCGAGAACAAGGATTCCTTAATGAATACGAACTGGTTTACTTTCAAGGTCGCCCTGCTTGTGAGCTTTCTTTCTGTATTCAGCTCCCTGATGGGTTCCGTCTACGTGGTTTTGTTGATGCGGTCTTACGTCATCGAATCAGTGGAAAAATCCTTGTGCTTGAATGTAAGACCACCGGATCATCAGCACTCAATCCAGCAACCTATAAGAACTCCGCGCAAGCGATAGGATATTCAATCGTTCTGGATCACCTGTTCCCGGAGATGAGTTCGTATGAAGTGCTATACCTGATCTACACGACGAAAGATCGTGAATACAATCCGATACCATTCACGAAAACATACCTGCAACGTGCACTCTGGATTCGGGAACTACTGCTTGATGTGGAAATGATCAAGCTGTATGAGGATGCCGGTGTGTATCCGATGCACGGTGAGAGTTGTTTCAGCTTCTTCCGGGAATGTGAGTTCTTCCAGACTTGCACCCTGAGCACGGATTACCTGACGAAGCCTTGCACTCCGGAAGAAGAGGATCGGACGGAATATCAGGTAGTCATTGGGCTAGCTGATTTGTTAGATACCCAATTGGAGAAATTGGGATGATCACCGAACTAGCGATTGAGCAACTAGATAAAGTTCTGATCGACTTCCGCAAAGAGTGTCAGTGTCTTCCTGTGACAATAGGAGAAGTACTCAATGGCATGTCCAGACAGGAGCTTATCAAACTTGTTGCAGATCTTATGTTGGCAGCAAATAACGTGGTGCAATCAAGACTATGAAACTATCACACAAAACCGCAAGCAAATCCCATCGAGTTCTACTGTTCGGACCGCCGAAATCCGGTAAAACTCAGCTCGCAGGTGAACTCTCCCGAGCCTTCAATCTCATCTGGGTAGATTTGGAGAACGGAGTTGACACACTTCTCAAGCTACCAAGGGAATGCCAGGAACGAATCGAAGTCATCAGTCTTCCTGACACCCGCTCTTTCCCAGTAGCTATCGAAACCTGTCTGAAAATGATCAAAGGCGGGCGCGGGAAGATTTGTGAACAGCACGGAAAATGGAATTGTCTTACCTGTGCGAAAGATCCAGTCGCTACTCCCTCCGTCGAACTCTGTCTGTCCGAACTACCGCTGGATACTATTGTCGTATTCGACAGCCTCACACAACTGACGAACAGTGCTATCGCACACATAACGAAAGCTCAGCCGGAAGATTACAAGCTAGAATATGATGATTGGGCGAACCTCGGCAAACTGATGGATGTATTCCTCAGCCACGTACAACAAGCTGGTTTCCATGTTGTATGTATCAGTCACGAAACCGAAGTGAAGATGGAAGATGGAAAAGATAAACTCGTACCCACCGCAGGAACTCGCAATTTCAGTAGAAACACTGCAAAGTATTTTGACGAGGTTGTCTACTGTGAAGTCAAGAATAAAAAACATGCAGTTGGAAGCTCGACAACTTACAGCGGAAACATCCTCACTGGAAGCCGATCTGGTACAAGTCTTGAGTCGGCAACGTCAGCTAGTCTTGTCCCTATCTTTACGGGAGAGCGAGTTACAAGTAATCCGGTGACAGATAAAACACCGGCAACTGCCGCCGCTGCCGGACTTTCCGCCCTCCGGGATCGAATGAACGCAGCATCTGCACAGAAGAAGGAGATCCAGAAATGATCACCGCGCACGAAGTAAAAGTTTTAGCAGAAAAATTTGCAAAAGCTGCGGCAGCTAAAGATATTCCAACCGGGAAGCTGTGGAGAAGTATTACCGCAGATCAGTACCTTAAGGCCAAGTTGGAATTGTTCAACGCCATTGATGAACTAGCTACTCAACGGCCAGGAGCCCCAAAATGACACCAATAACTGTGACTTGTAAACTCATCGGAATCTGCGGTCATGCTCGTAGTGGTAAAGATACTGTTGGCGCATATCTACACGGTTCCCGAGATAACACTTGGAAACTGGCCTTTGCAGATCCGCTGAAGCAGGCCGCAGCTACACTGTTCGGTATCCCAGAAGACTCGTTTTACGAGGATGATCTGAAGGAAGTAGCAGATCCGTTCTGGGGTGTGAGCCCTCGGCAGATTGCACAGTTCTTCGGAACTGAGATGGTCCGTCAGAATGTGGGCCGCCTCATTCCAGAACTGGGCGAGAGCTTCTGGATTCGCCGATTGATTCAAACTCTCAACGGCACTGGAGATTCTGTAGCTTACGATGCGGATGACGTTGTAATCATCACTGATGTTCGATTCCAGAACGAGTACGATTGGATCATATCTCAAGGTGGAATCATTATCCACTTGACACGACCTGGCGCCGATGGTACAGTAGGAATTTCTGGCCACGCAAGCGAGGCAGGTTTGTCATTTACTGCCCCTTCACAAACTCACGCTCTTTACAACACTGGCTCATTGGAGGAACTTTATGCGCAAGTAGATACCATCATCGCACAAGCAAACATTTACCCCTTTTCCAATCCTGAACTGTACTAAGTACAAAGGAACTGATATCATGGCACAAGACAATTTCGACATCGACGCAATGCTGGACGGCACCCTTGACGATCTGGCCGATCTTCCTGAGTTCAAGCCGTTCCCGGTTGGTACTCATGCTGTAGTTCTGACGATCGTCGATAAGACCGCGCCGAAGGATCGAGTGAATAATCATCCTGGTTTCGAAGTCAAGATGAAGGCGGTCGAGACTCTGGAACTGGCGAATTCGGACGATACTCCGCTGGTTGCTGGCGCAGAAACCAGTGTTCTGTATCTGTTGGATAATCCGATCGGTCAAGGTAGCTTCAAGAAACTGCTGGCCAGTGCTGCTGAACACTTCGGTGCGAAGAGCAATCGTGAACTGATCGCTGATCTGAATGGTGCCACTGTTGCGGTAGTTACGCGTCAACGGCAGAACAAGGAGAAGACGCAGACGTATACCGATATTGTGGAAATGAAGGTGGCGTGATGGCCTCAGTCAACGCCTGTGATGTAGGAATGGTTCCGAACCCTTGGTCTGATCCTAAACTGACAATGGGAGGAGCCTGCGATATCCGTATCAAGGAAGCGCGGCAAGTAGTTGAGAGGCTTTGCATCCAGAAAGCCAAGATCGAAGCGATGGGCTGGATTGATCTGCCCTATCATGAGACTCGCAAGCTCATCAACATGGAAGGCAATCCGTACTAATCGGTAGTCCTAACATCGTATGCCTGCCCTGAGTTAGTTCTCTTGGCGGGCATATTCGTTAGCGCTTCCATGCTAGGAGAACAAATGACACAACTAATCTGCGCATTCATCGGTACACCAGACGACAAGGAATACATTCCATATCTCAAAGGAATGTTCAATGGTCACACAACCTTCGTCTGTCTGGAACCGATCAGTCTGCTTACACACCTGGAGATGTATTGTGAGAAGAAGCGCATTACGCGTGTGGTCAGTACAAGTGTTCCGATTCTCCAGAAGCTCGTTGAAAGACAAGGTTCCTGTAAACTACCGTCGTCCATATCGGACTATGCCGGCTCCGTTTTCACTTACAAGAATCTCGAAATCGTATTTGTTAATCCACTCCGACAGTTGTTCACTGTTTCCTATGGAAAGTTTCTTGCTGCTCGCTACATATCAAAGGTATGCGCGGAATCTGCATGGTCTGAAGCCACATCGTTTGAGTGGTCCGTACTAGATTCCGCAGCCAAGATCGAAGCCGCCTATCATGATCTATCTGAAGCCTACGCTATTGCAGCGGATATCGAGACATTTCAGAGTCCCCTCTCGATCCGTTGCATTGGCTACTGCGGAGTGTTCATCAGTCTTGACGGAGTACTGGTTACTCGTTCCTATGTCCTGCCGATGGATTCTGTCTACAATCTATACTGGATGCGGAAGATAAATGATCTGCCCGCCCAGAAGATCTTTCAGAACGGAAAGTATGACAACGCCTACCTTCTACGTTATAACGCACCAGTGCGAAACTGGCTCTGGGATACTCAACATTTCTTTCACTGTTGGTATTCCGAGTTACCAAAGGATCTTGCTTTCCTTAATGCCTTCTTTCTACGAAAGGTGGTATATTGGAAGGATCTCGCGGAGACAACAGATCTTTATGAGTACTATAAGTACAATGCAATGGATACCTGGGCCACAGCAAATGTCTGGGTTCAGCAGTTGCTCGGTGCACCAGACTGGGTCAGAAGGAACTATACACTAGAGTTTCCGCTGGTGTTCCCGTGTTTGCTTGCTGAGATGACAGGATTGAAGCGAGACTTTGATGCACTCAAGATTGCTAGAACTCAGGTGCTTGGCGAGGAAGAAGTTGCCCTCACGAGTCTGCGGAAAATGCTTGGTGCGCCGTCCTTCAATCCAGGATCGTCTCAACAAGTTCTTCGCTTGCTCAAACTCCTTGGTTGTGGCGATATCACTTCAACGGAAGAACCGGATTTGGCCAAGGCAAAACTGCGGCATCCGATCAATGCAATTATCCTCGACAAAGTTCTGACTGTTCGTGGACTCCGGAAACTGAAGACTAACTATCTTCGCACGGATGAAGACAGTGAGGGCGGGAAGAAAAAGGGAGCTAAGGAATTCCATGGCCGCATCTTATACAACCTCAATCCTCATGGCACAGACACCGGAAGGCTGGCTAGTAGAGAGCACCACTTCTGGACTGGACTACAAATACAAAACGTCCCTCGTGGTGAACCAGGTGAGCCATCCCATACAAAGACTACAATCTGTGCCGACGATGGATTCTACCTTGGTGAATCTGATCTTGAGCAAGCTGAGTCCCGCGACACAGCATTCATATCAGGCGATACCGCGCTTATTGCTGCGGTCAGTGGATCACGAGACTTTCATAGCCATAACGCAGCCTCATTTTTTGGTCGCCCTTATGAATCTATCTATGATGATTCCACCGGCAAGACTAAAGATAAGCCGATCCGAGATTTGTCCAAGCGCACTAACCACGGTGCTAACTACAACATGGGTCCGGATGTGATGGTAGACACGATGGGATTGGATAAGGTGTGGATGGCGAAGAAGTTGTTGGCGCTTCCATATATTGCAGCCGCAGCAGTCGCAGAACATCTGCTCACGAAATTCCATCTGACCTATCCGAAGCTGCGCGGTCCGATTCATATTCGGAACGAGCAAGTCCGGATGGTTCTCGGCCTACCGAAGTGTGAACATAAACTCTACTCACCAGGAACATACTATGCGTCCGTTGCCTATGAAGTCACAACAACTCGAAGACTTACATCGAGAGCTTATCACCATACAGAGACTAATCGACTCGTATTTGGTGATGGAGAGCAAGCAGTTCATGCATACATCGAGCGAGGAGATTGGACCCGCTACTGCTTTGGAAAACCAGATAGCAGCAAGCCTGATCTCAATGCACTCGTTGCTCACTGCCCTCAATCCCTCAATGCGCGAACACTTAATGAAGCGTGGCTGAGAGTATTCTATGAAGTCGCATTACCAAACCCAGAGACGTTCCGCCTCCACGCTCAGATACATGACAGCATCTTGTTTTCCTACGCACAAAATGCGACGCATCTTCCAGCTAAGGTCAAAGACTGTATGGAAATTCCTGTCACAGTCCGCGATATATCTGGAACTTATCGAACCTTCACAGTCCCGGCAGCCTTGAAAATAGGGAAGCCTGGGAAGCCCGCCCGTTATTGGAGTGAGACCGAATGATTCACTACACCATCATAGCCGCTGGTGATCCTAATGCACCAGAAGATCATTTACTACGAATCTGGGTAATTGGACGAACCGAGCTTCTCAAACTACAAGCACTGCTAGATCGTGCCCTCAACTGCGCACCAGAATTCGGCGCAGATTGGTTCGCTCTGTCAGATAGGTTGGATCAATTCCTGACTGAGCAAGGTATTTCTAGGACAGACAAGGAGAACTAATATGCTGGAACAAAAACAACTCTTCCTCCATCTTCCTGAACAAGGTCAGATTGGAGACTGTTTCCGTACTTGTGTCGCCTGTGTTCTAGATTGTCTTCAAGCTGATGTACCGCACGGCTTTGGAGAATTCTGGGTTGATAAGGATACATGCGTCACTCCACAAGTTCACGCACAGTTGAATAGCTGGTTGCTTCGACAAGGCTATCAATGCATCTTTGTTGAGACACCGCTGCAAGCTACGCGCGAACAACTTGGAACTTATCTTCGCCATTACTACCACGACATGCATGTAGTCATCGGATGCAATTCCAAAAACGGCGGCCATTCCGTTGTTATGCGGAATGATGATTACATGTACGATCCGTCAATAGATGAATCCGGTTGTATCGGTCCGATGGATGACGGATATTACTGGATTGGCCTCCTCATTCGACCAACCTGACGCCATAACACCAACCCGCCCTGAAAGGCGAACCATGAAGGAGGACTTCCTCTCCTGCTATATTGACTATTGCGGACAGACTGAAGTCCCTGCAATATTCAATCGCTGGGCTGCAATCACAGGGCTCGGCGCAATGCTAGGACGACAATATCATTTCGATCACGGACATTTCCATATCTATCCGAATATATATTGTATGCTTATCGGCAGTGCTGGTACTCGTAAGGGAACTGCAATCAAGCTGATGAGGAAGCTAGTAGAGCAGACAGGATATAATAAATTCGCAGCAGAAAGAACAAGCAAAGAAAAATTCCTTCTCGATCTAGCCGGAGAAGGTAGCGAAGGGGAACTACTCACACCGGAACAACTGCTAGATCAGAATCTTTTCGGAGACGCCGCCTCGAAGGCTGACTGCGAGATGTTCGTAGCAATCGACGAGTTCAATGACTTCATCGGGAATGGAAATATAGAGTTCATTTCCATGCTCGGCAACATGTGGGACTACCATGGACTATATAAGAATCGAATCAAGACAGGGAAATCAGTTGAAATTAACAATCCTACAATATCAATCATCGGAGGGAATACACCCACCGGGTTTTCACTTGCATTCCCTACTGATATCCTCGGCCAAGGATTTTTCAGTAGACTTCTCCTTATCTACGCAGACAGAACAGATCGACGAATCACATTCCCTCCACCGCCGCCACCAGAACGAACTGCCGCCATCCTCGAACAGCTCAAGCGAATCAAACAATCCGCAATCGGAAGTGCAAGACTCACAAGCGGAGCAGAGAGACTCCTTGATAAGATCTATCAGCGCGGAATTAGCGTCGATGATGTTAGATTTGAGTCTTATTCAAACCGACGATTTACACACCTCCTTAAACTCTGTATATTATCAAGTGCCGCTAGATCAAGTTCGCGTATGGAGGAGCAAGATATCATCTATGCGAACACAATTCTCAGCGCTGCAGAACATCATATGCCCCGAGCCCTTGGAGAATTCGGAAAAGCAAAACACAGCGATGTGAGTCATAAGATAGTACAGCTAGCTGAGAGTACTCATAGTATTCTGACATTCAAAGAAATCTGGAAGCATGTGTCGAATGATCTGGAGAAGATGTCAGATCTAGGCACCCTACTCCAGAACCTGGTGGCGGCTGAGAAGCTTCAGCTAGTACCGGGTAACAAAGGATTCCTCCCGAAACGGAAGATCATTGAGGACGTAGATAGTTCCATGATCGACTATAGTCTGCTATCCGCAGAAGAAAGAGCGTGCATTAAATGAGTTCCGATCCCCTCCCCACCGCACTTCATATCGTAACTATGACAGGCAAACAAACTAGCCAGCCGGAAGATTTCTCTGGCCATCCCGGTGCAAACTCCTTCATCTGTATCAAGCTCGATGACGCAATCGAAACACTTCGATACGATGCATTCGTAGCGATGTTGTTCAAGCAGCAATCTCTAAACCTCATGTGCCTACATGCTGCCCTCGGCGTAGCTGGAGAAGCCGGTGAACTAGCAGACTGCATCAAGAAGGAAATCATCTACGGTAAGCAACTAGATCGCAAAAATCTGGTAGAAGAACTTGGCGATCTTCGCTTCTATATCCAAGCCACAATGATGCTTTATGGAATCAGCGAACAAGAAGTGCTCCAGACAAATGCAAACAAACTCAGCATCCGATACAAGAGTCTCAGGTACAGCGACGAGGCAGCAATCGGGCGCGCGGATAAGTCAGCCCCATAGTCGACGAGTGAAGATGGCAGTGGAGGCAATCGCCTGGAAACAGATGATTGCTCTCCTCTGCTCTCGGCCAGTCTGTCGCGCTGAGATTCGTGAACACACTGGACTATCACAAACTACAGTGAATAGATGGCTAGCAGTTCTCAGACTGCGCCCTGGCAATCTAATCTACATCTGTGAGTTCCGTCGACCTGTGAATGTAGGCCCATACACGGAATATTATCGTTTCGGTTTCTGTGAATATGATGTTCCCCGCCCGCCTCCGCTAACTAAGGCGGAACGTAACCAACGTGCCGCGCTTAGAATGCGCACCAATCGTTCAACTGAAGGAGTTACCATTCATGAATCTTATTAGTACGCCCTCTCAGGAACCTGTCCACATCATGGTAGATCTAGAGACTTGGGACACTACAGCAAGCGCAGTCATTCTATCAATCGGTGCCTGCATCATCGGCGCTGACCCAAAGCGATTCGATACATTCTATCTCGAACTGAACACGAACACGCAATACATGCGAACGAAGTCTGTCAGTACGACGGAGTGGTGGGAACAGCAGGGCAATTGTCCTTGCAATGGCAGGACTAGCCTTGTTGATGCGCTATATCATCTGCGAGATTATCTGGCCCGAATCACCGTTCGACCAATCATCTGGTGTAAGGGAACAGATTTCGACGTGTCCATTCTCAGTCACGCATATAGGCAAATGGGAGTCGAACCTCCTTGGAAGTACAATGATGTGCGAGATTTCAGGACAGTGAAGAAGATGTTCGGCGAATCTATGGTGACGACGATTCAGAATCCGCAGCCGCACAATGCACTTGAGGACGCAGTGTTTCAAGCACAGCAGTTGTATAGTATTGGATTGGAGTTGAAATGATCACCGGCCCGTTCGACTCAATCTCTGTGCCAACAAGTGATTGGCCGCCGAATGTTATTCCAGCAGGTGCCACACCAGTTAGTCAAACAAGTGAAGATGGCACCTATAGCTTGAAGGGCTTCTACGATCCTGCAACCGGCGAACTGCACATTCAGGAAGAGGTACAAACAAAATGATCACCGGCCCGACAGGTAAGAGACTACACCTCGAGGTATTTCCACAGCAAGTTCTAGATCTGCACACAGAAGTTCGGAAACATCCAGACCTGATGAAGAAGCTACACGATCAGGAGAACAAGGATGTGTATATTCAGATTCTAGAAGTAGCAACACATTGTGAGATTGCAGTAGCCGGCACATTCACACATCAGGATATGCTCGATCTGTGTACGATGCTGACCCGGAAACTATATTCGATGCGCTCAATCATTGTGCTGCCAACTACGCACTAGCTCACGAATCGTACAGACGAAAAAATGCCCCAGTCGGAGAAATCCTTCTGGGGCTTTCTTATGTCCGCTGATTGAGTGAACTACTCAGGGCACTGGGTATTCTTTCGATCCTACCGCCCAATCAGTTCCTCGTCTACGCTGATAATGAATACTAGCTACACCAAGTAAATCGAATACGCTCATATCTCGTACATCGTTACTGGGATTCATTGCCAGCTGATACTGATATGCAGCACTAATTGCTTCCTGAGTTATCTCTACGCGAAGCTTAGTCTGGAGTTGCGGCTGGAAATTCTCTGTCGATTCCATCGCAAAGTTCTCTAGTGAACGTAAGGAATCCTTCTACATCTGTAGCTACCCTACCTTCGACACACGAGCGAAGAACTCGTTCAAATCGTTGCATCTTCGGATCACCTAGAAAAGGCGCACCCGCTTCAAGCTGGATCTGTGCAATCTTAGCCGTAGCTTCTGCATGTATTTCCATTGCTCGAGCTTTACGCTCTTCTACTGTTGCTGTCACCGCAGGCGCCGGAACTGGAATATTTTCAACTGTCATGATAAATCCTTTGTATGGAATTATAGAAAAGTCACAAACCAATCCGCATGCCCATATAGATTCCAGCTTGCCGATTCGGAACTATAGGGGCCCCAGACCAATCGAGTCTGGCATTCTGACCCGTCAGAGAATAACTGCCAGCATCTGCAGTCAGTGAGTATGCGGCTGGTACTCCTATGCTGAATGTAACTTCTTGTCCTGCGAGAGCGAAACTGCCTATTTCTGCATTCATCGAATATGAAGCCAAGGCACCTTGCCCGACTAGGGAGAATAGGCCGACTTCCGCAGTAAGAACATATGAGCCAGCGTCAGTCTTCTGAAAAGCTACATCCTGACCAGAAAGCGAGAAGCTGCCATAATCTGCCGTTAACGAATACGCAGTAGTCTTAGTGAGAGTTGCCTCTTGGCCGGTGTTGGTGAATGTTCCAGAATCTGCAGCAAGAACACGACCGAATAGAAGATTGGCTGTCTGACCTGTATGAGTGAATGTTCCTTGATCTGCAGCGATGGTGGACGATCCGCCGCCGCGGGTAATAGGGTGAGTGGAGCCGGTAGAAACTGACCCGGTGGCGGACAACGTGCGACTCACGGTGCCTGTGTAGTCGCCGGCAGTTTCCAGCTTCCAATGCTCGACAAGATTTGCGCCGCCATTGACTAATTCCGGCTTGTTGTCGCCCTGTAGCGTCGCCCAATGCGAACTCATGTCCGCTGACCACAAGGCGAATTCGGCAATGTCGCCGTTCAGGTAGTAGCTCGCGTCTTCTGACGGGCGCTCGCCGACTATGATCTCGTCCCAATTTGCAAATACCGGCGATGCGCTCGATGTGTCCGTCCCAACGGCCCCGGCCGCGTAATAGATTTTGCGACTCGTTGCACTGGCGAACACCGCAAGGGCCGGCTGCCAAGACGTATCCATTGACGACGCACTTAATGCTTCCTGTCCACCGCCGCTGATCTTGATAATCGCTCTCAACTTCTGATCTATCCCCCCGTACGCGAAGATGGTGCCTTCGCCATCTGCCGTATTCCCGTCTTTGCCTATACCGCCAAGGCATTGGACAGTCGACGTGGTGGCAAACTTGACCCAGCAGAAGATTGAGAATGGATACGCAGAAAGCGGCGCCGTACCTGTCCATTTGAGCTTAGAGCTACCTCCGAGAGTGACTGCCATTACAGCGCCTCCGTTGCAAAGAAGTACAGCGGCGTGGTGTTAGAGCACAGCAAGACGCACCCCTTGAGATTCGGAGAGTATTTGAAGCGCCCGAATGTGCCCGGCCCTTGCCGCGTCCCAGGCGTCACGGTGTTGCCGCCGTCTACACTCATCGTGCTGGCCGTCCATGCGTTTGTCGCCGGGCTGCTGCCAGGCGGCGTCAGAATCGTGATTAGCGTGGTATTGCTGGACTGGTTCCACAGCAGGAGCCGCTGGTTAGCCTCATCCCAATCAATCCCCGCAGCGCTGTCCGTGCCGTCATACCCGGTCGCATACGAGCCGCTGACGGTAGGCGCCGTCCAAGTATCCGACGTGGGGTCGAAAATCTTGAATGTGTTGTCGTAACTCTTGAGCGCCGCCACCAGATCAAGCGCGGGCATGTAAACCAATGAGCCACCGCCATCGTTGATGTGATTGCCGTATGTGCCGTGCGCCGTGGTAACTCGCGTAGATACCAGCGTTTTCAGCATCTTGGCTGTGCCGCCGCCGAGGTGCCAGACGCACGCTCGCGTCGAGTCATAACAGGCCGCGCCCTCATTCGTCGTGCCGACAGGATCAGGGTAACTCAGTGCCGAGTAATCCGCCCATTCCGACGCCTCGCCCGTTGACTCACTTACAAGAAACATCTTGTAAAGCACGCCGCCGCCGCTTGAATAGAACGCCATCGGCCGGGTAATGATGGGGCCGTGTCCTGGCACGTAACACAGATTGCTGTAGCTGTGCGTCGAGCGCAGACGCCCGTCCGAATACAGGCCTGTGGCCTCTTGACCGTCGTTGAGCGTGATGGTGTTGCCAATTGCACCTGAAGGATTTCGCAACATCACCCAATCAGCAGACGCATCGAGCGCGCACGAATACGGCTCGTTGCCGGCGTAGTTTGCGTGGCCGCCCTGCAATGGTAGATGCATGGTATCTGTTGCGTGGTCGTAAGTGCCGCCGTTCCAGGCATAGCCACCAACGCATGTCTGCCCGTCTGTCCCGGCCCACGGTGCGCCGCTGGTGCCGTTGGGATTGATGGCCGCATTCGCCGCAGGATCAATGGCCGACAACGTGTTGCCAGGAATCTCTGCCCACGTCAGTGTCGTCATCGCCGTACGCCACGTCGGCGTGCTCGTCGCCGGCAGCGATGCCGTCGCGTTGATCCGCAGCCCATTAACTGCAATCTTACTTAGATCAGATGAAACTACTGGACTAATATCCCAAGCTACCACTTCTACGCCTCCGGGAATGAAAGCCTTACAGTACCGAACAACATCGTTGACTGCCAGACTTTCATCGGTGAGTGTGTCTAGTGATAGGAAATACGTCGCTTCCGATGTATCTGTATTCCAGCCGGAATAAGTCAGTGTCGTAAGGAGAGTTCCTGCCAGAGAGTATCCACGAATTTCTACGTCACCGGACCACAGCGCAGAAAGTTCTGCAAGCTGCCCAGTTTGTGAAGTGGCTGCCGCCCAAGCTGTTTGAGCGGAGCCATTCGTAATTCTCTGGAGATAGTCTCCAATACGCATACTGTAGGCAGTCATTGCGAATCAGGACAGTTGCAGAACCCCGTTGGCAGCACTGAAGTCCACAGTGAAGGTTTCACCGTTGGCCAGACTGATCGAGGACGCATAGTCCCACCAACCAATCAGCGGATCTGCCGGACTGGTAGGAGTATCATTGTAGAGAACAACATAGCGGAATGGACCGACAGCCCCAGTAGCCGTGAGAACTAGATCAGCCAGAATCAGCTTCAGCGTACCACTGGTCTGTTCACACGAAGTCGTGGTGACATTATACGGAGTGGCGCCAGAAAGATTCGTAGTCGCTAGCGGAGAAGTTAGATCCGCGTACACCGAATTACCTGCGACAGGTGCAGTATTCGTGAGAGCAATCTTCAGCTGATCCGTTGCAAGGTTGTGAACCTTCTTTGCCAGATCTTCAACGAACTGGTCGAACTTGTTAAAAGTAGCCATGGTCAGAATTCCTTAGAGTGAGAGTGGATTGATAGAGAGCTGAGAACTACCAAAGCGCTACGATATCTGTAGCCGCTGTGGCTGCAAGTACTTTTGTAACTCGCACAGGAAGAATACCAACGGGTACATTTGCGAATGTGATAGTGTTCCCACTACCGTACATCTGCACAACTACATCACCAGTCCCACCAATATACAGCCCACGAGTTGGCGTGAGAACTGTTGCATCAGAAGGTGTTACAGCCGTAGCGAAACCGGCCGGGTCAGAAGTATAACTCATTTAGTAGCTCCAGTTGAGAGAGCAGGTGCAGATGCCGGACTATCAATCTTCGCAGCGATGCCAACAGGTCCGTAGAATGAAATGAACCGAAGCTCCTGAGTTCCAGGGACGACAGCTAGTTCATTACGGAATGTACCCGTAGTTGTGCAGCCAGTTAGTACTGCTGCCATACCGACTAGAAGAGACAATCTGATCATTCGTCACCGCCCATAAGTAGTTGGACTTTATACGAGAACGGATTCGAAAGTGAGCCCTGAATCTGTTCCGCCTGAGAAGTGTTAGCGGATCGGTAAAGATCCATCATCCACTTATTGAAACCTTTCTGCTTTCCACCAAGTTCAGCGTACTGCTTAGCGAACATCATAATCTGCTCTTCAGTCGGCTGATTACCTTGGATCAGCGTACCTTTGATTGTCTCTGTCAATCCTGCCATGTCTTTTTTGCGTGCAGCTTCATAAGCTTTCACACGATACATGGAATCATTCACGACTGCTTCATCAATCGGCCGACCACCTGCCATTCTCGTAAGTGTAGCAAGACTCATCAGATCATTCTGATAGAGGATAGTGCCCTTAGAGGATGTGGAATATACTTGTCCGTCTGGGCCAAGTGCTTGTAGAGTTTGTGCGAATCCAGCTAGCGGGCGGCTGATACCATTATGTTCTACACCTTGCAGAAGTGATTCCCAGACTGCACCGCCGCCAGCAATTCGCTTACTAGTCTCGTACATTGAACCGAGAAACTTACCCCAGCCTTGAACTAGCGGAATCTCTTGTAGTGTCGTAGGCAGAATGGTAAGATGGCGAGGATTGATATCACCACGGCTGTAGATATTGGTTTGCAGAATATTCGAGGGCACTCCGTACAGAATCCAGTCGCCAGCAGTGCGCCCAGCGATTCCATACACTGCGTCATAAGTATCCCGATGTTTCGTGTTCCCACTCATCTGCCCAATGATATGGACGTTCATGAACTGGAACGCAGGCATAGATTGCAAGCCGTACATCGTAGATTGCAGGCCGGCTAGCATAGCCAGATCTTTCGCTTTCCCTTCACCGACATATCGGAAGAGTTGTTGCAGCAGGTTGAACTGATAAGATTGAAACAGCGAGATTGCTTGGCCAACCGGACCTTGGAAGATCAGTGGGCGCTGACTGGCAATGATGTTCCCTTCCACACGATTTACGAATGTGCGGATGTAAGTTCTGGCGGTTGCGTCATCCATCAATCCGTGCTTGATGGCAACTGAGGTGATCTGATCCATCACATTCGCACTGATGAACCGGTTGAATTCTTCCGCCAGATCATTACCAGTCAGCTTCTCACCTTTGGTAGCCAGCTTTTTAGCACGTGCAAATGCACCAGTCATCCGTTCGTTTAGTTCACTGACAGTCTCAGTTCCCTTCAGGGTGAAGTCATCCACCAGCATCTTGAGTTGTTCAGCACGACTCTTAATCAGGCCCATCTCTTTGTACTTCGCGAGAGCCGGACCACGATCACTCCAGAAGTTCTGAACAGCTTTCGCCATCAGCTTGCTGGGAGCCGCGACAGTTCCATCTGCGCCCGGTGTGGCTACTTTCATCAGTTCTGCTAGATCACCTGCCAGCGCAGTGTTACCTTCCCGAATCGCACGAGTGATATGCTTCAGTTCGGTACCGCGTAGAATGGTAGAGCCAACCGCATTGTTCAGTGCGTTCAACGGATCAAGGCCGAGAGTAAACTGACTAAGCAGCGCATTCGCACGACGCACGAATTTAGTGAGTTCACCGCGCGGTGCAGTGTGATTAGCTAGCGCCTGGAGACTGGCATCGTAAAATGCCGGCTTCATCCCATAACGATCTAGCTGAGCATTTACCAGTTCTAGATCAGCAGGAGATTTCGCACGCGTGAATGTATCGCGAATCGCACCGACAGCTTTGGACACGCCATCATCCAGCAGCTTATTGAATCCATAGATCAGCGGATGTTCATTGATCTTCGTGATATCCAGAGCAGTCTTGATATCGTTGAAGAATGGATTGTCAGCAGTGCGCTCGATCAGTTCCGAACGAGAAGCGAACCGTGATGTGGCAATCTTAGAATACTGGCGGCCCATGTCCTCTAGCGCGCTAAAGGCAGATTCATTCCGCAGTCGCACAGCTTCACTGACGAGTACGTCAGATTCCCGGAAGTTCTGTTGCAACACATCGTCAATGATTTTCTGCGGATCAGACTTCGGGAAGAAGTTGCTGAACACGCCTGCGTTCGTCAGATCGCTGTTGATGTAGTTCTCATTCAGTGTGCGACTGAACTCATACTCACCGCGCGCCTTGAAGAATTCTTCCGTGTCTGTTTTAGTGACGACTCGATATTGGTTCGGAACCTTATCAATCAGTGCCGCCAGTTCTTTCTCTGAGGCCGCATGAATCATTGTCTTGTGGCCAGCACCAGTCACCTTCTCATCTACTACGAATGCGAAGTGCGGATACTGACGAAGATCTGGACGGATGGGGCGGTAGATATCCGGCAGTTTCGCATCCGTCTTCCCTTGCTGCGCCCGAATATCTCGCAGTGCCTGAGTCCGCTTACCAGTCGTGCCGATGTGCGCATCAATAGCTGCGGCAGTTTCCTTATGATGAATGTTCATCAGGTCTTCTGGGAACGCAGCACTCAGGGAGTCGTAGTCGATTGTGGCAGTAGCTTTGTCGTAGAAGTTATCGAACGAGCGTTTCGTGATCATGTACTCGTAGCCATCATCTGACCAACGCATCCAGAGTTGTCCACTCCGAGTCACGCGCTGATTCACAGCTTCGAATTCAAACGCAGCTTCCTGCTTAGAACCAAGCTTCACTAGCGCATCTTGCAGTGCATCTGCTGTCTGTTTCCTGGCGGCTTGCTTTGCTTCCCGAGTGATGGCACCAGTTGTAGCGAGCTTGGAACCGAGACTGCCGTATCCAGAAGCATCGCTCGTGACCATACCTGCACCCGTACCAACACGAGTGGCGGTAGTAAGATCACGAGTTGTGATATCAGGAATCTGTTCAGCCAGCGGGCCGAGAACTCTGGCAACAACTCGCTTCGCACCTTCCTGGAACATCTTGTTCTGCTCAGCGAAATGTGTCAGCGCATCCAGAATGTGCGGAGTGGTGGCGGCCAGATTCTCATCGACAGCATAGACTACCTTCGCGTACTTAGGAAGGAAGGAAGGATCAATGACTTCGCTAGTTCCAGTGGACAGGCCGCGCGCCTTAAGACTTTCCTGATACCGAGCCAGATCCCCTTGCATCAGGAACAGATTGTCATGTTCGTTACTGCCTGGAACGCCTCCAAGATATCCTTCCCGTACATTCACTACGCGTGCTATAGCCTCATCCCACTGCTCTGCAGTAACCTCCGCAGTTCGCTTAGTGGGCGCGCCAAATCTACCCTTACTTTGCAGTGCTACAGCAGCTTCTTCTTTCGATTCTTTAAGGATATCGAATAGCTGCTTCTTAGAGGTTATCTGCGTGATTTCCAGACCATCATCAGACACGACACGAATACCCAGTCTGGAATCATTATACGCACGTTCCAGAAGAGGAATATCGAACTGACCAATGACGGCGTTCTCTGGAATTTCCTTCAGCACTCTATGCGCCCAGATATAACGAGCTTCGGCCTCCAGATGGCGTTGATCCCCTTTTAGTGCCAGTACCGACCAAGTCTTGCCGTCTTTAGGCGGTTCAAATTCGTACTTCTTAATGCCCTTCAAAACAGCTTCTTTGCCGCCGTAGTAATCGCCAAGAGACAGTACCCGAGGAGTATCAGCAGTTACGCGACCAGCATCCTCGCCGAACAGTTTCACATATCGGGCGGCCACTACTTGGTCAGGAACAGAGCCTGCCAGAATCGCCTTACCCATTCGAATCTCTTGTGCAGATTGTTCGAGGGGGCGGAGAATACGAACAGCGCCACTGTAGTTCTCGAAGATATTCTGTGCGAATCCGCCAACAGGAACGCCGTCCCGCAGAACTGGCATCGACATGTTCGCAACGATGTTCCCTAGATCTGTATCTTTCCCGGCGAGTTCGATAGTAGATTCACGGAAGCCGTTCCAGCCTTTGCGGATACGGTCATTGTACAGATTCTGGCTTACATCGAAATTGTTGATGACTACGCCAGCAGCATTAGTAATACGGACTGGAACTGGCGCCATCTCGATATCTGCAGCGAACTGGATTGCAGCGTCAGATGCTGGAGTGCGTTCGGCCGGCAGGAACCGATTGATAAATGGGAATCGGGCAGCATCTTCTGCCGCGACGGCTTGTTTCAGCGTACCACGAAGCTTGGCTGCACCGAATGCGCCACCGATGACACCACCAACTGCGCCACCGAGTGCCACATTCGAGATGATGTCACTAACATCCTGCTGTTCCAGAATTGGAGAGCGGAACATTGTGGCCTGTACCACAGTTTCGAAGGCGGCCGCTTCCAGAGTGTTCTGCCAGAATCCGGATGCAAGCGCCTTCACACTGTTCGCATTCAGCAGTTTCAGTGCGGTAGTACTAGCGTTGATTTCAGATGCGGCTGCCAGGAGGAAATCATCTGTACGATCTACTAGGAGACCAAGACTGCGAGCAGTTGTGGCGCCCATCTTACCTGTAGCAAGTGCCCCTTTGAGGGCAACTTGGCCGGCATTGAATACTTTCACGCCAGCAATACCTGGGATGATGGAACCAAGTACGAAGCCGCCCAGATCTACAGCCTGCTGGTTCTCCCGGTAATACTTCCCAAGATCATCGTCATACGAACTAATCCAGGCGGCAGTGTCGCGCTCCTGGTTATCTGCGCCGAACCAGTTTCCTACTGCGACGCCAGTATTGTAAAAGCTGTTCGTACCACTGAGAACTGACCCCGCAATAAAGCGGCCTACATTCCCAAGCTTCTCGCCCCAGGAGGCAGGATTCGTCCAGCTGACATTGCCATTGCCGATGTTATGATTATCGGCTGCGAGTAGGTAGTTCGGCAGATCGTATTCGGTCATGGCAGTGCCGGTGAACGGTTTTGTTGACGAACTTGACGACGGAGACGATCTTCTTCACCGATGCCGAAGATTGCTCTATCGCTTTGGCCAGCCAAATCAGTGCGAACTCCAGGAACCATAGGACTCCCACGAGCAGCTTCCCGAAGCATCTGAATATTCATAGCGCGGGCAACGGCAGTGAAGTCCGTGACATCCACAAGCTCGCCATTGATTCGTGCCATGTATCCTTTACCGGCTGCCGGAACTGACACACCAATTGTTTCGAATCCGATAGCTTTCCGATGGATAAGATTGGCACGACGATAGATGTTCGTGATATCTGCGGCAGCCTGAGAACTGGACAGTTCGCCTTTCCGAACTGCAGCTTGCACTAGTCCGACAACAGTGTTGGGATCACTGAGCGAAATGTTCGCAGCGATGGCTGGATTAAGAATCTTCTGGACAGTAGGATAGGTCTGGAATATACTGACACCCGGAGCCGCCGCACTGCCAATGTACGAGGACAGATCACCAATGTGGAATGGGTTGTCGAAATTATTTCCGACGTTCATAGACAGCTCGCCAACTTTCCGGCGAACATAATCATTCACGAACGCAGCAGATTTCGTGCCATCTTTGTCATCGGATAGATCGGAACCCTTAACTCCTCGTGCAACTGCCAGAGCTTGTTGCGCTTCCAGAACGAGCGCCAAAGCTTTCTTCCGCTCAGCCGGAAGCGATTCCAGAATCTGCGGATTAGTGGCCACAACTTTGACCGTATCCGAAGGAGAGTACCCAATGATGGAGATGCCAGTACGCAGAGCAAGTTCGCCCTTCTTGTACAGATCTAGCATGTCAGGATTGTTACTCTTGAACATGCTGATAACTTGTTTCGCCTCCAGTCCGCCAAGAGGCTCTAGACCGCGGGATGCGCGACCCGCATTGATCTTGGCAACAATATCGTTGTCAATGATAAGCTTCTCTTCCCGATCAGCTCGCTGATACGCAGCTTCTTCTTTACGCCATTCGAACTGATCGCGCTGGCGCTGAGCTTCCTGAAGTGCGAGCTGGTAGGATTGCTCACTACGTTCCACATTCTGGGCGCGCATCAGAACTTCCAGCGTCTTATCTTCAGCGCCCGCGATTGCATCCATTGTCGCGCTATTATACTTCAGCGCCTCAAGTCTAGCTTGGGCGGCGCGACCTTGCCATTCGACAGATGCCATTCTAGCAGCAGCGGCCACACTGGCAGTCGTCACAGTTTCAGCGGTGTTCTTAGCAATCGTGCCGGCGGCATTGACGCGTTGTTCGATTTCCTGACCGACCGCTGAAGTAGTTTTGATAGTCTGTACGGAACTCTCAACACGCGCTTGCGTACCATTCCAGTCAAGTTCACGCTTGATCCAGGCTAGTGGAGAAATACCGCTAGCGGCTACATTCTCTTCCCGAAGCTTCTCCAGTTCTGGAGCTAAACGAACTTGTTCGGAGCGCAGTGTAGAAATCGTTTCGTACAATGCATCCATACCGCCAGCAGCGTCTAGCGCTTTTCTGGCGGCTTGTTGTGCTTGCAGATTCCCGATCTGGGCAGTACGAACTACAAGAGCCTGATCCTGTGCAGCTTGTTCGTAGAGTTGTGCTACTTCGCCGACAACTTTCTCGGCCTTCATCGAGTTATCTACGGCGACCGCTCCAGCATTCTGTACCGCCTGAACTACGCGAGGCGATTGCTGACGAATCAGTTCAAGCAAATTCACTTGCTCGGCCATTCTTGCCTCCGCGAGTTAGGATAGCGCCAATGATCCAGCAGACCGGATGACCGACGTAGACAGACAGTCGGCCAAGAGTGTGAACTCCCGGAGCGCCGGTCAGATACAGATATCGGGACTGAACAATCGGCAGAAGTGCACGACTGAGGCGGGCAGATCGCTGCATAACCGGAACAACTTTCTCCGCCCAGCAGATATAGCCGCTCCAAGTGATGAAGGAAACTTGTCGGCTGGGAGGACCGCCAGCTTCGTACAGATCTGGATCTAGCAGACCCTGCCGAGCCAGTTCAGTGCAGATGACAGTAGCCTTCTTCTTCCCTGAACTTGCTTGTGAAGTAGTAGTCTCCTCGGTAAGAGGAGCACTAGCAATGGCTAGTTCGCCAATCAGTTTAGTAAGAAAATCCTGAGTCTGAAGGGTCTTAGAGGAGGAATTGAAACCACCACTAAGATTCTCTCCAGAGGCCAGACTAGCAAGTCCTGCATCAGAACTCAGCGCGTCATAGATTAGTTTATCTATGGCAGATTGATCAAATTTCCGCTGGGATACTTTCGTACCAGATTGCGTTTGAGCCGTAGAAGTGCTCTGAGGAATCAATCCACTAAGGTCAATACCGACATTGAAACCCATATCATTTCTCCTGAGAGTTCTGTGACCCCGAAGCGCCAATAACGCCGCTGCGCTTCAGTGCGAGTGCTACTGTTCGGGCGGCCAGAATCGGTTTGATAATCCGCTCAACAATCAACAACGTGATCTGTAGCAGCGTATATATCAATGTAGCTAGCAGCACCCAATCTCCTAAGCTCATGCCAGCAAAGAAGCCTGCCCAAGCAATGCCAAGTTTTCCCACAACCGTTCCCATCGGTTCAGGAGCAGAAGCTGCAACTGCGTGAAATTGTTCGTGCTTCAAGCTCATTGGTTTATCGTTGTTGATTGGGCTTCCACCCAAGGTTGAAGATTTCGACGACTGCGCAGATGATAGATTATGACTCACAATCAAACGCCCAGGGATAGCCAGAAGAAGTCTCTGGCGCCGACTCCATTTACGATATCGAAATCTGCTGTAGTTATGGCATCTAGATGTGCAGTGTTTGCGGCTCCGCCAATGACTTGGATCCAGATTCCGAGGACTTGTTTCTCATACGGGGCGTTCAGGGAGACTGTCAATGTAGCGGCATCGCCAACACTAACTCGGCCGCCCTGTACAATTAGTCCGCCGATGACTTGGTACCATTCTGTTTCAGATGGAAACTGTGTGATACCAATAGCGTCTTGAACCTCATCAAGGCGCGCTTTGGAGAACGGAGCAATAGAATTGTACGAAGAACTCATCTGTCACCTCGCGGCACGAACTTGAGTTGCACGGTGTTCACATTGAAGGCGCCCTTCAGAGCGACTGATACGTTCTGTCCGACACTGTGGCAGTTATACGCCGCGAGTCCGCCAGAGAGAGTGACTTGGTACGGCGTCACAGGAGAATCGAAGGTGCGGCCATTCAGAGAGGGAAGGACGGCACAGGAGAAGTTCGGTGCAGGAATGATATCAGAGTTCTGCGGTCCCTCGATTTCGATTTCTTCCAGTTGCAGGAATCGTGAGCGCGCATACTGGAACTTACCGAGAACTAGGACACCTTCGTACGCTTCGTATCGGTTCGATCCAGCAAGAGCCCGCTGTGCATACATGTCGAGTGCAATGTACCGCACCCGCTTAGTTGTGACATCTATAAATCCCAACAGAGGTTTGTCAATATCCAGTCCGATGGCGGAAGAAAAGATCGGATCGACTGTGAAGATGAAGTGATGATCTATCTTCAAGCGACCAAGACGCTGAAGGACAGTATCATAGATTATCGCTTTCGTATAGACTGTTCCAGGAAGGTCTTTGGCGCTACCATTGATGGACACCAGAATATACCGAGAAGCCCAGAGATAGACAATCGCTTCTGGAGTGCTAAGATTCGCAGTAGTGAAAGTATTCGTACCGTAATCGAACAGCTCTTGTACGGTAGAGTTCGCCAGGAAGTCAGATACTTCTGGTACAGCGTTGGTAACTTCTGCGCCTGTCAGCACACAAACTCGGTTGAGGGTATCTATGAAGATGTGGTTAGGAAAGGAGGGGCCGCCAGCAATGTACCGTTGCGTGCCGCGATCTGAGCGAACGCCAATCGCTGTCTTGACGATACTGGACTTCCACGGATATCGAGAGTTCCCGGTGTATTGCACCCAGACCACAGTAGTATTACTGTAGACATAGAAACCATTTACAGACGTCTTCACATACTGGATATCGCCACCAATATCGTTCGGATCAATCTGACCCGCACCGCTGACAAGGGAAGAGACGAAATCTAATGGCGTCGTAGTGGAAGAATAGTAGATAGTTCTGGGGCCGACCATCACCAGATAGTTCGCGGCCGAACAGATAGCCACGACGCCATTGGTAGAGATGAAATTCAGTGGCGTAACTGTGGCAGTTACGTCCGTGAGTGTGATAACTGTGGCACCATTCCATTCAACGGTATACAGATCAATACCGATCAGTACATAGCAAGTACCCCGCACAACTGCGGTGGAAGTCTTACTAGCGTAGATGGGAGAAGCACCAACCACTGTCACAGTCATCTCACCTGCAATACCTGCGCGCATTGCACTGAAAGTATTGAAGTAGATTGGAACCGTGATGATAGTTTCAGTCAGCGGGTTTCTGGCGAACACTTCGATGACATTCGCCATCGTGCCAGCCAACGGAACATCGACACCGGAGTCGATATATCCCACACTCTGATACCCTCTAGCTGTCGGCATCACATTCTCAAGGTACAATGCTTGAGGGATGCCAGCGTCTTTCTGCTCGCCCTGCGGGTCTACGCGGCGATCAAAGTTCTGATCTGGGCCGGGCATAATGACAGTTCGGCCACCATCCGATAAAGTCATCGGATAAGTGGCCGCAGAGAGATTTGCCCTGTATGCGATTTGTCCCATCAGGGAACTCCGGTTAGGGTACTAAATCAGGACACCCGGATCATCAGAACAGAGCCATTCCGATAGAGGCCGCCAACGGGAACTGCAGGAGAAGCAGCAGCCGCGGCCGCATCATTGGCGAAATCTCTAATGTTTGCAATCGGAATAACAAGAGTACCAGTTCCCTTCGGACTAATCTGAGCATCAATGTCCACCTCTGTACCATTAGCTACTAGACGAACATTTCCACCTGTAGCCGCGCCATAAATATCCCAGTAGTTCACACTGGAAGGAGTATCCAGAAAACGGACAACTCGACGGTTAATGCCGCCAGTCTGTATCTCAACAGCGCCAGCCCCGAGAGAACTGATTTTCAGCCCGACGTCCGTTTCAGTCGCACTGTTTGCAAGAATCGTAGGCGCGCTACCGGAAGCCCGACCTGAAACATCTACGCGGGTACCATTAGCAAGTCCTTGAGTAACCCGAAGCGATATAGCTTCATAAGTATCCCCGCCAAACCAACAGACTGTAGGAATGCGAATACCTACAGGAAGACTGCTGACGGGCTCTACCACATCAGCCAGCTTATTTGCATTGTCAAGTGCGCTCATTTAGCAAACTCCAAAAGAGGTCATTGTGGGTGCCACAGCATATGTGACGGTGAGAGTTCGTCCTTGCGGAACGAGGATGGAAGTATAAGTTGCAGCAGTAAGTCCCATGGTACCATTCAGTGTCAGTCCAGTAACTGTGCCGCCACTGATATGAACGTACTCAGGTGCGCCGCTAGTGTTCTTATATGTGAACGGACTGGCAGTCACGGTGATGGCAGTAGCCGGACGCGGATTGTAGTCAATGTTCCCGGTGACGATCTTATACACGTCACCAGACAGATCACGCACAGTAGCTACAGTAATATTCCCCTGCGCATCGTTATTCACACAGGTGATGTTCGTAGTACCGGCAAGCAGATCTACCAGATACGCGGGGCGCTGTGCATACGGACCCTGAGTTGCACGGTTGCCGCTGCAAGTTACCCCATTGGTGCCATTGAAGGAGATTGCACCTGAGGTGTGCACACAATCCGTGATGATGTTATCACTGACATGGGCGTCTTCCACCGCAGTGCCGAAGAATCTGATAGCGGTTTGTTCCGCGCGAAGGATCTCCATCCCCTTCACCCAGATCTTACGGATGCCGCCACCAGTTCCGGTGCTTGTGAATAGGATACCGGAATCTAGCGTCTTGTTGATGTAACTATGAAGGACGTGCACATTCTGAATCAGGGCGCCCGCATTGTTCGATTCACCGTAGATACCGTAGTTCACTTCCTGGTCAATCTGAGTGCCCTCTTGGAACCAGATATCTTGAATCCAAGAACTGCCGCCTGCGTACAGCTTGACGACCTTATCGCCACCGTACATGACAGTACCATTCAGCCGGATACCTGCAATAGAGCCGTAGCCATTCGCAGGATTATAAGCAGTCCCAGAGCTAAGAATGGTGAGACAGTGACGATCAGTATTCCGGGACTGTACCAGATTACAATTCGTCAGCGTAATGTCCCCTGTGAACAGTCCAAGCTGAGAGATCTCAAAGCAGGTGTTCGGACCGACGAAGTTATTGTTCCAGCCAGAACAGCGTTTGAATTCAATCAGGCGCGCATGAATGACTCGGAACAGTTTCGGGAGGTCCGCGCAGAACACGTCTTCGACAGTACAGACACCAAAACTAGCGATGATCGGATCGAGAACTGAATCCGAACCGACCTGGAAACCTGCGGTACAAGTGCCGTAACCGCCACTGGAAGGACGAACGGAGAAGCCGCTGATTTCCCAGCCGGGCTGTGTATTCGTACCGATAACTTGGATAGCAGGTGTAGCGCCGGTGAAGGTAGAAGATACGATGAATCGCACACCTTCAGCGCCTGCGCCAAGAATCCGGAATCCATAGGAACGAAGCGTGATTAGAACTCGTTCGTCAATCAGATAGTCGCCACGGGCCATCACACCGTACGAACCATAGGTTGTCACATAGTCTAGGAACGCTTGGACTGCTGCCGTGTCATCGGTAGTTCCATCACCGACAGCTTGGAAATCAGCCTTCAGTTCCACGAACCTGCGGTTCAGAGACTGCTGAGAAACTGAGAAACCACCGACAGTGACAGCGGTCACGTCAGTTGCAGGAGCAGTTACGAGATTGACATTGAACCCGACCAGGAAGATCTCATCACCTTCAAGGGCCGGAGTCAGCAATGTGACGATACTATCCGTAGTGACTTGGTAATCAGAGTACGGGAGCCAGAAACCATTCTTACTTACCAGAACGCTTGGAGTCCCGGGAATGGCAGTGATGTTCGTCAGCGGAATTGCCGTCTGTCCGGCAGTCGCCACGACGAAATCAGTAATGACTGCTCCGACAGTGCCCGCGAATGGGTTCGCAGGAGTACTCGGATCCCAAATAGATGCGCCCATTGTCAGTATCCTACGGCTTGAATGTTGGACATGCGAAGTTCAGCCATCTGTTGCTGAGCAAGCGCGGTATATGCAGCGAATTGATCTGTGTCGCCAATCATTTTGAATACCGTAGATGCTGCATCGAATACGATGGCGTATGGATGATCGAGGGCGATCCAGGAATTATACCCGACTGCCGTGATATCTGGATTCAGATAACAGCCGAGAAGAATGTATTGAAGTTCTGTGGAAGAGCGAATTTGTACGACTGCACCGGCGACGTAACATACATCGTTCCGGTTGATTCGATACGCGTCTTCTACCATCTCAGGGACGGACAGAACTTCAAGAAATGCGCCGTCCTGGTATCCTGCCGAATCGGTCTTACGGATATATTTCAGGGCGCGCCAGCGGGGCACAAGTGTGCGATATTCTAGCTGCTGAAGATATTCGGCAGTAGTGAATTGGAAACCAGTTTCGAAGATATCCTTGTAGTAGTAATCACTCTGGTGTAGCTTCAGAGTGGCTGAACGAACTGCCGTCAGCGTTTGTGCCACCAGATCGGGACGATTGGTGATTGTGTAAACTTCTGCGATCAGTTCGTTCAGTGTCATCGTAGTTCTCTATCAGCTATTCCGACCAGAGACTGCCGCACGAAGGGAAGCTGCTCCATCGCCGCCAAGTGCCACAGGTGCAATATCGGTAGTGCTGGCCGGATTCAGCTTGCCTTGTTCGGAAGTGCCCATGTCATTACCAGGATTCATCTGCGCAGCTTTCTCTGCCTGGAATTCTTCGTAGAACTTCCGGCGCAGTGCAAGCATCGGATTCTCTTGTTCGGCGGTGATTGTGCGAGCATTCTGATCAATATAGATGATGCCGCCGAATCCGTTCTGTGCGATCTGCGCATCCAGATAGTCGATATGTGCGGGGTTATCAGTCACGAACATTCCGCCCTTGAAATGTGCCACATGGCCATTAGGGAAGACGATGTTATTAAACGTGATGGTAGACTTATAGAGTCGCTTTTCAGCGGGGGAAACATCAGTGGAAGTCATAGGGGCTCCTGAGGTGGTGGGCGGGATAGATTTATGTGACTCCCGCCCAAGATCACATTCCCTCAGGAGGAAACTAGCCGGTGATCAGTCGAATCCTAGAGATTTCCTGTACAAGTTTCGTGGCAGCCGGAGCATCCACAGTAACTTGGCCAGTAGTCGCATTCGGAGTCAGAACTGAAGCAGCTCCACCGGTCCGGATTGTAATCGAGGAGATATAACCCGGATCAGTGGAAGCCATACCGGGCGTGTTAACTTGGATAACAGCCATGGTATGGTTCTCCTATCAGCCGGCAGCAGCCGCCGTCAGATTGGTGATGATGGCATTGGCCGGCGGATTCTTCACCACGCAGGTCAGTTCCGTAGTCAGCGTGCCGCCAACTGCGTCGATGCCGTTATCCACAACCGTGTCACCATTCATGTTGAATTCCTGCTTCATGGTCTTGCGGCCACCCAGGTAAGCGACACGGAAAGTAGACAGATCCACAGCAATCGCGTACTTGCTCCAGTCACTGTTCGAGGTAAACAGCGGATGCTCGATCATACGGAAGCTGCCACGAGCAATGTTGAATTGCCCGAATTGCAGACCGTAGGAAGTCGCACCATTCTGGATGGAGTACGTGCTGTTCAGTCGGCCGATGTTGTTAATAACTTTCCGGGCTGTGCCGCCAACGAACAGAACGCGCTCGTTACCAACCTTCGGATCAGTTGCCTGATTGAAGACCGGATCCAGAGCCGTTTCCAGTTGGGTGAAGTTCGT
>OFRB01000063.1_pt1 | contig 31514 bp, 48 predicted proteins | sample 1543021 | NCBI WGS metagenome assembly OFRB01 (sample SAMN07774230, study PRJEB24372) | wastewater metagenome | isolation source: Exp Tend CN 0WW | collected 2016-02
CATGCGGCGGATGCGCGCGTCGTCACGATGGTCGAGGCAGGTGTAGTCGTCGAGGTCGATCTTGGCGTCGAGGGCCAAGTCGCAGATGGCGCCCATTGCGTAGTCGCCAGCGGCCAACGCCTCGCGGCGAAGGGTGCGGATCTGCTGCTCGGTGAGGCTCTCGGTCGTGGTGGTCATGGTGTCCCTCTATCTCCTCTCGGTCGCCCTGTGCGACCGAATGCGCCCTGCCGGAGTCGCACCGGCAATCCCTCGATGGGCGCTCCTGACCTCAGCAGTCGGCGTAGCGGTCGGCAATGTCGATGACCGCGATCACCAGGTCGGGGGCGCCGCCCTTGCGGTCCTTCGCGGCGTCGCGGCGCGAGCGGTAGACGTTGGTCTCTCCGCCGTGGCACTCGACGAAGATGCAGCCGGGGTAGCCCGCGCGGATGTCACGGGTGAGAGACGCCATGCTGCCGCGGGTGTTGTGCAGGCTGGAGAGATCGGCGGTCGCGTTGCTCTTGATCTCGTAGGTCTTGCGGCTGGTCATCGTCTCTATCTCCTCTCGGTCAGCCCTGCGCTGCCGACAAACCCATCCTAATCCATCCCGCCCAACGTGCAAGCACTTTTTTTCGGGACGCCACGGAACGCGAAAAGACGTGGCGCGTAGCTAGCGGCCATGGTAGTGAGCGGCATGACCAAAACCAAGGCAGGTCGGCCCAAGCGGGTCGGCAAAATCAGAGTCGTCTACGCGCGTCTACCGGCTGAGCTGGTGGAGCGCATGGAAGCCACGCGGACGCACGGGGAGAGCCTCAACGCGATCGCGTGGCGCATCATCGAAGCCGGCCTGGCCGCGGAGGCTGCCAAGTGACCGCCCCCGTGACCGACTCCACTACGGTGGGGGAACTCCAGGCGATGCTCTCTCGGCTCGGCGATGGCTCGAGCGTGTGCGTGGGGATGGACTCCGACGGCGACTGGTCGGCCACGCACTACGTCCACAGCGAGCCGACCTACAGCATGACGGCGGGCACCCTCGCTGAAGCTCTCTCCGCTCTCCTGTCTGAGATTCCTACCGTTGGGGGTGACCATGGATGACCTGGAGTTCCGCGACCGGCGTCGCGAGGTGGCCGCGGCTATCCCGTCGATCGAACGCCACTACCACCTCAGCCAGGCGGTTCACTCGGCCGTCGACTACGGCGTCGGGGCCCGCTTCACCAACGAGCAGATCGCCGACCTCGTGATCGAGGCGTTGGCCCGCGAGAGCGCCGCGTACTTCAAGGCCGCCGTCAAGGCCCTGGAGGACGCACCCCACCCGTACGTGATGACGAGGGACGAGCCGGAGCCGAGCCATGAGTGAGCGTCCGACACCCGAGCAGATCGAGCGATGGCGGTACCTGCTGGCCGTGCGTGCCGGCGAGGCTGCCGCGCTCCTCCACGACTCCGTGGCCGCTGAGGACCTCCACACGCACGCCGTCGCCGTCTCCCTACTCGCTGAGGTGGACGCTCTCACCAAGCAGGCGGAGGAGCGGGAGGCGGACATGCACTCGCGCGTCCGCGCCGGGTACGACGCGACGATCGCGGACTGCTGGCGCGCCAAGGTCGCCGAGGTGGAGGCTCGCGAGGCAGCCGCCATCGCCCGAGCAGTAGCGGCAGAGCAGCGAGCGGAGGCTGCGGAGCTGGCGATGGTGAGGCTGCGTATTGCGGCGGCGAAGTGCATTCACATCGCAGTGGTGCCGTACTCCGACGAGGGCAACGCGGCCATGAAGGCGTGGGACGAGGCGCGTAACGGCACCCCCACCGACCTAGCAGAAGCACACCGGCTCTCGATCATCGAGGACTGGAAGTCGGCCAACGGGTACGACGACCTGCTCAGGGCGTACTCGGAGGCCATCGATCGCGGCGAGGTAGCAGAAGCACAGCGACGGGAGCTGCGAGCGGAGGGGATGGAAGAGGCGCGGGCGCTGGTGAACGCCGAGCTTCAAACCGAGGCGGTGTCGCGGGACCGTGCGTACGCCGCGGGTCGCACCGAGGTCGGCAGCCATCGACAGGCGTGCGTCGAAGCGCTGGAGAGCGCCACCCACCGAATCGACACGCGCGCCGCTGAGCTTCGGGGGCCCAAGTGAGCCTCGGCTGGCACAAGCAGCGGGCCGCCGAGCGACGTGCTTTCGCGCGGCCGGCACAGCCGAAGCCCGCTCCTGAGACGTCGACGCAACTGGTCGCGAAGTTGGAGCATCGACTCTCCGAGCCGCTGCTCGGGCGGAGCCTGCGCAGGCAGTTGACCAAGGAGCTTGCTGCGGCGCGGGCTCGGGCGGTAGCTGCGGCGGTCGAACCGTTCGAGGAATTGAAAGGGTTCCCATGTTCATAGAGTACGACTTCAACGAATACGGGACGATGGTCAGTCGCCATCGGTGCGACGCGTGCGGCGACGTGTTCACGCTGTGCCCCGCCGCCAAGACCGAGGCCGCGAAGGCAGACACGTGCGGCCGGCCTCCTGGTCTGGAGGGGCCGACCGACCCGGGTTGTGGCGCCTACGACGAAGGTCGCGACGTCTCAAAGGCCCTGTGGGGCGGATATGAGACCGGGGGGACCATGGCGGAACTCAACGGCACAAAGGCCAGGCGAGAGCGGGGTCAGTCATGAGGCCCTCGACCACGCTCCCGGCATCACGCACCGACGAGACCAAGCCTCGGGCCCTCGTCCACCTCGAGCGCGCCAAGGCCCTGCTCGAGGGTCGACCTCTCCCCGACCGTCGAGACCGTGAGGGCTTCCGGCTGGTCCTCATCGCCTGGGGCTTGATCGCCTTGGGTCTTGGTGTGCTGGGAGGTGTCCTGTGGGGCTGACCAAGGCGCTGCGGCAGTCGTGGCGCGACGATGAGGCCGAGGACCGTGCCATCGTCAAGCGAGCCCGCAAGGCAGCGAAGCGAGAGCGAGATGCGGAGAGGACACGGGAGGGGCGGTGGGCAAGAGCATCCCGAGCGGACCCGAGCGGGTGCGCAGGTGACCTGGCTACTGACCCTCGCCGTCATCGGCTGGACAGCCCTCACCCTTGATCGATCTGCCATGGAGGCGGAGTTGAGTGAGTGGGACGAGATCATGGGAACGAAGGAGAGCGACGAATGAGGGAGTCAACCAAGACCGCCAAGCGCGGGCCCACCAACAGCCTCGGTGAGCCGTGGAAGGGCGAGACGTGGAGCTGCGCCCTTTGCGGCGACACCGGGCCCGACCGCGACGACGTGAGACACTCGGAGTGCGATCAGCATCCGGCCGGCGCCCACCGTGTGAAGTTCCACCCGCCCGAGCATGATGCGGCGATGTCCCTGCGGTGGCGCCAGTGATCGGTGAAGTCCACAACGTCCACTGGAGAGAGTTGGCGGAGATGGTGAAGGCGGGGCCGGGGATGGTGGACCACGTCGTCGCGGATTGCCCCTACAGCGCCAAGACTCACTCAGGCCACGACGCGGTGCCGGATGCCGAGAGGCGGGCGCAGCAGCGGGCTCACCCGGACAGCCACGGAGGCGGAGGAAACAGAAGGGCCATCCCGTATGCAGCGTGGTCTCCGGAGACCGTGGGAGAGTTCGTGGGCGCGTTCTCTGCCGTGACTCGCGGGTGGATGGTTTCGATAACCGACAACGTCTTGGCCCCCGCATGGGCGAAGGCAATGGAGGAGGGGGGCCGATACGTCTTCGCCCCCCTCCCTTATGTGCACGTCGGAGGACGTGTGCGGCTGAGCGGTGACGGCCCGTCGTCATGGACGTGCTGGCTCGTCGTCTCTAGGCCTAGGACCGCCGAGTTCAGCCGCTGGGGGACCCTGCCGGGGGCGTACATTTTGAACGGTGGGCATGAGAGACTGGACCTGCCTGGGGGGAAGCCGCTGTCAATCATGGAGGCGCTCGTGCGCGACTACACCCGCGAAGGCGACCTCGTCTGCGACCCTTGCTGCGGCGCTGGGACTACCCTCCTCGCTGCCAAGCTCCTCGGTCGTCGCTTCGTGGGGGGCGACATCGATTCAAGCCACGTGGAGATCGCGAGAGAGCGACTCCGCGACACCCCGACACGCGACAAGCTCGGTACGCTCGCCCTCCCATTCGGAGACCGCACATGAGACCCTCGCAGACACACAGCTTCGTCACCATCGTCAGGCGCAAGATGGGCCGCGCGGCCGAGGCTACATACGCCTGCAACGCGTGCGGCATGAGGTCTCATTGGGAGGGCGCATCGGACCCGTGCCCGTCGAGCCTTCGAGCGCTCGCGGACGGTACCAAGGCAGCCTCCAAGCTGCTCGTGCACCGCAAGGCGCGCCACCATCAGACTGTGTGCGGTCGGTTGATCGACGACAGGATCAAGACCACACAGGGGACGGCTACCGTCACATGCCGATGGTGCATCGCGAGGGCGTCCGAATGACCTCCACACTACCACTCCTGGTCCAAGCCAAGCGCGCCCGCACCCGTCTGCGCCAGCTCGCCAGCAACCTCGGCGCCATCGCCGTCAGCAAGACCCACGCGGCACCCGAGCGAGAGACAGCCCGCGAGCTCGCTCATGGTCTACGCGCTGCCGCTGACCTGCTCGTCAAGGCTGAAGAGGACGCCATCGCAGCGAGGGACCGAGCGTATGCGCGCAAGGCCGCCCCCCGTGTCGCGTCCAAGGCCCACCCGTGGAGGGCCGAGCGGATGGTGCCGCCGAGGCCCAAGGGCATCCAGTGATCCCGCCAGCCATCATGCGAGACCGACACGAGCCGATGCGTACGATCGCAGCGCTCTACGTCCAGACGGGTGGCAGCTACTACGGACTCGAGGGTGTCGATCCGTGGGACGAGGCGAGGGATGCGAGGCTCTACGATGGCCCGCATCCGGTGGTCGCACACCCGCCCTGCTCGCGCTGGTGCCGCCTGGCCGGATTGGTAGAGGCGAGGTGGGGGCACAAGCGCGGCGAAGACGGGGGCTGCTTCAAGGCTGCGCTGGCCTCGGTCCGCAAGTGGGGCGGCGTGCTTGAGCATCCTGCCTACTCCGACGCATGGGCCGCCTTCGACCTGCCAGCTCCGCCAAGACACGGCGGGTGGGTGCGAGGCTTCTGCGGCGGGTGGTCATGCCACGTGGAACAGGGGCGCTACGGACACGACGCGAAGAAGGCCACGTGGCTCTACGCTTACGGCACGGACCTGCCCGACATGCTGTGGGGCTTCGACCCGGACCAGAAGTCCAAGGCGCTCGTCTCGTGGTGTGGCAATCACGTTGCGTCCGGCGAGTCGAGGCCGCGCCTTGGGAAGAAGGCGGCGAGCAAGACCCCCGAGGCCTTCCGCGACCTGCTCATCACCATCGCTCGGAGCTCTCGAGGCTGACTGTCCAGGGTGGGATCGAACCCGTCAGCGGATGAGGTCGGCGAAGGTGAACCGCATGGGCTCGCGGGCCTGGATTGTCTCCATGGCCTCGTCGTCCTCGGCCTCCCATTCACCGGCGCACTCGGGGCAGCTCGGCCCGGTGCACACGTACGGGTCCCATCCGTAGCTGGTGGCCGCCATGACCTCGTCGGCGATCTCTCGCTCCGCGGCCCGCACACGGTAGCGCTGTAGGGCCGCCCTCACCTCACGCCGAGTGTCGAGGTACCAGAGGATCACGCCGCTACGGTAGCTGACAAAGAAGTGGCCCGCCAGGTGAGGGGAACCTGGCGGGCCGAGGGGAACAGGGATGGGAGCGTAGCCGGTGGGGACCGGTGAGGCAAGGCCGATGGGTGGCGCACGGTATCGCACTCAAGCGCCTTGCATCGGAGCGCATCGCATGGTATGGGCCCGGTATGAAGAAAAACACCACGATCAGGCTGTCGGAGTCGGAGAGCGCGACGCTCGAGGCGCTGGCCGGCATGTACACCGTCGAGTACGGGATGACCGTCACCAAGTCGGACGTGCTGAGGTTCGCCCTCGCTGCCCTGGCTCAGACGATCGAGCGGGACCGCGCCAAGCGTTCGGAGGCAGCATGAGCGACGCGGCGAAAGAGCGACCGGTCCTCTTCTCTGGTCCGATGGTGCGGGCCATCCTCGACGGGTCGAAGACCCAAACGCGACGCGTGGTGAAGGGCCCCAACGCCGACATTGTGAACGCGTACGACCTGCGCGGGATGCAGGGCTTCCCCGACGGAAGCTCGCGCGCGGTGTTCGACCACCACACCGAGGAGCCGTTCTCGGTGGTGTGTCCCTACGGCAAGCCGGGCGATCGGCTGTGGGTGAGGGAGACGTGGGCGGCCCCCCACTCCTTCGACACGACGCGACCCGGAGAGATTCCAGGCATCGAGGGAGACGGCCCCCGCATGCTCCACTACGCCGCGACGGCGAACCTCGGTGGACGCATCGGGCTCGGCGGACTACTCGGCCGGCCCGCCATCTTCATGCCCCGCTGGGCCTCACGCATCACCCTAGAGGTGACCTCTGTACGGGTCGAGCGCGTGCGGTCGATCTCGGAAGCCGACGCGAAGGCCGAGGGCGCGCCGGTCGAGAACGGCCACCACATCCGCGGCGCTTGGTTCGGGTGCGGCCCGTCTCACCGAGAGGGGTTCGCCCAGCTCTGGCAGGACATCAACGGCACCGAGTCTTGGGCGGCTTCACCGTGGGTGTGGGTCATCGGCTTTCGGAGGGTTCCGTGACCCCCGCTGAGATGGACCACCAAGCCCACCTCGCCCGGTCCCGTGGTGACGTCCTCATGGCGACGATCTGGGCTGCTCGGGCAGCGTGTACCCGGTCGGGTCACATCGTGGCTCCTGCCCGGTGCGAGGGCTGGGCGGCGAAGTGGGAGCGGAAGCGATGAGTACTTTCGTAAAGGTCTTTTCGAGCATCCTCGACTCCACGGTGTGGCTCACCCCGAAGCACGTCCGGCTGGTGTGGATGACCATGATGGTCATGGCGGACCGTGACGGTGTGGTTGAGGCTTCGGTCCCTGGCTTGGCCAATCGAGCAGGGGTGACCCGTGAGGAGTGCGACGAGGCTCTCGAGATGTTCCTGTCTCCGGACCCGGACAGCCGCACCCCCGACGAGGAGGGGCGCCGAATCCGCAAGGTCGATGGCGGCTGGGAGCTGATCAACCATTCCAAGTACCGGGACCGCATGAACGCCGAGGAGCGCAAGGAACGCGACGCGGCGCGCAAGAACAAGAAGCGAGCCGAGGAGCGCGTGACGTTGGCAGATGTCCTGGATGGTCCGCGACCGTCCGATCCTGTCCGCGAGCGTCCGCAGGTGTCCGCACCTGTCCGCAGTGGTCCGAGCGTGTCCAAGAAAGTCCGCGATGTCTCACATGCAGATGCAGAGGCAGATCCAAATTCAGAGTGTGAGAGCGAGCCCGCGCCCACACGCCCGATTCCCGTCCAAGAGATGCTCGGGAAGCCAAGCCCGGGCCCCAACCTCATGAGCCGCATCATCGAAGCTATGAGCCAGGAGACCTTCGCGATTGCCGGGGAGCGCCGAGCAGCGGCTCCCAAGGAAGCCCACGCGATGTGGGACGGCTGGCGCGAGATCGCCCGCTACGTCCGCGACACTGGCAAGGTCCGCGAGTGGCCCGACGAGGAGACCATCGCGAACGGGCGCGCTCTGGTGCGAGCCTTCTACGATTCGAAGGACCCGCGCACTGTGGCATCGATCTACAAGCTCACGTTCCTGAAGGGCAACCCTGCCCAGTACGCGGCCGAAGCCGCATCGGTGGCCGCATGATGCTCTCCGATCCCGAGGCCGAGCGGTCCTACCTCGCCCTGTGCCTCGACATGCCCGAAGCCCTCGACGCTGGGCTGACCATCGAAACCCTGTCGGTCCCGGTGCACCGCGTGGCCATGGCCTGCATGATCGCGATGCGCCAAGCCGGCGAGCAGTCGAGCGACCTGGTACTCGGCCACCACCTACAGACCCGAGGCCTCGACCGCGCCGCGGCGTTCCAGGTGCTCCAGGCCATCCGCTCTGCCCCGAGTCGGGGCATCGGTAGCCTCGCGCCCGTCTTGAGGCGCCTGGCCGACGCTAGGGCCCTTCACGAGCTCGCAGCCGCTGGCGCCGCTCACGCCCTGGCCGGGGAGACCGACGAGGCTCGGGAGGTGCTGGCTCGCGCGGCGTTCGGCGGGACCCCGTTGCTCGAGGTGTTCACCCTGCGTGACGCGATGGAGGCGTGCGCCGTGGAGCTCCAGGCGGTGACCCAGGCCATGAGCGAGCAGCGCGGGAACGCCGCGTGGGTGAAGCTGGGGATCTGCCCCACCATCGACCGGCTGATCACGGTGGGCCCCGGCGACACGGTGATCTTTGCGGCCGAGACAAACGTCGGGAAGAGCGGGGCTTCGATGACCTGCATGCTTTCGTTCCAGGAGCGGAAGATCCCCGCGGGACTCGTGAGCATCGAGGATCCCAAGATCGACTGGGGCAGCAAGGCGATCGGGCACTACGCCGACGTGGACACCGCGCCGCTGTGGGCGTGCCAGGCCACCAATGAGCACTGGGGCAAGCTGATGAAGGGCGTCGGCGACGCGTCGTCGCGAGAGCAGTTCGTGCGCTTCGCTGTGGCCAAGTCGGGCACGCTCGCCGAGGTGGTCCAGGCCATGTCGATCCTCGTGCGCGTGCACGGGTGCCGCATCCTGTTCATCGACTACATCCAAGCGATCGCCGGGCCGCTCAAGAACGCCCAGCCCAAGCAGCAGATCGACCATGTGTACATGACGCTCCAGGCGACGGCGCGTCAGCTCGGGGTGCCGGTGGTGATCGGCTCGCAGCTGTCCCGCGCGCAGACACCCGGTGAACCCGCGGTCACCAGGCTCAAAGAGAGCGGCAACCTGGAGAACGGCGCGCAGGTCATCCTGATGTTCTGGTGCCCCGACCCCGCCAACTGGATGAAGGTCAACGGCAAGGTCGCGAAGCTGAAGCGCGCGCCGACCCGGCCCAAGTGGGCGATGGAGCGCGGGCACGGCGGCGTGCTCACCGAGGTCCCGTGGGTCGAGCCGACTCCTGCCCAGCAACCGAAGAGGTCGTCATGGTGATGATCCTCGGGATGCGATTCGAGATCGACGGCGACGACGCGACGCTTTGGGATGCCGGCGAGCGCGTGGGCTTCGCTGTCCGCACGCCTCACGCGGTGCACTTCACGCCGAAGGCCCGGCAGTTCTTCGACCGACACGGGCACGACGTGGCGGACGTGGGTGCCGCCCTGTCGAAGGCGATGGGTCACGTCGAGCGCAAGCCGCTATCATGGGAGCGCGCCGAATCGTGGGATGCAAAGCACCGCGACGCCGATGGCGCATGGTCAGAGCTTCGGAGGGCTGAGGCGAGATTCGCTGAGGCCGTCCCTGTGACTTGGGTACGGACACCGCGAGAGACCGCGGAGAAGGTGAGAGAGTGATGGGCGAGAACAGCGGCATTCAGTGGACCACGCACACATGGAACCCGTGGCAAGGCTGCCAGAAGGTCAGCCCCGGTTGCGACAACTGCTACATGTTCCGCGACAAGCGGCGGTATGGGCAGGACCCCGAGACGGTGGTTCGGTCCAAGCCCCCAACCTTCAACAAGCCGCTGCGTTGGAACCGAGAGGCGCGCGAGGCCGGGCGAGTGGACCGGGTGTTCACGGCGAGCTGGGCCGATTTCTTCTCGCGCGAGGCGGACGCATGGCGGGACGACGCATGGGCCGTCGTCCGAGAGTGCCCCGACCTGGTGTTTCAGGTCCTCACGAAGCGCCATGCGCGCATCGCGGACCACCTGCCGGCCGATTGGGGCGACGGGTACCCAAACGTCTGGCTCGGCGTGTCGGCGGAGGACGCGGAGTGGTGGAACCGGCGCGTGCCGTGCCTGCGTGCTGTGCCTGCCCGGACGAAGTTCGTCAGCTACGAGCCTGCCCTAGGCCCTCTCACCGGGTGCTCTGCCGAGGGCATCGATTGGGTCATCATTGGCGGTGAGTCGGGGGGCGCTGAGGCGCGGCCCTTCGATGTGGCGTGGGCCGATGGGGCAATCGCGATGTGTCAGCGCGACGGATCGGCACCGTTCGTCAAACAGCTCGGAGCCGTGGCGATCGATGGCGGCCGGGCGCTTCCGCTGCACGACCAGGCCGGCGGCGAGATGGAGGAATGGCCCGAGCGCGTCCGGCTGCGGGCGTTCCCGTGACCGACCTTCACTCCCCCGCACTCAGGTGGCTCGACCCACACACCAAGGGCCGCTACCTCACCCCAGCCGAGCTCGAGGAAGAGCGGGCAGCGATCGGTGACTTCGGTAGGACCGTGGTGGCGGCTTGGATTTCGACCGGTGACGGTGGGCGGTCGGTTCGGTATTCGCGAGCAAGTTCGCCGCCTTACTAGATAGATGCGCGATAAGACTTGCGCGCGGCGCGGAATGCCCGCATAGTGTCCTTTGTCGGACGGGCCGACCCACTCAACGAGAACACCATGACCACTTTCATCCCCACCATCCGCGACACCGAGACCCCCACCGCCCGCGCCATCGGCGATGCGCTGGATGACCTCCGGTCCTCGCGTACCAAGGGATTCGTTTGAATCCGCGAAGTTAACAACCGGAGAATTTAACGAGCCATGAAACTCTGTATCCACGTAAGACCGCGAGATGACGGGCAAGGTTGGGCCGTTGACGTGTTCGACGGACGCCGCGCTTGGACCAAAACCCACCTCGGAGAGAGCCCTCTGAACAAGGCCGAGGCCCACAGGCTGGCTCACAAACTCCGCGACCCGAAATTTTACACCGCGCGAACGAAGCGCGCGGTTAACAGCCTGACTATCGAGCGCGGGCCGAAAGGTGGTGCCGCATGAGTAGCCCTGGACATGACGAGCTACGCCGATGGCGAGAGCAAGGGCGAGCGCCGGCCGGGTCTTGCCCGTTTTGCGCGTCGCGAATCTCTGTGGTCGAGCGCGACGGCGTCTTTGTGGCTCGCTGCTCGCACAGGGGATGCGGGGCACGAGGACCGAAGCACCATGACCTGACTCGTGCGTGCGATCTCTTTTGCTGCCCGCCGCGGCAGTGGCGACCCACGGGCAAAGACACGGCGTTTGCGCCACCGTTCGGGACGATCCGGGTCTGCAGGGCCTGCGGCTGTCTGGTGGCAGGCGGCCCAACAGCGTGCGCGCGCTGCGCGGAAGAGGGCGCCTGATGGGCGCGGCAGCGTACAACCGAGGCTCGCGGCTCGTGGCCAGGGAGGCGGACGAGCGCATGCCGGTGGCCACGTCTCGGGCGGACGCGCAGGCCCACAAGGACGAGGTCGCTCGGCTGCGTGAGCAGATCGCCACGCTGGAGCGTGACCTGCACCGCGCGCGCCGGTGCCTCGCCTCTGAGCGGGCCGGAAGGGAGGCTCTCCGTGTGCGGCTTGCTCACGAGGAGAGAGCAAACGCATTCGGCGTTGGCGTCCTGTGTGGGCTCGCGTTCCCGGGAGACGAGTCATGAGTTCGTGCAGAGCGACGAATGCGAAGGGCGAGCAGCGCGCCCACGTCCGCACCCTCGCGGCCACCCTCAAGTGCTCCGAGGCAGCGGCCTGGGCGCTGGTCAACGGGCTGTGACCGTCCGGGTCACCTGCGCGTGTTGCGGGGCGCTCGACCCGACGCACGAAGCGTGGTGCCCGTTCCCAGGTGTTGACTCCCTGGGAACGGGCGACCTGGAAGCGGCGGCGGCGGTGGCTGCGGTGCGGGAGCTGGGAACTGTGCGAGGGGCAAATCGTCCATGGTGGATCGCGGTGTGTCGTGCTGAGGCGATCGGAAAGAGGTTGGCTACATGACCAAGCGCCTAGGCCGGCCACCCAAGCCCCCCACCGAGAAGCAGGGCGCTCGCATCACCGTCAACGCCACCATCGAGCAGCGGGCAGCGTGGGCCGAGCGGGCGACCATCGAGGGCATGAGCCTCTCGGCATGGCTGGCTGCTGTTGCCGACTGTGGCGACGATGGCACCCGTGATCGCGGGTACCGTGACGGGGTGAAGGACTCGGCGGCCATCGTGCTGGAGCTGCTCAAGTGACCCGCACTCCCCAGCAGAACGGGAAGCGCTCCCGCACCAAAGGACACCAGTGGGAGCGGGACCTCGTGCGCATCCTCCAAGCCGCTGGCATCGGGTGTCGGCGCAACATCGCGCAGGCCCACACGGCGCGCCTCGAAGGCTGCGACGTCGAAGACACCGACTACTGGCTTGAGGCCAAGTGCGGGGCGAAGCCGGACCCCGTTGCGGCGTATGCTCAAGCCGAGCGAGACAGGCCCGACCACGACGCACGGCCGATCGTGGTACTGTGGAAGCGGGACCGACGCGAGCCGATGGCGACGCTGGCACTCTACGACGCAGCGCACCGAGGGAAGCCGGATGCGTACAAGGGCGGACCGCTGGTCACGATGACGATGGCGGCATGGATCGAGACGGTAACAGGAACAGGAGGCGAGTGATGGCAACCGCACGAGAATTCACCATGTGGCAGGACAGCATGGTCGTCGTCTTCACGAAGGACGGCGAGGTGTTGATTGCGCGTGACCACATTGTGGCCGTGTGCATCGAGAACAGCGTTGGCGTCATCCATGTGTTGACCTCGGCAGGAGTGGTCTACGAGGCGATCCCCGATGAAGCTGGCGCCGTCTTCCGAGGGTGCCGCGTCGGCGACAAGGACGTGTCCGAATGACCTCACCCATCAAGGCAGGAGACATCGTCCGGGTGACCGACATCGACCCCGTGGAGCAGATCGACGGCAGCCACCTCTACGAGTGCGAGCCCCTCACCCACAGCACCCTCACTGACATCGACGCTGCCTCTGTGATGCTCGAGAGAGCCCACCACCGGATCGGGGATCTGACGCGGGAGCGGGACGAGTGGGAGGGCGAGGCGGCCGCTGGCATCGTCCGACGCGAGGCCGAGGTGGCACGTCTCATCGAGGACCGAGACAACGCGTGCGCTGCGCGAGACGCGGCGTTTGCTCGCGAGGAGGCGTACGTCATCGAGATACACACGCTGAGGGGCCGCCTCGACGATGCCCTTGATGAGCTTGGTGATGCTCGGCGCCCGACCTTCGCCGAGAGGGCAGCACCGGCGGAGGTCGCCGAGTTCGCAGTCGGCGACTGGGCGCAGGCCACCATCGACGGCGCCCCGGTTGGGGTTCCGTTCCTGGTCAGGGCGGTGGACATCGAACGCGGATGGCTGCGGTATGCCTGTCGGGCAGACCCCCCGCCTCCACCCGACGGCGGGCAGGAGGGTTGCCCGAAGTGCTTCGCCGACGTCCCGATGTGCCCCAAGTGCGCGGTGCGCAAGGACGGCTGCTGCTCGGACTGCCGACTCCAAGAGGTACCCCCTCTCGCAGTAGGGCAGCGGTGGCAGTACGAGGACGAGGGGCCGCACCTCGACAGCTTCATCGTCCAGGTCGACGGCGACCACGTCTACTGCGACGACGACGACAGCCCGTGGTGGGTGAACACCTTCCGGCACGCGCACCCCCGTCTCCGCCTACCAGAGGAGCTAGAGCCCGCACCTACACCACCTGCACCCCAGCAGGCGACACCACCAGCAGAGCCCAAGACCTCGCTACCCGGTCGAGGTGAGCCGTGAAGGTCATCGAAGGCGGCGGCGAGCGCACGGGCCAGGTCGTGTCGATCGAGCGGTTCAGGCGCAAGCGCCCGGACGGCCACAAGTGGTGCAAGCACCTCGCGGTGAAGGTGGATCCGGACGACCGCGCGCTGGAGTGCACCGCGTGCGGCGCCGACGTCGACCCGATCGACTACATCGTCACCCTCTCTCGGACCTGGGACGACGTGAAGCGCGCCGCCGCCTCGGGCGAGGTCGAGGTGCGGAGGATCCACGACAGGACCAAGCAGGCCGAGGCGGAGCTGGCCCGTTTGCAGAGCCGGGCTGCCCACGCACGCAAGAAGCTCGGAGAGGTCGACGAGGCCAAGGCGTACCGGGCGGGCCTGGAGAGGGGCGCGCGACTGGCCGAGATCGAGGGCGCGAGGAAGGTCGCCGAGCGCATCCGCTACGAGTCGAACACGGCACCGTGGCGGCCAGAACCCACCCCCAACCCCCGCCAAGGTGAGCCGTGACCTGGAGCACCACCACAGACCGTGACAGGATGGGGACATGAACTACGAGACAGCCGCCCTGGAGCTCGGGGCCGATCGAGAGGCCCACCGCATCGCCCTGTACCTGGCCCCCCTCACGCGCCTCATCCTGGCCAAGGAGTGCGTCGAGCGCGGCCTCATCACCACCCCGGAGCAGTACATCCGAGCCGTGGAGGGACCCAAGCGATGAGCAAGGGACACAGCAGAGCCAAGAAGCCCAAGGCAGTGCCCAGCGTAGCCCTCAAGGCAGACTTCGACGTGGGGGCGGAGGTGGGAGCGTTCGGCTTGATGTCCCCATCTGAGGACGCGGGCAAACGCGCGCGCGCGCGAGGGCCGGACCCTGACGTGTTCCTGGTGTGGTGCGAGCGCATCGCCACAGGCTCTACCGAGCGGTATGCAGCCATCGGGCTGCCGGTGCCCTACAAGACGCTGCGATCGTGGGCCGACCGTGACCCCGAAGGCATGGGGGAGCAGCTTGCAGACGCGCATGAACGCCACATCCAGATGCTGCTGAACGAGATGCGGGACGCCCCCGACGCGATCGGGCGCAGCGAGGACGACGGCGTGCACCCCACCGCGGGCACCCTGAAGGCCAGCAACGCCAAGTGGGAGCTGGGCAAGCTGGACCGACGACGCTTCGGCGAGGGCAAGATCATCGAGCAAGAGCTGACCGTCAAGGAAGCCCCGCCCGACGAGACGGCGGCCGACGTGGCGCGGGACGCGCTGGCCCTGCTGACGCCCGAGGAGCGCCTGGCGCTGATGGGCCAGATCGCGGCCGAAAATGACACAACGCCACCGGCGGGAGACAACGAATGACCGAGCAAGCGATCTGCGACAAGTGCAACGGTTTTGGATGCCAGCGGCGGGACGGGTGGCGCGTCGTGCCGTATCCGTGTCCGGTCGACTCCGCGGTCACGCCCGCGAAGGACACCTCCAACTGGCGCGCCGAGATGAAAGCCCGGCAGGAGGCCCAGCGTCCGATCGCTGAGGCCGCGTTGGCCGAGGAGGAGGCACTCCGCCTGCGCATGAGCGGGCTCCTCGAGGCGCGAGGGGAGATCGCACGCATGAGCGGGCATCGAGGAGCCCGAGAGGAGATCGCAGCCTCGATCGAGGAGACCAAGCACAAGATCTGGCTCGCTCACAAGCGCCACATCGCGGCCCTCTGCGGCGAGCTCGACGAGTGAAGGGCGTCATCCTGCGACCCGCCAAGCCCGAGGACATGGGCTTCGTGTTCGCTGCATGGGTGGAGTCCCTTCGCTCGGAGACGATGCCAGGCGCCCGGCCCAAGCCGTGGCGCCAGGCCATCGAGCGGGACGTGTCCTCGCGGATGCGCAAGGGTCGCCTGGTGGTCGCCTGCGACGAGGAGGACGCAGATCGGCTGTACGGCTTCGCAGCGGGCAAGCCGGGGCGGCTGTGGTACGTGTTCGTGCGCGACACCCGACGGCGGTTCGGGCTGGGCGCTGCGCTGACTGCTGAGGCGTGCGGCGTTGTGACCTCCTCGTCGTGCATGTCGCCGACGATGATGCTCGTGGCGGCCCGTAAGGGCGTGGAGTGGAGACGATGACGACACCCGAGGAACGATTGTTGGACGATGAGCGAGAGCGTGAGGCCGACGCGTACCTGCGCGGCTCATCGCCGCTGGAGCGCGGCGACGTGAGGGCAACGCCGGGGTTCATCGAAGCGCACGGGCTCTACCGAGAACCGGGGGATGACACGGTACAGGTCGCAGCAGCCTCGATCGAGACCACGTACGTCGACCACCACATGGGCGACAAGACCATCACGGGCACCTGGGTGCTGACCATGAGCGGCCATATCTACAGCCTGCTGGCCCCGCTGAGGTGCGTGCGGTGGGCGATCGCCAAGGCGAAGGAGCTGGATCGATGAGCAAAGGGCACAGCAGGGCGCAAAAGAAGCGCAAGCGCGCGCACGGCGGGGACCTCTCGGATGTCGAACGGTGGTTGATCGCCGGTCTCGCGTCGGTCCGTCCCGAACAAGGGATAACGATGGGCCCCAACGGACGGCTGGTCTGCGACCCACAGCACCCGAACTTCCCGTTCAAGATGCGCGGCAAGTGAGCGATGCCCTCGCCTCACTGCGAGCCCGCATCGACGCCCAGAAGGCCAAGGCGCTCGACACGGGGATCCCGTTCTGCCCACAGAAGCCCCAGCCGAAGCAGCTTCAGTTTCTGAAGTTGACCGAGCGGGAGGCGGGCTATGGAGGAGCCGCGGGCGGCATGAAGTCCTCGACCCTGCTGATGGGTGGCGTTCAGTTCGCCGACAGGCCGAACTACGCGGCCCTCATCCTTCGCCGGACTTACAAGGACCTCGCGCTACCGGACGCGATCATGGACCGCGCCAAGCAGTGGCTGCTGCCTCGTGGTGACGTGAAGTGGTTCGAAGACGACAAGAAGTTTGTCTTCCCATCCGGGGCCCGCCTGGTCTTCGGCTACTGCGAAAGCCTGAACGACGTGTACCGCTACCAGGGCGCCGCGTTCCACTACATCGCGGTCGACGAACTGACGCAGTGGCCGAAGTTCCCGTATCAGTATCTCCTCAGCCGCCTGCGCAAGCCTGAGGGTGACCCGCTGCCGCTGCGCATGCGGTCATCGTTCAACCCAGGGGGCATCGGACACAAGTGGGTCAAGCACCACTTCGTGGTGCCGGGGCATCCCAGCCGGCCGTTCATCCCCAGCAAGCTCTCAGACAACCCGTTCATCGACCAGGCTGCCTACCTGGAATCCCTAGACGGGCTCGACGAGGTCACGAAGGCGCAACTCCGTGACGGGCTGTGGGTCGACGACAACGACGGGCTGGTCTACCAGTACGACGAGGCGCGCAACTCGACGCAGGAGCTGCCCGATCTCGGTGAGTGGTACACGGTCCTCTCGGTCGATCTGGGCTCAAGCGAGATCAAGCCCACCACGGCGTTCTGCATCACGCTGTGGCACCCGCACCACGAGAAGTCCTACGTGGTCAGGGCGTGGGCTGAGGCGGGGCTCATCCCCTCGACGATCGCCGAGCGGTGCCACCAGGTCTTGGAGCTCTATCCGAACGCGCGGATCGTGATGGACGTCGGGGCTCTGGGCTCGGGCTACGCCAACGAGATGCGCCAGCGGCACAGGCTGAACATCGAGGCAGCGCAGAAAAAGGACAAGCTCGGCAACCGCAAGCTGCTGAACGGCGCCCTAGAACAGGGGCGTGTGGTGCTTTTGGCCCCGGAGTGTGCCATGCTCATCGACGAGCTGACCTCGCTCCTCTGGGCGCCAGGCGGCCTGGACAACGACAAGACCCAGCCGAACCACTGCACGGATGCGCTCCTCTACGGGTGGCGTGCTGCGCAGTCGTGGCGAGCAGACCACCGAGTGATCGAGCCGAAGCTGAGCGAGGAAGACGCATGGGAGAAGAGAGACCGCGAGCGGTACTGGCAGGCGAAGTCGAACCCCAACGCGGGCTGGTGAGCGTGCCGAGCGTGGGCGCATCCGGTGTCGAAGTGAGCGACCAGCGGGAAGCGGCGATCGCCAGCATGATGGAGATGGCCGAGGCGATGCTCAAGCCCGGCATCACCCGCGTACGCCTGGCTGCTTTCGGCGTGGAGGTGGAGCTCGAGGGCGTTGTCCGCATCGAGCCGCCCAAGCCCACGCGTTCGAAGCGTGACGATGAGTCCCTTGACCAGCGTGAGGCCCGCGAGCGCGAAGAGGCCGAGCGTCAGTACGACCGCGTGATGTTCCCCCAGGGTGGCGAATGACCAAGACAGCTGCAATCAATCACCGCTGGTGGCTCGCCGCCGAACCCGCCGCGGGCCTCGTGGCCTCCTGCGACGACATCGCTCGCCGGGAGATCTGGCGCACACGTGACCTGTTGACCTCATGGCGCCTCTACGGCGGCAGGAAGTGGGTCAACCTGCGGCAGATCGGCCAGACGCGAGACCGTGGCCTCAGCACCTCGGACGTGATGGTGCGCTTCAACGCGATCGCCTCGACCGTCGAGACCCTCGTCGCGCGCCTCAGCAAGTCACGCCCGGCGCCGCAGTTCGTGACCAACGGGGCCGACTGGAAGATCCGCAGGCAGACCGAGAAGCTCAACAAGTTTGGCAAGGGCGTGCTGCACTCCTCGCGCTTTTACGACCAGCTCGACGGCTTCGTTCGCGAGTGCCTCGTTGCGGGCACGTGCCTGGTCAAGTTCTGCATCGATGAGCACGCGAAGAAGATCCGCGCCGAGCGTGTGATGCCGTGGGAGATCTTCGTCCCGCCGTGGGAAGCCGAGCGAGGCGTGCCGCGTACGCTCATGCAGCGGACTCCGGTGGATCGCGAGGCACTGCGGGAGGCGTGGGGCACGGGCGACGGCAAGACCAAGCGCCTCGCCGCGATCGATGCATCGGCGAGCTCGGCTGATGTGCGTGATGCGTCGGTGGGGCGCTTCGAGGAGGGCGCGGACATGGTCGACGTTTACGAGGGCTGGCACCTCGGATGCGACGGTGGGCCTGGCCGCCATGTGATCGCTGTGAGCGGCGGCCTGCTGCTCGATGAGCCGTGGAAGCCTGAGCGCTGGCCCTTCGCCGTGATGACGTGGGACGAGCCGCCCAATGGCTTCTGGGGCGTCGGCGTTCCGAGCCACAACGAGAGCGTCCAGTACGAGATCAACAACCTCTTGCAGAAGGTCCAGGTCTCGATCCACCTCCACGCGCACCCGCCGACATTCATCGACTCGCAGAGCGACGTCCCGCCGGCCCACATCACGAACGAGGCGGGCGCGATCATCAAGCTCCCGCCCGGCTCGAGCCCGCCCACCCGCGTGGTGGTGCCGATCATGTCCCCCGAGGTCTACCAGCACATCGAGACGCTGAAACAGTCCGTCTACGAGCGGGAGGGCGTGTCGATGATGGCCGCTACCGGCGTCAAGCCCGCCGGCTTGGATGCTGCCGTCGCCATGCGCGAGTACAACGACACCATGAGCGAGCGCCACATGGTGCAGGGCCGCAAGCTGGAGAAGTTCGCGATCGACGCGGTGGAAGTGTGCCTCGATCTCGCCGAGATGATCCCCGGCTTCGAGGTGGACACGATGGACCGCAAGACCAACGAGCGGCTCAAGTGGTCCGACATCAAGGTCGCGCGCGATGCGTTCGTCCTTCAGGTGTTCCCCGTCGCCTCGCTGCCGCAGTCGCCTCCGGCTCGGAAGCAGTACGTCTCCGAGCTCGCGCAAGCCGGCTGGATCACGCCGCAGAAGGCGATGGCGCTCCTCGACATGCCCGATCTCGAGGAGGACAGCGACAATACCAACGCCGCGCTCAACGTCATCCGCTCCCAGGTGGAGAAGATCCTCGACGGCGCGAAGGCGATGGCCCCCGAGCCCCGCGCGAACCTCCCGCAAGCGCTGGAGTACTCGGTAGGCGTACTCCTGCGCGAGACCGCCAACGGCGCACCGGAGGACGTGCTCGAGCAGCTCCGCCGCTACGTCGCCCAGCTCGAGAAGACCGCCGCGAACGCCGCACAGGCCATGCAAGCGGCCCAAGCGCCCCCGCCGTCCGCCCAGATGCCCGCACCCCCGCAGCCGGTCATGGCTGCCCCACCCATCGCCTGAGGACCCATGCCCGCAGACACCACCGCAGCGCCCGTTACGACCGAAGCCGCGCCTACCGCACCCGCGACAGCCACACCGGCGGCCCCAGCACCAGCTGACGAGGCGTCGGTCCATAAGCGCGAGGCGCTCAAGCTCGCCGCGAGCGAGCGGCTGCTCAAGCAACGGCTGGCCGCGTACGAGAAGGCCGACCGGGACCGTGGCGAGGCTGAGAAGCTCACGGCGGCAGAGCGGGCGGCCGAGGAGAAGCTCCGCGAGGAGGATCCGCGCGCATGGCTCGAGAAGAAGACCGGCCTCAAGTCCGAGGACTTGGCGCGGCGGCTCAATGGCAAGCCCGCGACACCAGACGCCGAGGCGAAGCGAGAGATCGAAGCGCTCAAAGCCCAGCTCGCCGATCACCAGCGCGCCCTGGACGAGAAGTTCCAGGGCCTCACCCGTGCTCAACAGGAGGCGAGCGAGGCGAACGCGTATCGCATGGTCCTCGGCGTGGCGAAGGCCGGGCCGGACGACCCGGCGCTCACACTCGCAGCGCAGGAGATGTCCGCCGACCCTCGCGGCTCCGCCCGATGGGTGACCTCGTGGGCTGACCGCGACTGGCCCAAGTACGCCGCGGAGAACGGCCTCGATCCGAGTGACTCGCACGCTGCGGCTGCGGCTGCGGCAAAAGTCATCGGGGAGAAGGCTCTTGCGCGCGCTCGTGCCCTGGTGCAGAATCCCACCATCGCCAAAGCCCTCGGGATTGGCGCACCGTCTCAGCAGCCCACAGCAAGTCAGGGCGCCCCACCTCGAACCATCGACGCGGCCATCGCCGCCAGTCGCGGAACGGGAACCACTGACAAACCGCTGAGCTCCGAGGACCGGAAGTCGCTCCTGCGAAAGAACGCAGAGCGCGTCGCCCTCGAGATGCTCAACAAGGGCTGAGCGCAAGGCGCCTCGGCCCACTGCTGAGGCACCATGGCATCACTCGATCTCGCGGCCATCACGGCCATGCTCAAGGAGCGCTATCCGACCGGCTTGGACGTCGATCGGCTCTACCGCTCGTCGCCCTTCATGGCGATGATCACCAAGGACAAGGACCTGGCGTTCGGTGAGAACATCAAGGTCCCGATCCGCTACGCGCACCCCAACGGCGCCTCCGCTGTGATGGCCACCGCCATCGCGAACGAGCAGCCGTCCGCGCAGTCGGCCTTCAAGGTCTACACGAAGAACTACTTCGGGTCGGCCACCATCGACGGCGAGGTCATCGACAAGGGCCGGAAGGACGTCGGCAGCTTCATCCGCACGCTCGAGACCGAGATCGACGGCGCGCAGTACCAGGTGGAACGCGCGCTCACCAAGTACTTCTTCGGCAACGGCGGCGGCAGCTTGGGCACCATCTCCGCGACCTCGACCGTGGGAACCCCCACGATCACGCTGACCAACCCGAGCGACATCGTGTACTTCGAGCGGGGCATGACCCTGAACCTCGCGAGCACCGATGGTACCTCGGGCGCCATCGAGACCGGCACCGTGCTGCTCACGAAGGTGGACCGCGTCGCTGGGTCGCTCACCGCGTCTGGCAACTGGACCGCCGGTATCGCGACCGCTGCGACCGGGATGCACATCTTCCGTAATGGCGACTTCGGCGCCGTGTGGTCGGGCTTCCGTGCGTGGGTCCCTGACTCCGCGCCTTCGGCCACCGCGTTCTGGGGCGTGGATCGCACTGTGGACAGCCGCCTGGGCGGTCTGCGCGCGGACCTCTCCGCCGTGCCGATCAAGGAGGCCGTGCAGACGGCCCTCGAGCTCGTGCACCGCGAGGACTCGATGTGTGACTTCGGCGTCCTGAACTCGCTCGACTGGAAGAACTTCAGCCTCGCGGTCCAGGGCTCGGGCCTCTACACCCTCACCGACGTCCAGAACGACGCTGGGGTGGGCATCAAGGCCATCACGGTCATCGGCCCCCGCGGTCAGTGCCAGATCATCAGCGACCCGTGCGCGCCGAAGGGCCGCCTGCTGATGGGTCAGCGCGACACGTGGAAGCTCTGCACCATGGGCGAGATGGTCCGCATCCTCGACGACGATGGGCTCATGGTCCAGCGCACCTCGGGCGACGCGGTGCAGGCTCGTCTGGTGAGCCGCGGCAACCTGGTCTGCTTCGATCCCGGCAAGAACGGCAACTTCCAGATCGCCTGAAGGAGAAGAACCAGATGGCAAATCGTGACTTCAACCTGGCGGGCCTTCGCACGCTGGATACCGACCTGGTCAAGTTGTACGGCCAGGTCCTACTCGGCGCGTCCACCGCTGTCACCTCGCAAGTCTGCAACGGCTTCACGGTGACCGCGTTGGGTGTTGGGACGCTCACGATCACGCTCGAGGATGCCTACCCGGCATTCATCGGCGCGGTCCTGACGCCCACCTGCGCTACCGCGGTGGACAACGTGTGGGTGGTCTCTGCGGCCAGCCCCACCACCAAGAGCATCACCCTCCGATGCTTGACCGGTGCGACGGCGACTGCGCCGCTGAACGGCTCGACGCTCAACATCGAGTTGACGCTCCGCAACAGCGCGACCCCGCGCAAGGGTGTGTGATGCCCGGACTCTTCGACGTGGACGAGGCCGCTGAGGGCCTCGAGATGGTCGATGACACCGCGGCCGACGCCGACGGCATGGAAGCGCTCGCGCGTGACGTGCTGTCGGCGGTCGAGTCGAAGGACGCGGCGCTTCTGGCGACGCTTCTGCGCTCGATCAAGGAGAGCTGACAGATGCCTCGTACCCGCACGCTCACGCAGCTGATCGCAGATGTGCGCGAGCGTGCGGACATCGAGAACTCCACCCACATCAGCGACACGGAGATCACCCGGTACGTCAACCAGGGGATCGCTCAGCTCCACGCGATGATCGTGGACCAGAACGAAGACGAATTCGCCGTGGAGGTGACCAAGTCGGTCGCGTCCGGCGACGCATCGATGTTCATCGTCGGCACGGGCGGGGATACGCCTCCTGCGAGCGTCTACAAGGTGCTCGCGGTGGACCGCATCGCCACGGACGGCACCTCGTGCCCCGTGCGGCGTTTCACGCTTCAGGAGCGGGCGTTGCTCGACTCCGCGGGGGCCAACGGGTCGCCGTTCCGCAGCATGTACCGCCTGCGCGGACTCAACACCGTTCTGTTCTCGCCGCCCATCGACACGGCCACCTCGATCCGGGTGACGTACATCGAGGCGAGCGCGGACCTCAAGAACCCCGGCGACTACTACGACGGCCGCGACGGTTGGGAGGAGTGGGTCACGCTCGACGCGGCGATCCGCTGCCTCATCAAAGAAGAGAGCGACACGTCCGACCTCGTACGCGAGCGCGCGATGGTCGAACAGCGCATCACCAAGCAGATGGCGACTCGAGACCAGGCCGAGCCGCACCGCATGCGGGACGTGGCCCCGTGGATCGTGGAGAAGTGGTGAGATGCGCTCAGTAACCGACGCACGCACCGTCAGTGCAAACCTCGCCGGCTTCCTGATCGCAGACTACGCCACACGCCCCGCAGTGCAGCTGATCGGTGGCGAGCGCGACGCATCGAGGAAGCCACTGAAGGCCCACCGGCTCCTCGCAGCAGACGTAGGCAGGACCGCAGTCGCCGCACGCACTGAATGCGTCGTGCCCCCCGTCGGTGGGCTGGTAGGGAGCGCCCTGGCACCCGCCAAGAATCAGAAAAAGAAGAGCCGCCGTGGTTCGCATGGTGGTAAGCGTGGATCGGCCAAGCCGTGAGCACCAGGTACACACTCGAGCAGACTGGGGGCATCGACGGCGCCCAACGCGCGTTTGATGCCGCGTCACTGGACATGGATTCAGTTGAAGGCCGGCTCGCGGCGGCTGAGGCGCAGCCGTACAACGCAGCCGTGCCCGCCGATTGGAGCGGCACCGCGCCCACGACCGTCAAGGAAGCCCTCGACCGCATCGCGGCAGCCCTTGGGCCCATCGTATGAGCCTGGTCAAGCGTATTGTGCAGGTCCCGCTCGACGGCGGGCAGAGCGAGGAGCAGCACCCCTTCGCGACTGACCAGCCGTCGAACCTGGAAGTCACGAACGCGCGCTTTCTCCAAGGCGGTGCCATCGGAAAGCGCTTCGGCGTAGAGCTCGCGCCGTCCCTGACGAACTCGACACCGAACTGGCTCCTCGAGGGTGGCCTGCACACCGTAGCGGAGCACAGCGGGCGGCTGGTAGCCGTTACGCACGATGGCGCGATGATCGAAGACGAGACCATCGGCCGATGGGAGCGACTCGGCGCCACCGGGCCACGGCCCTCGCAGATCAAGACCGACCCTGTTGTTCGCGGCAACAACAGCGCGCGTCACTCCGACGTGGCGCTGCTGACCGACGTGGGGCCTGACAAGGTCACCATCTCCTGCACCGTCTGGCACGACTCCGAGGCGGATGTCTGCATGTACGCATGGCACGAGATCCCCGAGGACGGCCGGCCCCCGCAGCTCCTCTACGGGCCCAAGCAATTCGCCGTGGTGAGCTCCACGCTCAGCCTCTACCGATGCCCTCGCGTGGCCCAGAGTAACGGCAAGTTCATGGTGATCGCCACCGACTTGGCCGGGACGAACCTCAACGGGTGTTTCGCTGATCCGGCCTCTAGCTACGACTTCAGCACACCGGGACTCGTAGACGCCGCGCTGAGCGGCATGAGCACCGCCACGATCGAGCTGGTGGGCGGCCCAGCCGGTGACGTTGGGTATTGGGCAATGCTCCCCGTTGGGCCGGCCCAGTGGAAGATCAGCAAGCACGCTCACGGCGTCCTGCCTGCGTCGGCATCGCAAACGGCGGCGGGCCGGTGCCTTCACATGGCGTACATCGACGACCAGTTCAAGGGCGGCGTGCTGGTGGCTGCAACTGCCGCGGGCGGCATCGGCTGGACCACATCTCTACTCGTCAACCCGATTACCATCGTTGCCCTGGTCACCCCGACTGCGACCACGCAGGTTCACGCCGCGACCGTAGCGCAGGCCAGCATCAACGGGGATGTGCTGGTGGCGTGGTCTGGTGTGGGGAACATCGACCCAGACGCTGGGGCAACGGGCAACTTCGGAGTGGATATAGCCTACCTTAACCGGACGGCGTATGCGGGAGTCTGGCAGGCGCTGGTCGGGCAGTGTCGCCTCGGCGGCCACGCGTCGTGGGATGGGACCGATCGGCTACCTGTCATCCCGTTTGTGAATGACCAGGCCTTCCCTGGACAGTTGATCCCGGGCGGTGCCGCTCTTCTCCCGTTTCGCAGCGGCTACCTCGGGCGCCCTGTCCTCAACTCGGCCGGGACGTACCAGATAGCCCAGGTCGGCAGCTACGGAATCGACGTGGCCTCGCTGTGGCGCAGCTACTGGGACCTGCCCTACCTGGTGACCGCTGGCGAGAAGTACCACACGATGCCGGGCATGGAGTACGCGGCCGGCCTGCGTGTCATGGCGTATCCGGTGCTCACGGATGAGTCGGATCCCTTCGACGTGACGATGGGGATAGACATGCTCCGCGTTGCTGACGTGGACTCGCCGGCTCTTCGGAACGTCAGCGCGCAGGGGACGCGGCTCTTTCAGAGCGGCGCGGGCCTCTCGTACGTTGACGGCATGTATGCGGCCGAGGTGACGCCCCCACCCCCGGTGACCGTGATCGCCGTCTCGACGAATCACCCGACGCTCCCCGCGTACGGCGCCAGCTCGCCCAGCTCCGGACCAGGGTCGCCCGCCTCAACCCTGTATGTGTCGTTCGCCATCCGGTGGACCGACGCGCAGGGCAACGTCCACCGCTCGATCCCGTCTGGCGAGCACGCGCTGACGTGGTGGGTGCTGGACGGCGGCTTCTACTTCCCGCAGTGGTGGATCCTGCCCCGTCCGTTCCCGTGTTCGGTGCTCGGGGACAAGGCATCCCAGCACTACGAGGTCGAGGTCTACCAGGCCGACGCGGCAGACGGGACGATGTACCTCCGCGGCACATGCACCCCGACCCCGCACCCGAGCCTTGACGCCTTCGACGCCTTCTACCCTGTCACGACCGGCTTCCTGGCGACGTCGGGGCAAGACGCGGTTTCGATCGTCACGCAGCCCAGCTCGGCCGACACGATCACGCGATGGACTGACCTCGGCGAGCTCCAGCACGTGGCACCGCCTCCCCTGGTGGACGTGTGCAGCACCCAGGCGCGGATCTGGGCGCTCTCCGCCGAGAACGGGCGGCTCCAGGTCTGGCCGTCCAAGCTCCTCACCAACGGCTTTGCCCCCGAGTTCCCTTCGGAGTTCATCCAGACGATCCCCGCTGAGGGTGGCGAGTGCACGGCGCTTGCGGCCCTCGACGACAAGATCGTGGTCTTCAAGGAGCGCGCGATCTTCGTCCTCTTCGGCGACCCCGGCGACAACACCGGGGCGCGCTCCACGATCCAGCGCGCACGCCTCATCTCGAGCGACGTCGGGTGCTCGAATCCTCGGTCCGTCGTCGAGGGGCCCTTCGGCGTGGCCTTCCAGGCATCGAGCGAGAGCGCCTCGGGTCGCGCGGGGGTCCACGTGCTCAGCCGCGATCTGCAACTCACCTACCCCGGCGCCGCGGTGAAGGAAACCGTCGCGGGAGTGACCTTCCAGAGCGGCACCCTCGTCTCGCCCGAGAAGGAAGTCCGCTGGATCATGGACAGCGGCAAGGTCCTGGTGTGGTCCTACGACGTGGGCAAGTGGAGCACCTACACGGAGCGCGCCGTTGGTAGCTCGACGGTCCGCCGAGGGCAGTACGCCGCCAAGGTCACCGACAACACGATCTTGGTGGACCTCAACGGCTGGAACGTCACGTCCACGCACTCGATGCAGATCGTCACGCCCTGGATCAAGGTGGCCGGGCTTCAGGGCTTCCAGCGGTGCTGGTCGAGCACGCATCTCTTTCGGCGCTACGGTTCCCACCTCAAGATCGAGATCGCATACGACTACTCGGGGACCTGGAACGTGCTCGACGCGCACACCTACTCGACATCCAAGCTGGACGCCCTCGAGGATGCTACATCTGGTAGAGTCCAGGTGATGCTGCACCACCGGATCCAGAAGTGCGAGTCCTTCCGGTTCCGCGTGACTGAAGACACCTCAAACGACGACGGGTCGCAGGGTCTGGAGTACCTCGGCTGCACCGTCGAGGTCGGGGTCAAAAAGGGCTCTTTCCGCAAGGCGCTACCGCCCGCTGCATCTTCGTGAGGTGACCCGTGGCCTTCTCTCTCTTCGCGCCTCCACAGACTGACTGGCTCTCCGCTCGACGCGAGCGCGAGGGTTCGGCCGTTGGCGGCTTCGACCGTGCGATCGGGGCAACCCGACGCGACGCCCTCACCGCTGCGCGCGGAGTGGCCGGCCCCGGTGGTGGGGCGGCAGCCGCTCGAGCCGCGACGCAGGCCGTGGCCCCCGAGCTTGCGCGCCTCCGCGCTGGGCAGGCGAACGCGCTGGCCGATGAGCGCCGCCGGATCTCCGCCGACCAGCAAGCCGAGCTGGTCGCGCGCGGCGACTTCATGAACAACCTACTCGGCGGCGTCGCTGGCCTCGTCGGGCAGGCTGGTGTCCCGCTGCTCTCCGGCCTTGGCGGAGGCCCCGCGGCTCCCAGCCAGACAGAGGCGTTCGTCCCGCCCGCCCCCGGCACCGCTGCCGCCCCGGCCGCTGCCCCGAACTACGGCCTCCTGCCAGCCTCCGCCGGCCCTCCGATGGGCTCGGCTCCCGCCGCCCCGTCTTCGCCTGCGATGCCCGCTGCGCCCGCCACGGCGCCCCTGGTGGGCCCTGATGGCATGACCGAGGAGGAGCGCCGTCGTCGCACGATGGGCGGAGGCGGCCTCGGAGGTCTCGCGAACGCGGCCGCCCCCTTCGCCGGCATGGTCAACCCTCTATTCGGCCTCGGCCTCGGCGCGGCCGGGCGGTTGTTTTGAGCGAGACGCCCGCAGAGCGCCGCGCCCGCTTGCGAGCTGCGCGCACCACCGAGGACCCGGCATCTGCTGGAGCCCTCGCCGCCGCATTGGCTCCACCCGCTGCACCCGTGGTGACGCGTCGTCGTGCTGCACCGCCTCCCGCCGCTGCGCCCGAGGCTGTCAGCACGATCACGCCCGAGGAGCGTGCCTTCTACGATGGCATGGCCGCAACGGCCCGAGGAGAGGCGCCGCCGCCGCCCCTGCCTCCAGGAGACGCCGATCGCGCGATGGAGGGCATGAGCGAAGAGGAGATCCTCCGCTATGCCGCCGAGTCAGACCCGATGGGCGATGGCAGCTCCGCAAATGCTGGGGTCGACGACGCCTCCACGGGCATATCCGCTCGCGACCGCGCTTTTTACGACGAGATGACGCGGAGGGCTGCCGAGGCGCGGCTCCCCGTTGCCGGTGGCGATGTACCTCCCGATGTCGTCGCTGGCGCTCCTGCGGCCGGGCCTTCGCTCGGTGGCGGGCCTGAAGTCTTCTTCGATCCTCGCACCGGCGGCACTGCCGACCTGAATGCCGAGGTCGATCCGCTGGCGGACGACTCCGCGATGATGCGCGCCATCTACGACCGCGCCGCCGGCCTGCCTCCTGTCGCCGATGGGCTGACACTTCCTGGCTCTCCTGCCCCCGATGTCTTCCCCGCCCCCGCTGGCGCTGGCCCTCGTCCCGATCCGGGCTGGTCCTCTCTGGTGGACGCGACCGGGGGCGTCTCAAACGCCGACCTCGCCGAAGCCATCAGCCCGCGCCGATCTGGCGGAGGCGCTCGACGTCCCGCCGGCCCCGCGCTCGATCCGGTTCTCGGTGACACCACGTCTCGCGACCCGCTCATCGACGCGCTCATCGATCGCCCCGCCGGCGCGGCCAACCCATACGACAACCGTCCAGAGTCGGGGCTCGATCGCGACCTGCGGCTGAACGACGAAAGCCGCCGACTCGCCCAGCGCTCCGCGGAGCTCCAGGCGATGGCTGCGGCCGACGCGCGCGATCGCGTAGCCGGTGAGATGCAGGCCCGGCAGGAGCTCGAGGCCCAGCGCCGAGACGCCGAGGGCGCCGCGCGGATGTCCTACCGGCGTGCGGCTGACCGCGCCGCCTCGATGAGCATCGACCCGGATGGGTTCTACCACGAGCGCGGGGTGGGCGGAACGATCGTCAGCTCCATCCTCATCGGCCTCGGCGGGCTCAGCTCACAGATCAACGGCGGCCCGAACGTTGCGCTCGAGATGATCAACAGCGAGATCGATCGTGACCTCATGGCCCAGCAGCAGGCGATCGACTCCGCCTTCCGACGCGCTGACGCCGAGGGCACGCTCTACGACATGACTCGCCAGGAGTACTCCGACCGCACGGCGGCTCTGGAAGCTGCTCGGTCGCTGGCCCTTGAAGCTGCCGCAGCGCAGGTCGCAGAGAGTGAAGCGACGCTGGGATCGGCAGAGGCCAGCGTACAGGCTGAGATCATGGCGGGCACTCTGCGTGACCAGGCTGCGGCGGCTCGGGCTGAGGCAGAGCGCTCGGAGATCGAGTGGCGTCTTCGAATGGGGCTCCTCGACGCGAGGGCTCGCGAGCGCGCGGCGGCTGCGCAGCGCGCAGAGCGACGCAACGCGATGGTCGGCCGTGGTGGCCCTACGGCGCCGGAGCCGCTCACCGCTGCTCAGATGGACGTCTTCAACCGCGACCTCGCCACGACCGATTCGCGTGAGCATGCCGCCGCGGCGGCGGGCATCGACCTCGCGCTCGCGCCCACTGACGGGCTCTTCGCGGAGCCCACCGGAGGCCCCGAAGCGGTGATGGACGCGGAGCTTAGCGCCTCGCTCCGACGCCTTGAGGATCTCATCCCTGCCGATCGCGATGCAGACATCCCCGGCGTTGGCATGACCGGGCCGATGGTCGCGGCGGACTTCACCCTCACCGACGAGGGGCGCGCGGTCCGCGAAGAGGCGGAGAACGTGATCGACCTGCTCGGCCGGTCGCGCACCGGCGCGAACATGCCCCCCGAGGAGCTGGCCACGTATCGGCGCCTGCTGCTCGGAACGGTGGAGACTGACGCGGGCTTGCGCCGCGGCGTCGAGCGCTTGCGGGATCTCATCGAGGGGCGCACCCGACGCACCCGTGAGGGTCGGACCATGGACGAAGTAGAGGGCGACGATCGCGCCACCTTGGCCCCTTTCACCGTGGTGGAGGACTGATGCCGCCCGGCGAAGAGGAGCGCGCGCCAGCGGAGAGCGAGCCCGACTTCACACGGCGCGTCGTCTCGCGTCGTGGCGAGGTGCTGGAGTTCGCCTCGCCGGAGGCTGCCCAGGAGGCGCTGAGCCGCACCGACCGCGCCGGGCGTCCGCTCTATTCCGCGGACACGCCCGAGGCCCGAGAGGAGCGTCGCCTTCGTCGCGTGTACGGGGACCGCCCCCTTGCCGCCGGCGCTCTGGGCGTTGGCCGCGAAGCGACCTTCGGCGGTTCCGATGTGGTTGGTAACGCCCTCGGATACGAAGAGGATATCGCGGCGCTGCGGCGCCTGAACCCTGAGGCATCTCTCGTCGGCGAGGTGGCCGGCGGCGTGCTGCCCGTCCTGGCATTCGGCCCGATGGGGGCCGCCGCCGAGGGCGTCGAGGGCGCGGGCCTGCTCGCTCGTGGAGCTCGCGCGCTGACTGCCCCTGCTCGCTTCGTTGCAGGCGTTGGGGAGCGCGCTGGCCTTGCCGCTGGTGAGCTGGTGACCGGCGCCGGCACCTCGGCGGTCCGCCGTGGCCTTGGGACCGTGACCCGCCTTGGCGTCGAAGGGGCCGTTGAGGGCGCTTTCTCCGAGGGCGGTCGGATGATCTCCGAAGAGGCCCTGGGGGATCCGAACCTCACCGCGCAGGCCGTGCTCGCCCGCCTTGGTACCGGCGCTCTCATGGGTGCCGGTGGAGGGGCCGTGCTGGGCGCTGGTGGCGCTGTGGTCGGCGAGGGCGTCCGGGCGACCCGTCGGGCGGCTGGCGGCGCGGCTGACCTCCTGCGGCGCACCTGGGGCGATTCGGTGGGCACCGAGCTTTCCCCGTCCGTTGCTCGTATGTGGGCGCTCACCTCGGGGGCGGACCCTGGCGACATCGCTCGGTTTACGTCGCTGGGCGCTGAGGGACGGCGGCTGCGCAATGTGATCTCCCGTGGCGATGACGTGTACGATGCGGGCACCCGCGAGATCGCCGGTTCACTCGATGCGCTCGAACGGGGCCGCACTCACGGGGCCGACTTCTGGCGTCATGGCCTCAAGCGGGACCAGATCGTCTCGCGCATCAGCGACGCGCGCATAGCGGACCAGGCGATCGTGGCCAATGACGCACTCAACCGCGTCCGAGCGTTCACGGCGCGTGTGCGTGGTACCCCGGGGGACTACTTCGGATCCAACGTCGTCGGCCGTGCGCGGCAGATGGACGCTGCGGTAGAGGCTCGCATGGGGGCCCTTGCCTCCGGCATGGAGCGTGGCGGGCGCGAGGGCGCAGCCGACATATTCGAGACCCTCGACATGATGAAGCGCGCGGTGGGCGACATGCGCACCGATCGATCGGTGCAACGGTCGGCGGCGATCGAGGAGCTGAACACGCTCTACGAGGACATGCGCCAGACGCTCGAGCGCCCAGAGCTTTGGGGCGAGGCGGCCGACATGCAGAGGGTCGTCAACCGGGCGATGACTGTCGATCTGTCCACGCGGAAGGCGTTTGTCCGCCGCTTCCTCGGTGGCGACGGTTCGCGGGATGACGTGGATTTGTTCCGCACGCTCCTCACCACCGACACCCGCACGATCAACGCGTTTTTGCGCCAGGCTGGCACCGTCGCGAACGAAACCGCCGAGGGGACCTTTGAGGGCACCATCGCCTCGACGCGCGAGCTGTTGCGCACGATGGACCAGCACCTCGACCTCCCCGCGAACGTGCGCGCCGACATCTCCGCGGCCCTCCGTGGTTCCGACACGGCGGCGAGCACCTTCAACCGCGTCCGCTCTGACGCTTCCGATCTGAACCAGTGGCGCCGTCT
>OFRB01000066.1_pt1 | contig 30301 bp, 43 predicted proteins | sample 1543021 | NCBI WGS metagenome assembly OFRB01 (sample SAMN07774230, study PRJEB24372) | wastewater metagenome | isolation source: Exp Tend CN 0WW | collected 2016-02
AACCCGGCCAAATAATACATTTGTTGCTAAATAGTATATTTACCCCTAAAATGGGGCTTCCATTCACCGTCACGGAGCACCGCCATGAAGATGCAAGCAATCCAACCCCCTAGCGATACCAAGCTGGACAACTTCGTTGCAATGATACATGCGGCCATGCCGCAGGGTATGACCAGCGGGCCGGCGCTACAACGCAAGCGCGCCATAGGCGCATGGCTCATGCGTCTGGGCGACTGGCTTCCGCCAGAACTCGAAAGCCGCGGCCTGAGCTGTTACAAGCAGGGTCGTGGCGTTGTCTATCAGACAACCTCTGTTACCGCTGCCGTCCGCAAAGAAGAAGCCGCTGTTAAGCGGAAAAAGGACGAGGCTAAAATGGTAGCGACTCGACCCATCACGCCGCAGGAGTGGCGCGCGGTCGCAGATCACATCGCAACCGCTGGCACGCTATCCTCGCTGGATGCCTTGCGACCCTTCGCCCAAACGCCGGTTTTTGCGGCCATCTGGGCGCACCCAAACAAGCTGCCGCCTGAGCTTGAGCGGCTTGGTATCACAATCGCCGACATCGACGGCATCCGCAGCTATTCCGGTCTCTGACCCTCGCGAGCTACGGTGCGCGCCACCCGATCGCCCCCGCAAGGCGCGCACCAACCTCCGGTTCAACCCCATCCAATTCCACAGCTGGAGCCGACTATTTTACAATCAACGCTTGACAGGTTCGAAGCCAGCCCTCATAATGGGGTCTCTCGTCGGGGATTGGCCCTGACCCTCCAAAGGAGTTTAGCCATGTCCTTCATTCACCGTTCCAACCGTACCACCCACGGCGACCGCTGGGCCTTCGACCGAGCCTACGCTGCCCAGCGTAAAGCCGGCTGGTCGGACCGTGCCGCTTTCGCTTTTGCCGCCGCTTTCGTGTTCAATCGTTTCGTTGCCTAATCGGAGATTAACCATGTCTATCCTGACCCTCAACATCGGCCAACTCGTTGGCGCCGCCCACATCCATACGCTTGAAACGGACCTTGCTGCCGTTGCTATCGCTTTCCCGGAGTTTTCGGTTGTCCGGTCTTTCACCCGGATCGCTGAAAGCGGCGAACCCACGTCCTGCATCCAGCTCAAGGGCGACGGGTGCGACTTGGCGGCCCGCCTCTTCTTCCTCTGCACCCTGACCTCGCAAGAAGCCATCGCCGCCAGCACCGGCTGGGAAGAGGGCATCATCGCCGGACCTAATGCCGCGGCATGGGGTTCGTTCAATCCGGACCTGTTCCTTGAGGCACTGCCGGACAATCGTCCGGTCCCGGCCCGTGACGCCCTCTGGACGCTGCGCTCTGGCCGCCAGTACCGTGACGGCTGGACGCTGGGCACCCACGATGAAACCCTGTCCGGCTGGTTTGAACGTGACTCCGACGGCACCGGTGGCAACCTGCTGTACGAACGCAATGACGACGACCGGCTGGCCCTGATCGACTACGACGGCGCTTTCGCCCTGCCGCCAGCCGTTGTGATCGCCCTCCGCGAAGCCGGTGTGCAGCTCGACCGCACTTTCGAGTAGCAAGGCGAAACCGGGGGAACCCGGTCTGCCGGTGATGCCGGCACTGATGAGCCTAATCCAACCTCCATCCTGAAAGGATAGCAACCATGACCACCATCCACCGTTTCGACTCCACCGGCGAAGCCTATGATCTGTGCCAGTGCAGCGAGAACATCCACAAGGGCGACGTGCTGTGGATTCCGTCCGAGCGAGTCGTCGGCATCGCCGATACTTGGCCAATCGCCGTCACGACCGTGCATGGCAAGCTGCATTACACCGATGACTCCGAAGCCGGCGCCGACTACTTCGTAGTCAATCCCTATGCTCAAGCCGGCCTGCTCGACGCCATCGAACTGGCGCAAGCCCTTGGCTATACCCCCATGGCCCACCTGTTGCCGCCGCCCTCTGCCTGCGAACTGGTCGAGAACGACTGGATTCCGGCCTGCGGCGGCACCGAAGTCCCGTTCGACGTGAATGGCCGCCGCCTGCACTACCTGTGGAACCGCACCACCGGCGAACATGCCTACTACGACCTGCGCAACGACATCTTCCTGACCAATGCCGAAGCGCACACGATACTCGGAGCGCCCTGACACCGATTAGCGCTTGACAACTATCCAAGCGGCCCCTACAATGGGGGCTGCTTCAGTAGTTGCCAACCAACCCTAGAAAGGAAACGCACCATGACCGACCGCAACCTCTCCGACCTCCGCTGTGAATGGAGCGCATGATGGCCTCGAAGAAACCCTATTACTGCGGCGGATACGGCGGCACCCACATCATCCCCGGTGCCGGGCGGCCCTTCTTTTCCTGCTCCCGGTGCCGCTGGGCACCGAACTACCGCGACACCGACGAGCATAAGGCCCGGGTGCTTGCCTCCATGCAACCAAAGGCCAAGCCAATTAACGCTTGACAACTATCCAACGGGCTGCTAGACTGGCGGCTCGTTCAGTAGTTCTCAACCCACCCCCTGAAAGGAGTTCGATATGTCCTACCTTCGCCGCCCTCAAGATTGGGCCATCACCGGCGCCACCATCGAAAACATCTACAACGGCGAGCGCTTCATCATCGGCGGCATCGTGGTTCGCAACGGGGGTTTCCTGTGAGCGCCACCTACATCCTGTATCAATCCGTCACGAATGACGAGGGCGACGAGGCCGACGCATCCCGCTGGACCTGCGACAACCTGCACGACGCCATCAAAGACCTCGACGCCACCCGGACGGCGCACGTCGATGGCGTCGAATACACCCTCGCCCAGTGGAACTCGTGGAACTCGACCCTGCTGCTGACCGTGCAGAACGCCGCCGAATTCCGGACCGGTTGCCGCGAAGAGCGGACGCTGGCCCTGTTTCCTATCACCCACAGCAGTGCTCGCCGGCTGGCCGCCCTGCTCAACTGCGAATGGCAGGCCTGACCATGAAAATCCAACCCGAACACGCCGCCCACATCACCGCCGCCGTGCAGGCTGTGGATAACCCCGAGCGCCGCGCCAAAGCCCAGATCGGCAACCACTCCAACCTGCGCTATCGTTGGGATTGTCTGTGGGCCGCCGGCCTGACCCGCTGGGTGTGCGACACGATCTACCCCTACGCCAATGATGACCACATCGACACGGTGCTGCGCCAAGCCATCCCCAATCTTAACAATTAACGCTTGACAGATTCACCGAGCGGCCTTATACTGGAGGCTGTTCGCTAAATCTTTCAACCACCCTCAACCAAGGAGTTCGATATGCCCCGCAAGCAAGTTCTCATCACCCCGGCGGATATTACCGCCGCCTGTGGCTACATCGCCGCCGACCCGACCGCTTACAAGCTGACCCGCCCCCTGCCGACGACCCCGGCCCGCCGCCGCGCTGCAATCCTCGCCGCTGGCCGCGAAGCCATCGCCCACATCCTGATCGACACCCTCGAACTGGTGCCGAACTACGGTGCGCTGGCCAAGGCGATCCGTGCCGGCCATCAGGGTGCCGCCACCGACTTCGACGCAATCAACCGCCTCGGCGCTCAAGCGCTGGGCATCTGGGAGGCCTGAGCCATGAACATCCAATCCTTCCACTACCACGGCTGTGGCTGGGCCAAGCCGCAAGTTGAAACCGTGCCGAGCATCCTCTGGGATGTGCTGCAAGCGCCCTGCGCTAACACCCCGACCGAGCGTTACCAAGGTCACCTGCCGAACGGTTCCGGTGTGCAGCGTCACAGCGCCGACGACGCCTATGCCAACTACGGCATCATCATGGAGGCGCATGAGCCGGTCGGGATTTGCGGACCTCGCCGCCTCTGGCTGGCCAAGAAAGGTGAGAAAGTTGTCGCTGCTCACCCCCGGCACGACGCCGCCCGCTTCATGGCACTGGCGCTGCTGACCGGCGCATAATCGCTCTGAGAGGCGTTTGACCCTGCAACCTATGCTCAGGTATAGGTTGCAGTCCAAAAACCTCACAGCGGCTCACAGCGCAAGCCGTGGGCCTATTTCCAACCCGCACCTCGGAGCAAGTTAGCATGACCACACCCCTGAACCCCCTCGCCACCATCAAGGAACTCGGCGCAATCGAGTGGCGCATCAACGATGCCAACCTCGACAGCCACATCCGGGCCGCCTGCATCCGCCGCTCGCTCGACAACCTGATCGACACCACCCCTCGCAAATTCCACGGCATCATCCTCGGCTGCAGCAAGGCGCTCGAAGCCGGCGACTACTTGGAACTGGTTGCCGGGCTGGCACTGATCCGCAGCATGATCCCGACGACCTACGGGATGACGCCGGCCGGCACCGCCTTTTCCGTGACTAACGGTGGCAACTACATCAAGCGCAAGAACGGGATCGAAGAGCTGCACACCACATTCCTGTTCAGGCACCTGCCGGCCGACACCCACATCCATATCATCAACCATTAAGGAACCCGCACCATGGCGATCACCCCTAGCATCGACCCCCGCCCCATCATCCTCACGATCAAGTTCGACACCGAACTCGACGCCAAGCTGTTCTGGTGTGCCCTTGGCGGCGCCTGTATCGCCGACACCGAGCAGGCCGCCCGCACGGCAGCGTTGCCCGAGGTGGTCGAAGCGCTCAACGCCCCCGGCAAGGCGTCACCTGTCATCGGTGTCTGGGAAGTTCTCGGCAAAGCATTAGGGCTTGACAAGACAGACTGACTCGGTTACAATGCATCATCGGTTGGGGAATCCTCCCCGCCGAAATCAACTGGAGAATGAACATGGCAACCTGTACCTGTGACAACTGCGGCTGGACTGGCGACGAAGGCCTTCTGCGCAACGACATCACCAACACCCCCGACCTGAATTTCCGCCTTGAACCGGGCAGCGTGGTCCCGGCCGGCGAGTGCCCCGAGTGCGGCAGCTTTGCCTACCTCGAACCGAGCAACCCGGCCATCGTGCTGGTTGGCAATCCGATTGATGGGTTGATTATTGTCGGACCCTTCCCCACCCTTGGTCACGCTATCGACTGGGCCGATGAAAATTGCGACGCTCAGTGGAATGCCGTCAGCGTTCAATCCGTCGCCCAGTTCGAGGCATCCTGATGAACCACTACACCGTGCTCCTGCTGCTGCCTGACGACATTGCCCACAACTACGGTCAGGATAGCTACCTGCGCCACATCGTCGCCCCTAACCCGGCACAAGCCATCGAGATTGCTCAGCGCGACTGTGCCGCAATAGATGAGCATGATGACCCGGATGCCTACTTCCCCATCGCCTGCTTTGCGGGCACCCTGATCGACCTCAACACGGAGCAACAGCAATGACCACCACCTGCCAACGCAACGGCACAACCTATGTGCTCAAACCTGCCTACGCCATCTGCCAAGGCTGCGTCGCCGAAAGCCCGACCTCGGAACCGACCAAGCTGTGCATCGAACTCGGCGCCTGCATGACCTGCAACGGCACCCCCTTCGAGGGCATCTGGGTGGAGGATGATGCCGTGCCAGTCACCGCCGGCGAACACTCGCTCTACCTCTGGCAATATCACCGAGCCGGCGACTTCGAGCAGAAGCTGTGGGACGCCATCAACAAGGCCGACTCGACGAACCTTGGCAAGCTGGAGCTGGGTTTCCCTGAGCACGTCGAGGCCTACCGCCGCTACTCCTATGAGCGTGGCTACTGGGTGGCGCTGAAGGAACGCATCGAGGCGGGGTTGTGATGGATTACACCCCGACCCGCCAACGTCCGGCCCGCGAACTGCTCGAAATGAACATCGCGCTGCCGTATTTCGCTCACGACCTCGACGCCCCGGTGACCTATCACCTGACCGTGGCCATCATCGATCAGGATGTGCTCGACACGCTGACGATCGCCGCCCGCAAGCACGCCGCCGCCTTGATCCACAACCCCAATGACAATCGGGGTGACAACCTCGACTATCAGCCGCGCCCCAAAGAGCTGGTCAATTTCATCCGGCACATGCTCATCAACAGGACGGCCAACAACATCGGTCAAGGTGCCGGCTATCACGGCGGCTACGACAACCTGCTGCACAAGATCGACAAGAAAGGCATCGATGTCGCCGCCCGGCAGCGCCTGCTCAAGCTGCAGGTGTTGCGCCTGATCGCCACCCACTACCCAACGCTGGCCGCCGAGTGCGAGTATCAGGCGTTTCTGGTGGATGTCGATAGATGCGGGTGTGGAAAATGATATTAACGCAAGCTAGGCTAAAACACCTGCTTGACTACGACCCGGCCACAGGGATTTTTGTGCGGCGAGTTTCGCTTCGCGGCCACAGTCGGGCGGGTGATGTAGTTGGCAAAAAGTTGCCAACTGGTTACCTCCTTGTGATGATCGACGGGCGGCAGCAGTACCTGCATCGCTTGGCCTTTCTCTACATGACCGGCTCTTTTCCAGCAAATCACGTAGATCACATCAACGGCGTTCGCGGTGATAACCGTTGGTGTAATTTGCGGAACGTGACTCGCAGTGAAAATCAACATAACTTTGGAAGACCGAACCGCAACGGTTCAACAGGTTATCTCGGCGTCAGCTTTCATAAATCGCGAGGCATGTTCAGGGCCACCATCACAATTAACGGTGTATCTCGGCACATTGGTCATTACCCGACCGCCGCACTTGCCCACGAAGCGTACATCACAGCCAAAGATAAATTTCACCCGACCCACAAGCGACTCAAAAGGAGCGCAGCATGAACAGAGGTAACATCAAACTGGCCATCGATCGCTGCATTGCGCATGACGTGCCCGATGCCGCTGACATGATTGAATCCCTACGCCAGCAACTCTCCGCCGCCCTCGCCGCGTGCAAGCTGAAGGACGATGCGCTTGAACGCATTGCATCAATTAATCTTGCTGAATATATCTTGCCAGAGGACTTCGCATTTAGAGTTCTACAGGTAAGGAAAGCCCTCGCCATCCAACCAGACGACGACGCGCTCAAGGCGTGGCTCGGAGAGCCTATTGGAGAAGTTAAGAAACACACAGGTTCGCTGAAAGACATGGCGATCATTGTGTGGTCAGGTGAGCAGCCAGAAGAAGGAACAAAACTCTACTCACCGAAAGGACTGAAGTGAAAGTCAAGGTTGAAACTTCGTTCGCAGCCTCAGCCGATAGGCACGTCAAGCTTCAAATCGAGTCCGGAGGGAAGTGGTACGACTTCGGCTGGATGAACTATACCGAGCGGAAAGAACTTGCTACCAAGTTGAAGGAAATGGCGAAGGAGATAATGAAATGACAATGCCTAAATTCGAGCCGGTTGCCTTTGTTCAGTCCGATCCAGACGGTCATCTGCATTTAACAGAGATTACGAAAACCGAAGCCTGCCAGAACCTCGATCAATGGGATAAGCAAGTTGGCTGGAAAGCTGTTCCCCTCCACACCGCCGGCCAACTCGCCGAAGCCTACGAGGCCGGGAAGCGGGAGGCCAGTGAATACATAGAACAGGCTGCATTTGAAAAGTGGCTATATGACAAATGCCCACCAGGCGACGTTGAGTCTGTGCAAAGGCAGTGGCTCGAAAGCTACGAGTATGCAGAATTGGCCGGGAAGCGGGATGCGACTCCTGAAGGTTATGCGCTAGTGCCGAAGCAGCCGACGTTACTTATGCTGCGGGCGATGTATCCATGCGAAAGCACAACAGAAGCGTATAAAGCCATGCTCGCCGCCGCCCCCGAAAGGAGAAGAATGATGACCCTCGTTGAACTTCTACAGCAAGCAGCATCTGAGTCAGATACGCCAAATACGTCGATTGAAGGCAAGGCTGCTAACCTGATCGAACGTCAAGCCGCGCAGATCGAGATGTTGCGGGACTTCATAGAGACTGCGCCGGTATCAACCGGTGTCTGCTGTTGTGGGGAAAGTATGGAGGGTCACAGTAGCCCTATGAACTGTGGCCACACGCCGGTCGATCTGTGGGATCACAGTGTTATTAGCGTCCTATCCACCACCCCCGACCAAGCCCTTGAGCGGTTCGCCGAGCGGGTGCGAGATCAGTGTGATTTCGAGTGCTACAGGTCGAATGAGTATGGGTTCCACAGGACTTACCTCGACATCAGTAACGCAATCCGCAATATCAAGGAGCTACCGAAATGAAACTTACCATCACCGCCATCGCCATCGGCCTGACCGCTGGCTTCTGTTCCCCGACCTACGCTGACGACAACCTGTGGCGCGACCCGTATCGCGACACCTTGGCTGAGCAACAGCGCCTGTCGGATGAACGCTATCAGCTCGAACGCAGCGAACGGGATATGCTCGACCGCCGCGAACGCTACGAGTCCGAGCGCCGCCGCGAGGTGCGTGAGAACGACAGCTTCTTTGGATGGGGTGAGCGGCGAGATCGCAAGGGTAGATATTGACGCAGCGCCACCTGCCGCTGTATAATCTTCACCTGCATTGGCCTCCGACGACAATGCCGGCCGCGGGGGTGGGAGTCATGCCCCACCCCCAACGCCACCACCTTTTCAACGTCGGCTCATTGCCCGGAGGCAGCAGACAATGCAGGATAAATCCCCCCAGAATCTGACTCAAAGCAGGCTCAAAGAGCTGCTTCACTATGCCCCTGAGACCGGGGTATTTACTCGTCGCCTTGCGACCGGTCATAACGGCCGTTGGGTGGAGGGGGCGGCTGTCGGTGCTTTCTGTAACGGCTATATCCGAATCTCAATTGACCGACATCAGCTGTACGCTCATCGCCGCTTGCGAGGCACGGTATGAGTGTGCAGACTGCCACCATCCTGCAAATGCCAGCCACCTTCGAAGTTGCTTATGCCAACACGGTTCAGTCTGCGTCGATAAATCGTAGCTTTACAACACGCACGCTGGCCGACACCATTGCCGCTGAACGTCCGGTCGATCAGGCCACGGTTGATGGGTTGGCCAAGCGGCACACGTCACCCAAGGAGTTGAACAACGCAGTCAAGCGACTGCGCCCCATCATATACTTCGGCAGGTTTATTGAGGGTGCGCGTGTCCGCACCAGTCAAAACATCGAAGCCATCACCGCACTCTATTATGATTTCGATGGGCGAAGTGGTGACCGTGTGACAATGACGCAGATGCTTCGCCGTTGCATTGAACTGGGTATCGAAGTCCTGTGCTATGAAACCTTCAGCGCTGACGACAGCGAGACTACCTTCAGGGCTGTCTTCCCCCTCAAGGATGAACTTGCCGTTGATTGTTATCAAGGTGCGCACCTCAAGTTGAAAGAGTTGCTTGGACTCGCCCCCAAAACAATCCTGCCAGCTACGCAGGGTGCGTTTATTACACCTCGACCCGGGCGCCTACCGAATGTCAAAGCAAATTTCGGAAAACCCATCGACGAGTTATTGGACTTCTTCCTGCTCGAAGGTGTGGCCGACGACGCCGCCCCCGCGGGCGGGGGTTCCCATCGTGGGCGTGAGGTTGATCCGCTTGACTTCGAAATCTGGAACGATGAGAAGCGCGAGCTGTTCGGTATCTGCCTGAACCTGATTGAGCCATGGTCGGACGATCGCAACCACTGGATCGGGATCATCGGCGCAGGCCTGCGCGGCTACGGCATTACCCCCTATCTGCTCGGCCACCCTGACCAGCTGAACGAGGCCCAGCGTGGCCAGATCATGCGGCTGGATGCGTGGTCAAGAAACGAACACCCACCCGAAGGTGCCCAACCCAAGTGGTCACAGGGTTGCGTGCCGCGGGAAGGCATGAAGCTGACCAACAATCCGAATGCACCGAAGGTTGCCGGCTTGCGCTCGGTGGTCGAGAAGGCGCACCGTGCCAGCCCGGAAGGGATCGCCGCGGCCATCGAGCACGAGGGTCTGCGTGATCTGGCGTTGCGCACCCTTGGTCAGCGTGTGATTCCGGATGTCGAGATCAACATCGAGGATGTTGCCGGGGCTGTGACCAAGCGGCAGGTTGCGCAGGATGAGCGCCGCTCGGTGGTGGTCCGGCAGATGTCAGCGATTCACGATATGCCACCGTGCTTCGGCCACATGCGCGATGTGCTGGTCGAGTTCGCCAGCAAGGGTGACCTGACCAAGTTCAGCGAGCTGACCCCGGACTACAAGTTCAAGATCGACCCGATCACCGCCATCCTGTGCGTCGCCCAGATGTATTCCGTGGTCGCCGGCGGCCGGGTGTGGGTGGATCAGGCGCTCACCCATAACCCGCTGGGCCTGAACCTCTACGTCCTGATGGTGGCGCTGTCCGGCGGGGGTAAATCCCAGATGTTGAGCTGGACCAAATCCATCATGAAGCACACCGCCTATGGGCGCAGCGTGGTGAGCGGAATGTCATACTCACTGGGCGGCTTCTGGCCAAACACCTTCGACCGCATCGGCGCCAACGTGCTGCAGCTTACGGACGAGGGTGAAAACCTGATCGGTTCCACGGATCAAGGTAACCTTGCGGCCAACCTGAGCACGCTTCACACTGCCATGCTCAGCCTCTACAACGACAGCAGTGAGCATGGTGAATATTCCCCACCGCTATACTCGACAGGGGGTAAGCAGAAGAACGCCCACGAAAAGCGCTTCACGCCTGTCGCCGAGCCACACCTGAACATCTTCGCCATCGGTGTTGGCACGCTGGTCGAGCGCATCAGCAACATGATGATGATGACCAACGGTTTCAGCGCGCGGTTCATCGTGCGCATCACACCGAAGGAGGATGACGAGACACCTGAGCAGCGGCGCGGCCGGCACGCCGAGTCCTGTTATGAGGATGGCGACGAGAGTGAAATCACAGGCACAAGTGTGATCGAGGAAGCTGAGAAGCGGTTCGCCAGCCACCTCATTCGGTTCGATAATCGCTTGGCGCAGTTCGGTCGCGGCTACTCCATGTCACAGCTGGTTGCCGAGACCGAACTGCTCAGCGGGTCGATTGAAGAGGTGCCCCCGCACGTCGCCGACGAGATGTATCTGAAGGCGATTGCCGAGCGCCAGTCACAGCCGCGGACGAGTCAGTACATGCGGAAGAACCTGCGCATCGCCGAGCTGCAGGCTGAAGCTGAAGAGTTCTTCGATCCCTATATCCAGAACAATGAACTGCTGGCCGCGATCAAAAATCGAGAGGCTGAAAAATTGCAGAAGCTCGGCGCCCTCTACACCTTGGCTGTCAATCCCGAAGCCAAGTGGATGAACCCGGAGATAACCGAATACATGCTCAGGATATTGCAGCTCGCCCAGCAGGATTGGATCGGCAAGGAAGCGCGCACAAGCAATGTGCCGCTCGCCTACCAGTCCAGCTTCACCCTGCTCAAGCGCGAGGTTGAACCCGGCGGCCTGCTCTATGAGGCTGACGCCAACGGGGTGACGACGACCAAGATGCGCGACAAAAACCGGGCGTGGCGCAAGCTCATCACCCATCTGAACATTCAGGATGATGACCTGAAGGGGTTGCGAACCCAAGCCAAGCAGATGCTCGACATCCTGAACGTGCGTGAGGCAAAGGTCGGCAAGACTGTCTCCTTCTACCTGACCGAAAGCTGATATGGAAACCGAAGAGACATTCGACAACCTGTTCCTGAACGCCCCCGAAACCGAGCGCGAAGTGCGCGTCATGCGCGCCGACAACGAGCTGCTGCTCAGCGTGCAGGCTGAACAGTTTTGTCAGGAGATCGTGCTGCACGGGCGCCTGCCGCTGAAGGCCTACATCGTTGCGTTCTCCACCTATGATGAGGAAGGGTTGCGCTGGATCAAGCCGGATCACCCCGGCTTCGAAGCGTCGCGCCTGCTGCGCCTGCCTGAGATCGTCGGCCGCTGCAAGGAGTTGCGCGACATGGTGGTGATGCACGGCGGCATGATCCAGCGCGAGGAAATCATTGCCAATCTGAAGTCGATCGCGTTCGACCCTGACGCCAAGCATTCAGATCGCTTGGCCGCGAGCAAGCAGCTTGCACAAATGGAGGCGATGGAGAAACAGCCGGACGTTCAGCAAGGTGCGAGCATCATCATTCAGTTGCCATTCACACCGCAACCGCTGCGCACTGTAACGCTTGACAACCAGCCCGAAGTGCTGATAGAATCTAGTCTTCGATAACTCGAACAGGAAGAAAACATGAGCACCCTTTTTGCGCAGCTTGCTGCAGCAGCGAACAACGTCAAGCCCAAGAAAGTCAGCGGCCGCAGCGGGGCGACCAGTGCGAAGACGCGGCGCGAGAACACCCGCAAGCGTTGGCAGGAGACCTTCGCCAAGTTCGACAACCGGGCCGGCACCAGTGCGATTGCCCAACATCTCGGTCGGCGCTCAATGAGTGTGCATTCCTCGCTGACCGCGATGACCGAGTACGGATGGGTGGTGCGCGACGGCACCATCCCTCACCCTTACAACGGTCGCGACCAGATCGTGTGGAAGTGGTTGCCGAAATGACCGACGAGCAAATCCGCAAGGCCTATCGCGCGGCAGGTCTAACCTACGAAATGACCGACATCCACATCAAGAATGCCAGGGCGTTCATCGCCGCCCTCTTCGATGACCTCACCCCTGCCGGCTATCTGGATGGCACCACGTTCGCACAGGAGGAATGGGAACTGCAGCACCCCGAAGCCCTGTACCGGAGGCCGCTATGAGCTTGCTTGCACCCTGCACCTACGACTGCTACCTGCACCGCCTATGGACGGTGGATGGGCGCACGATGCTCGACTTCACCTGCCTACTCGACGGTCAGCGCTATGTGCTGCGCGTGTTCCCGAACCAGATACCTTGGCTCGGCATCGCCCTCATCCGCCACAACGGTTCGATGCTGCAGGTGGCTGGGATGCAGGTGTCCATCCGCGTGGATGTCAAGGTGGATGGTGACCGGGCCTTCAACCGTGTGCGTGAGATCACCCCGATCAACGCCGACCCGACGCTGACCAGCAGCGTGCCGACCGAACTTCCAATGCTGAGTTTTGATGAGGCCTGTGACTGATGAAAATTAAAGTGATCGACCGCAGGAAGCGGATACCTGATGACGTATATGATCTCGGCGCAGTGCCGTGTGTCGGTGACTACCTAGCATTGGGCTACGGGATGAACGCCTATGTTGTTAGTGAGGTGGTTCATATGTTGAACGCGGACCCTGAAACCCAGTTCATTGCCGTGGTGGTTTTGTTTTAATGAAGCTCCGCCCCTATCAGGATCGCGCTGTCGGTCTGCTGCTCGATCACCTCGACGCCTATCCGAACGCCACCCCTATCGGCTGGCTACCAACGGGATCAGGCAAGAGCGTGATCGCCGCGGCACTGGCCGGTGAGATGGTTGCCCGTGACCGGGCGCGCGCGGTACTCGTCGTGACGCACCGCCGCGAGCTGGTCCAGCAGAACTCTGAGAAGCTGCCCCGGCACATCCACGGTTCCGTCTTCTCGGCTGGCCTTGGCAAGAAGGACTTGTCCGGACAGGTGATCTTCGCCAGCATCCAGTCCATCACCAAGCACGCGAGCAAGCTGCCCCCGCTAAGCGCGATCATCATCGATGAACCCCAGTTCGCGGCGGCCGGTTACTTCGAATTCGCTGAAGAGATTCGCAAGTATTCCCCGCAGGTCCGGATCATTGGTCTGACCGCCACACCCTACACGGGCAACGGCACGTGGCTTCACATGCTGCCCAAGCACAGGCTATTCACAGGGATTGCTGCCGAGGTGGCCATCGCTGAACTGCTGAACGACGACTACCTCAGTCAGCTTGTTCCCTATCGCGCGGCCACCCAGCTGGACGCCGGCGGGATTGATATTGACCAGCGCACCGGTGACTACGCACAAGGCGCACTGCAGGCGGCGATCGACATCGGCAACACCAACGTGAAGGTGGCCGCCGAGATCACATCGATCTTCGCCGAGCGCAAGAGTGTTCTTGTTTTCTGCACAGGGGTCGAGCACACCAAGCACATGGCCGAGGCGTTGCGCCAGCACGGTGGAGATGCGGGCGTCGTTCTCGCAAGCACCCCCATGAAGGAGCGCGACCGACTGATTGGAGATTTTCGCGCGGGGCGCCTGAAATACCTGTGCTCGTGCGAGGTTGTGCTCGTCGGCTTCGACGCCACCAATACGGACGGCATCGCCTGTTTGCGACCCACCATGTCACCGTTGATCTGGGTTCAGCTGCTCGGCCGCGGGATGCGCATCCATTCGGGCAAGGCCAACTGTCTGGTCGCCGACTTCACCGCCAACAGCGAGACCTTCCCGCCGGTGGATGAGATCGAAGGTCACCCGCCCAAGGTCAAGCTCGGCGACACCCCGACCAAGATGTGCGACAACTGCTTCAGCCTGATCCTCGCCGGCCTGCGCATCTGCCCGGTGTGCGGTCACGAGTTCGAGTTTCAAACCCGCGAGCAGAAGTTCGACCCTGACACGGGCCTGCTCATCTCGGGCGTGATAAAGGAAGCTGACGGAAGCAAGTGGTATCCCGTCGAGCGCGTCGAGTATGAGACCCGGATTACCCGCAACGGGATCGAGGCGGTGGTCGCCAACTACTATGCTCCCGGGCGGAAGACGCGCGTGGCTGAACAATGGTACAACCTGTTCCATCACAAGCCGTCCGTCGCCAACCGAGACCTGACCCTGTGGTTGCGTCGGCAACTGACGACCGGCCCCGCCCCCATGAGCGCTCGCGAGGCGCTGGCCCGGGCCGAGCTCGGCGGGATGCGCGAACCGACGATGGTCAAGGTTGCACCCGGTTCTGTTTTCGCAGTAGGGTATCGCCAATAAACTGCTTGACACAGTGATTGACGCACCTTACAATAGCACCACTGACAACTCAACCAATCAACGGAGAACCTGATGTCAATTTCCAAACTGAAGCAGATCAAACAGATCGTCAAGACCCACCCGGTCACCGATCCGCGTGGTGCCCTGCTTGCCATCACCGCCGTGCTGGCCCAACCGAAAGAGCCGAAGGATGAGAAGCAGCTTGAACAACTGCTCAAGCTGACCCTGTACCGCACCAAATCCGGAACCTTCGGATGCACCATCGCCACCACGCCGGAAACCATCGAGGCTGACCACGTGATCCTCGCAATCAAATACTTGATCGAATTCGGCAACGAGAAGTACGGTTGCAATGATCCCGACTGCCCGGTGCATGGTGGTGAGAAAGTTCAAACCACCTCGACAGAGCTGAAGGACCTGTTCGACAAAATCACCAAGGGTAACCTGCAATGAACAAAGAAATCACCATCGCCGACGCGGCGCCTGCCGAAGAAAGCATCGACGCAAACAAGCGCGAATTCTATGTCCTCGCCAACGAGGCCGGCATACAGGATTTGCAGATCAGCAACGATGTGCCCTATGCCCTGAACGTGTATCTCGGCATCGGTAACTTCATCACCAGTCAGCTGCGCAACGCCAACACCCAGCAACCGCCGACGCTGCCCGAGTTTCTGCGTGACCTCGCCAACATGGTTGAAGTGTCGCAGGCTGAAGCCGCCAATGATCCGGTGACCCCGGGGCCGGAGGCAGCATGAGTGGCCCGAAAACTGCAGGCAGCAAGCGCCAGATGGAATATGTGCAGCGCCTTGCCGACAAAGGTTACGCCCGACTGACTGCCGTCTTCGTGCCGAAGGTGTTGATCCCTGAAATCCGGGAGCTCATCAAGAAGCGCGTTGCGAAGTTTGAACGGGACGTGAGCAAAGACCTCTAACCCAATCACCCCATCCATCTTCAAGGAGTAGCAACCAATGAACGCCCATTTCGAACGTGACAGCATCCACCCCTTCACCGTCCAGCCTGCATCCGGCTGGGGCAAGGACAACACCACCGGCAAGTGGGTCATCAGCCGCGTCACCGACGGCACCCATGTGATCCGCAACGCCGACGGCAATGACTACACCACCACCACGGTGTTGGCCGACGCCACCCAGTTCGACGATGCCAGCGTGGCCACCATCGCCGCGGTCAAGCTCAAGGCCAACACGGTTGTTGCCGTAGTCGATTAACCGCTTCCCCGGTGGGCGGTACTAAACCACCGGGACCATTTCATAACGCAACAGGAGAAACGAGCCATGAAGCTCAAGCTGAAAATCAACCGTCACACCACCGAGTCCGAGCTGGTCCATCTTGGGATGTTCTTCACCGCGCTCGGTCTGAATCGCGGCGCCCGTGTTACCTCCGGCACTGCCGGCTTCACCGCTCCGACCGACCCGGCCGAACTGGATGAGGGTGAGGTCGTTGTCGTCGCCACCCCGGGTGAGCAGCAAGTTGTCGAAGCCCCGGCTACCGCCGGCACCGAAGCGCCGAAGCGCCGCCGTCGCAGCAAGGAAGAGATTGCTGCCGAAGCACTGGCTGCCGAGAACGCTCGCGTTGCAGCGGCCGAAGCTGAAGCACAGGCCAGCAATGAGGCGGGCCTTGCCGAAGCGCAGGCACAGGTGGGAAACGCCGACCCTGCACCTACCCAGCCTGCGACCGAGACTACCCTTGGTGCGAGCCAAGCGCCTGCGGAAACCGCAGCTGCTACGGTATCCCCTTCTGAGCCCGTCGGCCCGGTCACCCACGCTGACGCACAGAAGCAGGCGATCGACATCGCTCGCCGCTTCGGCCCGGATAAGGTGAAGGCCATCATCGGTGAATACGAGGGCGCCACCAAGATCGCCGACCTTGCAGAAGGTGACCTCGCAGGTTTCGTCGCCAAGCTGCAGGCACTGGCGGTGGCCGCCTGATGTCGCTACTCTCGTACAACCAACTGTGCGAGCTGGTGGAACGCGGTGTGATCACCGACGTTCCCCACGAACACATCAACGGTGCGTCGATCGACGTGTGTCTTGGCAACGACATCCTGATCGAGCGCGCCGGCGACCGGGTTGTTTGTCTGCGTGACCGCCACAACCTGCTGATGGAATCCTATCCCATCGGCGCCGGTGGTTATCGCCTCGACCCGGGTGAGTTCATCCTCGCGCACACCATCGAGAAGTTCAACCTGCCGAACGACATCGCGGCCGAGTTCAAACTCAAGTCGAGCGGTGCTCGGATTGGATTGGACAACGTGCTCGCAACTTGGGCTGACCCGGGCTGGCACGGTTCATCCTTGACGCTCGAACTGAAGAACGTCACGCGCCACCACTCCATCCTGCTGCACGCCGGCGACCGCATCGGCCAGATACTTTTCTACGGTGTCGAGCCTGTGCCGGATGATCGCAGCTACGCGGCGCGCGGTCGCTACAACAACGACCCGTCGGTGCAGCAGGCCAAGGTCAATCCGGATGGGGGGCAAAACTGATGAGCAAGCTCCCTGTTGTGTTCTGCCGCGACTGCAAGTTCAGCGAACCTGACCCAACCTCAACGTGGCAACTGCGTTGCCATAACCCCGAGGTGAATCGCAACGACTCGTGGGCGCTGGCGTCCGGCACCGGCGGTCGAGGTACGGACTGTCGCACCGAGCGTGATGACAAGGGTTGGTTCAGCGACTGCGGTCGCTTGGGCAAGCTGTATGAACCGAAGGAGGTTTCGCAATGAGCGAAGAGCACGCACGCCTATCACCGTCGGCCGGCGAACGCTGGCTGGCCTGTGCTGTGGCGCCGGCGCGCGAGGCGTCTTTCCCGGACACGACAAACGCCGCATCCGAGGAAGGCACCGCCGCGCACAAGCTGTCCGAGCTTTGTCTGACCAACGGTCTCGATGCGCACTTCGCCCCGTCGAAGGATGACTGGGTGCGCTGGGACAACGCCGTGTTCCGCGACCACGTGCAGACCTACCTCGATCTGGTGCGCTCGAAGCTGACCGACACCAGCACCCTGTTCGTTGAGCAGCGCCTGCAAATCCTGCCCGAGTTCGACATCTTTGGCACGGCCGACGCGGTGATTGTGGATGGTCACACCCTGCGCGTGATCGACCTCAAGTTCGGGCAAGGTGTTCTGGTCGATGCTGACGACAATGCCCAGCTTTCGCTCTACGGTTGGGGCGCCTACAACTCGCTCGACTGGCTGGCGTCCGAGGACATCGCCTACATCGAGGTCACGATCTGCCAGCCGCGTCGCAACAACACGGTGAGCAAGACCTTCTCGGCGGACGAGCTGAAAGGGTGGATCAAGGAGAACGAGCCGAAGGCCCGCAAGGCGTTCCGCGCGCTGGCCACCGACGCCGCGACCCCGGGCGCACACTGCAAGTGGTGTCGTGCGAAGGGCGTGTGCAAGGAGCGCGCGGAATACAATCTTGCCACGGCCGCGTTCGACTTCGACATGGTGCCTGATCCGGATTGCAAGCCGACCGACCCGACCCAGATCAGCGAGGAACAACTGGTCGCCATCTTCAAGCGGTTGCCGATGTTCGAGAAGTGGCTGAAGGATGTCGAGGGTGAAGTCGCCCGGCGCGCACACGAGCACCCTGTTGCCGGGTTGAAATGGGTGGCCGGCAAGAACATGCGCTATATCACGAACCCTGCCGAGGCCGCGTCCATGTTGGAGGTTGCCGGCATCAACCCGTACGCTGAGCGCAAGATGCTCGGCTTTGGTGATCTGGAAAAAGCTGCGAAGGCGCTCGGCCAAAAGCTGAACGACCTGATCGGCAAGTACATTGACAAGCGCACGAGCAATCCTGTGCTAGTCAGTGACGAAGACCCGCGCCCCGCCTACAATGCGGCGGCCGAGGACTTCAAGGAGGAATTGTCGAATAGCGATTGACACCTGTCAATCGCTATGGCACAATGTAGTCTCAGTCAGCAAGTCAATCAGTCACAATGGAGGTATCACAATGAGCTCTCGTTTCAAAACCGCCGAAGTCCGCTTCTCCTACGCCCAGCAACTGTACGAGGCGAAACCCAATGATCGTGGTGACCTGAAGTTTGGCGTCACGCTTCTCATCCCGAAGACGGATGCCGTCACCTACAAGGCCTTCTGCGACGCCGCCGAAGCCGTCAAGCGTGCCAAGGTTCCGGGCAAGGATGACGCCTTCTACAAGGCACACCCCCGCACCCTGCACGACGGCGACGGCACCAAGCCGACGACCGGCGAGAGCTACGGTGCGGAGTGCAAGGGTTGCTGGGTGGTTGCCTGCGGCTCGAACGAAAAGCCCGGCATCCTCAGTCTGGACCCGACGTTCAACCCGCAAGCTGACCGCATCAACAGCGGCGACTTCGGCAAGGCCACCCTCAATGCGTTCTGGTTCGATACGGGCACCAACAAGGGTGTCACGTTCGGCCTGAACAACGTGTTGTTACTGCGCCGCGGTGAGCGGATCGACGGTCGCACCAGTGCAACCGACGACTTCGCCGACGAGATCGGTTCGGCGTTCTAATCACCGCGAGGTGATCCACGGCCCGGTGGGAGCCGTACCAAATCCCACCAAGTTTTAATTCCGAAGCACCCCTATGAAGAAGCGAACGCAGCGAGGCGCTGTTGCTGTCAGTAGTGAGGTAGCTGCGGGGTGTTAGGGGGCGTGGTCCCGGCCATACGGGGCAACTGAACATTCTGCGGGGTGCTTCACTAGCAGATGCCAACTACAGCCCCATGTCGTTGGACGGCCATGCACGTTGCAAGTCGGGAAAGCCCGCCCGCTGGTAAGCCGCATGGGGAAGTAGGCTTGACCGGGGGGAGAGTCCTCCACTTTTTCAACAGGAGAACCTGATGTTCAGGTACAAATTTAACCCGTATTCCTGCCGCTGGGAAATCCAGTTGCTGTGCTGGGGAATCTTCTGGCGCACCCTGCGCTGTGTCGATTTTGAAACCTTGCCCACGGCCAAGTCCTTCGCTGAAGTCCGCGGCATCCCGGACAAGTACATCGAGCAGCGCCCGTTCGATCACCGCGCCCCGTCACCTGTTGCAGAGGAACAATCCCAATGACCCCCATCGCCTACCAAGCCATCGTCGCCATGTTCGCTGACGGCACCCCGCTCGCCCCGGAAACCATCGTCGAAGGCCGCGACGCCGGTATCTTCGGCACGCACGGTCCGAACAATGGCTGGGCCTTGACCGAGTACGGCCGCTCCCTGCTCAACGGCATGCAGCCCCCGGGCGACAGCGCCTCCTGCCCGGATGAGGACAGCTACTGTCCGCCGAGCAGGAAGCTGCCGAAGGCCGAAGATCAAGACGTGCTGAACATGCAGGTGCGCAACAGCCTCGACTTGCGTACCGTCGGCCCGGGCACCTGCAACCCGAAGGTTGAGCAAGACCCGCTCGGCAAGCACCAGCACGAAACCGGTGCCAAGCTGGATGCCGGCAAGGTGCGGCTGGGTCTGGTGCTCGGCGCCTTCAGCAATGCGCTGGTCGAGGTCGGCAAGGTCGGCACATACGGTGCGCAGAAATACACCGACAACGGTTGGCTGGATGTGCCCAAGGGCAAGGCTCGCTATACCGATGCCTTGCTGCGCCACATCTTCGCCGAGGCCAACGAAAGCCACGACCCGGATACCAACCTGCACCACGCCGCTCACGCTGCATGGAACGCACTGGCCCGGCTCGAACTGATCCTGCGCAAGAGGGGTGAAGAGTGATCGCCCAGAAAGAGCCTATCGTCTTCGACCTCGAACTGCTCGGGGCGGACGATAACATTTCGTTCCTCTTCGCCGCCAAACACCTGCCCACCGGCAAGGTGTTTAAGGTGTGGGGTGATGACGAAATCGGGCTCGACAAAGTGCAGGCGCTGATCAACAATCCGAAATACGTGTGGGTCAGTTTCAACGGCTTGCGCTTTGACGCGCCGGTGCTGGCCGCCGTGCTGGGTGGCCGGTCGTTGTCCGAGGTCAAGCGGATGGCCAACGAGATCATCACGAGCAACAAGGCGCCGTGGATGTCCTATCGTGACTACCTACTTGAGCCACTGACCTTCGACCACATCGACCTGATTGAAGTGGCGCCCGGGGTGATGGTGAATCTCAAGCTGTACTCGGCGCGCATGGGGATGAAGTCGCTCATCGACTTACCCTATCGCCATGACACCAAGCTGACGGAAGAGCAGCGCGCCGTGGTCGCCGAGTATTGCGAGAACGACTTGGCCGTAACCGAAGAGCTGTGGAACAATCTGCAGGAAGCGGTTGAGCTGCGCGAGCACATGACCGAAACCTACCGGATCGACCTGCGTTCAAAGTCCGATGCACAGATGGCCGAAGCGATCGTCGCCAAGCAGCTCGGCATTCGCACGGCCGCCGCCAAGCCGCCGGCGATTGTCCGCTACAAGGCGCCAGCTTTCATCCAGCCGAAGAACATGATCCTCATCGAGATGCTTGAGCGGGTGCAGCGCCACGAGTTCAAGGTGGATGCCGGCACTGGCTCGGTAGAACTGCCACCGTTCATGCTCGACCCTATCCTGATTGGCAAGGGTCGCTACCAGATGGGTATCGGCGGCCTTCACAGTCAGCACGACCGCTGCCAACACTGGGTCGCAACACCCAAGATGGAGATCAGTGACTTCGACGTGGGCTCGTTCTACCCGAACATCATGGTCAATGCCGGGGTGATTCCTCGCAGCCTCGGGCTGGCGTTCGTCACCCTGTTCAGGGGGATCATCGCCGAGCGGATGAAGGCCAAGCGCGAAGGGCGCACCATCATCGCCAACTCCATGAAGATTATGCTGAACGGAACCTTCGGCAAGCTGGGTTCGAAGTTCTCCAAGGTGTATTCACCCGACCTCTTGATTGCCGTCACCCTGACCGGCCAGTTCTACCTGCTTGGGTTGATCGAGCTCATCATCGAGAACGGGGGTCACATCATCTCGGCCAACACCGACGGGGTGTGCGTGTCGGCGCCGCCGACAGACATGGCCGTGATCCGTGACGTGATCGCGATGTACGGGTGGCTGACCAACTTCGAGTTCGAGGAAACCCAGTATCGTTCGATTGCCATCAAGGATGTGAATAACTACTTGGCCGTGAAGACGAACGGTAAGGTCAAGGCCAAGGGTATCTACGCCGGGTCGGGTCTGCAGAAGAACCCAACGAACGAGGTCTGCACACTTGCCGCCCAAGCCTATCTGGCCACCGGTCGCTCGGTCGAGTCGTTCATCCGTGAGCACCTGAAGCCTGAGAACTTCGCCGACTTCACGCAGAGCCGGTCGGTTACCGGTGGCGCCATCCATTACAGCGACACGCATATGGTGGATGACTGGTTCCCCATGACCGACGACGATGGCAAACCTGTTCGCGGCCAGTGGTATCGTGAGGCGTGGGTGATCACCGGCAAAACGCGCAACCCTTTGAAACGTGTGAGCCGGCCCGCGGCGGTTGAGACAGGCACCAACCCTGTCGTGCTAGGCCGGGTCGCGCGCTGGTATTACTGCACCGATCCGAAGAAGTCGATCCATTACATGAACAACGACAACCGCGTGCCGAAGAGTGAGGCCTCGCAGGCCTGCTTGATCCTTCCGGATACAATCCCGGCCGATCTGGATGTCGATCGCTATATCGACGAGGCCAAGGCAAACTTGCGAAACATGGGTGTAGCTGTTTGACAAGCTGATTGGTGTCTGGTACAATGGTTTCAGTGCAGACCCCGGGCGTAACCCTTAATCTACCGCAAGCGGTGGGGCAGTGGTTTTCGATGACGCCCGGGGCGAGCACCCCATCAACAGGAGAAGCCGGCATGACCATCGACACCACCAAGATCACCCCGGAGAAGCTGGCCGAAATGAATGCCAGTCTGATGGTGGATAACAACTACCTGCGCGGCCGGATCAAGGAGCTCGAAGCATGGGAACCGCAACCCTCTACGAACTGAAGAAGACCACTGTCATCGTTGGCAGAGGTGACACCGTGCGCAAATACATAATGCCCCCGCTGCCCAATCGGCTGGCTCAAGTTGGCGAGGATAGCTTCGTCATGCCGATCAACGATGTCGAGTTACCGGTCGAGCACATCCGGCGCATCGAACACGGGGCCATGAAGAACCACTTCATCGCGCTCGACACCGACCTGCGTGAGATTCTTGAGGAGCCATTCACCAGTGAAATCGAGCGCCTCGGCATGGCGCTGGTAAGTAGCCAAGTTGCGGCGCGCGCCTATAGCAACGCACACAATATCTTGCGCAAGCGCATCGACGGGTTCAACCGGCTGCCGTGGTGGAAGCGGATATTCACAAGACCGTAAGATCAAAGCGCCACCCCACCATCCAACCTCTTTGAGAAAGGAGCGGACGGGCTCGGGAAAAGCAGGGGTGGCGCACCCCTACTTGGCTTTGATCCGGTCGATCTCGGTGCGCAGCTTCAGCATCTTCTGGTTGGCCTTGTCGGTGATCTGATTCACCAGCTCGGTGTCGCCCGCCTCGCGCGCCTTGATCCGGGCCTTGCGCAACTGAGCATCTTCGCGCAGGGCGGCGTCGATCCGGGGCATGAGATTCACCTCCGGATGTTCAGCCACGATGGCGGCAGCAGCGGCCTTGTCCTTGGCCTTGATTGCCTGATCCCGCTCGTAGTCGAGGCGTGCGATCTGTTCGCGGTCGCTATAGATCATCGACTTCACGTTGGCCGGTTCATTGACATCACCGTACAGGCGGCCGACAACCGGCGCCCGATACCATGGCAACTCTTCACGCGGATTGCCGGCCACCATGTCGTAGCCTGCGCCGAGCGCCTGTGCCGTTTTCGATACCTCGCGACCGACACCACCGGTGAGCTGGCCCACTGCATAGTCGATCTGGTCAGGTGTTGGGCTGAATGCACCGATACCGTATTCACCACCACCGCTCAGGTAGTTGCTCAACTTGGCCGCGCCTTTCGCAAACCCCGTAGCCCCTTCCTTGTAGCGGGTGTATCCCGGCGTCGGCTTGGTCTTGTCCATATCCTCCTTGGCGATCTTGCGGCCGAAGGCGTCCTCGTTCTGGGAGAGGGCGATGATGGGGTCGAGCAGTGCCGGGGAGATGGTTTGCGACAGGCTACCGGCGCCACCCAGCGGATTGAAACCGGAGACAGGTTGCAGGATCATGGCTTCGGCGTGCTTCCCGAAACTGCGCCCGTCGTGTCCCGCCATCGCCATTGCCATGTCGGCGGCCTCGCGTGCCATGTTGAACGGCACGTTGAACCCTAGCGGCAGGGGCAGCTTGACGAACTTTCCGGTTGAGCCAAGCGGCACGATGAAATTGCGATCCTTGTCGGCTTCCGGGATTTCATCATCGTCGAAGCCAGCCAAAAGAATGGCCTGTAGCAAACCCAGTGCCGGCAGAACCGCGAGCACCTTCTTGCCGAAGCTGCTGATCTCGCTTGTGTCGCTCTTCGATCCGTCAGGATTGGTGATCGTCTTGCGATCGTAGAGGGTTTCGAACAGGCGGGCCGAGCCCTGCACCGCCGCATTGAAGAACGGGAAGAGCGCGCCCCAGAACGTCGTGTTCTGACCTCGGCGATTGAAATTCACCGACACGTTCTTGGAGATGATGGCTGCCTGTGCAGCCGCCTTTTCAGGGGTGTTGCCGGCGGCGATGAACTTTTCGTAGGCAGCCTTGAATGCGGCCGTGCGTGTCGCCAGTTCAGCGGCTTGGTTCAGGTTGCCAACCCACTTTGCAAGGGCACCAATGCGCTTGCTGACTACACCCTTGGCCTCACCCTCAAGTGTCGCCTCGAACAACTCACGCACGCCTTCCGCGCGATCTGCGAGCTTGGTTCCCCAATCCTCTTTGGTGCGGCCGGCAATCGGCGGGCGCTTGGCGGCACGTTCGGCACCGAACAGTTCGTTGATCTCGGACTGGGCCTCATCAAAGCTGCGCGTGGAATCCATGATCCCGGTCAGGCCGCCGGACGCTTTGGCAAACTCCATCCACCATGCAGGTGTGTTCCGTGCTGGCGGCTGCAGACGCGGCGCGTTGGTGTGCAGGTTGCGCCACTGGGTGTGCAGGTGACGGTACAGTGGGACCACGTTGGCCAGCGCCTCGGTGACAACCTTCTTGGTGTCACCCGTCTTCCATCCCGGAATCTTGTCAGCGTTGATGTTAGCGGCCGTGGCTTGGATGTCGCGCGCAAAGTTGAAGATGGCGAACACCGGGTTGTAACCTGTTGCCGTGGCGACGATCCAACGTGAGGCGATTTGCGGCAACACCATGCTGCGACTCAGCGCTTCGGTGTCCATGTTCTTCAGGTTGCGGTACATGGCGTTCGCGTCTTCGGACTGGTCATTGAAGACCACGGCCACGTTCTGACCGTTCATCGGCACGATCACCACATTGTCCTGTGATGCGTAGTCAGGTTTCTGGGTGGTGACCACGCGCTCCTGCACCCCTTGCTCGACCATGACCTTTGGCCCGCCGGGCTGATTTGTGTTGGTGACGAGATAGGAGTCGGCATCCGTGCGGCGATAAAACTCAATCGGCAGACCTGCGCTGTTGCGGATGAGGTTGCCGTTGATGTCCTTGAACTGATAGACATTGACCGCCTTCACCGTGCGGATGTTCGGGAAGGTGTCGATCTTCCACATCGGCTTCCACGTACCGTCCGGCGCCATGAACATGGGGGTGTTGCGCTTGGCCAGTGACAGCAGGGATTGTGCGACGCGGGCGGTCTCGCCGCGATTCACGATCCGCTGACCCAACAGACGAACGCTCGGAAGGATCGGGCGAATGTCGGCCGAGCTACCCATGAAGCGGCGACTCACACCTGCGCGGGTGGAATAGCCTTGTGCCCCGGTCGAGAATGTGTCTTCGAGCCCGAGGTCGCGATAGAACGGTGCGTAGTTCTTGAATGTCGCACGCCACGCCCGGATTGTGTCCGGGGATTCAAGGCCGCGGGCGACAGCGTAATCCTGCAGTGCGTGAATCATTCCGTCGTAGGTCTTGGCCGCGGCTTGCAACGCCGCGAAGTCTGGGCTGGCGGCGATACGGGCAAGTTCCGTGGTGGCGGTTGCCGTAGTGATCCCGGATGCAGGGCGCCCGAGCAGGTCGAAGCCATCACCGGTAGTTGCGTTGAACGGGTTGATCTTGGCGCCGTGCAGGTTCGCCTCTTCGACATGGCGAAACTTCAGATACTCTTCCAGCTTCGTCATGTGATCCTTGACCCCGGCCCGGACCAGATCATTCTCGATCTTGGCCAGCGGCTCCTTGACCAAGGTTTCGAGGTTGCTCTGGATCAGACCCTTGGAGCGGTCGATCGCATTCACCACATCCATCACGGCGTCGCCAGTCTTGCCCAGTGCGCGGATTACCCGGCCGAGCGTGGTGTTCTGGTCCTGATACTTTTCACGGAAGCGCTCGAGAAGTCGCGTGCCGACAGCCTGCGCGCCCCGTGCTACGATCTTCACCTCGTTTGGATAGGCTGGTGCCACCATCGTCCCGGTAATCGCCTGCTGGGCCGCGGGGGCGTAATCCGTGACGGTTTCCTCATCGACAACAGAGTTGCCGTCGCGCGACGATACCGGCTTACCATCCAACCCGTAGAAGTAGTTCGGATTGAAGCCGCCCCATGTCCATGCTTGTGCGCCGTGTAGCTTGCCGCCCTTACCCTCGGTCCATTGGCCGATGGCAACCTGCTTCGTGGCTTCTGCGAGGCGAGACATCTGGCTTGCGTCCATCGGTTCGGCGAGACCCACCACGAGGGTATCTTCGGTGATGGTCTTACCATCCTGCTCGTAGGTTACCGGGACCACCTTGGTCTTGACGATCTTGCCGCCAACCTTCTCGATCTCTTTGCGCACCTGCGCCGGGGTCAGCTTTTCAGTGCGCTCGTCGGCACCCACATCCAGACCCACGTTGATCAGGGTCTCGCCGCCTGCGGCCGGGGTGGCACCGCTATTGGTTTGCCCCGGCACATCGGTCGTCTGTTGCACCGGGATGGGGCTGTCGCCAAACACCACGACTGCCAGCTGGTTTCCAAAGGTTGCACTGTAGCCGGCGTAGCCGGCATCGAGCACTGCTGATTCAAAGGCCCGGTTCCACTCGTCACCCGTGAGGGTGTTGGGGACGGTCTTCTGGATCGTCTTCGCTTCGTGCGCCGGGTAGATTCCACCAAGGTAGGCGTGGTGTGCAACGCCGCCGACACCACTTTCAGGGCGGACACCGTTGCCGGCATCAGCGTAGAAATGCACACGGTTGCGCAGACGGGAATCTGGGGATTCAAGTACGCTGGATCGCTCGCTACCCTTGTAGCCAGTGCCGTATTTCTGCGGACTCAGTTCGGTGCGCGGCTGGTGCGAGTAGTGATACCCCTCCATCCGGACAGGCGGCACGATGTCATCTTCCGGGACAACCTGCTCGGACACGCCGATGTTGGTCAGCACGGTGTCGCGCTTGGCTTCCTGCTCCATGCGCAACGCTGCGATCTGGCGGTTGATCTCGCCGCGGCGACCGTTGCTTGTCTGCGGGTTGCGATGCTCATCCAGCAGCTCGTTGATCTTCATGTCCAGCGGGTCGGCGATGAGAGTCTTGAGGGCTTCCCGGGCGTGGGCGCGCTCTTCCGCCGTGAGATTTTCGTCGGCGATAACGGCCTGCACCGCTTCGATTTCCTCACGCAACTGGCGCTGCTTGGCGTCGCTCAGTTCGAAGAACCAACCTTCGCTCTTGCGCCCCATCTTGATCGCAGTCTTAGTCAGCTCTTCGGTCTGACCACTTTCCATTTGCTCCATCACGTGCTGGGTCATCAGCGCAAAGGCCATGGAGGTGGGGCCGATACCTTGGCGCTTACCTTTGCCGATGGCGCCGGCGTTGTGCAGGATGCGGGTCAGGTCACGCATGTCGATCTTGACCCCCTTGCTCACACCCTTGGTGCCGCTCGGCTCGTACTTGGCCACGAAGGCGGTGCCATCCTTGGTCGGAACGAGATTGTCCAGTTCGCGCCCGGCGGAGATAACTTGGCGACCCCACTGCTCACCGTTGGACGGCCGGCTGACCAGCATGTTGTGTGCGTGACGCAGGATGTTGGCGCCAATTCTTTCATCAACGGACAGGTGCTCCCACAGATTGCGGTCGATCCCGTAGAGCGACTGGCCTTCAGCACCCATCGGGCTGAGCACATCCGGATTCTTGGTGCGCAAGCTGGCGGCGACGGTTTGCCACGGGCGACGCACGTTGTTGTTTGTCATCAGCATGTCGGCCGATGGTAGCGTTTTACCTGTGGCGTTGGCGATGTCCGCGAAAATGCGGTAGGCGATGTCACCCGCCCCCTCGACCGGGGCGAGGTCCATCGTGTGAATCTCGTTGCGGTTGCTGAGCGGGTTGTAATCCATCGATGCTTCGCCGGTCTGCATGGTGCTGGACAGGTAGGGGTTGTCACCCTTGCGCCCGGTTCCACGGCCACGAATAACGAGGCGGATGATCGGCTTGCCACTGTCGTTCTTGGCGTGCCGCAGCGAACGAATAATCATGTCGCTGTCCGGTTCAGGTTGGCCGTTCTTCTTGGCCCACTCCTTCGCCTTTTTGAAGATCGCCTCGTTGTAGGTTCGCGCGAGTTCGATCAGATCGTTACTTGTCAGCTCACCCTTCGTCTTTGGCAGGATGTAGTCGGTATCAACCTTGATCTTGAACTGGTCGTCGCTGCTTACAACATCGCGCCAGAACTGCGCCAGCTTGGCGAGTGCGCCGGAACGGTAGGCCACACCGAGTCGGTCGTTGAAATTGAACGGGATGTTGCGCGCACCCATGACATCTTTCGGTGCGGCGTCGCTGTTCAGCCCGTTGCGGTCGGCTTGGCCGGCGGCGGCGAGGTTGCCGTTGATGTACTCGGTGACGTGCTTTTCGGCGGCCACGCGCGCGTCATCGACTGTGGGATATGCGAGCATCGCCCGGGCCAGCCGATTCTGCGGTGCGTTGCGATTCACCGTCGTGGTGGCCATGTAGTTCAGGTTACCTTCCGAACTCTGGATGGTGCGCTTGGCTACCGTGCGCCGGCTCGCATCCCCGGACAGCAACTCGTTGAGTGCGGCCTGCATGTCGAGTTCGTGCTGCTGAACGGTGTCACCAACACCCGCATCAGGTTCGTCAGCATCCATCCCGCCGAAGCCGTCAGGGGTGTAGTCAGGCAGGTCGTCGGCCTCCAAGCCGAGCGCACCCATCATCCAATTCGCAGCGTCATCCTGCTCAAGCTCTTCGAGGCGGGCGTTGATGATGTCGTAAGCGTCGTCGTATCCAACCTCGACACGATCAGCGATGGCTGCGGCGAGTGCGCGCCCCGGTGCCGAGCGGGCGGATGTGGAGAAGTCGCGCAACTGGCCGTATCCCCAGCGGCTCATCTGTTCAACGAGGCCGGTGAAGTCGTCGAGCACGGAACCGTCGGCACCCTCGTCGGTCATCCGGCGGAAGGTGTCGTTGGCCAAACCCTCGAGCGTTTCACGAGTGCGCTGGTCGTCCGGGTCGAGGTCTTCGTCGAACTCCATGTCGGTAGCCGTCGCACCCTGCTGGTCAGCGGCCTTGACATTTGCCTTGGACACCTTCGTGCTGGCCTTGGCCGCCTTCTCGATGGCTGCCATGGCTTGACCCAGCATCTTCAGATCGATGTCCGGATCGCCGATAACGTCGCGCACCCAGCCAACGAGCTTATCCCAAAGGGATTGATCCTTGGTCGCCGGGGTGTTCATCAGCAAGTTCTGCAGCGTCGGGTTGGCAAACGCTTCGGCCATGAACTCGGAAAGGTTTTGGCGACCGTCGGTGTGGTTCTTCAAACCGTAAGGTAGCGCGACGCCGGGGTTCTGCTTTTCCCAACTCTTGACTGCGGCGTTGCGCATCTCGGTCAGCTCGGCGAGCAGCGGCTCCATCACACCGGTGTTCTGGTACTGACGCCACGCACGGTTGAGCCAGCTCGCAGTAGCCGCATGGGTCGCTTCGTGCAGGGTGGTTTGCTCGTCGGCGATCTCAGGATTGTTCTGGATGAAACCGATTGCGCCCGTGTCGGTGAGCGACATTACGCGCCCGCCAAGGCCCGGCCTACGTGCAGCTTCTGGAATTGCCCCGTATTGCAGCTTGAAGTATTCGTTCCCCTTGGCAATACGCTTCAGCGCGGCGGCCAGTTTGCGGAAGTGGGGGTTGGTGGTTTCAGACTTCTCGATGGCGGTGAGCATGTCGGTCACCGTGTTCTTCTTTTTGCTCAGCCGTGCGCCGAGCTCCTTTACACCGCTTCCGGTGGTTCGGGTGGCGACATCCGCACGGAATTCATCCCACTCCTGTTGAGTGAGGCCTGCGGCCGGGCCTGCGAGCAAGGTCGGGACCGTGTTCATCTGGCGCAGTTCGCGCAGATCGTCAGCTTCCGCCATCCAGTTCGAGTTGTCTTCGGTCAAGCGCAGCACAGCGCTCACCTCACGGCCAACCGGGATGCGGCGTGCGGCATCCCTGATCCGATCGATGTGACGGATGGGGGTGGCGGCGGCAGCGGCCGGGGTGGCGGTTGTAACCGGGGCAGCACCGACGGTCGGCACATTCAACTGGCCGGGCGTGGCACCCGTTGCGATGGATTTGATAGCAGTTCGAACGGCAGCACCGTGCGCGCGTGCGCCGGCCTCATCGACACCCATGCTCTCCATCACGAACTTCAG
>OFRB01000069.1_pt1 | contig 29733 bp, 45 predicted proteins | sample 1543021 | NCBI WGS metagenome assembly OFRB01 (sample SAMN07774230, study PRJEB24372) | wastewater metagenome | isolation source: Exp Tend CN 0WW | collected 2016-02
TTAAAGCTTGATATATTAAATTTTCAGTATTAATATTTATAGTGAATCTCTAATTGGATTCGATCGTGATGAGAAAATCTAATTAGACGAAGGCTTTACGCATCATGGGATGCACAAATATTCCGTGAAGCAAGTCTCCGTGGTGAGCCTGCTTCGATTTATCGAATTGCTCGCCAATAGGAGACAGAAGCCATGGCAGTCACAAAACTAGCTGACCTAGTTATCCCAGTACAGTACCTTCCGTATATCCAGCAAGAAACCGAAGTCAAATCCCGCCTGGTGCAGTCTGGCGTATTGGTGCCTGATACAGCATTGGATCAAGCGCTTGCCGGTGGCGGCAAAACATTCGAGTCGCCATCTTTCAGAGATTTGCCGGATGATGCAGACAACATCTCTAGCGATGACGACGGCACAAGCGCAACGCCATCAAAAGTGACCACCTCCGAAGAAATTCAGGTGCGCTTGTCACGCAACGCGGTTTGGTCGTCAATGGATTTATCCTCTGATATTGCTGGCGCCGATCCATTGCAGAGCGTAATCGCCAGAGCATCGGCTTACCGGGCGCGCAGATTGCAGGATGCATTCATTGCGACTGTTAAAGGTGTGTTTGCTGATAACGCTGCGGCTCCTTCCGGTTCTGAGCACGTCCAAAACGACATGACCGTTGATATCAGCGGCTCATCGTTCACCGACGGCGTGACAAACTTCTCTGCAGAAGCCGTCATTGATGCCAAGCTCACCATGGGTGACAGCATGCAGGATTTAGGTTTGATCTGCGTTCACTCGGTTATTTATGGCCGTATGCAGAAAAACAACCTGATCGACATGATTCCGGATTCTGAGGGCGTTTATAACATCCCGACTTTCAACGGCATGATCGTTATTGTTGATGACTCGATGCCAGTTTCTACCGGCGTATACAACACCTGGCTATTCGGTCGCGGCGCTGTTCGTTTGGGTCAAGGAAATGCGCGCGTACCTATGGAAACCTATCGTTTGCCGCTTGCAGGTAATGGTGGTGGTCAAGAAAGCCTGATTCATCGCTGGGAATGGATTATTCACCCAGTCGGCTGCAAGTATGCCGGTACAGCGCCAACCGGCGGCCCTACCAACGCGGCAACCAGTAACAACCTTGCGGCAGCCGGTTCTTGGCAGCGCGTATTCCCTGAGCGCAAGCAAATAAAGATTGCACGATTAATCACGCGCGAAGCGTAAGAGCTTTGAGCGGCGCTTTTTAATTTCACTTTATAGCGAGGATTAATCATGACAAAAGGACGTAGACGCAGCGCTGAGCGGCCTATCGGTAACAAGCGGCAGGCCATGATCCGGCAATTATTCAGGATTGTTAATAAAACAATCTCTGTTGTTAACGGCGCGCCAGGTTACGGGAGTGCTGAAGCTTTCAGGCTTCCTGAAGGCAATGTCTTGATCCATGGCGCGATTGGGTACATAACTTTAACCACTTCGGATGCCGACATCACTGCAACATTCGACGGTGATATCTCGATTGGTACCGGATCAACATCGGACGGAACATTATCCGGCTCAGAAGTGAATCTGGTGGCAAGCACATCCCTTGGTGCGGCAACGGCCAAAGTGTCGCCCAATGTACGCTTGGTGACAAGCACAAGCACCACTGGCGTTATCCATGACAACACTGCGGCTGACGTTATTTTCTACTTCAACTTGCTTATTGATGACGCTGCCATTTCCGGCGCGGCTGATTTCACGGCTAATGGTTGTGTTGAAGTTCTGTACACGGTCCTGGGAGACGACTAATCATGCCACCAAAAACAACCGACAAAGACGCTCCAATCAAGATTGAAGAGCCTTTAGGCGTATCGGAAGCCGAAGCCAAAGCGAAAGCTGACGCAGAAGCAGCCGCTAAAGCGGCAGCAGAAACGGAGGATTCTGGAAAAGCCAATGCGGAAGAGGCGGCCCAAAAAGCCGAAGAAGAGCCGCTTGATATGTCTATCGACGCGCAAATTGCTCGCGCCCAGGATGATTTGAATGAGGCTGTCGATGCTCAGAACCAAATCAACCGCCTGGTTGCTGAGAAAACCAAAGCTGTCGATGCGCTGATTATCGAAAAAAGCAAATCTGAGAATGGCGGCCCAATCTCTGACATTCAGTATTACTTGCAGCGTGAGGCGCGTAAGCGTGCTGAGAAGGTTGCTAGACGCAATCAGTTGCTTGGCGATGGCACGAATGCGCTGGAATTGATTAGGCAGCTTGATACCCGGGCGCCAATTGATCAAAGACCGGCCGCACGCAAGGTCGATCCGCGAGCAGTGCAACCGGCAAAAACCACGGTTAATGTGTAATTAACGCACTGGGCGCGTGATAAATGGCCATTGTCACAGAAGACGGCACAGGCAAAAGCGATGCTCAGTCATACTTGAGTCTTGCTGATGCCGATGCCTACTTCACGGCAAGAGGCATTGCTGCATGGACCGGTGCAAATTCGACGAAAGAAGCGGCTTTGATCGCTGCCACTGAGTACATTGATATTCGCTGGGGTGATTTGCTGAAAGGTTCGCTGGAATTTACAGATACTCAAGCGCTTCTGTTTCCGCGCCTGAATGTTTATGACAACGAGGGCAGGGCATTAACCGGAATTCCACAGCGGCTTGAGCGCGCAACGGCTGAGTATGCGTTGATATCGCTCAGTCAATCATTAATGCCAAACCCGACAATCGAAAGCAGCGGGAAAGTTGTTATTGAAGAATCGGACGAAACCGGGCCGATCAAAGAAACCAAAAAATATCAATCCGGCTACCTGACAAAAAGACCGTACCCAAAAGCCGATGCGCTTATGGCGTGCTTCATCGTTGGTTCCGGAACAACGCGGGTGTACGTGTAATGGACTACACCGCGAAACTCGCCAAGGTAAAAGAAAAAATACGCGCCAAAGGTCGGCAAATAACGCTATCAAGCATTGATCCAGACAGCGCTGACACCAATAAGCCATGGCAAGCCACAACCAATCCGCGCGATCCGCTGAATACCGACAGCACTACGATTTATGCGGTGAATGTACCTATGTCATCGGCAAGCAGCCTGGGAATACGGGCTGAAGCGGTGGAGTTATACAAAGACACGCAGAGCGTATTCATCGCCGAACCGGGTGAGGATACCCCGGAAGATTTTGACCAATACCAGCTTGTTACCGATGGCGGCCGGGAATTCAAAATAACTTTCATCGAGAAACTTAAGCCGGCCGATTTGACGCTGCTTTATTACATCGGAGTGAACAGCTGATGCCTACGCAACAGCAAGCCACTGATACGGTGTACGGCGCATTCAATACGGCTTGGGCGGTTAACTCAACTTATCCGGTCGTTTGGCCAAACAAGAAGCCTGACACGGAGCCAATGAAACAAGGCAATCCATGGGCATTTGTCCGGATTGCACATAAAACCGGGCGGCAGGTTTCTCTGCCGGGCGTGGATGGAAAAAGAATTTGGGAGCGAAAAGGCCAGCTTGTTTGTGAAATTTATACGCCAAGCGGCGAAGGCACACAAGCAGCGTACACGCTTGCCAGGATCGTTGAATTGGCCTTTCTCGGCAAGGCCATCGACAGCGTGCGGTTCAGAGCAATCCAGATCAAGGAAAGCGGGATTCACGGTAATTGGTTCCTGGTAACGGTAACCGCAGAGTTTGAATACGACGAAATTGTTTAATGACGGAGGTGCTAAATGACAACGAATGTTAATAAGATCGACAGCAATATTACCGGGCTGCGGATTGCTGACGAAAGCTCGATTGGTGTGTTGCCTGGTACTCCGATCTGGAATCAATATGAGCCGAACGACTATTCTGAGCTGGGCGCGAAAATATCCACCCTGGTACGAAATCCGATCACGGATGGACGGCAACGCAAAAAAGGCGTTGTTGTCGATCTTGAAGCCGGTTTCGGATTCAGTTCTGACTTCACGCAAACCAGCCACCAGAACATCCTTCAGGGTGTTTTCTTCGCAAATTATCGCACCAAAGCGGAGCGCACCGATATCCCATCGGTGACTGTTAATGCCGGTGATGACACGTATGAAATTGTAAGCACAACCGGATTTTATGTTGGTTCTCTGGTTTTTGGATCCGGCTTCACCAACGCCGGTAACAGCGGGCTTCATCGCGTCACTACGGTGACTCTCAATACCTCGATTGCCGTGGCAGAAGCGCTCACCGCAGAAGCATCACCGCCAACGGATAGCAAGCTGGTGGTGGTTGGGTTTCAATTCGGTTCTGCGGATGCCACGATTGATGCATCCGGCACATTGCCGAAGCTTGTGACATCAACAAAGGATTTGACGCAGCTTGGCTTGTCTGTTGGCGAGTGGGTGTATTTCGGAGGCGATGCCGCTGGCAATAACTTCGCAACTGCGGCAAATAACGGCTGGAAGCGTGTCCGTTCGATCGCAACAAATGCAATTGAATTCGACAAATCAGCGTCTGCCATGGTTACCGATAACGGTTCCGGCAAGACAATTCGCATTTGGTTCGGACGCAAACTGCAAAACGAAACCGGATCGAATATTGTCCGCAAAACGTACCAGCCAGAAGTAAGCCTGGGTGCGCCAGATACCGGCAGTCCTTCACAAATTCAAGGTATGTACGTTATTGGAGCTATCCCGAACCAATTCAGCCTTGATATTGGCACCGCGACCAAGATCACATCAAGCATGTCATTTATGGCTACCGATGCCGTGACCGTGGACGGACCGACCGGCTTGAAATCCGGTACCAGACCAACGCTTGTATCAGCCGATGCGTACAACACAAGTTCCGACGTGAAGCGCATGAAAATGTCACTTGTGTCCTCAAGCGACGAAGCGCCGTCACCAATGTTCGCTTATCTGACCGACTTGAAGCTCGAAATCAACAATAACCTCAAGCAATCGAAGGCTGTGGGTGTTTTGGGATCGTTCGATATTTCTGCCGGTACGTTTGCTGTGAGCGGCAGCATGACAGCTTATTTCACCGACGTTTCGGCAATCGCCGCGATACGCAATAACTCTGACGTGACAATCGATGTGGTGATTGTAAAAAACAATGCGGGGGTTGTTATTGATCTGCCATTGATATCGCTCGGTGGCGGCAATCCGGATATCAAGCTGGATGAGGCTGTGAAACTGCCTCTGTCGATGGACGCAGCAACCGCGGCAAGTATCTCAACCAGTATGGATTACACGGCGGCAATCATGTTTTTTGATTACTTGCCTGATGTAGCGAAAGTTTAAAAACAAGCTTTGGCTTTAATTTGGATTCATGACTTTTATCACTTAATAGGACATTTACTTATGAGCGGCATGTACAAACAATTTTCAACCGACAAAGAACTTGAGAAAAAAGGGATTGTGCTGGATTACGGTCAATTCCGAGTGACCGTGGCACGCGCCGGTAGCGCGAACCATAAATTTGTGCGCACTCACGAAATCCTGACAAAGCCTGTTCGCCGCTTGATCGAGCAGGAAATTCTTCCGGTGGAGAAAGAGCGCGAAATCAGCCGACAGCTCTACGCGAAAGCTGTGGTGCTGAACTGGGAAGTCAAGGATGACAAGGAAAAATGGAGGCAAGGCATTGAAGCGCCTGACGGCTCCATTCTGCCACACACCGAAGAGAACGTGATTAATACGTTTGCCGCGTTGCCTGATCTGTTTGCTGATATCCAAATCCAGTCAAACAAAATGCAGTTGTTCCGGACCGCAGATAAAGAAGCAGACGCAAAAAACTAACGGATGTCCTGCTTTATCAGTTAAAGCAGGGCAAAACCGAGAAAACAATCATCAAGCAGTGCGTGCAGGATGGCGCCGAATTACCAAATGCAATAAAGAATGCACCGATTTTATTGCCCGGATTGAAAATTTATATTGAGGCATTCGACCGCCTCAGTACGTGCAGGCAAATAGGATTCGGCGGGGTAGGGCAGATTTCCTGGTTTCATATCCAGGAATATTGCGACAGAACCGGCATAACTGATGAGGAGCAACGCGAGGATATGGAATACCACATCAATGCACTGGATGCTGCCTATATCGACTGGTATTCATCTATGAACAAAAGGAAATAGAGATGCCTGGCGGACTGGATGATCTGGCAAAGCGGCTTCGCGGTCATAGGGACACGATTTCAGTGAACCTTAACAAGAAAACGCGAAGTGTTGCGTTGGCAATCGATACTTTAATCGTTAAAGCCATGCCTGTGGATACCGGACGCGCACGCTCATCCGTGGTTGTGACAGTCGGTGAAGCATCCTTTTCAGAAACGACGCAAGCCTATGTCCCCGGAACAAAGGGAAGCACTGCCGGTGCCAACATGCAGGCCGCAATCGATCAAGCCGAATCTGCGTTGAAGGATCGGCAGCTTGGTGAAGAAATTCATATCAACATCAACATACCGTACATCGATGATCTGAATAGAGGGCATTCGCCACAAGCAAGCCCTGGATTTATTCAGCAAGCAATAGCTGACGGCGTTTCAACCGAATCAGGCGTTTCCGTACTCGAGAAATAAAGCACGCAAATGGGCGATATCACCGAAAAAGTTGACATAGTAATCAATGAGAGCGGCGGCAGAACCGTCAAACGCTCTCTTGATGACATTGCCGATAGCGCGCAGCGCGGGGTTCAGCCCGTCAACAATCTTAATGCTTCTCTTGGAAGCGGTGCGCGTGCGGCTGATGTTTTCTTTGGTTCATTGAAAGCCATCGGTGGAATTCTCGCAACATTAAAGCTCACTTCTTTAATCAACGAAGCCGCTACGTTGTCGCAGCGCTACAACGAACTCGGAATTGTTCTTGATGTTGTCGGCCGCAACGCCGGGTTAGCCCGGAGTGAGGTTGACGCCACAACGGAATCCGTGCGTAAGCAGGGCATTTCCATGATTGAATCGCGCCAGATCGTCACTCGGATGATTCAATCTCAGATCGATCTATCCAAAGCAACCGAATTGGCAAGACTCGCGCAGGACGCCGCAGTTATCGGTCAAATCAATTCATCGGAAGCTCTGGATCGTCTCGTATTCGGCATTACTTCTGCGCAAGTCGAGGTGTTGCGGGGTGTTGGTATTAATGTGAGTTTTGAGCAATCTTACTCGAAGCTTGCCAAAGAAATCGGCGTAACTCAAAACGCCTTAACCGAACAGCAAAAACTCCAGGCGCGTCTGAATGTGGTGCTGGGTGAAGCGTCAAAAATTTCCGGCGTGTACGAAGGCGCGATGGCCAATGCCGGGAAACAAATGCGCTCAACAGAGCGGCTTGTTGAGGATTTGAAAGTAAAAATCGGCGGATTGTTCGATCAAACTTCAATATTTGCAGTAACCGCATACACAAATGCGCTGAAAGCAGCCGATTCCAGCGTTGAGAACTTCACCCAGACTGGACAATTAAAAGCATGGGGCGATTCTGTTGCTCGCATTGCAGCATTTGCCGCTGATTCTGTCCGTTCTGTTGGTATCGTATTTGATATTACCGGTAAAGCTATCGGCGCCATGGCCGCGCAAGCGGTGGCGGTATCGAAATTCGATTTTGGCACAGCCATACGAATCCAGGGAGATTTCAACAAAGACTTTGATGCGGCAATCGGCAGCATGTCCAAAATGCGCGATCTGGTTGAATCTCAGATCGTTGAGCGTGATCTGCTCACGAAAGCGACAGATAGAGAAACTCTATCTCTAAAATCAAACAGCGTTGAACTAGGGAAAAACACCGAAGAAGCCAAGAAAGACATCGACGCTCGCAACCGGTTCATTCAGGCATTGCAAACCGAAGTTGACTCTATCGGATTAAACGAATTCGCAATCAAGCGGATGGAAGCCGCAAAACTGGGCGCAACTAAAGCCGCCTCTCCGCTCATCAACGCTCTGGAAGAAGAAAATAAAAGATTAAACCTGCAAAGCATTCAGGTTAATCAAATCACTTCCGACCTGAATAAATACAAGCAGGTAACCGAAAGTGTTAAGACAGATCAGGAGAAATTCTCCGATACCGTCGAAGAACTCAACCGGCTGAAAAATCTGACCAACGGCGCTGCAATTAGCCAGGAAACATATAACCGCGCGCTCAAAAAAGCGAATGATGAGCTTCTTGGGGTCAAAAAAACAGGAAACGAAACATTTGACGCCTTGAATCAGTACACGATCCAGGCCGCGCGTAATATCCAGACTTCATTCGCCAATTTCTTGTTCGATCCTTTCCAGGATGGCGTGAAGGGCATGCTCACAAGCTTCCTGAATGCTATCCGCCGCATGGTTGCGGAAGTTGCCGCATCACGGATTGCAAACGCGATAGGATTGAATGGCTTGCTCGGAATTGGCGGAACGTCCGCGACAGGAACCGCGAGTGCCGGAGGATCGATATTAAGTAATGTGGCAAGCTTTGGATCAAGCGCATTCAACCTTATTCGCGGCGGTGGTGCGTCATTATTAAGCACCGGAGCCAACGCTCTAGGATTTACTTCGTTCGGAGCTGGTGCAAGCGGCGCTGCATCGGCTGGAGTATTTGGCGCCGGTGGATTGAATTTTCTCGGCGGCGCTGGGACAGCTCTAGGAACTGGCGCTGAGTTTGGAGTTTCGGCTGGTTTGGGCGCATCAATGGCAGCGATAGCTGGGCCGCTAATAGCGATCGATATTGCCGGTAGATTGTTTGGCGGTAATAAAACTCTAGGCGGTGCTGAAATGATACCGGTTATCGGTGGAGTCCTTGCCGGTCTGTTCGGGCATGGCCCCATGAAATTCAGGCAGCAATCTCTGCAAGGCGATATCAGTTCATCCGGTTTCGATGGAGATTTAACCAATGTATTCCGTGCGAAAGGCGGGCTGTTTGTCAGCAACAAGCATAAGTCAATCACCGAACAACTCAGCGACGATCAGCAAAAAATCTTCGATGCAACTATAACCGGATTCTATAAATCTGCGCATGGATTCGCTGAAAATCTTGGACTCAGTACCGATCTGGTTGATAACTACACGCAGCAAGTACAGATCAAATCTGAAAAAGGAAAGCAACTGACCGAGGAAGCGATAACAAACATGCTTTCCGGAATCAATGACAGCCTGGCCAAAAACTTGATTCCGAATGTGGATGAATTCCGCAAGGTCGGGGAATCTTCGGCGCAAACATTGTCAAGACTTAGCGGAGAGCTATCAGTGCTATCCAGTGCAGCCAGCCTGTTATTTGGCAAATCTTCTGCGGAATCAAAGGCGCTCATTGGCCAGTTTGGATTTAATGACCGCACTGCATTCTTGGACAGCGCCGGTGGGACGGATGCGTTTGCCGGGATGGTGGCGGGATTTGCGCAAAACTTTCTGAATGATGATCAGCGCATGCGCCCAATTATTGAGTCTCTGGTTACGCAACGTGACAAACTTGGATTGAGCAACATCAATAGCCGCGATCAGTACGTTTCCGCTGTTCAGTCAGAAAAGCTAAACCAAGATCAATTACTGTTCCTGCTGAAAAACCAGGATGCGATTAATCAAGTATTCATATACCTGGACAAAATAAGCCAGGTAGCGCCATCGGCTGCCACCGGGTTATCTGCTGTATCGCGCGAGTTGAATATCGCTGATGCTGATCGCACAGAATACGGTCAGCGCCTGAATAAAGGCATTCAGGAAACAACCGCCGCAATTGCGGAACTAGAAGGCATCGCCAAGCAATTGATGGGCACCGTAAACCAGATCAATCCGCTATCGATCAATGAAGCGCGCGGCATAGTGTCAAGCGGCAACGCGAACGATCCACGCCTGCAGACTGCTTTATCAACACTGAGCGACATGGGGACCGGCGAGTTCAGCAACGTGATCGATTTTCAGCGTGCCAAGGCAAAAAACGTGGCTGCAATATCCAGCCTGCAGGACTCTATCGCAACGCAGGTTTCCGCCAAAAATAAAGAGCTCGATCAGTTCAACTTTGAAAAACTAATGCTTCAGGCAGGCCTGCGGAATGCTGCGCAAATGTTTTCTGAAGCCGCAAGTTTCGATGTCGGTGGATACGTGCCGCGTACCGGCATGGCGATCATCCACAAGGATGAGCAAGTATTAACGCCGGGGCAGCAAGACAGAATCACATCAGAAATCGCGCAAATGCGTGAAGAGCTTGGGAAAGCGCTTGCTGCAATAGCTAAACATACAGAAAAAACCGCAACGCTGATTGATGATGTTTCTGCCGGTGGAACCGCTATGTTGACGGAGGCCGCATAAATGGCTGACACAAACGAATCCACTCTAAGCGTAATGATCCCGGTTGAAATAACCGATTCCGTGCTGTATTCGACGACCGTAGCAGAAACCGATTACGCGGCGTGGAGCGGTGGCACAACTTATGCGCTGGGCGATCGATGCATCAAAAATCATCGCATCTATGAGAGTGTCGCTGGTAGCAACCTCAATCACGATCCAACCGACATCAACAATCGCACCGGTTCGACGGTCTGGTGGATCGATGTGTCAGCAACCAATACGCACAAGATGTTTGACAACGAGAACACTTCCGCAACGGCAGCCGCTACTTCATTGACTATCGTGCTGCGGCCTGGATTCGTCAATGCGCTCTATGCTGGCGGCTTAATCGCCGATTCTGCGACCATCACAATGAAGGACGCGCCAGGCGGAACTGTGGTTTATTCTAATACCATTCAGCTTGAAAACTCTTATCCGCCGGATTGGTACGAATACTTCTTTTCGCCGTTCGTGCAGCAGCCGGACTTAATCATTAATGACTTGCCGCCTTATTACAACTGCGAGATTACGTTCACGCTGACGATCTCAGCCGGGAACGTTGAATGCGGAATGTTTCAAGTCGGTGATCTGCGCCCGCTTGGAACAACCCAATACAACGCCTCAGCTACGCCAAAGACGTACAGCTCAATCAAAGAAGATGACTTTGGTAATAGCACTATCGTGCGGCGCAGGAAAGCGCGTGACGCGAAATACAGCGTGATAGTAGACCCGATTCAAGCAAATTCAGTGATTGATGTGGTTACTAGCGTACTTGACGTGCCAACCGTGGTTGTTGCGACCAATTTGGACAATTATGCATGGCTGCGTACCTTCGGGCTGATAAGCGGCGAAATGTCGGCGGAAAACTATTCAGAAAATGTACTCAATATTTCAGTAAAAGGGATGATCTAACATGACGCCATTCAGCGGAGAAAAGCCACAGCGCGGCGTTCGATTAACGTTTTCAGCGTTAGTCGATCCATTCATAACGTGGTTTCTCGGTACATTTTGGGATGAGCTGCAGGCTGTTATCGCCGCGTTCAATTTCAACGCCACCAACGCAACCAGCACAACCAGCTTAACGGTTGGAAGTGGCGCCAATAAATCGCTTACCACGCAAACCGGTAAGTCATACAACGAGGCCATGACCATAAAAGTGGCCTATAGACTCGACCCTACCATATGGATGCTGGGCGACTTGATTTCCTATGATTCCGGCACCGGAGCGATGGTTTTTTATCCGCGAACAAAAAACGGCTCTGGAACATACGCGGATTGGGTGATTGCGCAATCTCCAACAGCTGATGAAGTCGGTGATCACAGTTTCAAGTGCCATACGCCGAGCGCACATGGATCCACTAATAACAAAATAAGGCTGTATACCGTAACGGCTGAGAATGTTGGTACAGCCATGACCATAACACATAGCGCGACTCTCGGTACCTACATCACAATCAACGAAGCCGGTGATTATGAGTTTTGGGTTAAGGACACATTTTCAGGTGGCACATGCAATTACGGTATATCGGTAAATTCAAATCAGCTTACGCAATCAGTTACATCGATTACGTACGCGCACAAGGCTGAATTCGTTTATCAATGCCCAACAAATGCTTACATCCCGATGAAAACACCAATTCTTAAGCTTGTCCCTGGCGACATTGTGCGCGCGCATACCGACGGATCGCCAAACAGCACAGCAGATTTCGCAACATTCGGTGGGAGGAAGGTCGGTAATGGCTAAATTGCTTGTTAATTCGCCAACTGGCGAACAAAAACTTATAGAGATCGACAATAGCGGATGGTATTTCGACGAAATGCTGGTGGAATGGGATACCCGTGTTGACGGCGATCTTCCTGAAGATATTGAGCTTGGGAAGATGGTACGCGAAGGAAATCAGCTCATCAAGCAAGCAGAATTCCTCACTGAGCATGCAGCGTTTGTGAGATCGCAACTTGTTCCGATCAGCGTAACTAAAAGACAGGCACGGCTTGCGCTGCTTGAAGCCGGTTTATTGTCGGCAGTTGATAGCTTCGTAGGTGCGCAATCGCAAGAAGTCCAAATCTATTGGAACGATTCTCAAGAAATTTACAGGCGGCACCCATTGATTCTGAGTTTATCCGCAGAGCTCAATCTGTCCGAATCACAGGTTGATGATCTGTTTATTGCCGCAGGAGGTAAATAATCATGTCAGAAAACCATTGTCCACACACCATGCAGATCGGATCACAAGAGGCGCGCATATCTGCGCTTGAGAAGAATTACGCTGAGCTCGAAACCTCGATCGAGGGAAAGATTAATTCTCTCACCCTGACCGTGCAGGGCAATGCACTGAAAATCATCGAAGAAAAAGCAAATCAGTCCGGATTTATCAAAGGAATCCATGCGACGGCTACGCTTCTCGGGTACTCAATAATCATTATTGGCCTGTTGCTGGCGGGTAAATTCACCGGCGCCATTGAGTCAGCTTTGAAGTTTTTCGCCGGGTTTAAATGATTAATTTACAAACAAAGGAGTAGGCATGTCGATTATTTACACAACAGCGGTAAAGAATGCGCGACTTAACGCAGTGACATCAGAGATCGGCACAACCGGTGTATTGGAGATCGGGACTGCAGGAATGGCCAGCGTGTTGGCAACAATTGCCCTTGGTAACCCAGCCGCAGCCGGTGCTTCTGGTGGGGTTCTTACTTTATCAGGGTTCCCTCGATCTGATGCCAGTGCTGACAATACCGGCACAGCGGCGGCTGCAAGGATTAGAACTTCTAGCGGCGGAACTGATGTAGTTACAGGGCTTACGGTAAGCACTTCTGGGGCTGATATAAATCTTGATTCAACAAGCATTACAGCCGGGCAAACAGTAACAATAAATTCAGCAACCATAACGCACGCATAGAAATGGGAACAATAACGCTCACCAAGACGCGCGAATGCGCTGATGGAACACACTTGAAGATCAGCATAACCTGGGATTTTACCGGAAGTGTCGATATTTACGCGCCAGATGTTGCGGCAGCATTTACCGAGGAAGAGAAGGAGGCATTTTTGAAGGGCGTGATCAGGCTGGCAAAGAAAGGCCGGACTAACGCACAGCTTAAAACTGCACTCAATACCGGGCTGACGATAACAGCATGAGCCATATAAATTCAATCGGTGTGAGCCTGCAAACGATACCTCACCAGAGGTATTCAACCACCACGGTTGGCGGGGCATCAACTCTGAATGCGACGGGAGAAACAACGCAAGTTGTGGGCGCTATTCAACTTGAAAACCCGTTGGGCGGGAGCAAGACAATATCCGCTGCTGGTGGCGGCAAGATTGTCTGGATGAGTGGCGGGGTTACCTTTGCTAATGCAGGTACCACATTCGTTGTCAGCATTCAGGATTTGTCAACGGCAAGCAGCCCAGGGCAGGGCGACGGCGCAAATGATGTATCGGTATCGTATACCGGCGGAGGTGGCGGTGTTACAGCGAATGCTGTGCAGCAAAGCGTCATGACAAGCGGTTCAAAAACGATAGCGCATGGTGACTCTGTTGCATTGATATTCTCGATGACAGCGCGGGCCGGGGCGGACTCAATTGTCGTTCAGCACGCGCCGAACGGTACTGAGGTAAACCCGAATATCCTTGGTGGATCGATAATCGAAAATACCAGCGGATCGTATGCAAATACATCTGCATACCCGATGGCGTACATTGTTTTCGACGATGGCTCGGTCGGTTGGATGTATGGCTTTACCATGCAAGCGGCGGTCAACACGGTGACAATAAATTCAGGTACTGGAACTGCTGACGAATACGGCAACATGATTAATCTTCCTTTTACATTTTATGCGCTCGGTATTGAGGCTATGGTGAGCTTGGCTGGCAATTCATCTGATCTTGAATTGCTGCTGTACAGCGATCCAATGGGCACGCCTGCCGTGCAGCGTACATTGACAGTTGACGCTACTCAGGCATCCGCAACCTCATCTGTTCGATTCATCGGTTTGCCTTTCTCATCTCCTTATTTAATCAGGGCAAATACGCCGGTATGCGTGTCTTGTAGACCAATAACAGCAAATAACTTGTCACTCTATGCGTGGGACGGCGATGGCGTTAAATCTGACCGGATACACCCGCCGAATGCATACGCTTACGCAGTGCGTAGATTGAACAATGCCGGGGCATTTTCTGACTACAACGGCGGGGCAGCCAAAACCAGGATGATGTCAGTTCACTTATACGGATATTACGTTGAGCAGGGCGTAAGTAATGCGAGTTATCACTTAGGGATTTATTAATATGGCAAACGCAAACCCACCAAAGAAAAATCAGGCTTTTGTGACCTATATCACGCTAAGAGATGCGACCGACAACCTGTCGTTAAAATCGAGCGCAACCATTGCATCAGGTGATTTTAAGATTAGCAAGGATGGCGGTTCTTTCTCTAACCTGACGAATTTACCGGCGGTGACACCGGCATCATCTGTTGGAGTTCAAATCAGTCTGACATCAACAGAAATGAACGCTGATCAAGTGCTGATAACCTGGATTGATCAAACCAGCCCGAAAGAATGGGCTGATGGCAGTTTGGCAATTAATACGACGGCCTAATAAATGACTTGGCAGCTTTATCTAGGCAATTATCGAACCGGGCCTGTAACTGGTGATTTGTCCGTCACTGAGAGCGGAATCGATTCAGTTAGCTCATCCGGTACTGTCCTGGTAAAAGGCGCTCTCTCTGCGGCTGAATCAGGATCAGATACGTTCGCAGGTAATGGCGCAGTTATTGTGCGAGGAAGTTTGGCGTGCATCGAGTCTGGCAATGACACGGCGGCATCATCAGGATCGGTAAAAGTAACCGGGGCATTATCAGTAAGCGAGTCTGGCGCAGACACATTATTTTCGTCTGGCGTTGTGGTGATTACCGGCGGGATGTCTGTTACAGAAGCCAGCAATGATGAATTTGACTCAACCGGGCAGGTTAACTCTGTGGCGGTGACAATACCCAGTGTAACAGTGCTGGCAGATTACCGGATCTCTATAATTAATGCCGAATTGCAATCGATCACTATCAAAGCTGGCTATCAACAACACGTCATAAGGGCTTCCATTTAATGGCAATCACAACCTTGTTTATCGGCACAGATATTGACGTACCAATTGATATCTCAGGGATAGCGATTGACGACATAACGGATATTTCTTTGATCCTCAGAAAAACCAAGCAAGCTGACATTGTTTTAACAAAATTAGGCGGAGAAATAACGATTTCTGGTGGCGACATCACAGCAAGAATTTCCAAAACGGCTGTGACAGTACCCGGTAATTATCAAGTCAGAATTACGGTGACTGATATCGGCGGGAAGATCAGAGGGCTCAATGCCAATCCAGCGAGAGTCACATTTGAATGAGTATTTTTATCGGCATTAGAGAGCGGATATGAGAATCAAGCTAGTAGTAGAAGAAACACCCGAAAATATAAAAGAATTTAATTGCGGACGCCACTGCCGGGCCGTGATTAATGCAATGAAACGGCAGGAAAAACTTTTAATGGAAATCAAAATGGATATCGAAAATCTGAAAAATGCACTTGATACCGCAAATGCACAGACTCAAAAAATAATCGGTGAAATTCAGGAATTGCAGGCAGCGGTTGCGAATTCTGCTGTTGATTTGCCGCCCGAAGTAGAAGAAAAGGTGAATCAGTTGCTTGGCAATCTGCAAGTCGCTGATGACTTGAATCCTGACGCGCCACAATAATCATGTACGCGGCCATTATTAATTTACTGGCTCCTTACGCGAAGAAAATAGTCGCCGGTCTGATTATCACCTTAGTCGTGATCGGCGGTTATTTTTACTGGAAGCATCAGATCGTAAGCGATGCCTTAAAGATTGAGCGCGCAGCATGGGAAAAGCGAGACAAAGAAACAGAAATTAAGGGCAGAGAAATTCTCGCTTTGAAAAACTATGAAATTGAGCGCGTCAAGGAAGAGCAACGCAATACTTTTATAGGAGCAATACAAGACTATGCGAAACATTATAAAAATTCCAATGATCAGCTTGCTGCTGATCGCAATAAGCGCATGTTCGTCAACGCCACCGCGTCAAGTTGTGGTGGAAACGCCGTGCCAGCCAAAGCAGGAAGTACCACGGGAGCTGGTGGAGCAAGCACAAAAATTCTATCGGCAGAACTGGAACCAGAAACTGCTGAAACCATTCGAGCAAACGCAGCAGAAGTAGATAGCGGCGCCCGCGTGTGCGAAATCTTGATTGAAAGATTCTTGATGCCAGAATCGGTGCTGAAATGAGACTGGCGCTGATACTTTCTGTGGTTGTCATCATGGTCGGTTGCGGCGCGCATCCAGCATACGCTGACAACCATTTAACAGAAACACGCTACTGCGGAGAACCGAAACGCACCAAAGCCGGGAAGATTTCTCGCAGCAAGACGGTACGCCTTGAGTTCGAGCGACTTTACCCATTGCCGCCAGGTTATGACCGCAGCAAATGGCAGGTCGATCATGTGATACCGATCGCTGCAGGCGGATGCGATTCAGTATCGAACATGCAATGGCTGCCGGAATCGATCAAGACATGTGCTGATGATCACTGCAAAGATCGCTGGGAGCGCAGCGGCATTTATCCAATCAAGAGGTAACCATGGGTAAATTTTTGACTGAATTGCAGGTTAAAGAAGTATCTCGCGGCGGATTATTCAGGCGTGCCAGGTATCAGCTTACCGCACCGCTGATCTACCGATCAAGCACGGTCGGCCTGATTGTTGTTGATGAATGTGCGCTCACAGATTTCGATTCAACACCGCGAATACCTATTTTTTACATGCTGCTTGGTAATCGAGGTAAAGCGCCAGCAACAATACATGATCAATTGTACGATCCGCCGCACGAGCGCATATCCGGCACAGGTCTAACTGTAGACCGGGCAACCGCTGACAAAGTGCTGCGCGGCGCGACGTATGAATGCTTGCGGATACCTGAGCCAGAAACTGTATTGGACAGCATTATCAATATCGCGTGCCTTGGTGTTGCTTGGGCAATTTGGTTTGGCGTAAGGCTTGGCGGTTGGTCGCATTGGAAATAAGTTAAAACGGAGGGGTAAAAATGCCTATTAGCAATCAGCAAAAAAGAGCAGCTACAAGAAAATTAAGCGTAACACCACCACCCATAAAGGGGCGTGGTACTCCGCCAGGCAGCGGTCATGTGTCAAAAGCCGAGATTTTAGCCAGAATGCGTGAAAACAACGCGGTAACATCAGAAAATAACATATTTTTTGACAAGGATGGAAATAAGCTTGCAAGCAAGTTTGTGTCTGGCCCGTTTTACGATATTCCTTCTGCCAAAGATCACCCCGGCCTGATTTATAGACCAACCGATGCGGGAATTGGTGGCAACTTGCTATTTTCCGACGGTGCGAGATGGCGCGCTGTGGGTGGTACCATTAATGTGCTGCTCAAATACAACGTTGCGCCTACTAGAAGTGCTACGCCGGTATCTGTAGCCAAGTTCATACTTCCTTACTCACCGGTTGAGGGCTCATTATGGCAGGACGGTGATCTGATGGAATTCTCGTCTGTGATCGAAAGAACTTCAACCGATGCCGGTGACAATACAAAAACGATTTACCGGGATGTGCATATTGGCAGCAATGCCACGATGGCGAATAACAATTCTATCGCAAGCACAACGACTTCGGCGGCGAATGACGGCATTTCGGAATTGATGCTGAGGTTTAGGCGGATCGACTCAAGCACAATTCAGCACCTTGGTATCCGGGTGAATGCGTTCGACAATTGGAGCGGCCCAAGCACCTTTAACCCGCACTCTGCATTCGGCATAACCGATTTTGAAAACATGGACGCAGCCAACATGAATGTTGATTTCGGCCTTCACTTCTCAGCAGCCCCCTCAGTTGATGCTGCTCGGCTTTATTTTGTGTTTGCGCGATTAGTTACGTGCGGACCTGGAGCGTGATATGACAATCGATAACACAACAATCAGCGTTGTTAAAACTTTTAGCCCGCCTGTGCCAGTGTCAAATCTGCTATTTGCATCAAATTTTGCAGCCAATACCAGTCTCGCGCCATTCACTTATGGTGCGCAAGGCAGGGCTTTTTTTTCTGGGACAGATGCTGGAACAGGCTTTGCTTGGCCAGTAAGCGGCGGTGGAAGTGGACAGGCACTGAATACTCTTTGGACTGACTGTTACTTGATACCGTACACAGGCACGACCTTAACAGCTGGGAATATTAATAATTACGGCAGAGCAACCATCAGGGCAGTAACCGGCCCGGACGGAACCACTGAAAATGAATTGTTTCTCGAGCTGCTAGATGCCGGTTTAATTGCGACAGGAACGGCCAATGTTGCATATGGCGCACAAATGCCGTTCGAGTTTTTGCGAATCACGGACGGTACCCCAACACCGCCAGCGCTGGATGATATTTATATCAGTTATTACTTCAAGCGACCTGGAAGTCTTTTGACTGACTTGCCAGCTGGCGGAAATGCCGCAATCTCCGAGCTTAAAACTGGCGGGCATGCTGGATTGTATGGCGGTGACTTGAGAATCATGCTTAATATCTTCAAAGATGCGGCAGGAAATTTGTACTGGAAAACTGAATGTGATCGTGCGGCTAATGGCACCATGACTACTGATCCAAGCGGGATACTGTCATTTGATATGAGCGGCTCATTCAAATATTGGCAAGAGTCCAACAAATCCGTTCCAGTAGTCCTTGATGCTTGGAACAAGTGCGAAATTTATATTCATCGCCACGCTAAAAATGGAATTGTGCTGATAGCTATCAATGATCAGATCATTTGCTATCACGTAGGACGCACACTCGGTGAATTCGGATATCAATGGGGAAGGATCATGATTCAAAACGTGTACGGCAGCCACAAAATTGGTAGTGCAGAGGTAGTTAGGGTCAGGGTGCGCGATTATCCACCTGCTGGATCAGCATTGCAATTGCCAGCCGCGTCGTTGCTGTACAAGTACGGGTAAATATAACCCGCTTCGGCGGGTTTTTAATTTGGTGGAATTACACCAGATTAAACCGATGTTGATTTTCTCGACCACAAATGAGGGACGAAAAATCAACAAACCACTCAATCAGGCCCAAAAAGCAAACTGAATCGAATGCTTTAGGTATTGGTTACAAACTCACTGAGTTTATAAAGTGAAGTGAGCTTTACTTGAGCGCTCAAGAAAAATTCAGATTGAAATAATTTGTGAATAATTCTTCGCAATTTCTCAGTAAAAAATCCCGCAAAGTAACCCCGGCGTTACCCCGGACAGAATGGCAAAAAAATTCAATTTCACAAAAGCCGAAATAGACTAATTGCCCGTGCCGCCGCACGGCAAGCGGGACACCTATCATGACACAAAAACAGGTGGATTGCAGTTAAGGGTGTCGCACACCGGCGTAAAAACGTTTAGCGTGTTTCGGCGCATAAAATGTGGTGAGCCTGAGCGCGTAACCCTGGGGCGGTACCCGGACATGACGATTGATCAAGCCAGGCGTAAAGCGATGGAAATCAATCTGGCCATCTCGGAGGGGCGAAACCCGGCAGAAAGAAAGCGCGAGAGTAGGGCGGAAATGACGTTTGCCGATCTATTCGCTGATTACATCGAGCGGCATTCCAAGCTGCACAAGAAAACCTGGCAGGAAGATGAAGAAAAGTTCAAGAATCATATCAGCGGCGCAATTGGTAATAAAAAACTGTCTGCAATAGACAAAAATGATATTTCGATGATTCACGCGGCGATTACAAAAAAAGGCAATCCGGCAACCGCAAATCGCGTTCTGGCGCTCATATCGAGCGTGTTTGGGTGATTTGATCAACTGTCATCATGCCGCTGCCCCTGTTGGTTTTGAAATATCTATGTTTTGACTATTATCATCTTTCACAAATTGAATAAGATCGGCTCGCGGAGTAATAATGTTGCCGTCATCCAGTTCGACTATTGCCGCGCTTTCGCTGCTAAAGCCACGGTCATCTTCTTCAAGTCTCGAACCCCACTGGTGGAATATCCCGGTTTTTGTAGGCGTGCGCTCATATCGCTTGCTGTCGCCATTCCATGCCATTGCATAAACAATAACTTTTCTTGTCATACCGCAGCCTCATCTTTCACTTGATCAGCAATCAATCCGCTCTCAATCCAGTTCGCCTCAACGCCTGCGGGTAGTTTTGACGGTTTTTCTTTGAGCGTGCCGAACAACAGCACTGAATCAATCTCACCACTGCGCGCCAATCCCAATAACCACAGCATGCAAGCAATTCTACTGGGCGGATCGAGTAGATCAAATCCATCGGCCATCAGAAACTTGATACCGGAAACGTGGCTAATCGCTTCAGAAATCATCACGTTCGCTCGCCATTTTGCGGATGCCGAAGATAATCCATACGGCCTGCCGTCATAGCTGATCGACATATCCGGATTGATGATCACAGATTTCCAGCCGGTAGCCGCCGAACTATTTGCTAGGCGCGAATTGATAGGATCGAGCGCCGCATGCAACATTTCACCTGGTATACCATCGGGTGCCAGTGCTGATGCAATTTTGTCCCAGGCTTGTACCGCGGCGTGATGTTCGGTTGCCTTTTTGGTTTTTGCTTCCGCTTCGCTGGCTAGTTTGATTTCCCTTTCGATTCTATCCAGTGTGTCCTTGGCTTCTTTTCTGGATGCTCTTATTACTTCGATGTTGGCTTTAACTGCCGACAGCGCTTGCTCGTCCGGGGCGGCTTTATTTTCTCCCTCCAATACTGCAAGTCTTTCGCCCGCGGCTGTGGCGGCGGCAAGATCGCGTTCACCGTTTGCTACTGATTTTTGCAGCATTGCCAGAGTTTCTTCGTACTTCGGCAGATTCACGGCGGCTTCTTCGTCACCTTGCAAATCTCCGCCGCGCTCGATCAGCTTTTCACCGTCAAATATCAGCTCAGTTCCGCAAGACGGGCATGCAACAGATACGGCGCCCGGCTTTGAGCCTTGCGCGAGCAAGCGGGTATCATTAACCTTCACTGACCACATCGCCGTCTCTTGCCGGTCTTTACCAAGCTTAGTTTTGATGCGTTCAGTTTTTTCGTGTTCGACGCGCAGTCTTACAATCTCCGCATTCCGAGCTGTTGCGCTGTTAAATTCTGATTGCATGGATCCGAGCTTTTGATTTGCCGAATCAAGTTCGGCTTCGACTTTTGATAATTCTGCCGCAGCTTTTTCTTTTGCTGTGGCATCAACTGTCGGGATCGGAGCTTTCCATCCTTCGGCTTTTTTGTCACCGTAGGTTTCCCCGGTCACGGCCTTCCAATCAGCGCGCGCCTGCTTTGTTTGCTGCTCGGCATGCTTTCCTGCATTCTCGAAACTTGATCGCAAGAAAGGCATGATGGTCTCTACCTTCCCGGCGTCGCAGCCGCGGTCAAGCAGCTTTTGCTTAACCTCCGCGCCATCGCTGCGCAGATTGCCAAGATCAAACAGAAATTTCCCTCGTTCATCCGGCGTGATGCTGGCGAATAGTACAGGGTCAATGACATAGGGCAGGGCGGAATGAAGCGGTGCGCTCAGTTCGTGCGTGCCGTTTGGCAGGGTGATGCACGCTTTCTGATTGCTGTTGTAATCGACGTACGTGTATCCGATCGTATCGGTACCAGTATCGTTGATCAGGAATGCGAATTCTTTCTTGAGCCGCACGCGCGGATTTTTGCCGGCAAATGCCTGATAGATGCCATCGCGCAGACTGGACTTGCCCGCCTCGTTCTTACCGCAGAACAATACGATTGGTGAGCGCACGTCCGCTTCGATGCTTTTAACGGCAAGAAAGCCGCTGGATGCTATTCGATTTATTTTCATGATTGTTGAATTGCCTTGATTAAGTATTGGTCAATATCGGGTTGATTAAGAAGCCATCTTTTGTAATCAGCCGGAACATCCTTGATCGGAGTGCCTTTATGTTTGCCGAATGGCATTACAGTAGGAATCCGCGCTATTTCAGAGCGATGCCAGAGCGTTTCCCATGAGTCTATCCCGCCCAGTTTCTTGACTATGTGTCCAAGAATTATCAGGCAGTTCTGCACATCTTCAAAAGCTGAGTGGGCTTTCCCTTGCAATAACCTTCTCGCTGAGTCGCGTTCCAAGAAATAAATCATCGCGGACTGGGTGTGAGATTCAAGTTCTGGCCACAGGTTGCGCGAAAATGCCAGCGTGCAAATGCGCTTTACTTCAGGCTTCCCGGCAGCGCTCCAATCAAAATCAACGTTGTGACCAATCAGGTAATCAATATCATCTGGCAAACTAAAACTGCTTGATGGTGGGCGATTTTCCAAATCCTCATCCATGATGTGATGAACAGCCATTGCTGATAGCGATATGGGTTTTGATGGTTTAAATCGGCCATAAAATGAATTAGCAATCTTGTCCGATCTCAAGCTAAACATAGGTTCAATCCATGCCGCCTCGATAATTTCAGGATCATTTATTCCTGTGGTTTCTGTATCAAAAATGATAGCTTTGGCCATGATTAAGCAGCTGCCTCTTGTGTTGATTCAGAAAACTGGTCAACCTCACCTAAAATTCCAAAAAGAAAAGTAATGATCTCCGTGTACTGGCATGAGTACATTGCAAACAGGGAATCAAAATATTCTTCCTCGTTTTCATAATCTGATCTCTCGATCCTAATATCAGCAATGTCTATCTTGCTGATAATAAGATTTTCATCGATTTCAAATGAAACTCCTTTGCCGTGCATCTCAAGTTCTATTTTCTTAGGTACTTTGCCCTGGAATAAATGGTTCTTAATCTCTTCAGTTGATATGTCTTCGTTTTTATAGGTAATCTGCTTTTTATTAGCATCATCATGCAATATAAGATTGCTACCTTTTTCTAAACCTGATCCTATCAGCGAATAATTATTCAAAATTACTTGGCGCATAAAAGCAGTAACACTTATGCGAACTTCAATCGGTTTACCGTGATACTGAAAATCACGAACCAACTTTTTCATAACGTCTTCAACCAGTCCTTTTGATGTTGATTCAATACACAGCAAATTTTGCTCAGTATTTATCCATACATTAATTAATTTGCTGGTTACAAAGGCTTGTTCATGCAATTTAAGCAATATTGCTTCTTTAACGTCGTTAAGCTGTTTTTTTCCTGGCCTGTATCCTTGTTCTTTTTCCAATTCCGCAACTCTTTTTTGAACAGCATCAGATAGTACTTGCGAAGGAATTAATTTCTTTTGCAGCTCACAGCACAGAATGATGTCATTACCGACTTTTATATATGGCTTGCCATCACGCAGAATTCTCCAAGAGTAGCCAAGCTTTCCAGGCGTCGATAAATTGCTCTCAAGCAAACTTAAATCAGGCTCCCACTCTGGTGATGATCTAAATATTGTTAAATTTTTCATTGGATTAACCTCCGTATTAATTTCTGATTGATTATTTGTTATTGCTATTCGTCGCCAGCAATACGATTCAGGTGCTCAAGCTGCAAATCCGAGAGGTACATCTGGCTACCGAATTCCTTAAATTTATCTGCAATACCTGCCACAAATTTTTCTTCCCAGTCGTTAGCCGCATTCATGCGCGCACTTTCAACCAGTTCGCCAAATTCCGCTTCATCGTCAAACAAATCCTGTACTTGTTGAGTCATATCGCACCTATTCAATATGTAATCCAGAAACCATTTTGCCGTGCATTTTTTGAGTCCGGCTATCACCAGACTCATATACACATGCCTCTTACAGCACTGAGCAATTTCGCGTATCTCAGACTCGCTTTTGCCTTGCTTGTAGAGATCAACAACCATGTCACTTTTAAGAGGCCGCGCCATAGTCCCTTTGTTGCTTGAGCGTTTTATCAGTAGCACATAGTCATTCAAGGTGTGCCATGACATTAATTGTCCTTGCTTCCCCCTCAGAAAAACTTTTTCTCCGGTTTCTTCCTCCATAACCTCAAAGTGAGCCCAAATATCGTTTGTGGTATTAATTCCTTCACTCATCGCCTTTTCGATCAGTTTGAAAAAATTATCCTTTTCTTGCTGATTAAATTTAGGTCTTAATCTCTCAGTTTTGGCAGCTGGCTTATCCTGCACCGCAGGAATCGGTATTCCTTTGATGCAAATTAACCACGAATTTGTTGCGGCTTCTGATTCTTGTGGGATGGATTCCATGCTATTTACTCAAGGTTGAGTGCTTGATCTTCACCAGCAGCCTCAGCTATTTCGCGCTGGCGGATTGCTTCCTGTTCCTCGGCGGACGGAACGAAAGAGCCTTTTGATTGGATTTCTTCTGGTTTTATGTCTGGCTTGTCTTGAGAGATTTGCTTTGGTTCTTCGGTGGCTTTTGTTTCAAAAACCTCACCAGTTGATCTGTCAAATCCATCGAATCCACCGGAAATGGTATCAATGACAATCCCATTTTCGATGGTAACCCCACGGCCACTTTCTGCCGCGTGACTTACTGCCACAGCGTTTGCCACTTCAATTGAGCAAGGCATGTACTTCAGAACCTGTAGAAGTGGAACTTTTCTTGAGTACGCTTCCCAGTTTGTGTAACTGTAATGAGCCTTACCAACCTTGTTGTATTTGTTGCGATGCTTTTCAATTTTGCTCACGCGCCACAACTCAATAACCGGCATTGAAGCATCCTTAACCCATCCTATTGCGTAGGCGTGAGTTATATCTTCAGGACCATCTAACTCAGTCTCATTGTGTATGATGAGATCTCGCCGGGCTCCGTCCAAGAACGTATATTCTTGATCTTTGAATATCACCCCGGTGAATACGGTCCCGCGTCCGCTGCGAGCTACCAAATCAACCAAACCTTTCCACCCTGGGACAAATGTGCAAGTTTTTCCGTATGGGACCAAGAATCCAGCGCCATTTACCCCAACTTCCAGCCCCAGTTGCCCGGCCAGCATGATTGATGCGGCGATGCTTTTGGGGTCACATTGCTGCAATTTCTCACTTGTGCTGAAAGCTGTAAGTGCAAGCCTTGCCATACGGTCAGCGGTCAGGTGTTTAGGCAATGCCAGCGCCAATTGCGGCTTGAATTTATCCATAAAACTGCTGAATACCGCAATTGGATTTTCTTTTTTACCTGTTACTGCTGTCTTTAATTCTGCTGTACTCATGATTTTCCCTTAATTTATTTCAACAAAAATGGACGTGCACCGGGTTTGGTTACAGTGAATTTCTTGATGATCGAACCAACGTCTGCCGGTGAAATGACGGTGTGCAAAACGAGCTCATAAAACGCATCCTTCCAATCAGTTTTACTACTCGCTTTATTGCTCTTCCAAGTCGCCAGCTTTTGCCCGTTGTGCAACACCAATGCAGCCTCACCCATGCGCGCTTTAATCATGGTCGATAGCACTTCATAGTTTGTTTCCGCTGCTTTCAGTTCCGATTTTTTGCTTGATGCTTGGGCAATTAATTCGAGAAGCTCTTCATCCGCCTCTAACACGATTCCCGAATCAATCTGATACAGCCGCTTAATATCTTCTGGATCGGTTGGTTCTGGCGGATCGCGTCGCTGTATTCGCTCCCAAAACTCAATTTCTTTTGTTCGGATTGCCTGGATTATTTCTTCGTCTCTCTCGATCCAATGAATTCGCAGATCATCAGTTCCTATCAATGCTGCAACTACGCATTTATTCCTGCGCTTAACCATGAGGTCGTGCATCGTTTGGCACTGGTAATAGATTGGGAAATCATCTGTTTCTGGCTCTCCCCACAATTTTGATGCGAATCCATTTACAGACTTTGCCTCAGCGCTGATAATCTCGCCGTCAATCCGCAACACCATGTCAGACTCTGATGCCAGAAAATGTAACTCAGGATCTCGAAGCCGCTCATTTCTGGTTATTTCCTCAACGTCATGACCGCGATCTATGAGTTCCTCAAGCAGCATTTCAAGAATCAATGGCTCAAATTTCTTCCCACGATTGAATATCTTTTGCTTCTCTGGTGTTATTTCTTCGTGAAACTCGCCGATCTTTTCTTGATACAAAGCGAGTTCTGACTTCCACGGAGAAACACCAAGTATTGCTGCTGCATCTGAACTGCCTATGAAAGTGCTGCGATCATTCAAATTAAAGTTCTGCATATGTTTTTCCTTTTCGTATCTGGTGAATTACTGATGATGAGACACCGTAAACAACCCCAGCCTTGATGCACGATAATGAGGATTTTTTGATTTCAGCCACCCGCTCTGAAGACAATTTTCTTTTTGTTCTTCCGTGATTCTTTATGTTATTTGCAGAAGCCATCCTCATTGCGTCAGTTGTTTTTGATAAACCAAGCGCTCTTGCATGATTCTGGTTCATGCTTGCGTTGCACCACTCTAAGTTAATAGATCGGTTATCATGCTTAATGCCATTAATATGATTAACTTGATCAAAGTTATGAGTGTTCTGAATGAATGCCATAGCAACAAGCCTGTGCACTTTCATTGTTTTATGATTGCCGCCAACGGATATTGAAACAACATGATAGCCATTTGATTGTTTTGCCTGCGCAAGCAATTTATTCCTACGAATCGAATATATTTCTCCGCCAGAAGATGCAGAATACTTCCCTTCAAATCCAGGTATTGGCATGAGAACAGCATCTTGTAAAATTGCGTTCATAATTTATCCTCCCAATATTTTTTCTCAAACCGCCACCCGTAATTCCAAGCATTGTGCAAATCGGGTGCGGTCTCTTTGTTATGCGGATTTGAATCCATCGGTTCGCCGTCTAGGTATGCTCGTCCGCCCAGGTCTTGCGCAATGTCAATTTCTCTCTGAATCGTTGCGCTCATGTCGGCATCAAGTCACGGTCAACCCGGGTGATTTTCGGCGGCGTATACACCAGGTTCTGAAACGAAACTGTGTCTTGGTTTTCCCGGTCGATCGTGCACCTCAAAGCCAGCAAAGCCCGGTCAATCAGAATCATCGTTGGTATCGAAGCCGACAAGTGACAGCTCACCGATGGATCCGCATAGATGTCATTCATAGTGAACGGGATGCCGTTTCTATCCAGAACCCAATTACGCAACACATTCAATACGCGCTGTAGTTCATCTTTTTCTGAGCAATCGATGCATTTCATCTTTTGTGCTTGTTGGTTAATCCGGCCAAGAACCATGCTCGTTTTATCGCTATTCCCGCCATCACATAAAAAATCGTGTCCGTCACCAGTTTCGTTGCATTCATGACCATTCCTCGCTTGAGTGTTGATTAATTGCATGATGCCGCCCTGATTGCTGCTTGTTCGGCCTGGAATTTTTCCGCGTCACCGTTCAGCCGATCTTGAATAACAAGCAACGAAGCCACGATTAACGCGCACCATAAAATCCTCTTAACGATGCTTTCTTTTTCTTGTGATATTTCCATCTCAACCCCCGAATTGGCGGGAAAAGTAATCAATAACCGTTTCAGCCAAAACGTAAGAGCAGATAGCAAGAATCAGATACTCGCGGAATTGCAGCATGTAGCTCAAAAACATTTTGTCTAACTCGATCTGCTGAACAAGCTCTTCCATGTCTGTATCAAACCTTGCGTAAGGCGGTGTTTTTTCGTGTTCTTTGGTTAGGTTTTGCTTAATCCCAAAAATTATTAAAAACACAACCGCTAATATTTCAGCTAGAAATTCGTTCATAAAACACCTCATTTGAAATGATTTTTTCAAGCTGATTGACGTATTTCTGAAGCTTCGCGTGTTCCGGAGAATCGATGTAAATAAACCCTTGTCGAATCGTCAGTGCAGCTTGAAAGCTTTTCAGCATGTGCGGCACATCAAGCTCAAAATTGCGATCTGTAACGATGTCACCCAGGCACCGGTCAAGGTCATCAAGCTTAAGTTCATACCTGCGCTGAGCTGCTATTCCTGGAGATATTTTTAGTATTGGCACACTCATTTCATCACCTCAACAAATACGCAGCGCAGCCCGGTTATTTTTGCAAATGCGTCATTAATTGCATCAGCAGTCGATCCGAATATTCCGGTGTAGTTAAATGTCCCGGTCACTGTTTTGGCTTTAATTCTGCAAAGTTTCATGACATTCTCCTTCTCATCGTTCTCAAGCTATTAATAAGCTGATCAATCATCGCAATCCGGTCATGCTTGTTCGCGTTGTCATGATCCAGGTCGCAGCCGTTCATCATCAAATCGCATATTTCTTGGCAGAACGACAGGTTTTTGTATAGCTCGGTTTCATGGAATTTCTCATGAACACCTTCCTGCATTCTTTCAATTACTTTTGATGGAACAGCGGCCATGTTGCATATGCCTCTTGCACGTGCCAGCAAATCCATGTCTGTTACTGCTTCATCCCACACAGGGCAGCGCGGCGATTGCTTGATCTGCGTTACATTCGACCTGTTCATGACAACCTCCAAAAAACCGGCCTCTCGACCGGCCTTAATGATTTTTAATGGCAGGAAGCAGCGACAGCAACATATCCGCCTGCGGTTTTCTGCGGAACCAGCACATCACCGTTGTTGATCATCGCCAGCACTGGGTGAGCGGTCGCGATTTCAAGTATTGCGGCTTCGCAAAGCTCTTTTGATGCGTATGCTTTATCGTTCACGATTGGCGCAGAGAATGGCTGATTAACAGTGCCAGGGTACACAGCCATTACACCGGTCATTTTGAACGTGTCAGCAGCTTGAGCCGCAGTGGTAAAGATTAATGCGGATGCTACGATGATTAGTTTTTTCATTTGGAACTCCTTAGCGTTTATTAATTAAAAACAGATGGTTGAAAAAATAAATCAGCCGCGCTTTCTCTGACTTTATTTGAATTGGCTATATTTGCTGACTGATTAACGATTTTTGTCATTTGTTGCATATGCATTTTTATTGCATCTTCAAATGAATAACCTTTATCAATCCAAACTTTCACGCACTCCAAAAAAGCTGCAACATCAGATTCCTTTTGATTCATAAGAGCGGCTAATTTTTTTGTGTTCATTTTTCATCCTCTGGTTTATTTTTTATCGTCGCTTACCTGCTCTGAACGACTTATGGTAGCTGCGGCGATGTGGTAACTTTATGCTATTCAGAAAGCCATGTCAAGATAAATTTGCATTAAAAATAAATTTGACAGCGTGCCAAATAAAAAGTAAGGTGCTGGCTATGGAACTTAAACAATTACTCAAAGATATAAAAAGCACAGGAATAACAGATCAAGCTTTGGCTGATATGCTATCAATCGACGGCGACAAAGTTAATCAGTGCTTAATTTACAAATGGCGCGAAGATGGCGTTATGCAAAACGAGCTTATGATTAAGCGTTATAAAAAACTTGTCGAAATACACAAAAGTTTCAAAAGACGTAAAAAGATAAAATGATCTCACTCATGTATACCTCCTTAAATACATGCACCGCAGAACTGAGCGCGAACTCCCGAGTTTTTCTCGGTAGTTCAAAGCGTAGCCGGATCAGTTCCCTAATTACCGATCCTATCCGCGCTGGCGTAGAAACCAGCGCTTTATCAGCCAGCCGGTTACTCTTCTTTCCGG